>Ga0302325_10023210_pt1 | contig 12943 bp, 15 predicted proteins | sample Palsa_T0_2_FD_201948 | JGI IMG/M metagenome (GOLD analysis project Ga0302325, IMG submission 201948) | Peat permafrost microbial communities from Stordalen Mire near Abisko, Sweden - Palsa_T0_2 | ecosystem: Environmental > Terrestrial > Soil > Palsa > Peat permafrost | place: Sweden: Abisko... | reverse complement strand
AGCTCTTACATACTCGTTCTTGCTTCTTTTGTATCTATTGTTTTACAAATAGAGAGTTATTTGGTATCTCTTCTCCTAAAGCACCTTGTCACAATTTGGACTTGAATTGCAGCATTTGCACTACTAGGAAAAGCGACCTTTAAGAGCTAGTTGTGCGTGGTGTTTATACAAATTAAAGTGTAAGAAGGTCTTTAAAGAAAGAGGTAAAAGGCAGGGCAAAACTGTTAGTAAGGGGGTATATATTTTATAATGTCGCAATTTATATAAAGGGGGCTACTAAATGCGATTCTATTCGAATAACGTAGATTACTAATAAATTTATATGCAAAAGTATATAATAATTATGCCTGATGTCTATGTGTGACCCCCCCCCTGTTAGTGTGGGCAGTGGCTGCCGCATGAAGGGATAGAACAGCAGTCAATTCAAACCTTATTATTTCGATTATATATACACGTGATCCATATAGCCTAAAACTCTAACTCTAATAGAAAACATATTAAGTAACATTTTTAAATTAAGAAACTAACTAAATAATATAAGAGTTATTAAAATATTATAAGATTTTTAAGGATTTAATTAGCTCTTTTAAATAAAAAGGAAACCTTATATGAGTTTTGACCCTAGGCCCCCCCCACCTTTTTTTTTTATTATTATTAGCAATATATCGCGATATATATTCTTCATAATTTTATTAGCAATACAAAGGGACTATTATATCATATCGTTATAATATGACTTTTTTTTAAATCGTATTGCATATATCACGATAATCCAATCTATTGCCATATTGTTGTCAACACTGTGATCAGCAAAGGACGCAACAACGAAGCGTTAAAAAATCTTGACGAAATATCACGCAAATGGAAACGAATCGGATGAGTATATCAAGTGGGAGTTTTCGGAAATCCGTGAAACCCTGCACCTGGAAAAGGAAGCTTCGTCGAGTACTGGTTGGCTTGAGCTGGTGCGAACTCCAGGCAATCGGAAGAGGTAATTCTGTCGCATCACAAAGCTCAAAGACGACGAAGAAAGCTACCCACGGCAAATCTGCATGTTTACAAAACAGGAGAAGAGCTAAGGTCGGTTATGCAAGGAGGTGCTTTTCGTGTTAGTTAGTGTATACTTGGCTGTTTAGATGGTTGGGCGCACTCCCTTGCGCTTGAGAACGGGTGCACAATCATAACAAACTCCTTGTGGGAAATTTCAGCTCGCTCATATACCTTGAAATAGGTAGAACTCTTCGATTCGAGGCCAGTGCTGTGAGTCGGTTAACTATATAATCCGTACAGAGTAACGGGTCTCCGGAATAGACATCGATTTCTAAGCAAGACTAATGCAGAAATATCCTTCCAGGCAATTTACTTCTAATAATGATAATAAGAAGTGAGCACGGCATCACATCAGGGATTCTGAAGAAGTTAAGAATTTTAAAGGACTACTTCCAGTTGACTACTCCTGAAATTGATTTCGAGAAAGACTGAGCTGAGCATTCTGCTAGTAAGGTGAGAGCGAGACTCAATTTATTCATGATCTATTCTCTATTGATTGTATTTATGCCTTTCCTCGCTTCCAAATGTTATGGTATCCAACTCCAATCTACGAAGGTCGCGGTCATAAGTCTGGATAATATAGTGCATTTTATGAAAAACGCCCTGTAAGGTCCCTATAAGGCGCTATAACTTCCTATTCGCTATAATACCCTATAAGCTACAGGGCATTTGCGCCACTTACAGGGAGCGGTTCCCTAAAAGTTATAGCGCTTACAGGTACCTCGCTTAAGGCTTACATGGAGGGGTAATAAGGGTATTTACACACACATACACTTTATTCTTTTAAAAATTAATAAAACTGCTATTGCAATGGATTTTTACTATAAAGTCTTTGATACTCTTAATAATAATTCTTCTAATTAGCACGAAGCTTCCTCAAATAACGATTTTAGCCCAGATATTGCCCCTCCTCCTAATTCCTCTCTTCTATTACCTCGTGTCTCTCTTATAGCAGGACCCTCTAATTTAGAGGGTCTTATTGAACTTACCCCTTAAGTAGATCCACTTGCAAAGAAGAAAAAGTATTACATAGTTAGAGCACGGCTTATTGCACTTTCTATATTTGATAACGGCAAGGACTATAAGAAGATTATAAAGAAGATAGAGATTACTCGTGCTACTTTGTACAAATTAAGAGAGAAGGCTATATCACGTGGATAGCAAACAAGTGAAATTGTAGAGACTTAGCACGTTAATAATGCTCCTCGTTTTAGCCGGCTTAAAGTCTCTACTACTTTAGTTAATTATATTATTTAAGTTATTATTAAAAACTTTATTATAAAATAGTAGTCTTGTGCTAAAATTGCAGCTAAAATTACAATAACCTTTAGCTAAAAGTCTATCTTAGCGAGTATTGTTTATAAAGTGCTTTAAGTAAAAGGGTATAGTTCTTTTAAGAGGACTACAAAGCTAGGCTTAATAGATGCGGATATAAGGAAGCGTTTAGAGTAGTGTAAAGAGCATAAGTGGACTCTAAAATAGTAAAAAAACGTGATCTTTTTAAATAAAACAAGTGTAGTCTTAAGAGGAGTAAGAGGAAAGAGAAGGATATAGAAGAAGAAGGACGAGACATTTCACCCTCATGTGATTGTAAGATAGTAAAAGGGCAAGCAAGAGTTTATATAGTAGAGCTGTTTTACGTATAATAAGAAGGGCCTATATTATATATAAGAGAAGGAGACTGCTGTAGAAAGGAGGGCTTATATAGAAGACTTTAAAGCTAAGAATGCTAAGCGGTATAATGAAGATAAGCTTTAAGTGGGAGCTTAAATATAGCTTGCGGCGTATTTATATGACAAGAAATTAACCTAAGCCTAAAGCTCAATTCAAGCACACAAGAGAGACAGGGGCTTATATTTTAGAAGAAGGCAAAGGGGGGATTAATTAGTATTAGTACTAAGAGAAGATCTTAAAGGCACTCCTCTTTCTATTTGCAAAGAAGTGCAAAGAGAAGAGACTTGGGACTTTAGTTTAAGAAGATAATACTCCTTCTTATACTACTAAATATTAACAGGAAGTCTTTGATTTGTAAGAGATTATAAGGCTTCTTTGGATCCCAAATTCTCCTAATTTAAATCTAATAGAGCTTACTTGGTTTTAAATAAAACAAGAGACTACAAAGAAGGGTCTAATCACTTCTACTAAGGAGTTGAAAGCAGCTTGGATCAAGTGCTAGGAGGACATGCTGCAAGAGAAGATTTAAGCTTAAATTAAGAGGCTTCTAAATCACATTAAAGCTATTATTAATTGTAATAGGGACAATTTGTATAAGGAGGGACGGAAAAAGGGTTAATCTAAAAAGAGAGTTTACTAGAATAATATATCTTCAATTGCAAATTATAATTGTGGGCCATATAAGCGAATTGGAGGCTTATAGGGGGCTTACAGGGGCTTATAGCGCACGTACGCTGAAGTTACAGTGGGCTTACAGGGACCCCTGGGACCCTACAGGGCACTTTTCATAAAAATGCACTATATTATCCAGACTTATGACCGCGACCTTCGTATGCTACTCCATGTATCCTAAAACCAAACGCCAGCGCTATGCAAAATACCAAAAATGCCCCGAAAGTAGGCTGTTTATAACCACACAAAATTCCCCAGCGCAACCACACCCATCGCAATCCCCGCCATCGCACACCAGCCCCCAGCATCCATCTTGACGCCAAAGCTTGAACTCGCCGTCAACTCAGCAGTCGTAACATTCGTCCTTCCCGTCGCAGTGATACCATTCAAGTTATCCGCGGTTTCAATCGCCGGCCCAACATTCCAGAAGTCAACCAAGATGAAAGTGGGTTTCGTTCCCCACTCGCTGTCACACTCTGCGCCTTGTGCCCCTAGTGCCCCAGTTGTGCTCGTGCTTGCAGAGTTCGTGGTCTCGATGTCTGTGACGTCGGGGATAGAAATGCCAAGGATCTCGGTGGTGTCGGCGAAGTGGTTGATGAGGCCCATGTAGCCGGAGGAGATTGCAGAGGATGCGGAGCTGAGAGATGTGGGGCGATTGAGGGTGGAGTTGAAGCCTGAGAGGGAGGAGACGCCAAAGGCGGTTTCAAAGACGTAGTCGAATTCGGTGAGAAGGTAGGGGTATGTGCTGTCGTAAGTTATGCTCGCGATGAAGGTGACAAGTCGAGTGTTCGCCGTGATGAGAGTCTGCAATGTGGGCCAGGTCGAGATTGGTCCGCTGGTTGATGTTGGGGTATAGCCATATGTTGAGATGCCAGAAGAGGAGAAGACGGACCCAAATGTAGCGGCAGATTCATCGTCGGAGTTGACGAGGAGGAGCGTCACGACTTCGTTGGTGTTTGCATCCATCCATGTCTTGATCTCGGAGAGGAATGATTCTAGTGTGCCAGCATCTAGAAGTTCGCAAGTTGTGTGGCAGAGTTTGAGTGTGCCGTTTTGATTATGGACTTGGGCTTGGAGCAATCGAATGCCTGCTGATAAGGCAATTGTTGCATTGTAGAACTGGTTCCCGGAGATGGAGAAGGACGTGCTGCTGTCTCGTAGAAAGGCCGAGTCGTGGGCTCCCATGTGCGTGATATTGTTGTAGTTTCGATTGCATAGTAACGGCGAATTGTTGCAGACAACTGTACTTGTTGATACTGCTGCTTCGGTGGCTGAAGTTGTTGTAGCTCTTGTTGCCGTCGTGGCTACTATTGATTGTGATTGTGATTGCTGGCTACTACCACCTTGTCCACCAAATCCACCGCCTTGCTGTGGCACAGCCTGGACCAGGCCTGTGAAGGAGAGAAGTGCTACCGAAGTAGCGAGTAACGAAGGGAACATATTGTATGCGGTAAGGTGTCCACTTGAGGAAAAGTTAAACAGGATGGAATTTTTGGAGTGACAATTCTATGAAACGGTAGAACGTTTGTATTCAAGAGAACAAATGAAACAAGGAAAACTGCACGGCAGATTTATTATAAGAAGTGAATTGAAAAGAAGACGACGCAAAGAAAGAAAGAGAAGGGCTTGCAGAAAATAGAGAAGGCTCTGACAAACCCGGACTGCGCCTCGTCGTTGAGGTCGAAAATCTCCAGATCGTCGTCAGCAACGCGAATGGTGTTGGAAAAGTGGAGCTGGCCAGCAGCGAGACAGACATCCATCCATCCAATTCACACGAGACAATGAAACCGTATGAGAGGGCGCGGGAGGCGGGCCAGACGGGCATGCCAGGAGGCTCCATGCGATGCAGGTCGAGATGCCAGAGTTTGTTGTTGGTGACGTTCTGCGAGGTGCGTGAGGCTGGTCCCGAACGGGGTTGGTGTTTGCAGGTGGCGCCGGTACTCAACACTGAGTGGATGAAAAATCTCCAGCCATCTATTTTTGGCTGCTGTCGGCCCCACCAAACATCGTGTCTTTGCGTGCCATACGAAGTATGTAAGTTTCAGATCTGACAACGACAACGTCAGCAAAAGATGAGCCTCGCCGTTGAAAGAACGAAAGAGGGTAACCGAGGAGAGCTGAAGAGGGCTGAAGATAAGAAGTGTGGAATCTTTTGTTTCCTGCGCCGCCTGCAGACTGCAGTAGGTTAGCCATTACCTAACAAGTAAGGATATTGGTTGCCGCCGACATTCACGTGGGGCTTCTCTTAATTTTAACCTTACCTATAGGTATATTTCCCAATTAGAAGACTGCTCGCACTCCGACGGCAACGTTCAATCAGATCAACAAAATATCCCGACAGCAAAGATTTTTGAGCTTGTGCGTAGAAAGTCCCTATGTTGTCATTGACAAGTATACGTACTCGGGCTAGTATATATTCGCTTTCTGCGAATATGTCTCTTGGCGATGGAGTGACGGATCAGTGCCTCATCTACATACGACGATATCACAGGGGGAGGTCTCCTGGCTCCAAGCGGACCACATTGAGAAACACAGCGATGTTAATGACGTTTGCGATCTAGTGATTGATCAGGTTATAATTGATCCAATCGTCTGGGAACACGGCGCAGATACGCTACTATGGTCTCTTGAATCCTTATCCGCAGTCCTTTGACCAATGGAGAACTATCAGTTCTTTTCCAACTTCTCTCTTTGAGGTTTTGCTTACTACGTTTCACTGTTCTGGGAGTTTCACTTTTCATCTCACGAAGTTCAACTTGCGTGCGTCTCGTTGACCGGCGCTCGAAGTTTTCAATTTTGGACCTCACGAGTAATTATCGAGTCAATCGTTCGCGCGTATAATTCGTGGATAGAACTCCTCGATCTAGAGAATAACCCTCAGATTTGAGCTCAAGCCTCATCGTGTATCGCTGATCACCGTTGCTCTCGGCTTAATTTTATCCCGCATTACCCGCACGAAGCAGGAATTCCCTTGGTTTACAACTTCTATGTAATCTTCTTACCTTTCATGATCTCATCCCAACTTCATAACTCTTGCCATATTCAAACACATTTCTCTCTCATTACTGGTCGTCAGCTAACTTCCACACATAATGTCTTCCATCCCCGAAGATGCTTTCACTCTCCATGGTGGCTGCGACTGCTCCGCAATCCAATACACAATCTCAATCCCAATTCTATCCTCCCGACTCATCTTACCAGGGAAAGATCTTTCAGGGGCAGAACTGCAATCACCGCAGATATTCTTCGATCACTGCAACAAATGCCGGAAAGTGAGCGGTGCTCTCGTCCAAGCTTGGTTCACCTGCCCACAAGACTGGGTTGAATGGTCTATTGTGACAGAAAATATCCCGAGCTCCAACGGAGAAGCAAGAAGAACTCCTACAACCAAGGACCTTGTTCAAAGCAAACCTAGTGCTACGCCTGTGGTGAACTACGCCTCTTCGCCAGAAGTCACGAGGTCTTTCTGTGGTCGCTGTGGTACAAACCTGCTTTATGTATTCGAAGGGCGAGAGAAGACGAGCCATGTTCCTATGGTAGATCTCGTGTTGGGAAGCTTGGACGCTGAAAGTCTCGAGATGGAGGGGGTGCGGCCTGACAGACATTTCTATTGGGAAAGTGGGATTAGTTGGGTGAAAAATCTTGTTGCAAAGGGTGACTCCAGTTTAAGTGGGACGGGGCTTCCAAGGCATCCTGATGGGAGTAGGTTGGAGGTTTTATGAAGGATGGGGAGCTGAGGAGCTCGGAGAAGGAGGGGTGGTTGAACGGACTCGGATGAGAGATTGGATACCCTGAATTGACACAGAGCCTGCGAATCTTGATACAGCAGAAGCCCTTTATCTACATAAAGCAATGTGTTATAATACGCATACTGTATGCCTTGATTTCCTATCTCCCCCTCCCCCTTTAAGGAGCGATATCTGCACGTGACAAGTCCAAAATCTTCGCCTAACCATCTCCGGATTCGCTCATCTCGAAACAACATCTGTTCCTCAGCGTCAATCGAAATCACCAAAGCTCGCAGATTGACAAAATCAGCACTTCCATTCTTGTAAATAGCATTCACCTTTATCTCCTTAGAAGCGATGGCAGCACCAATCGATTACGTCAATCTTCCGACGCCACCGGCTTGCGTCGCTGACTTCTGTCTCATTCCTGTGTGTTTGCTAGGTCCCTCTGCTGCAAAGACTTGCTGCATGTCCTTCGTTTCTGAGCATAACTAACCGTATTGCAGATTGGAACGCCTACGGCCTCGGTATCGAACGAAGTTGCTGCTGTTCAGCGGCTGATGAAGGCGAGTGGCCTGAGCTACTCGATGCACAGTGCCGGCACGACTGTTGGTAAGACCACATTCTCTTGCACGTTCTACTCTGCAAGATATCGAAGCCGAGATAGAGGCTGGGCTTTTGTTTGTCCGAGACGATGGCCGACGGAGGAGTAATCGCAGGTTTTACAATCACGTGATGAACACTTCTTCCGAGTCTCCTGTGAAATTTGAGGGTCTTTTCTTTGAGAATTTTGGAAAATGGGTTTGATGGCATATCTAACTATTAAAAACAGAAGGATCCTGGGACGAAGTCATGCACCTCATCGGACAAGCCCACACCCTTGTCCACCAGAACGGAGTTCTGCGCGTGCAGACTGATATCCGTGCTGGCACAAGGTGAAACTCCTAATGTACCCGTCCGAAGATTGAGTAGTTGATAAGTCCTAGGACGGATAAAAAGCAGGATTTCTCGGAAAAGGTGGCAAAGGTGGAAAGTATTCTTGCTGCCGATGAGAAGTAGGTTTGGAGGGCAGTCGAGGAGGGATGGAAGTCGGAAAGGGAATGAAGGCCGTAGAGGGATATGAAAGTCGGAGAGTGGATGGACATCGGACATCGGACATCGGACATCGGACATCGGACATCGGACATCGGACAAAAATGGAAACGCGATGCCGATCGCAGAAAATTAGTCAGCAGCGAGAACTTCGTTGTTAGGCCGCCTGGGGAAACTGCTCGAGGATTCCTCTCTTGTGGCGTGGACTCTCGATAGAGAAGGCGAGATAGTGGTGCCGAGGTCGGGTCCTATCCCTAGACTTTCCCACGACTTCTCTAAGTCTCTTCGGTTCAGCGAATACGGCTCGGGTTTTGTTTGATCATTTTCCATCCTCCTAGCCCTTAGCTTTTCATCCAGGTGCAATCTACCCTCGATGCAAGTCAGCTTACTTCTATATCTCGTCTTCTTTGTAAATTTAGAAACATACTTAAAATCGCCTCCCACCTCTTTCCCCCCTCCAATATCCTACTTCATCGGCGCGCCCTCTCCAGCCTTCACATTCCCACCGTCCCCCTTCTTGTCGGCCCCTCTCGAATCCCTAACCTCATTTTGATCATCTTTATTTACCGGCAACAATTTTACAACCCTCGTATTAACAGCCTCGCCTCTCACGCTACCATTCGACCGCTCTCCAATCGGGCCGTTGTGATGTCGGCCGGCCCACCAAGTGAAGAGTATGCCGCACATGACCAGCTATCCAATCTATCACTCTGACCTGCGTCGTAGATTTTGGAATTGCGGGGAAGTAAGTTCGTTTATGATATGTGTTTAGTGGTGGGTTTGCGGGATATATGTTCGAGGAGGAGGTAGGGGTTGAGGTGGCGCAGTTTCAGGAACCGACTCAGCCCCTTCCCCCTTTCCCGTTTCTCCACGCTCTGAGAAAATACGTCGTTGAAAGTGCCTTGTCTTAAAAATTAGATCTTGCTTGGACTTGGGGAATACAGTAGATCAACTGAACTGCCTCACTTCGGAAAGTAGTTACAATTCCGGGGCTTCAAAAATAGAAGAGTAATATTTCCGCAGATGTTGAGAATATTAAAACGCGCTCCACTCCGAGTCCAACCTATTCAAATACCTCTGCCAAAGTCTTTTGAATCTAAGTAAGATACCAAGCAAATCTGCCAGCATATCAATGCTGTCGCGTTCCCACCGCAAACTTCGATTTACACGCCAACGGACCATTGCTAGTGAGCACGTGCTGCGTCAAATCCTCCGCCTCACAGCTGAAACATCCTCGCCGCCGCGGTCGAGGTATTATTCTCAACCTCCAGAACGATACTGACCACCGGAACCCTAAATCCCTTCTCCTCTTTCGCAAGCCTCTCAAACGCTCCCTCAAAGCACTCCCTCACCCCCCTCTCCTCCCCAAAACTCCTCACCACCGGCCAATTAACCAACCTCACCTCCCTCAACGCCCTAAAATACTTCAACTTCCTCTCAATCCCCTCCTCCAAACACTTTCCAAAGCGGACACTCCACGCCCTCGCATCTATCGCCAGGATCTCAACACAACTAATGACCTTTCCTCCTCCCCCCTGCCCTTCCCCTTCATCAAGAAATGGTTTTAAACTCAAGTAGGAGATGACGTCCGTGACGTTGGACACAATACACCAGAAATCGAGCAGCAAAGCATCAATCTCCTTATCCCAAATCACCAAGCGCGTAGGCAAGTTCCTGCGCAGACATCTGTGATTTTCCTGCTCGGAGCCTTGCACCTGAGCCTGCGTGAGCTCAAGACGCCGAAAGTGCTTCACCGTCTCCGCGCGGCTCTCTCGATTGATGCGCAGAGTTTTCGGTGGTGCCCGACAGTTACGGGCGTGGTGTGAGTAGGGCTTTATGGTGATTGGGGCGCTGCTGAAATCCAGGGGGATTGCGGCTCTCCAGATCATGAGGCGGACTTCTGTGGGGAAGGAGGGGAAGAGAGGGAATGCTGCCTGAGGTGCGTATGAGATATCCGATTTCAGGGCGGGCAATTGTGGCCAGAGAGCCTCTGACGTTTTGGCCATCGGAGCGATGAAAAAGATGGCTGGAGCTGGAGAGTTCTTTAGATGTGTTTTTGAGAGATGTTGGTGATGTTAAGGTTAGAGCAAGGCTGACGCTTGAAGGCAACCGCCAAGACCGGGCGCACACATGACTCACGTGATCATTTCCAATCTACATCGATTGGAAGTTACGGAGCATGTGTAGCATTGTGTACGGTGCCTATTCAAGAACGAGCAGTAATCAGCTCAAAAATACAAGTGAGAGTAGTTCCCATAAATATCTTGGGCCTGGGTAAAGGCATCACGTGGAGCATTAGTGGCCAGAGATCACCTCCATCCCTCATCGACGAATCAGGGTACAATACGCAGAAGTTGTTTGGCAGGTAAAGTTGCAGCTTGCTAGTTGGATTGTCTATCGCTCGCTACTCAACACAATCATTTAATAATCCAGTCATACACAACAGACATGGTATCCCGGTGCCCACCGTCATTGCTCCCAGTTCAAGATCACGATCTAGCAGCCTCCAACTCCAGCTCCAACTGTCGAATCCTCTCACTCTGATCTTGCGCCCCGGAACCAACCTTCATCTTCAATGTGTCTACTTCCTGCGCCAGTTGTCCAATCTTCTCGCTCTGTGCATTGATCGTCTTCGTTTGTGCCTCCAGCAAGCTCTTGATCTGCTGCAAGGAACTCTCCACAGATCCACCGCTCGATGGTCCAACAGCAGCGATTGAAGATGTGGGAATCGCGGCAGGAGTAGTCGAAGTAACGGGCGGGTAGGATCTAGGCGGAGGTTGAGATACCGGCTCGGGCTTCGGCGGCGTGGTTTTCGTCGGGGATGATTTGATTGGAGAAGTTGGGTTTGTTTCAACCCTGGCAGCTGCAGGGATGTGCTTCTGAACTGGCTTCGAGATCTCCTCAAAGCTTGAAGTCTCATCGTCATCATCGTCTACACCGTCGTCCTGAAATTTGGACGCCATCGCTGCGATCGACCCCTTCTGTTCTGACATGGAGGGGGGCGGAGCTCTCTGTACCACGACTGGTGTTGGCTCCTCTTTCTTCGATACCGGGGTTTTGGCTGGCAAGGGTACTAGCGCAGGTGTAGGTGATTTGTAGTCCGCTGGAAGCTCCACCGGGGCATTGCCCTCGTACACACTTTCTAGATCAATCTTTGCTGGAACGCCATCTTTCCCAGAAAGCCATTCTGCGGCCGACACAGCAGGCTTCAGACCTATTGCTGGAGGGTAGATATCAGATTGGAAGACCTCGGCTCGTCGGGGAACAGTAAATGATATGGGTTCAATGTAGCTGTCGTTCACCGTCTTGTATGCTCGCATGACTTCGTTCTCGTGGACCTTGATAGTATTAGCTCCCATCTACAGAGCTGTTTCAATCAACTCACATTGATGCCCCGTCTGGGAACGAATGCTAATCCTCTTTGTGGATCTCCAGATTTGTATTCGGATAGGAACTCGAACTTATCGTTCTCGTACTCGAAATACCGGATGTTGCCATCACTAATTTGTCAGCCAAGATCCCTCGAATAGTTTATGCAGACCTACCCCTTTCCTGCTAGGTACAAGCACTGTGTTCCATCATCTGAAAGCTGTCAGTCCTCGCATATGCGGATCCTCGCAGAAGAATGCGTACCCCAGAATGGCATGCAAACACCAGATATTGAATCCAGCACTGTAAATCCCCCAATAGGTTCTGCAAGGCTTCCCGCATCCCACAAAGCCAATTGACGATCGCTCATCTTCGAGAAACCAGTAGTAGCAAGACGGTTGTGCTCGCCCATCCAAACAACTCTGCTGTTCTTTGCCCCGGTGTGTCCTGGAGCCTCGTGTGCTGCTCTCTCTTGTCGGACATCCCACACTCGTAATTTCTTATCTCGAGATGTCGTGGCTAGCATGGTTCCGTTCGCGCTCCATGACAAACTCTGGACAATATCTCCATGCTTTAGCGTGAGGTGATTCTTGCCCGTGGCAATGTCCCAAAGCTTGATTGTGTAGTCACCCGAGGCTGATGCGAGTATATTTTCTGCAGAGGGGTTGAATAGAACCTGTCCGACCTTTCTGCGATGTGTTAGAATGGCCCTGTTCCAAGTTCGATTTCCTATCCGTACCTGGAATGCCCAGTCAACTTGCTAACAGGAGCAACATCATCCGGCTCTTCGGACTCGCTGTATAGTGTGAAGCCTTGCGGCACCTGCCATATGAATACCTTGCCATCGTCGGAGCCAGAAGCTATGATCCGGTCGTTGAAGGGGTTCCTGCAGGAGTCAGCGCAACGCTTCGAACAACAGCTCCAGCACCCACCAATCTGTGTCCAACACCGGCGCAGTATGTCCTCTAAAGAGAGGGATCTGTTCAGGCAGTCGGCCCTTCTCGTTAACAGGTATAACAGCAAATGCGCCTCCACCGCTAGATTCCCAATTGACCGCGAGGTATTCTGGATTTGCCTGGATTCACTGTCAGCTCCATCCCCTTTCCCCAAGAACCAGGCACGAGGCTCGCACCTTCACCAAATTTGTATCCCAAGCATTGCGACTGATGTGCAGGTTGTCATAGCAAGCCTCCTTTCTCGTCGGCTTCCCAAAGACATGTCCTGCCCTGCTGTCAGTGTGCACTCGTGCCCTGCCGGGGGGGGGATGTGACGAGACTTACGATACTTCGACGCGCGCACGAAACGGCCTGCCATCGGGGGAGTGAAGATGTGCGAAATGAGAGCGCCTGAAGCTAATA
>Ga0302325_10023209_pt1 | contig 12943 bp, 11 predicted proteins | sample Palsa_T0_2_FD_201948 | JGI IMG/M metagenome (GOLD analysis project Ga0302325, IMG submission 201948) | Peat permafrost microbial communities from Stordalen Mire near Abisko, Sweden - Palsa_T0_2 | ecosystem: Environmental > Terrestrial > Soil > Palsa > Peat permafrost | place: Sweden: Abisko... | reverse complement strand
ACGGCGTCGCGCCGTACGAGCGCGCGCTCCGCGATGCCCGCCTCGAGCAATTCCCGGTTCCCTTCGGCCAGCAACTCGGAGAGCCGAGCGCGCAGCGCGCGCCAAGTGGCGCGGCCACTCGCCGCGAGCGCGTTGAGCGATGGCTCGGCGAAAAGTGCCGGCGCATTTGCAACGGAAGGCGCGAACAACCCGGCCGCCGCAAGCGCGCGCAGGTCGAGGACGAAATCGCCGATCGCGACACCCGGATGGGCGGGACCCCCTTCGCGGAAGAGGCCGTACGGCAAATTCTGAATCGGAAAGTCGCCGGATGCGCTTGAGGGAACCCACGAACGCAAAACGGGATCGTTCGGGTCGCGTGGCGGGTGGTTCAAGGGCGCGAAAGAATTCCGGCGGCGCGCAGATCGTCGACCGGTTCGGTGAAGCTGCAGCTTCCGTAGGAACGGACGAGCCGCATGCGCGCCGCACCGATCGCCACGCGATCGGCACGCCGCTCGCGCCAGGCGAACGATTCGTCATCGAGACGGAAGTTCGCGGCGTCTTCGTCGGCGACGATCGCGCTCAACGTCGCTTCGTCGAGCCGCTCGCTCGAAGCCGCGAGAACGGCCGCGCCGACGACGTTGATGAAACCGTGCATCACGCCGCCGAGCGTTTCGTCGTAGTGACGAAAGGGATGGTGCAAGCCCGCGGTCGCCTTAAACGGAACGTCCGACCTTCGCGCCGTCGCGATGAAGCGTGCGACGGCATGCGGTTCGGGAACCATGCCGGGCGTCGCGCCGCCACAACGCAGCTTTGCGCAAACGTCCAGATCGCGCACCGCTCGCTCGGAGCGCAGGGCCTCGAAGGTCGCCACGAGATCTACGCCCGGGGCCACCTCGACGAAGAGCGAGGGACGCTCGTTCCAGCCGGCCGCATCGAGTGCCGCGGCGAGCGCAGCCACGCGCTCCTTCGGGGTCGTTCCGGGCGCAGCCGCAAGCCGTGCCTCGAGCGCTTCGATCGCAAAGCGGTCGCCGCGCTCGGCCTCCAGTCGCGCGAGATCCGCGAACTCCGTCGCCGCGTTCGTCGCGTCGACCACGACGCTGCACCCGAGGGGGTCCGGTGAGTCGTCGAGCAACCGTGCGAGCGCGCCGACTTGGCTTGCCGGAACGACGAAGCGCCCGAGCATCCAATATTCGGACCCCGCCGCGCTGCGCTCGTTCGCAGCGAGCGCTTCGCTTAGTGGAAGCGCCGCCGGCGGAAACAAACCCGCGTCGTCGATCAACTCGCCGAGGAAGGCGCGTACCGCACTCACCGTCGCAAGCTACGCCGCAGGTCCGGGCGACACCGCCCGCCTAAAAGAAAAAGCATCGCACAAGAAGAGCGGCAGCAGGCTCCCGAACTTTACATCTCGACCGACGTGGAAGCGAACGGCCCATGTCCCGGACTTTTTTCCATGCTGAGCTTCGGGATGGCCGCTTTCACCGTCGAGAAAGAACTCGTCGGTACGTTCTCGCGAAATCTCGAACTCCTCGATGGCGCGGGGCTCGACGACCGCACCATGCAGTGGTGGGGCTCGAACGAAAACATCGGCGCCTACTACCTTTCGCGTGAGGACCTGGTTACGCCACAGACCGCGATGCTCGAGTGCAAAGCCTGGCTCGAGGAAATGCGCCGCTTCGGCAAGCCGATCATCTGCGGCGCTCCGAGCGGTTTCGATTTCACCTTCATCTATTATTACTTTCAACGCGAGCTCGGCGAGAGCACTGTCGGCTTTGCGAGCCTCGACTTGCGCAGCTACGCAGCCGCGGTCCTCAAACGGCAGTACCGGCACGTCGGCAAGCGCCAACTCCCGCCGGAGTGGATCGACGAGGGGCTTCCGCACACGCACGTCGCGCTGGACGATGCGATCGAGCAGGGCTGTATCCTCATCAACATCATCCGAGCGAACCTGGGACTCCCGCACCTTTCCAGCATGATCGATTCTCGAGCCGGCGCAGCCGAGCGCCAAGCGTCGTAACGTGGCGTTCTATCATCGCGCCGGTTCCGTTCCGAATAAGCGGCACATTCAATTCAGGCGACCCGACGGCGGATTGTACGCCGAAGAGCTGTTCTCGACGCGCGGCTTCGAGAGCGTCTATTCGCTGCTCTACCATCTGCGGCCACCGACTGCGACGCTCGACGTGCGCGAATGGAAGCGCGCGCCGGTCGAATACGTGGCCAACGATCCGCTGCACAACCGCCATTTTCTGACCCAGCGTTCGCACGAAGCGGGTGAAGCGATCGACGCGCGCGTCCCCTTGCTGGGAAACGACGACCTGCGGCTCTCGGTCGCCGATGTGAGCACGAGCGACGAGCGCTTCTATCGGAACGTGGGCGGTGACGAGCTGCTCTTCGTTCACCGCGGGACGGGGACGCTGCAGACGGCCTTCGGCGAGTTGGCCTACCGCCTGCACGACTTTCTCGTGATACCGTCCGGCACGACGTACCGAGTCCGGCCCGCGGAGCCGACCCGGCTCGTCGTTCACGAGTCGCGCGGACACATCGCGATCCCGCGCAAGTTCCGCAACGAGTACGGCCAGCTGGAAGAACATGCACCGTACTACGAGCGCGATTTCCGCGCGCCGGTTCTGGGCGATCCCGTCGATACACAAGGCGAGTTCGAGATCCGCGTGACCAACGCCGGCCGCAACGCGACCTATATCGTTCAGAACCATCCGTTCGATGTAGTCGGATGGGACGGCTACTGCTACCCGTACGCGTTCAATGCCGACGAATACGCGCCGGTCACCGGCAAGCTCCATCAGCCACCGACCGCGCACGCGACGTTCGAGGCTCCCGGCGCCGCGTTCTGCGTGTTCGTTCCGAGGCTCTTCGACTATCATCCGCTCGCGATTCCCGTACCGTACAATCACTCAAGCGTCGACTGCGACGAAGTGCTGTACTACGTCAGCGGAAACTTCATGAGCCGGCGCGGCGTCAGCGAAGGCTCGATCACGCTCCACGCCGCGGGCGCGCCGCACGGCCCTCAACCCGGTGCGGTCGAGGGGAGCCTGGGCAAAACCTCGACCGACGAGATGGCGATCATGGTGGATACGTTCGCGCCGCTGCGCATCGCGACGCCCGCGCTCGCCCTGGAAGACCCCGCCTACTTCCGCTCGTGGCTCGAGCCGGGAGTCGCTGCCCGTTGATCTTCGGAACGGGCAGCCACACCGGCTCCTCATTCCTCGCCATCATCTCGGCCTCGCTGACCCCGGCGATCCTAATCTTGGCCACCGGCTCGCTCGTCACGTCGACCTTGACGCGCCTCAACCGCATCACCGATCGAGCCCGCGATTTAATCGAAGGGCTCGAGGGCGCCCGCGAGCACGGCGACGAGGCGCGGGTTCAAATCGACATCCTCTGGCTTCGCACGTATTTGCGCCGCTCGAACCTGGCCGAGAGAGCGCTGACCTTCTACTATACGGCGATCGGCTTTTTCGTGGCCAGCAGCCTCGCGATTACGGTCGACGACCTGACGCGCGATGCGGTCCCCTGGCTTTCACTCGTCCTGGTGGTCGGGGGCGCGCTCTTGCTCTTCGCCGGCACCGCCTCACTCGTTGTCGAGGCCAACGTGGCGACGGGCGCGCTTCGAGCGGAGATCGAGGCGAGCTTCGGGTCGTCGGCCCTCGAGCCGGAGGCGGGCCTCTCGGCAGCGCTCGCTCGGCTGCTCAATTTAAAATCGCCCTAAGGCCGGTTCCGCCGGTCGCGGCCGGCGCGTAGGGTTGCGGCGACCTGCCGCAAACCGCAGTCGCATGACTAGCGCGCTCGACGAACTCGATTGGGACCATCTCCACTTTTTCGTGGGGAACGCAAAGCAAGCCGCGCATTACTATTCGACGGCATTTGGTTTTCACGTGACGGCATATGCCGGACCGGAGACCGGCCTGCGCGGACGCGCTTCCTATGTCATCGAGCAGCACGGGTTGCGTTTCGTACTCACGAGCGCTCTCGACGCGCACGACCCGATCGCCTCGCACGTCGAACGGCACGGTGACGGCGTGCGCGACATCGCGCTGCGCGTCCCGGACGCGACCGCGGCCTTCGAAGCGGCGGTTGCCGGCGGCGCGCGTCCCGTGTCCCAGCCGCAAGTGCAGGCCGACGAGCACGGCAAAGTCGCTTTGGCCTCGGTCGCGAGTTACGGTGATACGATCCACACCTTCGTCGAACGCGATATGTACCACGGACCCTTCTTGCCGCTCTATAGCCGCGTCCATGCCGGCCCCAAGGCCCCGCACCGTGTGGCTTTGCGCCACATCGATCACGTCGTGGGCAACGTCGGCTGGAACGAAATGGACGCCTGGGTTCGCCACTATCGCAAGGCCTTTGGATTCGATCAACTCGCCTCATTCGACGATAAGGACATCTCGACCGAGTTCTCGGCGCTACGCTCGAAGGTCGTCTCCGACGCGCGCCGCCGCGTCAAGTTTCCGATCAATGAGCCGGCCGAGGGCCGCAAGCGTTCCCAAATCGAGGAGTTCCTTAATGCGTACGGCGGACCGGGCGTTCAACACATCGCCATCGCCACCGACGACATCGTCGAGAGCGTCCGCGCCTTGCGAGCGAACGGCGTCGAGTTCTTGGACACCCCGGGCTCGTACTATGACGCGCTCGAAGCGCGCGTCGGACCGATCGCCGAAGCGACCGATACGCTACGCGAGTTGAACATTCTCGTCGATCGCGACGAGCTCGGCTACATGCTACAGATCTTTACTAAACCGCTGCAAGACCGGCCTACGCTCTTCTTCGAGATCATCCAGCGCCGGGGAAGCCTGTCCTTCGGGAAGGGCAATTTCAAGGCGCTCTTCGTCTCGATCGAAGAGGAGCAAGCAAAAAGAGGCAACCTCTAGCCTGGCCGCCTGGGACCTGGGGCGAACTTTCCTCGTGAGGCGAGAGGGCGCCGCACCGTTTCGCGAGTATGTACTGCGTAGCAAGCGGGGGCCATTCGGTTCTGCCTTGCTTCGTTTTCGCTTGGGGCGTGCGAGCGTCCCGAAGGAAGTGGTGCACGACATATGCGGCCGGATCGACCGAGCGACCTGAACATTCGAGCGCTGTTGACAACTGCGGCGTTCGCCGTTGCGGCAGGCGTCATCAGCGGCTGCGGCGGCTCAGCAGCCCCCGCCCAACCCGTCTATGGCGGGGGCGGACACCCGACCCCGACGCCCCACGCTACGCCTACGCCGACCGTCGGCCCCTCGGGTGCGCCTACGGCAACCCCCACGCCGCCACCGAGCGGTGGCGTCGCCGCGGCCTGCGTCCTAACGCTGGCTGCGACCAATAAGACCTATGCTTTCGTGCCTGCGTTCAGCTCGGCCGACTCTAGCAGCGTGCCCGACAGTCTGGCCGAGGTGACGATCGCCAACGGCACGACCATCGCTTCGCATCTACGGACGGCCGGAGTCCAGCGGACTCGCCACTTCCACCGGATCAACGTTCCGCAACAGCGCGGATCGCGTCGCCCGGCTTTCACGGTCACGGCCGGCACGGCAGTCTCCCCCATCATCACCTACACGCCGCCGCCCGCGGAATGCGCGGCCTCGGCCCCCAGCACGCTCTATCTGATGAGCAACGGCTCGTACTACACCCCGAGCAACATCGTCAGCGTCGTGAACGTGAACGCCTCGACCGCCGCGATGACGTTCAACACGAACTTCACGACCGACGCGAACTCCGCCGTAACTTACAGCGGCGGCGAATTCGACATCCTGGGAATTGTGTACGACTCCAAGCAGGCCGGCGTCATCATCGCCACCACCAACGGATACGAGACGTACAGTGGTACGACCCCGTACGCGAAGATCAATCAGATTACGGGAAATCCGTCTGAGAACTTCGGGTACAACTCGGCGACCGAACAGATCTTCTCGCCCACGTACGGGAGCTATCCGAGCGATCTCGGCCTCGGGACGATCACCGGGCTCGCGTACTACACGAACAGCGCGGAACCGGCCGGCATCGACGATCCCGACTCGGCAGCGGTCGATTCGGTCACCAACATCGGTGTTGCTCCCGAGGAGTTCGAGCAGGCCGTCTACCTCGTGAACCTGGGTGCCGCGACCATCTCGGGCACGACCTATAGCGCACCCACCTCGACCCTGGATATCTCCGGGCCGCTGGTTACCGGTATCGTCGAGCAAACCGACGCCGGGCTCACCGACACGGCAATCGACAGCACGGCTCACCTGGCGTTCATGGCGGGTGAATACGGAACAACCGGCTTCTGCGTCGTGGCTCTGCCCACGACCGCGGGCACCGGCGCTCCGACCGCCTCGGACTACGCTTGCGCGACCTTCCCCACGACCCCCGATACCAACGAGTTCAACTCGCCGTTCGATCCTCACGCAACGTCGACGTTTGATCTTGGCGGAAAAGCCTACGGGTTGATGTTCAACTCCGAGTACTCGTACGTGGCAGTCATCGATCTCGCAGCAATGATGGCGGCACCGCGCGATCCAAGCGATCCTCACGCGGTTACCTCCGCATCCGCACTCGGCGCCATCGTCTCGTACGTTCCGATCTAGCTGACGGCGGGATCTCCGAAAAAGGGGGCGACGGAAATATCCGTCGCCCCCTTTCCATTTCACCCGGTACGTTCAGCGCGATGGCCGGTCAGATGACCTTCATCTTCGCCATCATGCCGCCGTCCTCGTGATCGAGGATGTGGCAGTGAAAGAGAAACGTTCCGCGAATCACCGGATCGCGCAGATCGACGAGGATGACGGCCGTTCCCGGCGTGCTCGCTCCGGCCGCATGATGATGTTGGTACGGAACGTTGACTTCGTCACTCCAGTGGCGCTCGGCAGCCGGCACCTGTACGCCGTCGATGCTCTCGACGACGAAATGGACCTGATGGACGTGAAAATCGTGAATCTCATCGGTCGTGTTCAGGAGCGTCCATCGTTCAATCGTTCCCGCCTTCGCGACGAACATCGGCTTGTCGCTCGGATCGTATGAAGCGCCATTGATGCGAAAATCAGTGCCGTCCGCCTTTTCTTGGAGACTAACGATGCGCTCGACGGACGGTGCAGGTAAGGCCAGCCGGTAGTAGTCTACGTCCGGAGCCTTCGGCGCATGCGCGTCGCGTTGCGGGAGACGCCGGTCGCGCGGTTTCGCGCCACCGTCATCCACCAGCGTTGCAAGATTTGCTTGCGGATTCTTATCGCCTTGCGGCCCCGTATCGTAAGCGCTCGTGCGCAGCACTGCCGGAACGCCGGTGCCGGTCACCACGAACTCGGCGCGACCTGCCGGCGGAATAACGATGTGCCGAACCTTGCGCGCTTGCGGTCCTCCCGGAAAATCCGCCAGAGGGACGCCGTCTTGCGCGACGAGCTCAAGGTCTTGGTTGCCGATCGAAAGATCAAGGTTTCGGGAGCCCGTCGCGTTCAAGACGCGAAGCAGCTGACGCTCGCCCCGCGCGATACCGATTTGCACCGAACCGGCGGCCAGCCCGTTGATCGTCAGTGCCGTTTCTTCGAGCTCGGCGCTCTGCTTGGGCAAAGGCGAGGCGACTCCCGCGCGCTTCAGGAAGGCGGCGCGCTGCGCCGGCGTCATGCGCTTTAGACCGCAAAATTTGCGTCCGGCCGCGGCGCGCTCGTCGTTCTCATTCTCGGACACCGCCTGTCGCACGATCAACAGGCGCTCCCGCAATCCGGCCACGGCGGGCACGTCGTTTTGAATGCCGCCGACGATAAGCGCGCCGGACATCCCATTGCCGACTTGCCACGCGCTCTCTCCGTGGGGGTGCGGATGATACCAATACAACCCTGGTGGCTGATGCGGACTGATGTCGACGATATATTCCGTTGAGAAGCGCGGTCGCAACATGTCCAGAGAATCATCGCCGGGCGGCTCAGGCGAAACGGTAAGGCCGTGGAAGTGAAGGTTGGTCTCGTTGAAACGGCCACGCGCCATTTTCGCACTCCTCGGCGCGAGACCGTTCTCAAATTGAACCTGCAGCTGATCGCCGGGATTCACCTCGATTGTCGGCGCTACGTAACCGCCCTTGTAATCGAAAACCGGGATGGACTCGTCCGATTCAATCGCGGTTAGCGAGAAGTGGTTGACCCCATCGACGCTCGCCACGTAGGGCGCTTCCTTATACTTCGGAGGCGTTGCTCGTGGCCCGGGAATCTTCGAGGAGTGTGCCAGGTTCGGCGGGGCACAACTGGTCAGGCCGGTGCAAGCCAGCGAAAGCGCGAGGATTGAGGAGATCCTTCGAGACACACGTGCTCCCAAGGGAATCGGGGGAATCTTCATCCTCGAATAGGCGACCCGGGCATTCACTCCTCCGGGTACGCGAACGAGACGGTGAAAAGGAAAGAGCGCCGATCGACGGCGCCCTTCTTCGAGCCGAGACTCAGGCTTAGGCCTTGAGTTCGATGTCGACGCCCGCCGGAAGATCGAGATGCATCAACGCATCCATCGTCTTCGAGGAAGCCTGCAAGATGTCGATAAGCCGCTTGTGCGTGCGCATTTCGAAATGCTCCCGGCTCTTCTTGTCGACGTGGGGCGAGCGGTTCACGCAGAACCGGTTGATCTCCGTCGGTAGCGGCACGGGTCCGCTCACGAAGGCTCCGGTGCGCTTGGCCGTATCGACGATCCGCTCCGCAGACTGATCGAGGACTTTGTGGTCGTAGGCCTTGAGGCGGATGCGAATCTTTTGTTTTGCCATGTTATTCGTTGATCGACGTAACGACGCCGGCGCCGACGGTCCGTCCGCCCTCGCGAATCGCGAAGCGAAGTCCCTCTTCGCACGCAATCGGCGTGATCAGCTCGACATCCATCTGGACGTTGTCGCCGGGCATGACCATCTCGACGCCTTCGGGCAGTTTGATGGTGCCCGTCACGTCGGTCGTGCGGAAGTAAAACTGCGGACGGTAGTTCGCGAAGAACGGCGTGTGCCGTCCGCCCTCTTCTTTGGAGAGGACGTAGACTTCGGCTTTGAACTTCGTGTGCGGCTTGATCGAACCGGGCTTGGCCAGAACCTGACCGCGCTCGATGTCGGTACGCTCGATGCCGCGGAGCAGCACGCCGATGTTGTCGCCGGCGATTCCCATGTCGAGCAGCTTGCGGAACATCTCGATGCCCGTGACGGTCGACTTGCGCGCCTTATCGGATAGGCCGACGATCTCGATTTCCTCGCCGACCTTCACCTGGCCGCGCTCGACGCGTCCGGTGCCGACCGTGCCGCGGCCGGTGATCGTGAAGACGTCTTCGACCGGCATGAGGAACGGCTTGTCCACCGCACGCTCGGGCGTCGGGATGTAGGTGTCGACGGCATCCATCAAAGCGAAGATCGGGTCGGCATCGGCGTCGCCGCGCTTGCCGCTCGACTGGAGCGCCTTGAGGGCGGAGCCGCGAATGACCGGCACGTCGTCGCCCGGATACTCGTACTTCGAGAGAAGCTCGCGAACTTCGAGTTCGACGAGTTCGAGCAGTTCCGGATCGTCAACCATGTCGACTTTGTTCAGGAACACGACGATGTACGGAACGCCGACTTGGCGCATGAGTAGGATGTGCTCGCGCGTCTGCGGCATCGGGCCGTCCGTCGCCGACACGACCAGGATCGCGCCGTCCATCTGAGCGGCGCCCGTGATCATGTTCTTGATGTAGTCGGCGTGTCCGGGGCAATCGACGTGGGCGTAGTGCCGAACTTTCGTCTCGTACTCTTGGTGCGAGATGGCGATCGTAATACCGCGCTCTTTTTCCTCGGGCGCGTTATCGATATCGTCGACGCTCTTCTTCGCGATGTTCGAGTTCTCGGTGGATAGGCAATTGATAATCGCCGCGGTGAGCGTCGTTTTGCCATGATCGACGTGACCCGTCGTGCCGATGTTGACGTGCGGTTTGCTGCGGTCGAATTTTGCCTTAGCCATTTTTTCTGATTACTTCCTTACTGCGCTGTGCTGGTTCGGTCGCTTTAGGCGGCCGGTTTCTTGCCTTGAGCTTTGGCGACGATCTCTTCCTCGACGGACTTCGGCGCCTTTTCGTAGTGGTCGAACTCCATGGTATAGGTCGCGCGTCCCTGCGTAGCCGATCGCATGTCGGTCGCGTACCCGAACATTTCCGAGAGCGGAACGTTCGCGGTGATCGTGACGGCTGCGCCTGCGACTTCTTCGCTGGAGAGGATCATACCGCGGCGCCGGTTGAGGTCGCCGTTGATCGCGCCAAGGTAATCCTTGGGCGTCGTGACTTCGACTTTCATGATCGGCTCGAGGAGGATCGGCCCCGCCGCGCGATTGGCTTCTTTGAACGCCATCGAGCCGGCAATCTTGAACGCCATTTCCGAAGAATCGACGTCGTGGTAGCTGCCGTCGAAGGCCGTTACCTTGATATCCAAGACCGGATAGCCCGCCAGAACTCCGCTTTCGGACGCCTCGCGGACACCCTCGGAAATCGCCTTCGAGTATTCTTTGGGCACTGCGCCGCCGACCACGGCCCAAACGAACTGATAACCCTTGTTCGTCTCGCCCGGCTCGAGCTTGATCCAGACGTCGCCGTACTGGCCCTTGCCGCCGGTCTGACGAATGAACTTGCCTTGCTTTTCGACGGTCTTGGTGATCGCTTCTTTGTACGCAACCTGCGGCTTGCCGACGTTCGCCTCGACCTTGAACTCGCGCTTGAGGCGATCCAAGATGATCTCGAGGTGCAGTTCGCCCATGCCGCCGATGATCGTCTGCTGGGTTTCTTCATCGGTGCGCATGCGGAATGTCGGGTCTTCTTGCGCCAAGCGACCCAAAGCCGTACCGAGCTTGTCCTGATCGACCTTCGTCTTCGGCTCGATCGCCTGGAAGATGACGGGCTCCGGAAAGACGATGTTCTCGAGGATGATCGGCTTCTTCTCGTCGCACAGCGTGTCGCCGGTGCGCGTGTCGGTCAGACCGACCGCCGCGGCGATGTCGCCGGCGCCGATCGCGTCGATGTCTTCGCGATGGTTGGCGTGCATGCGCAAGATGCGCCCGATCCGTTCTTTGCGGCCGCTGCGCGCGTTGTACACGTAGCTGCCCTTTTCGAGCGTGCCGGAATAGACCCGGAAATACGTCAGGTTGCCGTACGGGTCGGTCGCGATCTTGAAAGCGAGCGCGGCAAACGGTTCTTTGTCGTCGGCCTTGCGTTCGATCTGCTTGTCGTCGTCGTTGGGGTCCATGCCGTAGATCGGCTTCGCATCCGGCGGCGAGGGCAAGAAGTCGACGACCGCGTCGAGGAGCGGCTGAACGCCTTTGTTCTTAAAGGCCGAACCGCACAACATCGGGAGCACCGAACCGGCGATGGTCGCCTTGCGCAGTGCTGCCTTCAGGCGCGGCACCGGCAGCTCTTCGCCCGCAAAGAACATCTCGAGCAGTTCGTCGTCTTGTTCGGCGATCGCCTCGATCATGGCTTGGCGCCATTTCATCGCAAGATCGCGCAATTCGCCCGGTTCGACTTCTTCTTCGGCCATGGTCGAACCGGCGTCGTCCGTGTAAACGACTTTCTTCATCGTGAAGAGGTCGACGACGCCCTTGAACTGATCCTCGGCTCCGATCGGAACTTGAATCGGCGTCGCGGGCGCACCAAGGCGCTCCCGAATTTTGTCGACGCAATTGAAGAAGTCGGCCCCCAGCCGGTCCATCTTGTTGACGAAGATGACCCGCGGGACTTTGTACTTGTTGGCCTGGCGCCAGACGGTCTCGGACTGCGGCTGAACGGCCGCGACCGAGTCGAAGAGCGCGACGAGGCCATCGAGCACGCGAAGGCTGCGTTCGACCTCGACCGTGAAGTCAACGTGGCCAGGCGTATCGATGATGTTGATGCGCGTGTCGCGCCAGGTGCAGGCCGTCGCCGCGGAGGTGATCGTTATGCCGCGCTCTTGCTCTTGGACCATCCAGTCCATCGTGGCAGCGCCGTCGTGGACTTCGCCGATTTTATGCGTGCGACCGGTGTAAAAGAGAATACGCTCGGTCGCGGTGGTTTTTCCCGCGTCGATGTGCGCAGCGATTCCGATGTTCCGAGTCCGCTCGAGCGGATACTCGCGTTGGAGTGGCATTCTCTCTTACCAGCGATAGTGCGCGAACGCTTTGTTTGCGTCCGCCATTTTGTGAGTGTCTTCGCGCTTCTTTACCGTCGCGCCTAAATTGTTCGCGGCGTCCATCAGCTCGGCCGCAAGCTTCTCTTCCATCGAGTGGCCGGGGCGCTTGCGCGCGTACTGAATCAGCCAGCGCATGGCCATCGCTTGACGGCGGTCGGGACGAACTTCCATGGGAACCTGATAGGTCGCTCCGCCGACCCGGCGCGGGCGCACTTCGACGAGCGGCATCGCGTTACCGAGTGCCTGCGTGAAGACGTCCATCGGATCGCGACCCATCTTCTCTTGTACGATGTTCAGGGCGTCATACGTGATCCGCTCGGCCGTCGACTTTTTACCGGCGAGCATGACCTTGTTAATGAAGCGCGCTAGAACTTTCGAGTTGAAGCGTGGATCGGGTAAAATCTGCCGTTTTGGGACGGCACCCTTACGTGGCATCTGCGGAAACTTCCCTTACTTCTTGCCGGAGCGCTTGGCTCCGTACTTGGAGCGGCCTTGTTTGCGGTTCGCGACACCCGAGGTGTCGAGCGTACCGCGAATGATGTGATAGCGAATACCGGGCAAATCTTTGACGCGCCCGCCGCGGATCAACACCACGGAGTGCTCCTGCAGATTGTGGCCGACGCCTGGAATGTACGCCGTGACTTCTTCGCCGTTCGTGAGGCGAACGCGGGCGACTTTGCGTAAAGCCGAATTCGGTTTCTTCGGCGTAATCGTCTTCACTTGCGTGCACACGCCGCGGCGAAACGGATTGCCGCGAACTTCGAAGGTCCGCAAGGGCAGGTCGGGGTGACCCGGCTTCGGACCCGTTTGGGCCACTCGAAGCGCCGGTGCTTTGACCTTTTTCTCGATTTTTTGACGTCCCTTACG
>Ga0302325_10023205_pt1 | contig 12944 bp, 9 predicted proteins | sample Palsa_T0_2_FD_201948 | JGI IMG/M metagenome (GOLD analysis project Ga0302325, IMG submission 201948) | Peat permafrost microbial communities from Stordalen Mire near Abisko, Sweden - Palsa_T0_2 | ecosystem: Environmental > Terrestrial > Soil > Palsa > Peat permafrost | place: Sweden: Abisko... | reverse complement strand
GGCTTTCCAGCGAAGCAATGGTTCGCGGATAATCTTCGAAATCTGCCACTCCCACCCGTTACACCTAGTGCCAAGGTGGAGTCAAGTGCATACCAAGAAGTGCTGTTGACGGGAGCCGACATCAGTATTGTGTGGCTTGCAGGCACCGTTTGAAGACCCATAGTCACTGTTGCGAAGCGTGAGCCGCGACCCTTGGTTCGATGCGTTCGAAATCCGACAGTAGCAAAGGTGGATTCTATGGGAACCGAGTTTCTTCCCATGCTGAGTGCCAAGTTTATTGGAAAAATCCTCATAGATACCTCTTCGATCCGAGCTGCCGCCATCGAGTTAGTTCGAATCGATCTGAAATTCGATACATTCTTCGTTCGAACAAGACCGGCATCAATGATGCCTTCGTGAACTGGTCGTCAATGCACCGACTATTGTCGAGTTGATTCCCAGATGACTGGCTCGCTGAGAAGTGGCGACGGGGATTCGGTATGACCACTCGATAGGGGCCATGTAAAGTCCTTCCGACTCGGATTTGAACCCACGTGGCCGACCCGCAAGGCTCGATGAGCCGTTATCAACGCCCCTGTGCCGGAGGCAAATGAGAATTGTCTTTGAGTCGACTGATGATGCTGCCGTTCAGCGACGTCGGTTCCAACCGTGCAATAGCAGATTTCATTGCCTTGCGCAGAATCTGTTTCTCGTTTAAAAAAGGGATCTCCTGCGTCAGCAACTGGATTCCGAATGAATTTCACTGATTTCACCTTTTGGGAAGTGCTTATTGTTGGCTGCCTTTTGTGGATGGTCGGCCGACTAGTGATCTCTCGTAATACCCGCGGTGCGGGCACTTTCGATAAAGTTGCTCTACTCTCTCTGGACCTATTTCTCGTCGCGAATGTCGGGGTACCGACGTTTCTCAGTTTCTTGACGGTAAGTATCGGGACTTATCTCTGGTTGTTTCTCATCACGCGTGACTCAAGGTTGAAGTGGACCGCCCCGCTCCTCTTTGCCTTCCAACTGTCACCGCTTTTCTATTTTAAGTATTCAAGCTTTTTCCTCAACGACGTTTGCCACGCGCAGATCCCGTCGATTAAAGACCTGATCATCCCAGCAGGTCTATCGTTCTACACCTTTCAAAAGGTGGCCTTCGCGGTAGACACGCTGCAAAATAAACTCCCTCTTCCAAAGCCGCTTGATTACCTCAATTTTGCCGGTTTCTTCGCGCAGATTGTCGCCGGACCGATTGAGCGACGGGCCGACTTGCTTCCGCAAATGGAAAAATTTAAGCTGCGTTGGGATCTTCAGCGGATCAATAAGGGATTGAACCTGATCATTTTAGGATTCTTCTTCAAGGCGTGCCTCGCTGATAATCTTTCTTCTCTGGTCGTGGCCCTCAGGGCAAATTTTGAAAACGTCTATCTGATCTGGGCGACCAATCTCTGCTTCGGCTTTCAGATCTATTTCGACTTTGCTGGTTACAGCTTTATCGCGCTTGGTCTTGGCAAAGTTCTGGGGATCGAGTTAACGCTTAACTTTCGCAGTCCTTACTGGTCTACAAGTATCCAAGAATTTTGGAGACGATGGCACGTCACCCTAAGCCGCTGGTTCCGTGACTATCTCTATATCCCCCTTGGAGGTGGAAGAACTCGGTTCTGGTTTTTAAACATCTTGATTGTCTTTGTCGTTTCAGGACTCTGGCACGGAGCAGGATGGAACTTCATCCTCTGGGGGTTTATCCACGGTATGGCCCTGGGTCTGGAGCGAATCCTCAAGTTCTTGAAGATCCACGCTTTCCTTGGATGGCTAAGCACCAGCCTTATCGTGTTTTTCGCCTGGATGTTTTTCTATGAAACCAACGGTGAGATGCTGGCAAAAAAGGTATCGCATTTGTTCACCCTCAAAGCCTATGCTCTCAAGAACTGGAACGCTGCTTACGACGTGATGATGACGACTGAGACAGGCCTCATTTTCGTGATGCTAGGCCTCTGTATCCTCGTTTTGTTGGTTGAACTCTGTGACCGGTCTGACGATGGACCAAGCTACAGCCCTTTTTTTCGCTTCGAATGTCAAGCAATAATGCTCGTTCTCACTTTCTTTTTGGCGCCTGTCAAGAGCAATGGCTTCATTTATTTCAGTTTCTGAGACTGCAGCGGCAACGGCCTGCAAAAAGAGGTCCTCCGCCCTGCGGGAAATCCCCCGGTTAACGGCAATTATCGTAGTCACGGCCTGCTCTATTCTTGGCGCATGGAAATATGTGCTTAAATTGAGTCCCGAAGTTGATTTGTATACCTACGCCGCTCACAAGAAGATTTCCTATGCCAGGAAACTAGACGAGCAAGGTCCTGCAAAAATAGTCCTTTGTGGCGGCTCAAGCTGCGCCTTCGGCGTAAATACCGATGCCATGCAGAAAACATTTGATCTGCCGGTGGTAAACTTTGGCATGCACGCCGGGATGGGAGCTCCCGTTCTGGTCGGGTTGGCGCTTAAGTATACCAAACCGAGAGACACTTTAATTGTCTCTCTTGAGCCTCATTTGTTATTCATGTCTTTCGATTGGCCGGCCTTGGGTGACCAGATCAGCTACGCCCTTAAGCAACCAGACCTCTGCGAGGGTGGACCGTTGCACCTTCCTCGGAAGGGTGCCTTGGGCATTTTCCTCACAATGCGCCCCGGTGCCCAAAACATGCTTCTTTTCCTCCCGAGAGAATTGAGCCATCTCGGTGTGATTTATCCTAAGTCATCTTTTTCAGCCTCCGGCTGGCAAAGCTTCGACGGCCACGTCCAACCGAAGCCTAGCGTAATCCCGACGGTCCTCTCTGCAGATGGTCAGACGCTTTTAGCCAAAGTCGTTGGATATTGCCGGCAGAATAATATCAGAGTTGCCTACGCAATACCCTGGCTCTATTGCGACGCGGCACAAATGCCTCACTACCAATCGATGTTTTCCAAGTATTTATATCAGGTGAACAGATATATGCCAGTACTGAGGGATCCAACGATGGGCATTGACACCGATCCTGAGGATTTCGGCGACGGCAATAATCATCTGCGGCCTCGAGGAGCGACCCGTCGAGGAGAACAATTGGCAAGGTTAATTATGCAATGGAAGACCTGGAATCCTGATGAATTGGCTGCTTATGCCGATTGATCAGGAAATGAACAAATGTCGCTGGAAAACCCCTTTGGTCCTATGTCAATCGGCATAACCGTTGTGGTTCCCTCCTATAACCACGGAGAGTTCGTTGGCGAAGCTATCCGCAGCATCACCGCACAGAATTATCCAGCAATCCAGATCCTTGTCCAAGATGGAGGTTCGACAGACACGACGCTCGACGTCTTGCGCAGTTTCGAAAAAGCAATCGAATGGAACAGCGAACCAGATGAAGGGCAAAGTGATGCCATCATCAAGGGGTTTGCCAAGGCAAGATATGACTGGATTGCCTGGCTCAATTCTGACGATGTTTACTGTAATGATGCGCTGTGGAAGGTTGATGCTGCCCTGTCCACATATCCGGATGCCGACGTCGTGATCGGCAATGGTCATTACATGGATCGAAGCGGTAAATTTCTGCGGCCATACCCTCGGATCGATCTTTCTCCAGGGAGCGACGTCAAACATGCGATGTTCGAAGGAGGCTATCTTCCACAGCCCTCGGTTTACTTTCGGAGGACACAATACGACGCCGTCGGCGGCCTTAATAAGTCGCTGCATCTTTGTATGGACTACGAGCTTTGGTGTCGCTTTGCTCTAGCTGATCTAAAGTTCGTCACTGTCGAAGAGGACATCTCGGGAAATCGATGGCATGACGAAGCGAAGAGCTCGAGCCAATACCTGAATCAGCTAGCGGAGATCTGTGCAATGCAGACTCGCCTCTTTGGCAAAGTTTCCGTTTACTATGCGCAAAATCTAAGTGATGCGCTCTTTCACACCATTTGGGGCACTTATCAGGGACCAAAGCACAGCTTGTTGTACAGGACTCTGTTCTTTAAGGCGGTTTGGGTCTGGCTGAATCTTCACGATCATCATTGGCTGCAAACAGGCTTAATGGATCGCAATATCACACGTTCCGGCGCCATTCACCGAGACGAAATCGACAATGCAGCGTGGATAGAAGAAGCTAAAGAGGTTGTCGATCCGAAAAAGATTCGGGAGGTGCTCAAGCGCCTGTATAGGCTCGTGCCTAAAAAATGGCGGGAGAAGTCTAGCACCTAGAGTCTCGATGACCGTACGGAAATCAGTTTTCTCACCGGTAGCGAATTGCGAAGCTGCCCCCAGAATTTAACCAAGGCCGCAGGGAAGAAGCTCGCCTGTTTCTTTGGTGGGTCGCGCTGCAAACTCAAACGACTCGCCTCGGCATCGCGCCGTAAACGCCTTTCAAATTTCACGCGGCCGCAATTCGAATGCTTTGCCACCTTAAAGACGTGGTAAAGTTTATCTACCTCATTTTCGATGCTGAACCCATTCAAGCGCTCTGCACCCATCCGAACCAGGTCATCGCGCAATGTTGAGTTAGTCGTCAACTCCACCATCGCAGCAGCGAGCTGCATGGGCTCTTTGGCATCCACGCAAATCGCAGCCTCTCCAACGACTTCAGGTACGCTGGCGCTTTTGCTGCAAATGATCGGTTTGCGAAATCTCATCGCCTCGAGCAGCGGAATGCCAAAACCTTCGTACAGCGAAGGATAAACGAGTGCTGCTGCCCCTTCCAGCGTTCGCGCAAAACTAGGCTCATCCAGATGGCCGGCGAATTGGATATGCCGTTCCAAGCCCAATATTTTCGCCAAATTCTGGATCTTCTCCGATCTTTGATCCAAGCTGCCCGTGAGAATGAGTTCCCACGGATATTCTGTCGATTGACGGTAGATTCGGTAGGCAATTAATAGGATTTCATGATTCTTGTGGACCCAAAAATTCGCCGGATAGATGAAATAAGGTCGCCCCGGAGTGAACGGTGTTGCCACTTCCAGGCGTCGGTCGATCGGAAGATGGGTGAAAAAGATGCGATCCTGACTCACCGGGTAGTGCTCGAGGAACCGGCTCAACGTGAACTGAGAAATGCACTGGATGTAGTCTGCGTCGCCAAGAATGTTTCTGAAGTAACCTTCTCTCCAGATTCGCTCCGATTCGGGAATTGAAAATGGATAGTCACGGTGCAGCAAATCTGTAACCATGGAGATCGTCGGTATTTCGGCTGTCGAGTGATTCGTAGGGCCAAAGGGGCAGTAGAAGACGTCAATTCCGTACTCGCAAAGTTTCTCCGGACTGAAATCAGGACACGAGCTGAGCCTCGCGACTGCAGAATCCGAATCGGGCCATGGGCAACCGTGCGCAAGAAGAATACAAATCATTCGGTCCTGCTTGCGGACAATAAATTCCACATCGCGGTAGGTTGAGCTGTTGGTCAAAAAGGTGAACCTCAGCGAATCCTGGAAACGATCCTCCAGTGTTTTCAGAAAGGTCAAGATTGCGGGCTTGATTCCACCATTGCCACCTCCAGGGATCATCAATGTTAAGTCCACACCGATGTGGTAACACTCGTCGGGGTCCTGATCTTGGGTCACTCTCAGCTGGCTGCTAGGCATGTCCTCAATATTGATCAATTCTCTAGACCTCTTCTGGTATTCAAAAGGTGCTACACGCTATTTCCAAGTCGCAGTACACGCCGTTCGGTACTTGATCAAACCATCTGATCCCCTCTTGCACCAGTGTGACTCGAAGCAGGAAGGATCCCGGTTGAACTGGGGTAGCCACGCTGATCTCGTAAACGTCTGAGGAACCCGCCTTGGCATCTGGTACAATGAGGGTTCGTTCACCATCGAACTCCACAAGCTTACCCTCTGCGCTCAACCAGTGATACGCTAGATGGACCGGGTATGGAGCTACACTTTTGAGATCCGTCATCGAATTGTTCCGTAGCTCGACCGAAAGCGTGTGGCGAGAGCTGGTTCGCATCTTTGAGGGGTACGAGCCCACCGACATTTCTATGCGCTTCACCTCGACCTCATCCAGCGCCTCCATGCGAGTTTGCGACAAAAGTTTCGCGACGCGAATGGGGGAATGTGAGGCCACAGCAAATAGGTCCGGGGCGGCGCGCATTTCGCTGATCGAGAATTTACGCTGCAGATTTTCCCCGACGTTTTCGGGATGCCCAAACCAAACATGTACGTAGGGAAAATATTGGCCGAGCTGTCGTTTCAGTACTCGAGGCGATTGCTCGTTGATATGCATGAAAAGTTCGTACCTTGATCGCGGCTCAGCCGGAAGATACGCACCAATCTGGCTGGCGATTTTCAATCGGCGGCGATGTTCGTATTGGTAGTACCAAAGATTTGGATAAGTGTGAACGATAAATAGCCCGTCTTGGGAGAGGTGCTCTGCAATTCTTTGGTAGAGCCGATCCAGCTCGAACGGCTTTTTGTGCTCAACAGCATCTACCGCCACGGCAACTCCGTATTGACCTCGAATGTCGGTCCCGTTGATTTCGTTACACTGTAAGGAAATTAAAGAAGAGAACCGCTGGTTACCGCTTATCGTCTCCCGTGCCAACTCTATGGCCTTTTGCGAATCATCAATCGCCGTCACTTCGAAACCTCGTTCGGCCAGCTTAATGGAAAGATCACCTCCACCGCATTGAATATCCAGGGCTCGATCCACCGGACCTGCGCTAGCGAGCCTCGCGATCGTTGACAGACAGGCGTTTTCTAACACTGCACCGCCGGCGTGCCTATAAAGCTCGTCGTACAAATAGCAATCCCTGGTGTGGCCGGAGGATGAGACGATCGTACGCTCAGCACCTGCACTAGTGTTGGTTGCATCCTGAATTCTCAATTTGATGAGCAGCTCACCAGCGTAACCCGGAATAACATAAGAGGACTCAATCAGGTCCCTGTACCGGTAGAGAAACTCGGATGCGGCAAATAGGTTCGCTCTGGACCAGAAATAGCCGTCTAGAAGGATGTAGCTTGCCTGGGATGCCGCAAGAATCAGGTCGTGCATGGTTCCGCTACCGTCTTGCTGGCCATCGACGTGAATGAGGTCATATCGTCCGCCCGGAAAGCGCTCCATTTTCATGGAATCTGCAATGACGAATTCCGCATGGTATTGGCTGCAAGCCTTGCGTGCCCTGTCGATGGCGCCTACCGAACCCCCAAAGGTCGGTACGTCGAGGTCAATACCCAAGTATTGAGCAGAGGGGGAAGCATTCAAAAAGGCCAGAGCCGAATAGCCGAAACGAACTCCGATTTCCAGGATACTCTTTGGCTGAAGCACGCGTGCAATCGCCCACTTCAGTCGATAGTAGGAAACCCAATCCGAAAACAAATGCCGGAGCGGATCTCCCGGGTAAGCAGTCTTTTGGAAATCATAGGTCGATTCTTTCGCCACAGTGACTATTTCCTCGACCATTTCTTTCATTTCATCATGAGCTCGCCATAAAGCTCGATTACTTTTCCTGCAGTGTCAGCCCAACTCAGTCGGCTCGCCTGAGCCCAGCAAGCCCGAGAGGTGGCCAGATAGTACTCTTCGTCGCGTTCCAGTCGCAGCATTGCTTCCGAGATTTCCGTATCGTTGTCGTCGCAATAAACGGCCGCTGCACCACCAACCTCGGGAAGGCTGCTATTTCTTCTCGTAATCACAGGGCAGGCTTGACTCATTGCTTCGACGATCGGTAAACCAAAACCCTCGTAGTGACTGGGAAAGACCAACCCAAATGCGTCAGAATAAAGCGCGCGCAGACGTTCATCGCTGACGTATCCCTCATACTTAACCAATCCGCGCTCCTCCAAAGCATTCATCCGCCCACGCAGATCCTCTGATTTCCAGCCTTTCCCGCCGGCAATCGTGAGCCGGCGCTTGACACTCGACTGTTCAAAGTATCTTTCGAAGGCGGTCAGAATTCTCCCATAGTTCTTCCTCGGTTCGAGAGATCCAACGGCGAGCCAATCGCCACTCGGCATCGTCGCACGGGGTTGGGTAACCGACTGAAACCGCGAAGCTAACAATGCGACGGTATGTTTAATCCCTTTTTCTTCCAAGAGACCGGGGAGAATCCGCTCAAATTCATTGAGAGAGCTTTGCGAAATGAAAACCAAGCCCGCCGCGCGGCCGGTCGCTTCCAACACGCCCCGCTGACAAACGAGGCGGTTCTCCTCGGTGGCAAATTCGGGATAAATCCAAAAACTTACATCGTAGACGGTATAAACCAATTTAGCTGGTGCGACAAATGGCGCCTGAAAACAATTAGCATGAACAATGTCAGGGGCACCAGGCAATGGCTCTTCCCCGCTGGCGACTGCTTGCCAGATCCGGCAAGCTTCGCCAGGACTGAGTTGGCTAAAGGGCTCCCAAACGTTTCCGCTCTCAAGGTGAGTACCTCTTCCGGTGTCCTGGTTGATCCATTCGCCAAATTGATGATAAAGAAAAAATTTATGATGCGGAGCCAGCTTCACCATTTCTCTGACCAGCAAATCCGCGACCCAGGCGCAGCCTGCCCGATCGTGGCAGGTCTGCGCGACGTCGAACCCGATCTTCAGTCCACGCCTTCGCATCCGAGCTTATTTCCCCTCATTCATCCCTTTGCGAACCGCATCGCGCAACAATCCGGTCAGGGTCCGGACCATCTTCCAATCTACACCCCGATTCCATCGCGCCGAGGCCAGAACGCATTCCTTGATCAGAGCTCCTGTGAAGCGGATTTGCTCCGTTCGCGGTATTCCTCGATCATCGACGGCGGCGTAGGCGTAGTTTAGCACCCATCGCTGAGGCACTTTGCCGAGATGATCTCTGAGAATGTTGTTAATATCCTCATGACAGGCGAGCCGTTTGGCAACCGTCTTTGCTTCCGAGTGTAGTCGAGTGGCGGCTAACGTCTTCGGCAAATGTTCAAACTTTGCGCCCGCCTTGCTCCAACGTATCCAGAGTTCGTAATCCACGCAGTGAGGATAAAGGGTATCAAGTGCACCGAACTCCTGAAACACGCGTCTTCGAAAAAAAGCGGCCGGCTGACTGATGAAACAAATTTCTCGGAATCGCTCCCAAGACCATGGTTCGGTCGGGTACTTTTCGATAAAAGCGCCATTCTCGTCGATATGATGTGCGTCGCCGTAAACCACATCAACGTCCGGGTTCTTTTCGAAGAAGTCTTGAACGGTCTCCAGTGTACCCCGGTAGTAAATGTCATCCGAATTTAACCAGCCAAGAATATCGCCTCCGACCGAGTTAAGTCCTTTGTTGATCGCATCCGCAGTCCCCTGATCAGGCTCAGAGATCCACCTAAGCTTCGCGCCGAAGCTCCGCAAGATGTCGAGCGTTCCATCGGTGCTGCCACCGTCTACGACCAGATATTTCAAATTCTGCGCTCGTTGAGACAAGACACTTTCGATGGTCGCTCGAATATATCGACCTTGATTGAACGACGGTGTAACGACTGCCAGACTATTCATCGGGTTGCTTGCTCCCTAATCGCTCGTGTCATTATCACTCCCCGGTCGGAAATTTCTTTTGAATCCCGGAAATGAGCCGCTTGAATAGATGCCCGCTCAACCCACGAACCGTTGCCCGCTCGCTTAACTCGTCCCTTTCTGCACAGACTTTGCGCAACTCCTCGGATCTCTGCTGCAACTCCTCTGATTTCTGGTGCAGCTCCTCTGATTTCTGGCGCAACTCCTCTGATTTCTGGCGCAGCTCCTCTGATTTCTGGCGCAGCTCCTCTGATTTCTGGCGCAGTTCGCCAGAAACGCGCTCGAGCAGCCGCAAACGATCCTCCGCGTCTTTCCGGCGGTCATTCGCTTCTGTGCGAGCCGTGCGAAGCCATTCATCCAGCTTCTCTACGTCCTGGTAGGCTCTGCCCAAACTCGCTCGCAGTTCGGTGCTCTGCGACTGCAACTCGATGTTTTGTTGAAACAGCGCGAGGAAACCTTGCAGTAGCCGTCCGGCAGCGCTCCTCTCGAGGGCCTCCTTTTGTGCCGGGGCAGGATTTCTCGAAAGAAGGCCTTTTGCCGCTACCAACATCAGATCATGCTGCGGGAACCGAGCGGGCAGGAACTCACAGGTCGAAAAACCTGCTTCGTTGAGCAGCTTTTTTACGGATTCTGCGCTGAAGAGGAAGAGATGTTCATCGGGGAGCAGCATCTTCAGAAAAGGGTGCTTTCGCTCCTGCAACTCGCTAAGATCGATCCCGGCCGGATATTGCGGTGTCTGAACCAGAAGAACGCCGTTCGGCGTAAGCGCTTGAGCGCAATATTCCAGCGTTCTGCGTGGGTCTTGCAGATGTTCCAGGACGTCAAAGAGGCAAATGACATCAAACGAAGCGCTCTGAAAACCCTGCCGTTCGATCGGACCGCTCCGGACATCTACCCCGAAGCTCTTTCGAGCAAACTCAACAATCCAGGGGCTCAACTCGATCCCGGTGACACTAAATCCCGCTAGCTCCGCTAGTCCAAGGAATCCGCCGTGAGAGCATCCGATTTCCAGCAGGCGAGCCGGAGGCAAACGGAAGTCAAGTAACTCGGCCAGCCACCACCCACATCGATCCAGGAGATCGCTTCGACTTCTTTGTTCAATGGAATCAAGGCCCAGCTCTTGCACCTGATGATCGAGCCAATATTTTTTACCGTAGAAATCCCCGTCTTCATCCACGATTGCAGTGATATCCGTTGAAGGAAATGATTTCGATATCAAGGTGGAGCAAACTTCGCACCGCCAATACTGCGGCGAAAAATCCTGCAGATCAGGGTTCCTGCACCAACAAAGCTGGTTCATCAATTTTTGTGGATTCGAGAAAAAGAAGCATGCCTTACCTTTGTGCTCGACACCATTCCTAATATTGTCGTCGCGTCGACCGCTCATTGGACACGACCGCAAACAAATGTCGTTCCCAACGCAGGCAAGCCGCGCCTTCCTTCCCAGAGAGCGGTATTTTGAAGAGGGTTCGCAGGCTGTCAACCGCTTTTGAGTTTTTGCCCATCCGTTTCGCCCCGCGATGTAAGTAAACCGTCTCGGCTTACCCGGTTCGAAGAGGAAAAGCGGGACACTTTCCTTACCGATGCGCTTCTACCGCCGGTCCGGCTCCGACTGCCTTGAAAAACAGCCAACTGACCTCCGGCGATATACCTGCTATTTCGGGGACAGGGCACTAGGGCGACTCGCGCAGAAACGTACTTCCGCCTCCACATCCACTATCCCATAATGTCCCTCTCGTCTGATCGGATCAATCCTTCGAGGAATCACCGCAAACCGGCCCACGGGAGGACCAGCGTAGAGTCTTTCGTAACACTCGCCAACGGGTCCGCTCGAAGAATCCTCCTGCACATCGGTCTCATTTTTGTGAATATCAATGAAACCAAATTCCACAGTGTATTCGCCGGGAGTCAGGCGGCAGGGAAAGGAAAATTCGCATTGCAACAAGAACGGTGGATCCAGAGTAATCATCGTGCCGGGGCGAATCTGATAGAGGTGCTTCCCGTGTATCATCTGGCCACTTCGGTCCCGGATACCGAATGCGGCGCTCGCTTCTAGAACGGGAACTGAACACTCGAATTCGACAAATAACCGCACCTTCTGGTTGGGAAAAAAATAGTCAGCAACTTCTCCTGATTCATCTGCACAACACCACCGGATAAGCCTCGCCGGCGCACCGTGGACCTGGTTCTCGACCCTTGGCTCTAACCAGCGGCTTGGCCCGTTTATCTTGACATTCTGACCGACATCCTTGTCCTGCGAGCTGATCTGAGCCGCGCTGCGCGCCCGGGGACGGTCGACCTTCTCGGTCAGATAATATTCTCGAATCGCTTCCCGGCTGACGCCTTCGAAATGCTTTCGTCCACCGATCAGGACGATTCCGCGATCGCAAAGTTGCTGAACGGCGTTCGTGTCGTGGCTGACAATCAAAAAGGAACAACCTCTTTCCTTCAATTGGCGCATGTAAGCGAAGCACTTTTGTTGAAAAAAGACGTCCCCAACAGCCAGCGCCTCATCAACGATCAGCAGTTCCGGATCGAGGAGGACTTGGACGGCGAACGCCAATCGAACCATCAAGCCGCTGGAATACGTTTTGACGGGCTGATCGATGAACTGCTCCATTTCGGCGAAATCCAGGATTTGGTCGAACCTGGCATCGATCTCTCCTTTGGCCAAACCCAGGACTGCTCCGTTTAAGTAGACGTTCTCACGCCCCGTGAACTCGGGATTGAAGCCGCTGCCCAATTCCAGGAGCGCAGCGATTCTCCGGCAGTGCCGGGTAACGACTCCTGCTGATGGTTGAAGAATTCCGCAAATAATCTGCAGCAAAGTGCTTTTCCCACTGCCGTTCCGTCCGAGAATCGCGAGGCTTTCGCCTTTGTGCAGATCGAGGGAAACGTCCCGTAATGCATAAAAATCTCGTCCCAGCTTCGCCTTCTTTTCCTGCGCAAGTGTTCGGAGTGGTCCCGGTGCCCAACCCGGGACCTGGCTCCAGAGACCGTAAGCGAGTCTTGCCCGCGGCGACTCCCAAAGATGGTAGAGCTTTGAGACGTTACTTACCTCGAGAAGAAGTGCCGAGCTGTCCCTCCCGATCCCACGCGACTCTTCCGTGACAGGTAAACTCATCTTCAAACGACGTCCGCGAACGCCGACTTTGAGCGATCAAAGACAAAATAGCCTAGCAAGAGCACAGCCAACCCGAACGCTAGAAGAACAAAGTAAGTCCGCCAATCCGGTATCGCACCCCAGATGATTGCCCCCCTCGCTCCCTCGATCAAGTGAACCATCGGATTCAGACCGATCCATACCCGCCAATGCTCGGGGACGGCCTTCAGCGGGAAAAAAACGGCGCTCATGAACATCAAAATAGTGATTGCGGCTGTCAGAACAGGCTGCACGTCGCGAAAGAAAACCCCGGCTGAGGCCAGAATCCAGCTCGCACCGCAGGTCAGGAAGACCAGAGGGACCAAAAAAAGAAAGAGATACAGCAGCGTGAAAG
>Ga0302325_10023203_pt1 | contig 12944 bp, 11 predicted proteins | sample Palsa_T0_2_FD_201948 | JGI IMG/M metagenome (GOLD analysis project Ga0302325, IMG submission 201948) | Peat permafrost microbial communities from Stordalen Mire near Abisko, Sweden - Palsa_T0_2 | ecosystem: Environmental > Terrestrial > Soil > Palsa > Peat permafrost | place: Sweden: Abisko... | reverse complement strand
CATCGTTCTGGATCGCATCGCGCAGATCGGATTCGATCTTGCGGCGGCTTTGGGCACGCGCGTCCATTCCTGCTTCGAAAAAGCTGAAGGTGCCCCGTGAATCGTTCTTGGCGCGCGACAGCGCCATATCGGCATTCTTGAGAAGCTTTTCGGACTCGTCGCCGTCGCCGGGCGCCATCGCGATGCCGATGCTGGCGCCAATCACGATGGAATGGCCATCAAACAGATAGGGATCGCCGATCGCCTCCAGCAGCCTTCTGGCGAGCAATACCGCATCTTCCGGGCGCGTCAGTCCGCTCTGGACGATCGCGAATTCGTCGGAGTTGAGACGGGCCAGCGTATCCACCTCGCGCAGCGTCGAGCGCAGGCGCTTGGCGACGGCGCGCAAGAGCTTGTCGCCGATGCCGTGGCCAAGCGTATCGTTGACCGCCTTGAAATTGTCGAGGCCAAGCACCAGCACCGCAGCCTTGTCCGAACTGCGCCGTGTATGCTGCAGAATCTCGTCCATGTTCTGGCGCAGCAGATTGCGGTTCGGCAGGCCGGTCAGGCCGTCGTGCTGGGCCATAAAGGCAAGCCGTGCTTCAGCGCGCTTGCGCTCGGTGATGTCCATCAGCGCCAGCAGCACCGCGGGCTGGTCGCCGTAAAGCAGGTGACGCGAATAGATCGCCAGATCGATCAGCGTTCCGTCGGCACGCACATGCTTCCAGGTACGCGCCGCCTGTTCGTCGCTGCTGCGCTCGCCGGCCCATGGCGGTTCGGATTCGAAGGCCTGGACGCTGCGGATGGTGAGCTTCTCGAATTCGGCGCGGCTATAGCCGTAATGCTCGACTGCGGCGCCATTGACGCCAAGGATGCGTTCGTCGTCCAGGGCGCAGACGATCATCGGAATGGGGTTGCTGTCGAACAGCAGCCGGAACGAGGCCTCGCGCTGCTTCAGCTCGGTGATATCGACGCGCAGGCCGATGATGCCGCCGTCCTCGGTCAGCCGCTCCTCGATCAGAATGCAGCGGCCGTCGGCCAGGATTTGCTCGTGGCGCCCGCCGGGCTGATAAAGCTTGCCGATCCGCTCGGCGATCCATTCCTCTTCGCGGCCGGCCGCTTCGGGATAGTCGCCGCGCGCAACGCCGATACGGATGGTGTCCTGCAGGCGTGCGCCGGGCTTGAACAGGTCCGAACTGCGGCTGTAGATCTCGGAATATTTCTTGTTCCAGAGAATGTAGCGTCCATCGGCGTCGAGAAACACGATGCCCTGCGGCAGGATGTCGATGGCCTCGCGCAACCGTTCGTGAGATTTTCGCGCTTCCGCGATCGCCGCCTCGGCTTCCGCGCGCATGCGCGCGATCTCGCCGGACTCGGCGGCAACAGGCAGATTGCGATCCGGGCGTTTCGGACTACGCTTCGCCGGCCGGTTGGCAAGCCCACCGCGCGCACCCGCTGCACGCCCGTTTTTTTTGGTCTTCTTCGCCGGCACTCTCGGCATTGGCGCCCCACTCGCATTCTGCAGGCACCGTTCTCCGATAAGTGTCTGAAAAAATGGTATCACTTGCCGCCGCGGCGTTCGATCGCCGGCCGAACCGATCAGGAATTCCGGCGTTCTGCTGCCTGTTTATGAGGCGAATCCGCGAAAAAATAACGGAAAGATAGTCGGCTTGTATCGCGCGGCGCCTTGCGCATAGAAATTTGTCTACGCCCTGTTCACCTACGCCGGCATTGCATTCGGATTGCGCGAAATTTCGTCAATGATTTATAGGGTTATCGAACCGTAAAGACCGCGATCTGCCGATACCCGGAAGCCGCCATTGGCAGCACAGACGCTCCGACGGAGAACGCGAGGGGCTAGTTCGATATCTCGATCCGCGTATTTCGCGGCCCCCGTTGCTGGACCAATGCGAACAGCGCCGCCGCATGCGAGGGATGCAACCTGACACAGCCATGCGATGCGGGACCGCCGAGACGCGCCAGGTCGTTGGTGCCGTGAATGGCAAAGCCGTAATAGAAGAAGATCGCGTGCGGCATCGGGGCGTTGTAATATTTCCGCGAGAAATAATGCCGTGCCATCGATTGCGGATGGAACGTGCCGCTCGGCGTGCCGTAGCCGTCGCGGCCGGTCGACACCGGCCAACTGTACCGCATCGTTCCATCGACGCTCACCGCCATGCGCTGGGATGATTTGTCGATCTGGACCACGACATCGGCGCGGGCCGGCGCCAGCGCCAATCCGAAAAGCACCGCCACGGCCGCAAAAGCTCGCCTGGCGAGCCGCCCGCCTGTCAGCCGTTTCATGATGATGCCCCTGCCGCCCCTTTACAGCGGGATGATGCTTTTTCAGCCGTGCGTTGTAAAGACCGGGACACCGCAGGCCAACCGCCTGCGAGAACGCCGCAGATCAAGCGATTGCGATGGGCGCACCTTATTCCGATGGCGCAATTCCGTGCTACGCTTTCCGTGATATAGAGTGCATCAATGAATCTCCGTCCGATTCTCACCCTCCTCGTCGCATCCGCCGCCATCGTCAGCGCCACCCTTGCGCTGGCGCAGGACAAAGGCAGCGTCGATCCGAAACCGCTGCCGCCGCTGGCCAATCCCAACGATCCCAAGCTGGGCGCCAAGGAGTTGTTCGGCCGCAAGATCCTCCCCGCGGCGATGCCGACGCGCGTGGTCGGCTTCTACGCCCACGGCTGCATCGCGGGCGCGCAAGCGCTGCCGATTAATGGCGAGACCTGGCAGGTGATGCGATTGTCGCGCAATCGCAACTGGGCGCATCCCGACATGGTCGCGCTGCTGGAGCGGTTATCGGCCAAGGTGCATAAGGATGCCGGCTGGCCCGGAATATTGGTCGGCGACATGTCGCAGCCGCGCGGCGGTCCGATGTTCACCGGGCACGCCAGTCATCAAGTGGGCCTCGACGCCGATATCTGGCTGACGCCGATGCCGAACCGGCAATTGTCGCGCAACGAGCGCGAGGAAATGTCCGCGGTGATGATGGTGCGTCCCGACCGGCTCGATATCGATCCGGCGGTCTGGACGCCGAACCATCTCACGGTGATCCGTGACGCCGCGCAGGAGCCGAGCGTACAGCGCATCTTCGTCAACGCCGCGATCAAGAAAGCGCTGTGCCGGGAAGCCAAGGGCGACCGCAGCTGGCTTTCCAAGATACGGCCGATGTACGGCCATGATTATCACTTCCACGTCCGCATCAAATGCCCCGCCGGCGCCACCGAATGCGAGAACCAGCCGCCTCCCTCGGAAGAAGAAGGCTGCAACGCCTCGGATCTCGCCTACTGGTTCCAGGATTCAGTCATTCATCCCAAGCCGGAGCCGGAGCCGGCAAAACCGCGACAGCCGATGACGATGGCGGCATTGCCGGCCGCCTGCCGCCAGATTCTGGCCGCCCCGGATGCCAAGCCATAGCGGGCCATGACGGCGTTTCATTCCGCCTGAAAATACGCTAACTTCCGGCATCGCCGCGCCGTAAGCGCGGGCAAGGCTGCGAATCAGGGCTACTGATTCTATTTTCTTCCCGATTTGTCGATGCAGACCGTCGTCACGCGCGGGACGAACACTGTGAAGGATCCATCATGCGCATCAGTGCACGCAATCAGATCAAAGGTACCGTCGTCGAAGTGACGAAGGGCGCGACCACGTCGCATGTCCGCGTCGATATCGGCAACGGCCAGATCATCACCTCCTCGATCACCAACGAGGCGGTCGATGAATTGGGCATCAAGGCCAAGGGCCACGTCACCGTGGTGGTGAAGGCCTCCGACGTCATGATTGGAGTGGACTAACATGCGCGCACCGCTTCTCGTTGCGTTGGTATTGCTCGGAGCGGTGCCTGCATGGGCGGCGGAAGAACCGAGCGGCTGCGACAAGTTCAAGTGGAACATCGATCACGAGCGCGCGGCGCTCACCGCGCCGGATCGCATGAAGCTCGTCTCGGGCGGCGAGCTCGCGGCATTGCCGTCCACCGGGATGACGCTGGATTTGAGCCCGCCCGCCGAGGCCAAGCTGCCCACCCCGCCGGAGCGCGCCCCGAAGGAAGGCACCTTCGCCGGCTTCACCAGCTTCAAGACTCCGCCCAAGGCCGGTATCTATACCGTCAGCCTGTCGGCCGGCGCCTGGGTCGATGTGGTGCAGGACGGACATCCCCTGAAGCCCAAGGCGTTCAGCGGCGCGACCGATTGCGACGGCATCCGCAAGACCATGAAGTACGAGATTTCGGCCAGCCCGTTCGTCCTGCAGGTCAGCGGCACCAAAGAGAATTCGATATCGATCGCGATCCTGCCGTCCGAATAGACCCGCGCTGGTGCCGTCTGCAGGCTTTACCCGGACCGGCGGCCTGCTATTGTTTTCAGGCGATATCCCGGATCGACCGTAAGTCGCCGGGACCAGCGGAACGGCGCTTCTGCCTGTCGCCCTGTTCACAATGCCCGACTTGCACGCGGACAGCGCCGCGAGCCGGCGCGGAGCGCTTTCAATGCATCGCCCTTATCTGAGCCGTCCTGCGGGACTTTTCGCAGCTTTCAAGATCCTGGCCTTCGCGATCCTGTGTGGATCGGCCCTGTCGCCTGCCTTGGCGCAGGACAAGAATCTCACGGTATTTGCCGCGGCTTCCATGAAGAACGCGCTCGACGATGTCGATGCCGCCTATACCGCAAAGACCGGTGTCAAAATCGTCGCGAGCTATGCCGCCAGCTCAGCACTGGCAAAGCAGATCGAACAGGGGGCGCCGGCGGATATTTTCGTGTCCGCCGATACCGACTGGATGGATTATGCGACGGCCAAAAAAGCCATCAATGAGGCGACCCGCCTCAACCTGCTCGGCAACAGCATCGTCCTGATCGCGCCGAAGGATTCCGGCATCGACCATGTCAGCATCGGCCAGGGCTTCGATCTTTCGAAACTGGCCGGCGCCGGCAAGATCGCCACCGGCGATGTCAACGCGGTGCCGGTCGGCAAATACGCCAAGGCGGCACTGGAAAAGCTCGGCGCATGGGAAGCCGCGGCGCCGAAATTCGCGATGGCGGAGAGCGTGCGCGCGGCGTTGACACTGGTGGCGCGCCAGGAAGCGCCGCTCGGGATCGTCTATTCCACCGACGCCAAGGTTGAGCCCGGCGTGAAGATCGTCGGTACCTTCCCGGCGGATTCGCATCCGCCGATCATCTATCCGGTGGCCGCGACGACGACCGCAAAGACGGAGGCCGCCGGCTATCTCGCCTTCCTGCGCTCCGCGGCGGCCAAAGCCATTTTCGAGAAATACGGGTTCTCGTTTCTCGTCAGTCCAACGACTTAAGATCGCGTGTTCGACATCTCGCCAACGGAATGGACCGCGATCCAGCTTTCGCTGCGGGTCGCCACGGTTGCGACGCTGGTGGCGACGCCGCTGGGGATCGCCGTGGCTTGGCTGCTGGCGCGGCGCGAGTTCTGGGGCAAGTCGGTCGCCGACGCGGTGATTCATCTGCCGCTGGTGCTGCCGCCCGTCGTCACCGGTTATCTCTTGCTGCTGACCTTCGGCCGGCGCGGCCTGGTCGGCGCCTGGCTCGCCGACCATCTCGGGATCGTGTTCGCGTTTCGCTGGACCGGCGCCGCGCTGGCCTGCGGCATCATGTCGTTCCCGTTGCTGGTGCGGCCGATCCGGCTGTCGATCGAGGCCGTGGATCAACGGCTGGAGCAGGCGGCGGGAACCCTGGGCGCGGCGCCGTGGCGGGTATTCCTCACCGTGACGCTGCCGCTGGCGCTGCCGGGCGTGGTCGGCGGGATGGTGCTCGGGTTCGCCAAGGCGATTGGCGAATTCGGTGCGACCATTACGTTTGTTTCGAATATTCCCGGCGAGACCCAGACCATTTCGTCGGCGATCTATTCGCTGATCCAGACGCCCGACGGCGATACCGCGGCGTTGCGGCTGGTGGTGGTTTCGATCCTGATCGCGATGGCGGCGCTGATGGCTTCCGAGTGGTTCGCGCGCCGCGCCACCCAACGCCTGCACGGTAACTGACCATGCTGCAGGTCGATGTCTCAAAACAGCTCGGCGAGTTTTCGATCGAGGCCTCCTTTGCCAGTGAAGGCCGCGTCACCGGACTGTTCGGCGCCTCCGGCGCCGGCAAGACCTCGCTGATCAACATCATCGCGGGATTGCTGCGGCCGGACCGCGGCATCATCACCATCGACGGCGAAACGCTGGACGATACCGCCGCGCATATCCATGTCCCGGTGCATCGCCGCCGAATCGGCTATGTGTTCCAGGATGCGCGGCTGTTTCCGCATCTTGATGTGCGGCAGAATCTCGACTACGGGCGGCGCATGAACCGCCTGGCCGAGGATCCCGCCGCGCGCAAGCGCGTCATCGATCTCTTGGATATCGGCAACCTGATGGATCGACGTCCCGGTCGGCTGTCCGGCGGCGAGCGCCATCGCGTGGCGCTCGGACGCGCGCTGCTGTCGCAGCCGCGATTGCTGCTGCTGGACGAGCCGCTGGGGTCGCTGGACGAACAGCGCAAGGAGGAGATCCTGCCCTATCTGGTGCGCCTGCGCGACGAGGCCGGCATACCGATGGTCTATGTCAGCCACGACGCCCCCGAAATGCGCCAGCTCGCGACCCGGATTGTGATGCTCCGGCGTGGCCGCGTCGCCGCGTTCGGCGGAACCGAAGTGTTGCCGCTGGCCGCCTCGCCGGCCTGATATTTATTGTTTATCCGGCGAGTTCGGACAGCGACGCCTCGGCGCGGCGCGCGAAGATGACCGCGCCCTGGCGCCTGGCGATGTCGCGGGCGGTCGCGAAAGCCGAGCGCGCCTGATCCTTGTTGTCGCGGCTCAGCGCCAGCAGACACGCGCCGCGCAGGCGATAGATTTCCGGCAAATAAAACCCGACGCCGGGTTCGTCGATCCCGGCGATGGCGCGATCGAGATGGGCCAGACCGTCCGCCGGCCGGCCGGCCGACAGCAGGACTTCGGCGGCAAGGCCGAGATAATATTGGGGGAGCGGGCCGACCGCCGTGGCATTGCCGATCTCGGCATCGATCCGCCGCACCGCGGCGGCGGCGCCCGAACCGATCGCGGTCGCCCAGCTCGTCATCACAACGCTGCTCGCGCGCCACGGCGACAAGCCGAATTTCTCAGCCAATCCTAACGTGCGATGTGCTGCCGTGAACGTGGCGTCGCGATCGCCTCCAAGCTGATGACCTATGCTGCCATTGTGCAGCGAATGCGCGAGGCTGTTGGGATGATCCAGCCTCTCAGCGAGGGCCAGCGATTGCGCGAGGCTTTGTATGGCCTTTTGCCCGTCGCCCATGAGTTGAAACGCGTTGCCGCATTGCGAATGTGCACAAACGCCGGGATCGTGACCGCCGAACTGGTGAGCGAGGTGACGGTGGCGATCGATGTCGTAGAGCTCGAAGCCGTTGCGGCAGCCGTCCAGCGCGTCCAAGACATCGCCACGAAAAAACGCCGTCGACCACCGGCAATGATACGCTTCGAGCAACTGCTCGTCGTCGCCGGAGCGCTGCGCCAGCGCTACGAGTTCGCTAGCCCGGTCGCGCGCCAGGGCGGTCTTGCGCCTGAGATTGGCGCTGATCCACAGCCCCCATTTGGCTTGAAACAACAGGGTGCTATCACCCAGTTGCTCGCCGATTTCGCTGGCCCTTGTGTAGGCGTCCTCCACCTCCACGCTCTGCAGGCCCCGCCAGACGATCAACGCCGAACCCAGCTTGAGCTGGAAATCCATACGTCGGCGCATCCCTTCCTGCGTTGGCAGCGCTTCGGCCAGTTTAAGTCCCGCCGAGAAATGCGCGATCGCCTCCGGATAGGCCGAACGGCTCATGGCCTGATCGCCGGCACGCATGCGATAATCGCAGGCGGGGGCCGGCAGGCCGGCCTCACCGAAATGATAGGCCAACAGGTCCGGCTCGCTCGCCGCGATGCCGGCGAAATGTTTCTCAAGCGCATGGGCGATGCGTTCGTGCCATTCGCGCCGGCGCGCCAGCAGCAGGCTCTCATAGGCGACGTCACGCACCAGCGCATGCTTGAAGCTGAAGCTGCGTTCCAGGCCGCGCTCTTCGGGAAAGACAATTCCCGCCGCCACCAGCTTCGCCAGCGTCGCCTCCAGTTCGGAAGCGCCCCTGGAGGCAACCGCGTCCAGCAGCAGAAAACTGAACTGCCGGCCGATGACGGCGGCGATCTGGGCCACTTCGCGCGCCTGGCCGAGGCGGTCGAGGCGGGCCATCAGCGAATCCTTGAGTGTCGCCGGCACGGCGCTGTCTTCGCCCGCCGATTCCATCACGCTCTTGGTCAACTCCTCGACGAACAGCGGGACGCCATCGGTCTTGGCGACGATGGTGGCGACCGTTTCCGCCGACAGACCTTGCGCGGCGGCGACGCCGGCGACCAGTTGCGCGCACTCCTGACGGCCGAGGCGGCCGAGCGTCAAAAGCGTCGCCTGGGGCCGCGCTTGCCAGGGCGGCGCGAAATCCGGCCGTGCCGTCACCAGGGCCAGCGATCGCGCACCGCCGATGCTGTCGGTCAGCCGCATCATCATTTCGAGCGTGGTGGCATCGATCCAATGGGCGTCTTCCAGAACGATCAGCACCGGGTCGTTTTCGCCCAGGCGCAGAAACTCGTCGACGATGAGGGCCAGGGTCGACGCCTTGCGTTGCGCCGGCGTCTGCGGCGACGGCTCCGCCGTAGCCAAGGTAATCGACAAAAGCCCGGCTAACAGCGGAATCGCGGCCGGGTCCGAGGCCGCCCGCTGCGCGAAAAGGGCGCCGAGTTTCTCGATCCGGACGCCAGGCGTATCGGTGACGGCGAAGTGCGCGGCGCGGCCGAGATACTGGATCACAGGATAAAGCGCGCTGTCGATGTGATGCGGCGAACATTGCAGATTGATGCGTGCATGCGGCTCGCCGGCCAGCGCTTCCTGCAGCGCCTCGATCGAACGCGATTTTCCAATACCGGCTTCGCCGATCACGGTCACGATCTGGCCCTCGCCCTGCCGCGCCAGATGCCAGCGCTCGAGCAGCAGCCCCATTTCGTGGGCGCGGCCGATCTGCGGCAGATTCCCGCCGGCCCGGATCGCCGAAAAACGACTTTCGACCGACGCTTCACATCGCACGCGCCAGGCCGGCACCGGGCGGGCGAAGCCCTTCAATTCGTGCCCGCCGGTGTGTTCGAGCTCAAACATCCCACGCAACAGGTTCCGGGTGGTCTCGCTGACGAGGATGGTGTCCGGCCCGGCCAGCGCCTGCAGCCGCGCCGCGAGATTGGGCGTTTCGCCAACGATGGTGCGCTCCTGCGCGATGCCGGTTCCGATGATTTCGCCGACCACGACGAGGCCGGTGGCGATACCGATCCGGGCCTGCACCCGCGATCGATCCGGCAACTCGATGTCGCCGACTTCCGCCAGGATGCCGAGCGCCGCCCGAACGGCGCGTTCCGCCGCATCTTCATACGCACGTGGGAAGCCGAAATAAGCCAGAACGCCATCGCCCATGAACTTGGCGACGAAACCGCCATAGCGTCCGATCGCGCCAGCGGCAGCGTCCTGGTAGCGCCGGATCAACCCCCCGAGCAGTTCGGGATCGACCTTGGCCGACAGCGCCGTCGAGCCGACCATATCGGCGAATAACACCGTGACCTGACGACGCTCGGCCTCGCTCGAACCTGACTCGTCGGGGTTCACGGGCTTTGACTGGGCCGTCTCGGCGCCGCGTTCGGCGATCGCCTTGAGCAGCCGGCGCCGGTTCCCCAGCGACAGGCCGAGTTGTTCGAGATCGCGCTCGGTCAGTTCCGGCAGGATATCGAGATCGATATCATTCGCTTCGAACGCGTCGGCATATTGCTCGAACCCGTTCCTGCGCAACCAGTCGCGAAGATCGCTCATGCCATCGGTTCCCAACCATACTCGCACTATCCAGACTGGTACATTTGCGCAAATCTTCGCCGCCGGCAAATTGGCGCGAACCGCTGCCTGCTAAGCCAGGCGACGCGCTTCAGCCGGTCTTAGCAGGACTTCGATGGCGCTTGCAGCATTCGAAGCGCCATCGACACCAGCCAGGGCGTTTGCGCGGGTCTCGGCATTCCGTCGATAGGACGGTTCGGACAAGACCTCTCGTGCTGCCGATTTCATCGCCGCGGCATCGGCATCTCCAGGCAGCGCGCGACCGACTTTCCATTCGTGGACGGCGGCAGCGACGAAGGGCTGGTCTCCCGCGAGACCAGGAATGATCACCATGGGAACTCCATTTCGCAGCGCGCGCATCGCCGTACCATGGCCACCATGCGTCATGACCAACGCGGCCCGTTTCATGATCGGGTCGTGAGCCGCGTAATTCAGAACGACGGCATTTGCCGGCGCCACCAGTTCATCAGGGCCAACAATTCCACCGGTCGTCGCGACAACATGAACGGGGAGCTCGCTGAGGGCATCGAGCGCGCGCTGCAGCTTGTCCACCATGCGTTGTTCGAAACCGGTGCTGAAACTTACCAGAACGAGCGGCGTCCGGTCGCTTGCGGCCCAGGGCAACTCCGCAGCAACCGCCGCTCTCTCGTCCTCGAGCACAGGACCGACGTGCCGCACCATCTCCCAGCCGGGAACGGGCTCCATGTCGAACTCCGCAAGCGTCGTTACGATGATCCTATCCCGCGTTCGCCAGAGATCGTCGAGCGCAGGTAGACCCTCGAACCCCGCCTGCTGACGCATCCCGTCCAGCCTGGCAATCATGCCACGCCACATCTCCAGTTGCCGAAAAATGAAGGTGTGGCAGACCATCGCGGACGGGCAGCCAAACCCTGGCGCTTCCGAGAGCGCGGCTGGAAACATCGCATCAATCAGGATGAGATCAGGCCGCTCCGATGCGACCACCGACCGAACCTGAGCGACCACCAGGGGAGGTCAGATAGCAGGACATCCGGGTCAGGAAAGTACCCTGCGGATAGAGATCCACCTGGGTATACGCCTGCGTCAATTCGATCGCGCGGAAGCCGGCTTCCTCGACCCGCGGAACCATCTCCGGGCGCCCCGCGAAGGCAACTGCGTGTCCCCGCTCTGTCAAGACACGGGCAATACCCAGGCTAGGAGGCAGGTTGCCGCCGCCCGACCAGTTGAGCCAAAGGATCTTTGCCATCCGCTACCTCCGCATTTGAAGCACCATTGATCAATCGACGCATAATCGCCTCTGCGGCAGGTCGACCGAGGGCCTGGTCACGGCGCAGCAGTTTCCAAACGTAGACATCGGTCGCCACGTCGAGGATGTTCAAGAGCTGCGCGCGCCCGCCACCGTTCTGCAACTTGAGCAGCGGGGCAAAGACCGACTTCACCCAGTCGCGATGATTTTCGCGCCCTTGCTGCAAAATGGGTTGGAGGGACGGACGGCGGCGCTCGTCGTTCAGATACTGGATAACGAGGTCGCCCATGGTTTCGTAGACATCGAAGATGGCTGTCACCGCGGCGTCCACATCGCCCGGCGGCGTCGGCTTCAGTGACATTCCGCGGGCCGCCAGTTCACCCAGAGCCGCATAGATCAGCTGGTCCTTGCTGCCGAAGACGCGCAATACAGTTTGCACGGTGGTTTCCGATAGCGCGGCGACCTCATCAAGGGTGAAGTCCTCTATCGAGCGTCCGGTATAAAGCTCCATGGCGGCCGTTAATATTCGTGCCCTGGTCGCTTCGGCCTTTGCCGCACGTGCCGTCATGACATAAGGCCGCTTGATCCTCTTCATATTAATTATACTAACGCCAATATAATTTGGAGTCAATGATACTAACATGAAATGTTTTTGAGGCCGTCTCGCCGATAGAAGGGCGACATTTTCAGAAGTGACGGCGCCCCGCCCTGCGCACAGGCCTAGATTCCCGCGACCGACGACCACATCTTCGACAGCCCGGCCTTGAGTGCCGCCATTCGCGTCAACGGGACTGTCTCCTCCTGCTCTTCCGGCAGGCGAAGGCCGACGACATTGACCCGGCCTCCGCTGAGGCTGCGTGCCACCAGATCGATGGTATCGAGCGTCAGCGTGGCGCCTTCCTTGGGCGCGTGATCGAGGTGAATGTCGAAATAATCCGACAGCGTCAGCCTGGTCTGGTCTTCACCCACCGCCACGCCATAGATCTCGGCCAATTCACCCAGCGTGTGCTCGCCGGACACCATGAAGTCACCGAGCAGATGCGGATCGGGCGCCGAACTCGGCAGCATGTCGACAAAGAACCGGTCCAGCGCTTCGGCCTTTTCCGGCGGCGCCAGCAAATAGAGATAATCGCCCGCGAGGATGGGATCGGCCTCGGCGGGCGAGAGGATATGCTGGTCGCGGATCACCAGCGTCGGCTTCGACCAGGACGGAACGAGGCCGCGCCGGAAATACAGGCTTTTTGGCCGGACCGAATATCCGACCAATTGCTGCTCGAGCTGGCCGGGCAGATCAAGCTCGACCCGCCGCGGCGCGCGATCCGCCCGCGGCAATGCCACATGGAGCCGCCGGGCGGCGGCGGCCAGCGTCCAGCCCTGCAATAGCAGCGAGATGATGACCACGACAAAGGCGACGTCGAAATACAGATACGCTTTCGACAGGCCTACCAGCATCGGCATCGACGCCAGGAAGATCGCGACCGCGCCGCGCAGGCCGGTCCAGGCGATGAAGGTTTTCTCCCGCCAGTTGAACCGAAACGGCGCCAGGCAGAGAAACACCGCCAGCGGCCGCGCCACCAGCATCAGCACCAGCGCCACCAGCACGGCCGGGACAATGCTGGCCACAAGCCGCTGCGGCGATACCAGGAGGCCGAGCATGACGAACATCACGATCTGCGCCAGCCAGGTCGCGGCGTCGAGAAACGTCACCACCGAATTATGCGCGCGGGTCGGCCGGTTGCCGACGATGATGCCGGCCAGATAGACCGAGAGAAATCCCGAGGCATGCCCGATCTGCGCCGCGCCGAAGATCACCAGCGCCGCGGTGGTGAC
>Ga0302325_10023201_pt1 | contig 12945 bp, 20 predicted proteins | sample Palsa_T0_2_FD_201948 | JGI IMG/M metagenome (GOLD analysis project Ga0302325, IMG submission 201948) | Peat permafrost microbial communities from Stordalen Mire near Abisko, Sweden - Palsa_T0_2 | ecosystem: Environmental > Terrestrial > Soil > Palsa > Peat permafrost | place: Sweden: Abisko... | reverse complement strand
TATAGCCCTGTTCTAAGGTCGACTCTGCGCGAGCCGCTTTTTGGATAATAGATATTGTGTTTCTTATCTTGGTATCGATTTACTATACTAAGCAGGGTACCGCTTTCTAACGTCGAGCGTGGGATAAAGTGCAATATCCGTCGTTACTCGAGGGTCGAGGGGGCGCTTGAGAAGCTTCGATGCCCAGAGGATCGTAGGTATGCTGTGTGCAAGAGGATAGCAGGTCGATTGCGCTTCTCGTTGGCTCTGAATCAATAAAGAAACAGGTTCGTAGCCGGCACCGCGTACAGGTGAGAATGCGACTTTGCCAGCCCTTGTCAAAAGCGTTTATATAACACTTAAGAGAGAGTTTAAAAACGCTTTGGTTAGGGTTAGCGGTTAGGGTTCGGGTTCGGGTTAGTCCGGGGGTTTGGGGGTTTGGGGGGCCGTGGGAGCCCCCCACATTGGGAACACTTTAGAAACGGTTAGGAACGGTTTAAAAACAAAATACAATTAATTATAATAATGATGCAACGGACAGGCACACAGCTTCGGTCCGTTGCTATATAGAAGGTAGAGTTGATTCCTAGCGCTATATAATTTAAACGGGGAACTTCAAACGCCCGGTGGGTCTAACTACTGAGGCCAGCCCCTAGCTTAACGACACATCGCCTAATCTGAATTTTGGAAAACCAAAATAGTGAATATTAAATATTAATTAATTAATTAAAACACAACCATTAATTATTTTAATGCAATTTTTTAATGGCAGATACCTTGATATGTGTTCTATGATATTTGAGCATAATATTAATAAAAATCTCAAACGTTTGTGGTGCATATAAGAAGTGTTAGCAATTCACGTGATCATCCGAAGCTTCCCCCTATTCACTATAATAATGTCAAATTTCGTGAATCATTCTTAGCCTTTATAAGTCATTTAAGTTCGCTATTCAAAAACCTCTACTTGTACACAACCTTATTATCAAAATCCCTCTCAATTTCATCAAAATACTATCAAAAATCACCTATATAGCCCCCTCTACATCAACTAAAGCTATTACTATGCAGTCTGCCAAGAAAGTCCATAGCCATACTAACAAATCAAGGCTCCATATCTCTTAAACGGGATGGGTTAGCTGCTTAAAAGAGAGCGTAAGATTACCTCCAGATTCCAAGACAATACTGACTCTTTAGCTTGCCCCTTATTGCACACATCCCGACCACGAGATACTCTTGGAAATAGAGAGAAAACGAGATGCAAAGCTCAAGAACTATAGCCTAAGCAACCCGGCTATCGGTGACCCTCCATACGACTTGAGAGTATTTGAATCCTTGATTATATACTCGAGGTTAGTCCCTTTCAAATGTCCGGTGTAGATTTATAGCTAATGTTATATTAGGGGCACTAAAAAGCAAGGAGATAATATGTGCAAGAAGTGCATGGATGGCAATGGCATATATGACGGATGTGTGAAGTTGGAGAGCTGGTTTGGAGGTGCATATGCCAATTGCAAGCGCCAAGACCGTGGTTTTGAGTGTGAGGTACGGGATACAGATAAATCCGACTTCAGATCTGCTCCGGAGGTGCCAAAGGTGGGATATACTACTAGATCTGGCCGGCAGACACAAAAGCCGCAGGACTATAAGACGCAAGATGGCAGAAAGACTGGCGCATAAAGTGCATAATATCTCGACAAAGCACAAAGAAAGCATGACAAAAGCGTTGCATTTCAAGGATAGACTGTAAATAATCAATAAAAGACTATTGCTTTCTTGCTGCAATAAACCAATCCTATAAAAATAAGAAGTGTTGTCCGTATGTCTTCGGCAGTTTTTGAACATAGGAAAATTTAGGCTAGATCTTAGCCTTTTTTGCGCCACTAATATCTCTACTTCTTGCCGCGATTCATAGCTCTCTTTTGAGAGCGCGTACAATAAACACGCTTAGGAGAAGACACTTCAGCTGGTGCAGGAGGCTCAATAATAATCGTTGAAGTCTCTGACCTAGCAATAGGAGAAGAGTGAATTGTCATGGGGCTTCCTAGGGGGGCCGGGCGTGGTATAGGGTCCTGTTGGCGTGGAGTAATGCTAACCCGGTCCATAAGGTTCGCCATAGCGCCTTCGGTTTGAGGGGAGGGCGTATGCTCCCTAGTAGAGTCGTTTGAGGAATACAAGTTGCTAATGGTAGGGAACTCATCCTAAAATGTATTAGTGGACATAATCATTAAAAAAGATTTACAAAGGATAATATAACAAACAGTTAAAAACCACAAAGAAATAAGCTCGTACGTACATTAGGAGATTCAAGTCGTGGAGTCTGGTAAGGAGACCTTCCAAGGTGCTCACGAACCCGATCTATAGATGCCCGAGCACGAGCCCTAGCTGCATCTCTGATTTGTCTTTCGACCTCCTCGAGTGCAGCCTCTATATCCATTTTTTCCTTTTCGATTTGCGCTCTTTCAAGACGCAAGTCCTCGTACGATGACTCATCCTAATCTAGCCTAAGCCAGATATTCCAATGAGCTATAGGGCCCTTTCCAGACTTGTGTATTCTATTAAGCTCGAGGTCAAACACCCAATTGCAAGATCTAGGCAGAACTGTGAGTTCTGTCATTGTATTAATCGTTGCTCTAGTACAAAACACAAGGCGATTAGCATTCTCAATGAAATCCCTATGCCGGGTTGGTCCACTGCTGGCCAGTGAGAGGTGCGTAAGAAGTTGGTCGTTTACAAAGTGCGACAAAGTAGAAAAAGGATGGTTTTGAACTGGAAACTTCAATTCCCCTATAAAAAAACATAAATTAAAACTCGTACGACTATTTAAAAGAGTAAGTGAGCACTTACCAACAAGTTCCATGCTAATGTCAGTTCTTATAAAGTGATCTAAATGCATTATACTCAAGTAATGAAACCTCCGAACAGCAAGCCACAATTTCACAGGTTTGCCGCCTATAAGTTGGCCCCTCCCTTGAACGAGACTAGGAAGGCCTCTTGTAGGTGCCGCCGGAACCGTAGAAGGGAGCGGGCTCCCGGCGTGGGCAGGCTAGGACTGGGCAAAGTTGCGGCCTAGCCTCAAATTAGCGGCATTTTGAGCTCCTTGGCCTGCATACTCATTGCCTCTATCGGTACGCATAACCGTATTGCCAGCAAAATTGGAGGGATGCTGAAGAGAAGAGAGACTTGGCTGAGTGCTTGAGGGGAGCATGCTAGCAAGTGGTATAGAGCTTAGAAGAGGAGCTGTTGTTATTCCTGGTAACGAACTCGCAGGATGCAAGCTTGATACTCCAATAGCAAGTGAAGCTTGAGAGGCAGGGGGGGGCCGGGAGGCCTCAAGTTGAGGAGCTGCTAGAGCCGCTGGATTGCCGCTATTATCGGCCAATAGTGTAGGGTTAGTTGCCCTACAAAAGACGCAATAAACCAAGGTAAGATCGTGGAATCGGTCTTTAGCAGGCCGTGCTGTATTTGGGCATGTTGGTTCCTATGGTGTTGACATGTCTAAGTTTGAAATGCTAAGGATTTTTTGAAGTGTTATACGATAATAAAGCTTGAAAAATCTGTTAATGATACTTTCAAAAGTAAAAGGGGGAATTTAGAACTTATATATCTAATAATAAAAAACTCTTACTTAACTATCACTATTCACCCATTGCTTGTATACTCCATTTGACCACCCTAATTGTTTACCTAGATCTCCGAATCCCGGCTAGTTTAGCGCAAAATCTTGAACTGTTAGGAGCTGAAAAGGAATGTGGCCATCTTGTACGTTCTTGATGTATTCTGCATTCGACAGAATAACTTGCTTGAGGGGTCCATCCCGAGCTATAGCTGCCTCGTATCCTCTAGTCGGTTTAGCAGATTCCCCTAGAATTGGAAGCGCTTTAGACTGCATGTGAGCATGAATTGCAAAACGCAGTGCATAGTAAGCATTTACATGTAGTCTGACTCTATTCCCATCCCTCTCTCCTATCCGAATATCGGCCGGATCTACCCCCCAAGACTAGAGCTTTTAGTAGCACCAATCAAGTGTTTTTGGGGGAAGATATTCGTTGATATTTATACTAAATTGTGAGTCAAGTGTACAAGCTATGCTATTAAGATCACTTACCCTAGACTTCACAGTCTTTTAGCACATTACCGCAAAGATCCAAGTCCACTAGGCGGCCCTAGCGCTAAGCACCCCACTTGGGCTTCTTGTACAGGCGGAATGGCTTCCCGGACACTGCATTCGGCCTAGACTTGTCTGCCCTAATAAGATAGATGTTCCACAAGTCCATAAACCTATGTACTTCGTTCCGGATCCGCGGCATATAAAGCGCCAAAAGCGCAATCCTATCCTATGCATTTTGACTATTATATCCGCCGGTGTGAGCTAACTCCTAGAAATAGTTCTAATAATTCCAAGACGGATTAGTCGTACAAACGTGCGCAATGTAAGATTTGCCAACAATATTAGGAAAAGGCGGTGTGATTATTTTGCATTCAATTCTCCTAACAAGAAAAAATGAGAGGATCTTGACTTACACGCCACCGGTATAGCTGACTCTTTTCGAGTTTATTCTACCAAGATTCAATTCGTTCATTTTAGGTGCTTTTTCCAGAAATAAAACAGTCTTCCACTCGTACAATCGAAGGATCCGCTAGCTGTGAGAATGCAAAATGAGCCTTAGCAATGAGCGGCAATTTAGAGCCTCGGTCTGCTCGAAAGAACATAGGACAATAACCCAGCCGAGCACATGTTATAAGATACTGCTGTAATACTAAATAGGACGTACGATTTGAGATTCCAACGTAGATCCATATAATATTCCGTGAATAAGCATCAATACAAGCATAAATCTCAATGCCAAATGGTGATAATTTATCATAGCCGTCGATTAACCAAATCCAATCAAGACCAGGCACAATATATTCTCCCTTTTTGGCTTGCATCTTCCGTCTTCGAAGTGTGATTCTAGTCGGATTAAGAACGTGTAACATTGCAAATAAGGAGTCCTTGCGTACAAGCAAACGCATTAGTAAAGACTTCTAATAATAAGAGGTAAATTTAAAGACATAAAGTAAAGAAAATAGCTACCGTGTTACCAAATGACCCTGCTGCCGGAAGTAAACATGCAAATGCCTCCGCCCGTAGCCTGCAATACGCCTATCATCTAGCTCCCTTTGCAATACTTTAAACATCTGTTCGTCTATTGCTTTCTTATCAAAGACGTTTATACGGCAAACAAGGCCCATCTCTTTCCTAATTCGGATTATCGCCTAAATGCTAAGCTAGTAGCCCATATTAATAAGATCCTCAAGAGTCTCTTCGTCTATATTGCCTAAACGGAAAAGAATTGCAATCTGCGCGCGAAGCAAAGGCGTATCTAATGTTGTAGTCCTGACTTTGACGCTCCACTGTTGAAGTCGACGCTAGAGGGTTCTCTTGTTAATTGCGATTTTATACAAATTTTGTAATCTTTTTGCGATTTCGTCATGCGGAACATTCGTACGAGCCCATTCGATAATTTGGGCGCGATGTGCAGATAAATCAATAGTTCGGGGAGGCATATTGATGAAGTTGAGCAAATAATTGATAGTGTTGTAGGCGCGAAGTGTGAAGCTTTAGTGACGCGACACTTCAGTTAGGCTAAGCGAGCGCTAAATCACTATGGCAACAGCCTGTAAATAATCACAACTCACTAGAATTATTTAATTAATAATTTATTTAAATTATGCAATATCTTTAATAAATAATGCATTGAAATTATGTATCAAAATAGTTCTAATGGTTTTTTGATTTTTTTTTTAATATACAAAGTATGCTTAATCTAAAAATCTAAAAATCAAAAGTCCGAAAACTGATTTTAGTGATGTGTCGTTAAGCTAGGGGGTGGCCTCAGTACTAACGAAAGAACCCACCGAGCTGTAGACTCGCCATTCTTCCTTTGATCGAACTTGGTTTTCGGTCTTTTCTCATCCCCCTCCCCCCCATTTAGGTTCTGAGATTTGATTCTGGACAGCGCTATGGTCGCGATGCGGTGCATGTTTCAAAGACCTCGCTGGTAATTAGGGAGAGAGTGACAGACAGGGGAGAATAATTCGGTAGTGCGGGGGAGTGCTTCCCCGTGCACGGATGAGCAGATTTGCATCACGAGGGCCCGTGCCTTTTGGGGAGGGATTAAAGGCCGATGTTGGGGCCGAGGAAGCTGGGGAAAGCTTGGTGTGGACGGAGAGGTGACAGGGAGGAGAATAAGAAGATGGGGATGGGGTGGTGTTGGGGCGGAAAGGGGTCGCTAAAGCCCCTTTTTGGTGTTGATTACGGCGCGGGGCTGAGAGTCGGAGCAGACTATCACGAACGGGATTTGAACTAGAGATAGTTGTGAGACGATTGGTTGATAATAATTGGGAGTGTGATGAGGGGAATGATGGGGGACTGATGGCGCGAATTTATGAATATGGTGTTCAGCAGCTGCTGTGCAACGAATATGTCACGAATCAGAGTTGGAGGAACCCATTGTGATTGATTCTTGGGCCATGAACGAGACTTCAACGCGCATTTTAGGGATGAATTGGTTGATCTGGATGTATGTGAGTGGCATGGAGAGACTGATGAGGGATGGGGTTGAAAATTGTGCTGGGGGGATGGGTGCGTTTGACGACGAGGCTGAACTAGATTATTATGATTCATGAACGAGACTTGAATATGCATCATTTATGGGAAATTGGAACGAATCTCGAGTTGTGCTGGGAGAGATATGAGGGGTATAATGTCAGGATGGATGTTAATCTTGTGTTGTGTGCTGTGCTGCCTGGACAAAGGTACGTTGATTTCTTTTGAGTTCGGTTTGAACCTCTCAATTCCGGGTTGCATCGTATATGCTTGAAGTGCTTGCAAATATTGAGAAGTGTCTAGTTGCATTTTTTGTATTAAAAACTAGTTCACATCGTAGTTGTTCGCACTATGCGATCTCAGATGAGAAGTGTTTAGATGATTGCCATCAACAATTTACCCACAATCGCGGAAGCTACCGTCGAAGGGAAGGAGAGAAGCATGGTAAGAATGAAATGACTTTGGACTATTTTTATGCAGTTTATAAGCTTATTGAGCTGACGGAGAGCAGGTCTCATATTTTCCAAGATCTCCCCCTTGTCGACTTATGTTTGCCGGCGGTGGCTAATGTATTTAATACACCGAAAACAAAGAAATATTTCGAGATAGCAGGCGTCAATGAATCATATTAAGTGTTACAACCCAATTCACTGCAAATTTTGGGTGTTTCAAGGAATTTCGCGCCAAAATTGTTGGCCCAGCCTCGCTTGCCCAAGTTATAGAAGCCCTCCACTCTTCGCCTTTCTCCACCTAAAAACAACACTCGACAACCACACAACACTGTGGATACTTCTTTTTTAAAATACTTCCCTTCAGCGCTGCTAGAGGTTATTGCGATAGCCTGTTAATCTTTCAACTCGCAATACAGCGCAAACAATTCCTCCCTCGTCGCATCTACCCCACGCGTGTTCCTGGCACCAGGGGACATCGTCGTAACACTCCTCTTCAATCAACCTCAGCACCGACCGTTCTTCCAAAATCCACATTTTGCACAATGCCTTCGCGCAAGAAGAACAGATGGACCGGCAGGTCTAAGAAGAGGCTCGTAGCCTCCACACAAATCTTAGATATCTCCGAAAATCGTACTTATTGCAGACACTCTATCCTTTCATTCAGTTCCAGATACTAATTCTTCTTCCATAGTCTCTTCACCATTGACTGACCTCCCCCTCGAAATCAAACGCATGATTGTCAAAAACTTTCGCGAAGACCCTGTCTCTTCGATCTGCCTCGGTATCACTTGCAAGGCTCTCATGCAGCTCCACAGGGAGTTCCACACCCGACCAGTCCATCTTGCCAGCAGCACCTTTACGGCTGATGGATGTCAAAGAATGTTGAAGTTTAACCTTAAAGACTGGATGCCCTGCGGCTTAGTGTTCGATTGTTTCCGCGGTAAATATGTCAGGCCAGCGGTGGAGGCGACTTGGGGCAAGAAATTCGACAAAGCATTTGCCATCGAGGAAGCCAAATTCATTGCCAAATCAAAGAGGGATATGGATAGAATTGCCCAAAGGAAGAAGGAACGCAGACAATTTGGCTATTACTACAACGAAGACCGGTGGTCGAGTTTCTCGGCTCTGTCGGAAGACCCTCCTTACGAGATCTACAATCCCACTGATGGCACGTGCGATGGTGATAGTGAGCACTCTAGAGCCTATTACCAGGGTGAAGAAGATGAATTGGAGGAGGAGGCGAGGATGTTGAGACACATGTGGGGCGAGTACACTGCCAGTTCTAGCTCTGATGCGAGAGACGATAATTCGGAAGCCGGATCTAGTGCGGCGGAAACGAGCGGAGATGAAAACTCAGATTCTAACTTAGAGCCCGCCAGAGACGACGATTCGGCAGCAGGGTCAGATGGAGTGAAGTCGAAAGGAGATGAGGACCCCGGGCCCCTGTAATCACGAATGGGATTCCGAGAAGAGCAATTCGGAAGCTGAATCGGAGGGAGTGGAATCGAGAAATAAGGAATCTGAGTCTGAGCATTCTGTTCAAGAGCATGCTGAAGTAGGATCTGCTTCCGGCCATGCTATTTCTGACTAGTTTGGAGAAAGTGAATTTATCATTGGAGATGTCCATAGCATTTCTGTTTTTGAGCTGTTGGTCATTGAAGAGCAGAACTCGGATACGAAATCCAACTTTGAAACGACTGGTACTATCATTGGGGCCCACGAGGTACGTGTCTCCGGGGCAACCACACGGACTGTTGGGAGATTGGTAGATTTGAGTAAAAGAACTCAGAATCGAACTCAAACTTTGGGAACACAGACCGAGGCTGGATCTTGGTAAAGCTGCGAGGATGGCTTTGTCGTGAAGAAGGTGACGACTGTGACGACTTTCATAGCAGGAGAGTCAAGACTCGAGAATAAATTCGGAAAAGATGCAGACAGAACAAGTTGGAGCTGTAGCGCCACTGGATAGATGCCTTCAGGCGTTGATATCCCTTGAGTATTTCTCGAGTACATATTTTTGACAGTACTGGTAATCAAAAGGAAACTTGATTCTAGCGCATTAGCTGTGGATAGTCATCGTAGTAAATAAATCTCCAAGTCTTATCACTTCTCTACTTTGACATACTCAATGAATTTGATCAAACAAATATTGTCCAAGATGTTTTCCGGCAATGCAACTACGTGGCCACTTCCAAGTGAGACACAGAATATACCAGTGTAGTTATACTCAATGGGTTAGTCTTCTTCAAGTCGCGAGTACTAAAATAAACATTTGTTTGGACCATAAAGAGCAACGAGTACGCTATTACAACTGCGGCGATTTTGGATTGTTTTTCTTTGACTCAAGTTACTCGACAAGGGGAAACAAAGTCACAACATAGATACTATTTTAATCTTGACAAAGAAGTCTACTATTTAAGAGGATGCTATCGCCATATACGAATTCGAATACTGATCCATTAAAGCTGTAGCTTTAGCTACTTTATCAAATCTCTCAATATGCCTCCGAAGGCTGCCTTGCCACTCTTGGTCGCACCTGTTGCTAGGAGAGCAAACTTGCGTACGGGTGGCGACCCCACCAAAGACGGGAATATTTCAGGTCCCGTCACTCCTTTTGTTGGCGGTCCGGCAATCGAAGTCCGACGGGCATGCATACTCACTTTCACAGCAAACGCAATTGTCATTGCTACTGATGTCGATATTACGCACAGAAATGAACACCCCCATGTCAAGTTCCTGGAACTTGCTGGTAAAACGAACTTGACGAGCTGGAACAAAAATGTTCATTATCAATGGCATCTCGATCTTGCCACAAACAAATACTATCGAGCACCACGACTTGCGCCAACATTAGTCGTTAAGTCCCCAAGTGAGTCTCCCTCTGGAGCCTCTCCATGAATATAATAACCCTTGAAGGGGTCAAGGGCAAAACCATGTCGAGCACAGCTTGACTACGTTGGGCTTACTCTATGATAGCTTTGCAACCCGAACTTTGAAATCAAATTGCTGATCAACTGTAGGCTTTCAAACTGCGACTAATGACTGGATCGTGTTCGTTAACGTGCCGGATTTTGTGCCGGGGCCAGCTGCTGGTGGTGGGCGCTTCCGAGGAAATGGGGATCAACTTTACCGGTGCTATACAAATGCATTCAATGAAGCACGCTCTAATGCCAACACTAACATTCCGGCAGCTTTACTGGCAAGCCTCAACAACCCTATGCCTCCCTTGCCTGCACACATCGCTTTTAGCTTTATGGGCCCCTCTAATGGTTGGGACATACAAGACGCTGCCCTTATTGCAATGTTTGCCATCAGTGATTCTTTCATTGCTAGTCCGCGGAGCACTGTTATTGCAGCAGATCGCGCTGCCAATGTCGCACAATTTACTCGAGTCACAATCTTGGCTTCTCATTATGATAAGCAAAAACCTCTAGAACAGCGAACAGCTTTGCGGGCAGCTTTTAGGTGTGTATCCTTCCCTCCTTTTAGATCAATTTTCAATTCTCTAAGAAGACCCAACACACCAAGTACATGCCGTTGAGTTTGCTAACTTCTTCTTTAGCCATGTATTTGGAGGGGCTGGTCTGCCAGTAATTCCACCACTCCTACCTGCGCCTGTCCTACCCCCTCCACCACCGCCCCCTCTTCCTGGCCCTGGTAAATACACAAGATCCGGAAGACGCTACGGATAATTTTACTCAGCTCTTACTTAGGGATTAGTTCGCTGATATACAGAGCGGAACGCGCTGAGTTTTACGTTCTCTTAGTAATTGCCATTTCGAAACTATAGCCTGGTGCAAGCATTTATCTGGCTATGATTAAAAGGGTTTTATATACTTGACCGAGTTGTTTTCAAACCCTAATATTTTATCTTTTACTTGGAAGTTCTATTATAACAGGTGATATCTCTATTGGGACGTGAGATATTAGTAACAAGATAACTTGAATTTATTTCACCCTACAATTATATAATTAAGGATTCTTTTATTCGATTTCATAGTTGTGAGATTTTTTTAAGTCATTTAATGGTTTGAATTTAGCACTCGAATTGGAAGTTTCGAGGCAATAGTTTTAAGTATGTATCTTCGAGTAAGTGGACAAAGGCGTATGTGGAGAAGCCTTAACGCCCTGGACGAATTCCTTAGTAGCCTAACAAAATAGAGACTTAGGCTGTTAGACTTAAAATATTGTGAATTTTGGGCGTTTCGAGATATTTCTCGCCAAAATTCTTTGCGTAGCCTCGCTTGCTATCGCAGGTATAAAACCCCCGGCTCTTCGTCTTCTTTTCAATAACATGACCATAATAAGTTAATAACTTGCAGACACTGGAACAATTTGTCTAGAGAGTGTTCATAGTTGCTTTGATAGCCTTTCAGTCTTCTACGTCATACTTCAACCTAAACACACTTGTTCCCGCCAACAACCTCCGACCTCGTCAGCGCATCGCCTTCGCACTCCTTCCTTTCGTGCCTCGCGAGTCGCAACACAATATTTCTCGACACTTTCGTCACACAACCTGGTCACAGTACATATCAACATCGCCATGGCTCTCGTAAAGCCCAAAGCATCAGCACGCAAGAGAGCGGCGAGAAAAGCTGCCAAGCCGAAGGAAAAACCAGCCCGTGTCGTAGAGGTTGCACTTCCTCCACAAGGTCTGTGACGCACTTCATCAATAATCCATTCACCTCTGGTAGCTGAACTTCAATTAATAGGCAGTCCGTATCTTACCTCGCTGGCTCCTGAACTTCAAATCATGATCTTTCAAGCCCTCTCCGACGACCCAGTCACTTCCGCCTGCCTTGGTGTGACCTGCAAGGCCTTCAACGAGATTCGAAAGACTTTCCATCCTGGACCTATCAGCCTGAATACGACACTACACTACGGCCAGTACAATCAGATGGTCTTCTTGAGATCCTTGCTCTACAATTGGATGGGTGGCATAAACGCGTGCTGGGACTGCTTCAGCTCACGCTTCGTAACGCCTGCGGCTATGGCAAAAATTGAAGAGAAATTTGCAAAGGGCATGGAACTCGTACAAGCGAAGTACCAAGAAAAGATCGAGAAAGATTGGGATCGAATTGAGAACCGAAGAAGAGATCGCAAGAGATATGGCTTTCACTTTGAGGAGGATCGTTGGTCTAGGTTTTCTGCATTAAGTTCTTCGCTGGCGATGTCGGAGTATGAACCAACAGAAGGCACTGCCGATGGAGATAGTCAGGCTGACCGACAGTGGTGGCTTGAGGAGTTGGCAGAACTGGAGAGAGATCGTAGACACATCAACGGATTATACTCTAATGCGGAGGAATCCAGCGGAGATGACTTCGAAGTGCAGGATTCAAGTTCTGAAGCCGAGAACAGCGCTGTAGAGTCGAGCGGGGATATTGAATCCGACTCTGACGATTCTGGAGAAGGGAATTTGCAAGCTGCTCCTCCCTCGGACTTTTTCGGAGGTGATGGATCGAGCTCTGAGGATCTTGGAGACGAGAAGCCAGAAGTTGGTTCTGGCTCGGACCTTTTTGGTGATGACTTGGTGATGACTGGAGAAGCTCACTCGGAAGTTGGATCTGACGCGGATATATCAGTGTCTGATTTTGAACTAGTTGCCGTTGGCTCAGAAACTTCCTATGAGTTGGATCCAGTGTGTCAAATGATTTGATTTGATTCGATTAGGTGGTCCGAATCAAATCAAATCATCAAATATAGCCTCGAATTATAATCAAATCAAATCATAATCAATATAATCATAAATATTCATGATTTTAATGATTTATATACACGTGACCCGGAAAAACTCGGTCCGGACGCCGCTAAGGCATTCCATCCAATTAAATGCACCCGACTACCCCCGCCCACGTCGCCCTCGCATGCGCTCACGTGCTTTATACTTACTTATAAGTATCCTACTTTATATAAGGACCTATA
>Ga0302325_10023200_pt1 | contig 12945 bp, 15 predicted proteins | sample Palsa_T0_2_FD_201948 | JGI IMG/M metagenome (GOLD analysis project Ga0302325, IMG submission 201948) | Peat permafrost microbial communities from Stordalen Mire near Abisko, Sweden - Palsa_T0_2 | ecosystem: Environmental > Terrestrial > Soil > Palsa > Peat permafrost | place: Sweden: Abisko... | reverse complement strand
TGGATTTTATGATTCTCACGCACATCGTACAAGACTTGTCTATGAACGAAAAGAGGAGAATGACAAGCCAAAAGCCACTGTACCCTGCACCCCTTGAGTGCGACTCTGATATTTGGGTCTAGTCCTCCAAACCTTGGCGCCGCAGAGATTCGCGTGGTGAAGTACCTTGAAAACCTCGACAGTTTGATTAATGCTGAGCGGGAATATGTTCAAAAGTTGGTTCGTCGTCAACCCGTGTCATTGTTTTCATTGTTTCCCGAGGAGGAGTTCGAGTCTCTGTCTCCGAGACATCTGCACGAACGGGGTATTTTGCGATTTGTAGACCGGTATACTGGAGGGGCGGGAGATTGTTGGAGGGGTTGTTGGGCGGAGAGGATGAAGGAAGTTGTTGAGGCTCTGGAGATGATGAGTGCGGATGAATTAGTCAAGTTTGTGGAGAGTCAGCAGAATGAAATGGAGAATGTGCGGGAGGATCTTATTGACATGCGTAGGATTGTAAACGAGTACTAAATTCAAAATTTTCTCTGAGACTGTTTGTATGATGAAGATATCCCGTCATCTGAGACATGGGAATTATCTGATCACATACCGTGACTCTAGAGTCATCAGAATGATTGAAAAATGCACGGAAGAATTCTATTGTGATGAGGAGAATTGAAAGAGAGTAATAAATCGAAATTATCTCTGAGATTGTTGGGATGAAGATATCGCCGTCATCTGAGACGTGGATATATCAGATCACAACAATATGTAAATTAAACATATTTGTTTGAATGAGATCAAGTTCAATAATAACTACTGCAAGACAATCGTTAACGGAGATAATAATAACCATGAGAGGGAATGAGATAGGGATGTGAGATGGGATGGGATAGGGACCGGAAAAGGGAACCTTCATTGTATAAGGTTCATTGCTGCGAGGACGAGGGTTGTGAGAATGTGTGTGCCGGAGCTCGCGAGTTATTGTAGGTGTGACTATTCGTGTATACTTCCCAATCTCACTGCAGTTCACCACAAGACCTGATTGACACGCTAGGAATGGCGAAGCACAACAAGCTTGGTCAAAGAAAACATGTAAAAGTTGGATCATCCATTCCTATCTCGATCCAAGCTTCCTTCCAAACAACGACTTGGAGCTTCCGAGCTTTGAAAATTGCTCTGCAACGGACTTTAACTCAGTCCGTACCACATCCTCCCCCTCCTGAGGCACAACTTTCCCACTCAGCTCCGCCAACCTCGCCTTCTCCGCAGCCTTCACAGCCGCCTCATCCACTTTCGCCTCATTCCTTGGTTTAGCGTCTTCCTTGGTCGATTTGGATCTCGCTCCCTTGGTCTTTTTGGGTCCCGCTGGATTGGACGTTCCGGGTTGCCCATGACTCGTCTTTTGGGGCTGCGCTTGTGGGGAGGACGAAGTGACGGCGGAAGTGGCGAATTCTTTCCAGTAGTCGTCGGAGATGGATGTTGTGTTTGTGCCGGTTGTTTTGGCGAAGGCTTTGTCTGCTTCGGTGCGGAGGGCTCGGCGATTTTCTTTGCCTTTGAATTTCGCCCGGTTGGCTTGGAAGTCCTCCCATGATAGCGATGTATCGTCGGAATCGACTTTGGTTTCATCGGTTACCGCCTCAGTCGCATCTTCTCCTTCTTCTACCTCTTCCTCATCTTCCTCATCCATATCCTCATCCATATCCTCATCTTCCATACCGGCTTCCTCCTCCGCATCATTCTTCGGCGCATTCCCCTGGAACCAGAGCTCGGCATTCGGAAACCCTCCCGTCATCTCCCTCCACTCCGTCCCATACGGCGCCAAAGTATCCCGTATCTTCCCCAGCAATTCCTCCCTCTGCTGCCGTGTCCTAACCAACTTGACCTTCCTTGCACCCAATATAATATTCACTCTCCCCCCGTTCTTGAGATGTTTTATCGCGCCGGTAAGTCTGTATTGTAAATCACTGTCGCCTACGTTCCAGGTAATCTGTAACTCCTTCGCGGAGATATTTTCCGCCTTATGTTGGCGACGGAGGTTTTCTAGATGGTTGTTATAGTCCTTATTGGTGAAGAGACGACAAGTCGAAGTAAGTTCGTCGACCAAGACTAAAGTGTGTGTATCTCTCGAGAAGGACTGGAGAGCTTGTGCGAGGGGCATGTTGCGATGGAATTGACCTTCTCCATCGATGTAGTTTATTGTTTTGAGATTGATGAGTTGGTTCGTTTTAGGGAGAGAGAAGCGCTTTCGCCGTTTCACTTTGCGTTTGCTGGGTTCTGTGGGGCGCTGGAAATTGTATCCTTTCTCGGCGTTTTCAGCCTCGATTTCTTTCTGGCGACGTTGTTCGGGAGTCGAGGGTTTTGGTGCCGAAGTGTCGTTGTTGAAGCGGCCTGTCGGCTGTAGTTGAGGCGCATCCTTGGATCCATACGTCACGCTTTGGAGGGGCGAAGGTCTGCAATCAGTATCGGTTGGTGGAAGGGGAATACGTCGCTTGTCTCGAGGGGGTGGCCAGGTTACGTATCGGCATATTTGATGGACACAGAATACTTCTGCATTTTGAATATCCTTGCCGTGCGACCAGCCGAATACAAGTATCTTTCGCGAGCATCGGAAGAAATCTTCAAAGTTTCCTCTCGCCGTCGATCGTCAAAGCTTTCGATCCGCACGCATGCTTACTCATCACTATTTCTCCCATCCACGAAGATCCGCGCCCCTTTTCTCGAAACGCACTTCGATGACCAAGGTCTCCGTGGTGGATATCAGCGATGCAAGCAAGTTACAAGAGATAATTGACGGTGATGGCGTCCACGGGAACGACAATGAAAGTGACGCCGGGTCGGACGGATCTGATCTTGAGGAGGAGTTGGGACTTGTCCCTCGATTATTCTTTAGCACGTTTTCGATGTTGACGTTCCTTGTGCCGCTTGTTTCGACGCATATTGCGCTGGATATCATTGTCCATGATCAATACGCTCAAGACGTTGACATCGTGGAAATCGCTGCCCGCGCCGTGATTGCCGCATTGGGTACCTACCTCCCTTACACCCCCTCCTCCACGAGAAGCGTACTAATCAGCGATAGTTTTGGTATTCTTAATAAGTGCCATTCATCCCCGGAAAGAGGCCCCGATCCTCCGATCGACATTATTCTGTGCATTTCTTGCGCTGGGAGTGGCTATGATTCATGTGAGCAGGGATGGGAGTTATTACGCGGTGATGGTATTGCACTTTTCAGTCACGCGGGATGATTAATGGGTAGAAACGGGCGCCTGGGATAGGGACGTTGTTGATTTTTTGTGCGGTGGAGTTGCAGATTCCCGAGTGTTTGGTTGGACTTGCATTGATTGCGGGATACGCCCTTTGGCATGGAAATGGGGAGTTGTTTTGAGTTGAAGTTTAAGGGTGGTAATTGATACGCCGCGGGTATCGGAATGAAGGTAGGCAAATAGGCGCTGTAGTTGAAATTGGGAATGGACTAATTTCTGAAGACCAAGGCGTATTCCTTACTCCTTGAGAACCTCAAAGGTTAGCGTTTCGACGCTATGCACTTAGTTCTTTTGTTCCCATCGGGTGACGGAGCTGTATCAAGCCAATCACGTCGAAGCAATACATTGACAAGTCCGAATGAACGGATTGATTGCTTCTGTTACGGAACTAGGATGAGGGCAAATATATTCCTATCTATTCAAAGTAGGGAAATTTTGATTTATACCCCTGAGTTATAACAAAATTGCAGAAATACCTCAGTCTTTTTTGAAATTGCAGAAATGACCTGCGACTTTTCAAAAATTCTTCATTCATTGTCGTCATCAACGTCAACAGCTCTGCCTTGTAGTAATTCTCGCCGTTTGCCTTCATTCCTCGCCCTCTTGAAGTTTGATGGATCTCGGTCCATCTCCACTTCAAGTGGGAACCATTTTCAACAATGCAGTCAAGCTCAAATTGGCCTTCAAGGCACACCCGATTCAAGCCAACTTCGAATTTGTCACTGTTAAGTCTGACAAACGACGCTATACGATCAAATGCAAGTACAAGGATTGTGGCTTGCAACTTCATGCATCAAATGTCGAAAATACCTGTCGTTTTAGGATCAAAAGGCTCAGTGAAACTCACGATTGCTTCGGATTAATGCAGACGACACAAGCAAGTCACCAACACCTTCATTACGACTAGAATTCAAGATAAACTGTGGGCACAACGAACCTATACGCCTACGCAGATCAAATCAGATTTAAAGACGGAGTTGGGCGTCGATGTCATGTGTGACGTATGGCATGGCTTGGTGCGCCAAAGAATTGGCTCTGAAATTCATCAACGGAACGCATGAAGAAGCCTACGCAAAGCTCCGTAGATACTGCAAAGACCTTGTCAATACAAATCCGCACACTATAGCCATAATCGAACGTGACGACGACAGCAAATTTAAATGGATCTTCATCAGTTACAGTGCTTCAGCTGTGGGTTTCGCACATTGCTTGCCGATTTTAGGTTTAGATGGTACACACCTCAAAAGCAAGTATCTCAGCATTCTTCTAGCTGCCACTTGTGTTGACGCACTTGGTAGTCTGTATTCTTTAGCCTTTGCAGTGGTCGATGCGGAAAACGATGCAAATTGGCTTTGGTTTCTCAGCACTCTCCGAAAACATGTTCTCGAACCCCACGCCTCGGAGAACCTGGAGAATGGCACTCTCGTTTTGCTGTCTAATCGTCAGAAAGATCTTATCGATGGTGTTGCGTCCGTATTCCCTGGTTTGCCTCACGGTTATTGTCTCTATCATCTCAAAGAAAACTTTCACAGACAATTCAAAAATGTGGAGTTGAAAAAGCTGCTATGGAGGGCTGCACAGAGTATTGAAAAGGAGGATTTCGACACAGCCTTGCAAGAGATGAGAGGAATTAATGCTGCAAGCGCTTCTTGGCTACTTGCACATGCACCACACACCACCGGAGCATTGGGCGGAGTTATACTTCGCAGGACATCGTTACGGCCATCTCACGTCTAATATCGCTGAATCACTCAACTCCTGGTTTCTTCATGCACACGAGCTACCTATTCTGCCAATGTTTAAGTGCATTCGTCATCAACTGATGGATTGGTATGGCAAACGTCGAAATGGGGGAGGAAACAAAGTTGGATTGCTCGTGAACAGTAATGGGATTTGATCGGTCTAGGAACCGAGCCGAAACCGGAGCCGACTTGGTCAGGTAATTATCGACTCAATCTCGGTCACAGCTATGTCAGAGCTGGCGCCGGATCGGCTCCTAGGCTTCTGGAACCGATGTAAGGTCAAACCCGGACCGACAACCAGAATAAAACACCTGGTCGCCCCTAGCTATTAGGACCGAGCTGGCAGCCTTGGAGCCGACTGAGTTCAAGAGCTAGTTCTGGACCGAGATCACCAGGTCGGGTTGACATACGTCCTTACCCGAACCGGGACTCGGTCGGTTCTTGAGGCTAGTGTAACGGGAATGGATCATATTACGACGTGTTTTACAGCAATCCTGTTACAGAAATCCTGTTACATGCTAGTGGGAGTGTTCAAGCATGGATGATGTGGTCATGATGACGCCAGAGAGACTCTATGCGCCAGCGACCATTCTCCAGTGACCATGTGCTAACAACCATCCTCTAGCTCCAGCGACCATCCGCTAGCGACTATTCTCCAGCGACCATGCTCCAGGAGCTCCATCCTCTAGCGACCATTCTCTAGCGACCATTCTCCAGCGACCATGCGCTAGCGACCATTCCCCAGGAACTCCATGCGGGCTGGATGCACGCGCTGGAGCGGGAGCCGCTGAATGTCACAGCAATGTAACGGGAAGCACTCTTATTTGTCTTCAAATACTGCGATTCCTGTTACATCACTGTAACATCCATATCGCCACATGGTATCTACATCCGCAGTGATGTAACGGGAAGCAGCCTTATTTCTCTTCAAACACTGCTATTCCCGTTACTTCTCGTTACATCGCTATGACATACATGCCCGTCGCCATGGCATCCACATGAATTCACCAGTTCCTCGGCTCAGTCTCGGCTCAGTCCAAGGTCGGGCTGGTCCAGAGCATCTGGAGGACCGATATTAACCGGCTCAATCGGTCCAGAGTTCTAGAAGGTTGAGATCGGCTCGATCTCAACCTCTACCTGAACCGGTGTGGAACCGGAGCCGCTAGCAACTAGGACCGGTCATCACCAGGTTGGCTCGATCTGGTGATGTACCCAGCCTCGAGCCGACCGTTTCCCTTTACTGCTCGTGAAACCAATTGCGGAGAAGCTTCAACAGCTTGCGAAGCATAGAGCATGCCGGTATCGATTTCACGAGTCTACCAGCACTCGATTCGAAGTGATGTTAGGCATTACAATGGTTGATTATCTCGTTGATTTGGAGGCAAGAACTTGCAGTTGCCATGCTTGGCAGTCGAGCGGCTATCCATGTGGACACGCTCTTGCTATCATCTTGGCGCTGAAGCGTAATCCCCAGTTGTATTTAAAGACATTTTTTACACTCGAATCTTACCGCAAATCCTACGAACACGCCATTCTGCATCCCCTCGCTGGAGACTATTCGCAACCATTGGTTTGGCCCTAGGAGCTCAGCGAAGATGAAGAAATCGACAACGGCGACAACGGCGACGTCTCAGAGCCTGAAGACAACTCTATGCTTCCTCCTCGTACACGCCGGCCTACTGGAAGGCCCAAAAAGTGTCGCATTCGCAGTACAGGAGAGTCAGAAACCCCTACTGGTCGTCAGCATCGTCAGAATCATTGTGAACGTTGCAGGGGTCTTGGACATTCAAAAAGGACTTGCAGGGAGGCTATTTAATTACTACTTAATCTACTTAATTCATAATTAGCATTAGATATCAAAAAATCAAGGTTTGAAGGCATTTTAATGAAGATACTCGCGATTTTTGAAAAGTCGCAGGTCATTTCTGCAATTTCAAAAAAGACTGAGGTATTTCTGCAATTTTGTTATAACTCAGGGGTATAAATCAAAATTTCCCTTCGAAGTATTGTCATCTGAAAGAGCACCGTCGAGGTTGCTGCATTACGTGGATCGGCAATTCGGAATCTTCAAAAGAGAGAATAATGCTTTGACAATCGCTAGTCTCTGATTCGCCCACAAGTGGGGACCCGAGAGGTTCCCACCTGTGAACCTCGACAGTCCCCAGCGACTTTTAGAATTGTCTCATCTCTTCGCCTACAGTAATATGCCCACGCACCGACAAGGTTAAAGACAAACGACAACGGAACGAAACTGAGGTTCTGCATATAACTCGGGTGTATCCCACCACGCCCAGCTGCTCCATCGCCAACCAACATCGTCTCACTTCCATCAATCCCCGTCAGCAGCAGAAAATCTCAGAATGCGTCAGGCGGCATCTCCACTTGTCTATCTTGTCGCACGACAGGTGCTCGATAACGCGACCGCCGATGGCACAGCATCCGATGCAAAGCCGGTCTGCGGAGGCGGCGGACTTGATACATCGCAGGAATACAATATGGGTCTGCACATCGGTGCATTGTTCGTGATCCTCCTCACCAGCACATGCGGTAAGATCTAATCAGTGGGATTTGACTTACATGACGTAGGATCCTTCTTTCCTATTCTCGCCAAAAGGATGCCACGATTAAAAATCCCTCCCACGGCTTTCCTGATCGCCAAATTCTTCGGCAGCGGCGTCATCATTGCAACCGCTTTCATCCACGTACTTTTCCATTGATGGATTGGACTGAATGTGTAGATGTTGCCCAGCGCTTTTGATTCCTTGAGCGATCCGTGTTTGCCGGATTTCTGGATTTCGACTTATACCGCTGCGCCAGGGGCAATTGCCATGTCTGCCGCTGTGATAATTTTTCTCGTCGAATTTGGATCCACAAGGTACCTTGCCTATGTCGACAGTCATGTGGTCCGAGATACTGCTGCCACGGCTTTGGATCCATCCGGCTCAGAAAGCGGCAGTAAGCTAGAGAGCGGCAAACATACTCCAACTAACAACGCGCATTTCGGACACCATCATGTCATTCCGCCGCCAATAGAGGGTGAGATAGATGCTCACACTGCGGCGACTCAGAAACTCGGCGTCGGAATTCTTGAGGCCGGTATCATCTTTCACTCAGTCTTCATCGGATTGACACTCGCTGTGTCCACGGGAAGTGACTTTGTGTCCCTCTTCATCACAATCATATTTCATCGTACCTTCCCTTCATGAATTAATACTAATTTCAGAAACTTTCGAAGGTCTAGCCTTGGGAAGTCGTATTGCAACCTTGTCATTCAAGCCCAGGGATTGGCGTCCGTATGCCATGGCGTCAGCATATGCTTTCACTACCCCCATCGGCATCGCCATTGGAATGGGCATCCGCTTGACATACGATCCCAACTCACAAAAGGCCTTGATCTCAGCCGGTGTTTTCGATTCCGTCAGTGCGGGTTTATTGATATATGCCGGTATGGTAGAGCTGTTAGCGCACGACTTCATTCACGGCGAAATGCGTACCGCCCCCAAAAGGCAGGTGTATCTGGCGGTGGGGTGTCTCTTAGTTGGATGCGCCCTTATGTCCCTTTTGGGACGATGGGCATAGCGCGAGGCGGAACAGAGTTGATCACGCGACGGGATTAGATCGAACATCAGCATTTAGATATCCTTAAAGTATGGCAATATATCGTATTAGATTTGCTCGCACTTTCTTCCGCTCAGGTCATTAGATTAGCTTTTCCCAGTTGTCGATTTCGGGGACGCTTCGGTTGCTTTCCCCGATGTACGCGGATCGATTATAGAGTGAGCAAGGCGCACGTTCTAAATTTCGGGACGAGCGCCTTATTATTATACCGTTCGGCCCCCGTTCGGAAGCCCACGTTTCACTTTGGTATCACTTGTCACATCGGGCGACAAATCCAGGCGGGACTCCGGCGCCGAAAATAATAATATAAAAGTTTATTTCCCATTTCTGTGGTCACAGCACGCTTTACGCGAGCCGAGCGCCTCCGTGAAGTGCCGGTGCGCAATTTGACACGGAATCTCCTACCTATTTAGGCAGCGATACCACCTCCCACCCCTCAGCGCAAAGGAAAATTCGGGGGGCAGAAGGTCGCCTCACGCGATTATTATGAGGCATTCCGCGCAGGCGATGGCAGGCTCTGCTGCCCCGAGAACTAGATACCAAAAGGGTAATTACACCAGGCCGCTTTTGACCCCCGTCCACGCCGCAGAATAATATAAAAGTGAGGGCCACGGACCCGAGTCCCTAACATCCCCAACCAACGTGAAAATGACAAAAGCAATCGCTCAAGGAAAGAAGGCAAGGTCCTTCAGTGGATGCAAGTGCTGTAAACAAGCGAAGAGAAAGTGCCCTGAAGAGCGACCACGGTGTTCCATCTGCGAGAAACTTGGTTTGAAATGTGAGGTATATTCATCTTTAGGGGTAATACTGACTGTTAGTATGATCTCAACTTCCTGTTTCGGTGCGAGATGGTGGATTTCTCGGGTCACATCTCAAAAGCGGCTCGGATCACTAGACGTGGTATGTGTTTGATGTCTGATATGCTTATTGTGTAGGTGCTCAGAAGACCCAAAAGCGCAGCGCATCTCCCAGCTCCACCACGAGCGATCATCCCAAGACCACCCAAAAATACATTCAATACGAATTCATCGACGAGTCTGCTTCGATGATGTCTCCTACTTTTCCGTCCGAAGAACGTCTGCCAACTCCAAGCGCATCCTTTGCGGGCTCTCCCCCCCTGGCTTTAGACCTTCTCCTAGAAGCTGTGAATGCGGATGAATCCAAAGCCGACTCATCACAAATCCTGACTCCGCCTCAATCACCCGAGCCTCATACGTTTCGAAATAACACCAGTGCATACTCTAATGGTATTCCTCCCATAAAAGTGCTCTAATGATAGATAAACTTCGCAAAAGCCATGGCTTGCCGGGGTCATTGGAATTTATACTGAATTAGGCAATTAAAACGAAGTGGGGACAAATAACATGTGGCGTCGTTGCGAAGGGATGATACCCACAAGCAGTGCATATTTTGGCCTGCAATTAAATGGAAATAAACCGGAAATGGGGCGTGGGTTGTACAACATTGATACGAAATGGAGTAAATAATAATCTATTCATTCGTTCATTCCTGTGTATTTCCTGCATACCTAGACCTATGTGCACCTCCCCTAACGCTGCGACTCGTATATTACCTCTCCATTATAAGCCCCGCCATTGGAATCTTGTTCGAAAAGCTACATGATACTAGAAAAAAAGCAACCGTGTATGCGCCGATCCGTTGCCGACTCCGCCATCTTTTGTACATTTCGCTGCGAGCGCAAAGAATAAATTTCAGATGTCAACGGCGGATCATACGGAGAAGATCTCCGTGAAACGTTATCCGCCCATCGAACCGAGAAAAATTACGCCGCGGGCGATAAAAATAAACCTAGCGAAAGAATATCGAGCTTTTTGTGTGTATCCGAAAACAGAAATAAAGGGCATAGCGAAATTGGTTGAACATTGGTTCGTTGAAAACGGGAGACTTCTATTGTTGCGGAGACATGCTTCCTTGATGGGGTCTTCCGTCGCTCATTGTCACTCCGCTGAGGACGCTTTGACTGCGGCGTCGTTCGTCCATGGGGTTGTGCATGCCCATCATTGGGTATCCTCTAGCTCCCATATCCATTCCTGGATGCACCAAACTAGCAATTGGTAAGACCCCTCCCATCCCTGTTACTTGTTGACTCATCTGTGCCTCCTTCATCAGATAATTTTTCACGCCAACACAAGAACATCCTGAATGAGTGGACAACAAGAAATTCTTGAGGTAGAGACATTCATCGCGAAGTTGTGCGACACTGGCTCGGAGTAATTTATTCTCCTGTCCTTGGTATCGGGCTTGTTCTTCGAGATTGTTTGCCCATTCCTTTTTCTTTTGACGACATTTGGACGCCGCGAGACGATTTCGTTCGAGGAATTTCTTGCGCTTGTTGTCTTGTGGACCGCCTTGTTGGCCACTGAAGCTTTCATCGTCATTCGATGACCAGGACACGCGTTCTTGTTTGATTTCCTCGCTCTCCGATTTTCGTTTCCTGTTCGAGGATCTTGATCGCAGTGTCGAGGACTTGGATTTACTCGATATGTCCTTATCGTCTGGAGAACCTGGTTCATCGGTGGGAGGAGTAACTTCGCCATGTGCGCCCCGAGATGATCCATATCCAGAATGAGAAGGGCCAGGGACGTGGAATTGCGTGGCTGCGCCCGTATAGACAGGTTTCTCCAAATAAGCCGGATTTAAAGCATTCGGTGAACGTTGCGGAGAAGGAGGCAGTTGTGCCATGGTATCCTGGCTCGTCGTGCTCTCTTTCAGCGCAGATGGTTTGAAAGGAGTCATTCCGGAGACCCGCGGACCAGGTGTCGGTACCAGAGACGGATCGTAATTTCTCCGCAATGCCGAATCAGTGACCACCCGCGGAACATCACTCGAGTAAGTCGAGTACTGAGTTGGCGGTGTCCCGAGGGGTTGTTCGACTCGGAGTGGTGAAGCTGTTGCGTCGTGGAAATCGACATCGAAGGGATTCAGATTGCCGAATTCTGCGGAGAAGAATCCTGGGGTACCGCCGAAGCCGGGGGTTAATCCGGTTGGCTCGAGAGGGAGATGGTTTGACGGAGTCAATGGTTCTGTTGATATTGCCATGGTATTGTGGGAATATTGTCGCACCTGACGTGGATGCGGTGTGGGGGGTCCCGTTGGCGGAGGAAGATGATGAACAGGCAGCGACCGCCGATCAAAAGAGGTTTCTGCATCATTAGCGGTGTTCGACATAACGACGAGAGCATTGGAGCCGGTGAGGAGAGGGGGGGGGATCTTACAGTGCGAGATGTTTTATAGGCGTTTAAGCGGCTGAGACTTGCAGTCGATCGATGTCTTCCTGCGGGGATTGCGTGTTTTTGGTCTGAGGCTAAATAGGTCGGCGCACGCCCTGATAGATAGAGATACCTTATGACTGAATCAGGCAGGCCAATGCGAGATGCGGGTAGACTGGGAGAGGGAGCGACGAACCTTTGCGGTTGAAAGTGAAGCGGTCGCTCGACGATGGGAGGATGGACGGGTGGAAGGGTCCTCTGCAGGATTGAGCTAGCGGCCGATTATATATGTGTAATCGCAGCAACTTGGCTCGAGCCAGTCTCCTGAGCCGTGTGTGTGTTGTATATTTATGTGTGTGCCACACCCAACTCAAGAACGGTTAGCGAGCCCCCGGTGGAGAGTGGTGGAGACACAGCTGCGCCAGGACAGGGAACCGACGTAGGCGAATAAATCTGCTCCTCTCCCATTTAATGCACGCCCCCCGCCCGGCCGCACTCCGAGCTCTTGGATTGGGCAAATGCTCCCTTGCAGCCAATCTTGTTGTCCCGATGCAGGCCATTTCAGCCCACGGAGCCCCGACAGAAAGGTGCTGGCTGCTGTTATTGTGTTGCGCCACTCTCGCCTTGGCCACAGCATAGAACTGCATTTCTACTGCGTCCGGCCAGTCAGCGTGCGGGTCCGTCCGTGGAGCGTCATACCCTCGTTTGCTGGATTGTCGAGGTCAGCCATTCACAAGTGGCGTATTATGGCCCGTGAACTAGGTTGCGTGGTGCGTGTGGTGCGATTGATCGACAGAATTAAATTTCATTGGGGATGATGTCATGCCTTTTCTTGTGCACGCCCCCCGTCCACACTTGAAACTGTCAGTTGCCTTAAACATGCCCAATCACTTTTCTTGATTCGATAGCATTCCTAAACCTTTACATGATGACGCCACCGGAATCAAGGTTTCCTCCGGTGTTCCTTTCTCCATCAAATTCGACAGGGGCAGTCAAGGTTCAGATAAATTGCTACCTTAGCGGGCAACCAACTTCACCGTCTCTCAGATACACTGTATCCCAGCATCTCTTCCCGTTCCGCACACGATAGGGATGCCCCTGTATGCAGGC
>Ga0302325_10023199_pt1 | contig 12945 bp, 5 predicted proteins | sample Palsa_T0_2_FD_201948 | JGI IMG/M metagenome (GOLD analysis project Ga0302325, IMG submission 201948) | Peat permafrost microbial communities from Stordalen Mire near Abisko, Sweden - Palsa_T0_2 | ecosystem: Environmental > Terrestrial > Soil > Palsa > Peat permafrost | place: Sweden: Abisko... | reverse complement strand
CCGCGCGAACTGCAACCGACGCCGCCTGCCTGCACGCAAAAGGCGCCCCGCCCGGGATGTCGGCGCTGTCCCGCGCTTTCAGCGCGCAGGCGGCACTGGCCGACGGAGACCTTGTAGCAGCGCGACGAGCGGCCGACGAGGCGATCGCGAACGCAGCGGGGTGGTACTCGATGTGGGCGTTGATCAGCCGCGCGCGGGTGGCGCTCGCGCAAGGAGAGCCGGTGCTGGCTGAGCGCGATGCGCACGATGCGCTGGCGTGTGCCACCGAATTTGATACCCAACTTGGCGTTCCCGAAGTCCTGGAGTGCCTCGCTGCGATGGCGTGCGATGTGGGTAGTCACCAAGAATCCGCACGACTATTCGGCGCGGCGCACGCCATCTGGAGGGTGCTAGGCGCGGTCCGCTTCAAGGTGTGGGACGCAGGTTACGAAGCCTCGATTGCTGCATTGCGAAGTGCCATGAACGACAACGACTTCGACGGTGCCTGGGCGGAAGGTGAGGCCTTGTCCACCGGGGAGGCGATCGCCTATGCGCAGCGCGGCCGCGGCCAACGTAAACGCCCCACCAGCGGCTGGAGCTCACTCACGCCCACCGAACGCGACGTCGTAAGTCTCGTCAGCGAAGGGCTGACCAACAATGACATCGCCGCCAGGCTTTTCGTCTCACCCCGCACCGTGCAGACCCACCTCACCCACGTCTACGCCAAGCTCGGCCTGACCTCACGCGTACAGCTCGTCCAGGAAGCGGTCCAGCACAACTAAAACATCGATGCGCGATCGGCCGATCTACGCGGTTTCGCCGATGTTTTGCGGTCCGTGGTGGCCGCATGCTGGCTAGCATGAGCGAAATCGATCCTCTTGCGGATGCACCGCTGGTGGACTGGAGCGAGCTGGACGTGAGCGGTCTTTTACCGACGGGCACCGTGACGTTGCTGCTGGCCGACGTCGAGGGCTCCACGCGGCTCTGGGAGAGCCAGCCCAAGGAGATGACGGCTGCGTTCGCGCGGCTGGATGATGCACGATCGGATCTGATCGGCGCTCATGGTGGGATGCGGCCGGTGGAGCAAGGCGAGGGCGACAGCTTCGTCGTTGCATTCGCGCGAGCCAGTGACGCGGTGTCCTGTGCGCTGGAACTGCAGCGTGCCCCGTTGGCGCCTATCCGATTGCGCATCGGTGTGCATGCCGGGGAGGTGCAACTGCGCGATGAAGGTAATTACATCGGGCCCACCATCAACCGAACAGCGCGGCTGCGCGATCTCGGCCATGGCGGCCAGATCCTGTTGTCGGGCACGACCGAGGCATTAGTGATCGACATGCTGCCGCCCGACGCGTGGTTGACGGATCTGGGCGCTCATGAGTTGCGCGGTGTTCCGCGCCCTGAACGGGTCGTGCAACTGTGCCACCCGGATCTTGTCAACGAATTTCCGCCGCTGCGGACGCTGAAAAACGTTGCAGTGAAGCATCTCCCGATGGCATTGACGAGTTTCGTGGGCCGCGAAGCGGAGCTGACTCAGATACACGAGATATTGAGCGGGAACCGGTTGGTGACGCTGACAGGTGCCGGTGGAGCGGGCAAAACTCGGCTGGCAATCCAGATCGCGGGCCAGCTTTCCGGCGAATTCGGCGATGGCGTTTGGTACGTGGATCTGGCGCCGCTCACCGACCCTGAACTGGTGCCAGTCACAGTGGCCCGCGCGCTCGGGCTGCCCGACCAGCCCGGACGCTCCACCGTGGACACCCTGACCCGTTTCCTCGCCGATCGGCAGATGCTGGTGGTGCTGGACAACTGCGAGCACCTACTGGACGCCAGCGCGGCACTGGTCAATGCGCTGCTTGGGGCGGCCGCGGGGTTGACGCTGTTGGCGACCAGCCGTGAGCCGATCGGCGTGCCCGGCGAAGTGAGCTGGCGTGTGCCATCGCTGTCGCTGGCCGACGAAGCGATCGAACTGTTCACCGATCGGGCCCGCCGTGCTCGGCCCGACTTCAGCCTCAGCGACGACAACGCCGCGACGGTGGGCGAGATTTGCGCCCGCCTGGATGGGTTGCCGCTGGCGATCGAACTCGCCGCCGCGCGGGTGCGTGCCTTATCTCCGTCTGAGATTCTCGACAGCCTGCATGACCGGTTCCGGCTGCTGACAGGCGGGGCGCGCACCGCGGTGCGTCGTCAGCAGACTTTGCGCGCCTCGGTGGACTGGTCCCATGCCCTTCTGACCCAGCCCGAACGAGTGCTGTTTCGCCGGCTCGCGGTATTTCTGGGTGGCTTCGACTTCGACGCCGCCCAAACGGTCGCTAGCAGTGGTGGGGTGGAGCGCTTTCAAGTGCTGGATCTGCTCACCCTGCTGGTCGACAAATCCCTCGTGGTGGCCGACGACAGCGGGGGCCGAACCCGCTACCGGCTGCTGGAAACCGTGCGCCAATACGCGCTGGAGAAGCTGGGCGAGTCCGGCGAGGCGAACAGCCTGCGTGCGCGCCACCGTGACCACTACACGGCGATGGCCGCGCCGTTCGACACGCCGGCGGGCGGTGATTATGAGCAGCGCATCGAGCAGGCCGACGTCGAGATCGACAACCTGCGCGCCGCGTTCGGATGGAGCATGGAAAACTCCGAGGTCGAGCTGGCCCTGGCGCTGGCCTCCTCGCTGCAACCGTTGTGGCATCCGCGACGCATCCGGGAAGGGCTGACCTGGTTCGACACCGCCCTGGCCGATGTCGACGCGAAGCATCCTGAAGTGACGCCCGCGGTGCGGGCGCGGGCGCTCGCCGACCGGGCCTTTCTCGGCATCTTGGCGGGGGCCACCGCCAGCCTGGACCAGGCTCAGCAAGCCCTGGCGATCGCCCGCGAGGTCGATGACCCGCCCCTGCTGGTCCGGGCGCTCACCGCCTGCGGCTACATCGCCAGCTTCTTCGACGCCGAGCCGGCGCGGGCGCACCTCGCCGAGGCCATCGGCCTGGCCCGAGAATTGGGCGACAAATGGCGGCTCACCCAGATCCTCGCCGCGCAAGCCTTCGCGGCAGCCGCCGCGGGTAACCCACTCGCGAGCCGCGCGGCCGCCGAAGAGGGACGCGATCTCGCCGACGCGATCGGTGACCCGTTCGACGCGTGCCGGTGCCGCATGTACCTCGGAAGGGCATTGCTCTATCAGGGTGATCTGGCCGCAGCGGCAGCACAATTCGTCGCGGTGGCCGACACGGCCGAGGCAGCTCACGATGAGTACTTCAGGGCGGATAGCCGCGCGATGCAGGGCGCGGTGCTGGCCTACCAGGGTGACACCGCGGCGGCCCGGGCCGCCGCCGACGCGGCCGTCGAGGCCGCTGCCGAACGTGGCGGGCTTCTTGCGGGCCTCGCCTACTGGGCGTTGGCTGCTGCGGCCCTGGCAGCCGGCGATGCTGCGACGGCGCGAAACGCAACCGAGGCGGCCGCGCAGCACATGCGTGCATCGCCCCAGACGGCGGCGGGGGGGCGCCTCTACAAAGCCCAGGCCGCACTGGCGGGCGGGGATCTGGTCGCGGCTCGCCGCTGGGCCGACGACGCCGTGTCGACAATGACTGGCGCGTTCCTGTCGGATGCGCTGACGGCGCGCGCCCGCGTGGCGATCGCACAAGGTGAGCCAGACGGCGCTGAGCGCGACGCCCATGACGCGCTCGCGCGTGCCGCCGACGTCCAGGCCCACCTGTTCATCCCAGACATTCTGGAATGCCTCGGCACCCTGGCCGGCGAGGCCGGCAGTCACCGCGAAGCCGTCCGCCTTTTCGGCGCGGCAGAGGCCATTCGGCAGCGCATGGGTGTGGTGCGGTTCAAAGTCTGGGACGCCCGCTTCGAAGCCTCGGTAGCGGCGCTGCGAGATGTGCTGAGTGATAGCGACTTTGACTCCGCGTGGGCCGAGGGCGCGGGCTTGTCCACCGAGGAGGCGATCGCCTACGCCCGGCGCGGCCGCGGCCAACGCAAACGGCCTACCAGCGGCTGGGGTTCACTCACTCCGACCGAGCGCGATGTCGTCCAATTGGTCAGCGAAGGGCTCGCCAACAACGATATCGCCACAAGGCTTTTCATCTCGCCGCGCACGGTGCAAACCCACTTGACGCACGTCTACACCAAGCTCGGGCTCACCTCACGTGTGCAGCTCGCCCAGGAAGCGGGCCGCCACAACTGAAATGTCAGCGCACGATCGCCGGCGAAGTACGCGGTTGCGCTGATGTTTTGCGGTCCGTGGAGTCACATGCTGGCTAGCATGAGCGAAATCGATCCACACGTCGACACGCCCCTGATGGACTGGAGTCAGCTGGACGTGAGCGGTCTGTTACCGACCGGCACCGTGACGTTGCTCTTGGCAGACGTCGAGGGCTCCACGCGGCTCTGGGAGACCCAGCCCAAGGAGATGACGGCCGCCATTGCGCGGCTCAATCAGACGGTTTCGGAGATCATCGCCTCTCGCGACGGCGTGCGGCCCGTCGAACAGGGTGAGGGCGACAGCTTCGTGGCCGCGTTCGCCCGCGCATCGGACGCAGTGGCCGCGGCGTTGGAAATGCAACGCGCGCCGTTGGCGCCGATCCGGCTAAGGATTGGCCTGCACACCGGAGAAATCCAATTGCGCGATGAAGGCAACTACGCCGGCCCGACCATCAACCGCACCGCGCGACTGCGCGATCTCGGGCACGGCGGCCAGACCCTGCTATCGGGGGCGACGGAAGCGATGGTGCTCGACGCGCTCCCTCCCGACGCGTGGCTGTCCGATCTGGGCAGCCACGCCCTGCGGGATCTGCCCCGCCCCGAGCGGGTGGTGCAGCTGTGCCATCCCGATGTGGTCAATGAGTTTCCACCGCTACGAGTTCCGAAAGCCATTATTTCCCAACGTCTTCCGGTCCAGCTCACGAGTTTTGTTGGGCGCCAAGCGGAGCTGGCTCAGGTGCAGCAGCTGCTGGCTGAGAACCGGGTGGTGACGTTGACTGGCGCGGGCGGGGTAGGTAAAACCCGGCTGGCGATCCAGGTCGCCGCCGGAATTGCCGGCGAGTTCGCCGATGGGGTGTGGTACGTCGATCTGGCGCCGATCACCGACCCCGAGCTGGTGGCGGTGACGGTGGCGCGTGTGCTGGGGCTGCCCGATCAACCGGGCCGGTCCACCATGGACAGCCTGTTGCGGTTTGTCCGCGACCGTCAGATGCTGGTGCTGCTGGACAACTGTGAGCATCTGCTGGACGCGTGCGCCGAGCTGGTTGTCGCTCTGCTGAGTGCCGCGCCGGGGCTGACCGTACTCGCAACCAGTCGTGAGGCGATCGGGGTGGCCGGCGAGGTGAGCTGGCGGGCGCCCTCGCTATCGCTGGCCGATGAAGCCCTCGAGTTGTTCACCGACCGGGCGCGCCATGCCCGCAACGGTTTCACCCTCACTGATGACAATGGCGCGGCGGTGGGCGAGATCTGCGCACGCCTGGATGGGGTGCCGCTGGCCATCGAGCTGGCCGCCGCGCGGGTGCGCGCGTTGTCGCTGGCCGAGATCCTCGCCAGCCTGCATGACCGCTTCCGGCTGCTGACCGGCGGCGCCCGGACCGCGGTGCGCCGCCAGCAGACCCTGCGCGCCTCGGTGGACTGGTCGCACGCGCTGTTAACCGAACCCGAACGGGTGCTGTTGCGCCGGCTGGCGGTGTTTCTGGGCGGCTTCGACTTCGACGCCGCCCAAACGGTCGCCGGCGGTGGTGACGTGCAGCGCTACCAGGTCCTCGATCAGCTCACCCTGCTGGTCGACAAGTCCCTGGTGGTGGCCGAAGACAGCCGGGGCCGCACCCGCTACCGCCTGCTGGAGACGGTGCGCCAATACGCCCTGGAGAAACTCGGCGAGTCCGGCGAGGCCGACGCGGTGCGTTCGCGTCACCGTGATTACTACACGGCGATGGCCGCCGTGCTTGACGCGCCGGCAGGCCGTGATTACGAGCGGCGTCTCGAGCAGGCCGAGACCGAGATCGACAACCTGCGCGCCGCGTTCGGGTGGAGCCGGGAAAACTCCGATATCGAGCTGGCGTTGGCGCTGGCGTCGTCGTTGCAGCCGCTGTGGCTCGCGCGGGGCCACCTCCGGGAGGGGCTGGCCTGGTTCGACACCGCCCTCGCCGACGACAACGCGCAGCATCCTGAGGTGGCAGCCGCAGTAGTCGCTCGGGCGCTCACCGACCGGGCCATGCTCGGCATATGGGTGGGCGTGGGCGCCGCCGACAGCCCGGATCAGGCTCAGCAGGCCTTGGTAATCGCCCGCGACCTCGACGAGCCGGCCCTGCTGGCCCGCGCGCTCACCACTTGCGGCATCATCACCCACTGGTTCGACGCAGAGGCGGCCCGGGGGTACTTGGCCGAGGCGCTCGGCCTGGCCCGCGCACTGGGCGACCCGTGGAGGCTCAGCCAGATCCTCGGCTTTCAGGTGGTCGCGGCGCTCACGGCGGGTGACCTGATCGCGGCGCGCGCGGCCGCCGAAGAGGGACGCGATCTCGCCGACGCGATCGGTGACGGGTTCCACTCGCGCCTGTGCCGCGTCTACCTTGGAGTCGCACAAGTATTTCAGGGTGACCCGGCCGGAGCGGTAGCACAATTGGCCGCGGTGGCCGTCGAGGCCGAGGCAGCTCACGACGAGATCTGGAAGGCGGATAGCCTCGCGTTCCGGGGCATTGCGCTGGTGTACAGGGGTGACACCGCTGCGGCCCGGGCCGCCGCCGACGCGGCCGTCGAGGCCGCCGCCGAGCTGGGTGGGATGGAAGCGGGCGTCGCCTACGCGGCCTTGGCTTACGCGGCCCTGGCCGCCGGCGATGCTGCGACCGCCCAGGACGCGACCGAGGCCGCCTGGCCACACGTGAGTGTCCTGCCTGCGTTGGCGGCGGGACACCGCACCTTGAAAGCCGAGGCCGCGCTGGCGGGCGGGGATCTGGTCGCGGCCCGCCGCTACGCCGACGACGCCGTTTCGACGGCGACGGGCTGGTGGCTGATCGAGGCGCTGACGGCGCGAGCCCGGGTGGCGATCGCGGCGGGTGAGCCAGATCAGGCGGAGCGCGACGCCCACGACGCGCTCGCGCGTGCCGCTGAACTCGAGGCGTACCTGTACATCCCCGACATCCTCGAATGCGTCGGCACGCTGGGCGGCGAGGCCGGCAGCCACCGCGAAGCGGCGCGGCAGTTCGGCGCGGCACACGGCATCCGGCAGCCTATGGGTGTGGTCCGCTTCAAGATCTGGGACGCCGACTACCACGCATCGGTCGCGGCGCTTCGTAACGCCATAGGCGAGCAGGACTTTGACGCAGCGTGGGCCGAAGGCGCGGGCTTGTCGGTCGAGGAAGCGATCGCCTACGCGCAGCGAGGCCGCGGTCAACGCAAACGACCCACCAGCGGCTGGGGTTCACTCACGCCGACCGAGCTCGACGTCATCCGACTGGTCAGCGAAGGGCTGACCAATAGCGACATCGCAACAAGGCTTTTCGTCTCACCACGAACCGTGCAAACGCACCTCACCCACGTGTACACCAAGCTCGGCCTGACCTCCCGCGTGCAACTCGCTCAAGAAGCAGTCCGCCGCACGCAACCCCCGGGTGCCTAGGGCATCTCCACGGGGTCGGACTATCAAGGCAGGCCAGCAGGACTTTGACGCCGCGGGCCCGAGAGCGCGGCGTCGTCCAACTGGTCAGCGAAGGGCTGGCCAACGACGACATCGCCCCATTGAAAGAAATATCCGGTAAACCGGTATTAAGTTCCGGTTTTAAGAAGTTCATTCCGGCATATCGGCCCGCATCATCGCTAACATCAGCAAGATCAATCCGCGCGCCACCACGCCCTTGATGAACTGGAGCGGGCCAGACGTGAGTGGGCTGTTGCCGACCGGCACCGTGACGCTGCTACTGGCAGACGTCGAGGGTTCCACGCGGCTATGGGAGACCCAGCCCGACGAAATGAATACCGCGCTGGCTCGGCTCAATCAAATAGTGTCGGGAACCATCGCCGCCCACGACGGGGTGCGCCCGGTCGAACAGGGCGAAGGTGACAGCTTCGTCGCGGCATTCGCCCGCGCCTCGGATGCGGTAGCAGTGGCGTTGGAAATACAGTGCGCCCCGTTGGCGCCGATCCGATTGCGCATCGGCGTGCACACCGGTGAGGTGCAATTGCGCGACGAAGGCAACTACGCCGGGCCGACGATCAACCGCGCGGCACGTCTTCGCGACCTGGGGCACGGTGGGCAGACCCTGCTGTCCGGCACCACCGAGGACCTGGTGGCTGACCGGCTCCCTGCCAACAGTTGGTTGACGGTTCTGGGCGCGCATGAGTTGCGTGGTGTCACGCGCCCGGAGCGGGTTGTGCAGCTGTGCCACCCCGACCTGGTGAACGAGTTTCCTCCACTACGCGTCTCGAAACTGACTGTTTCCCGACATCTTCCGGCCTCTATCACGAGTTTCGTTGGGCGCCAGACAGAGCTGGCCCAAGTGCGGGAGCTACTGAAGGAGAACCGTTTGGTGACATTGACCGGCGCCGGCGGATCAGGCAAGACCCGGCTCGCGGTAAAGCTCGCCGAAGAGTTCAGCGACGGGGTTTGTTATGTGGATCTTGCACCCATCACCGGCCCCGACCTGATACCCAGCACGGCGGCCCGTGCATTCGGGCTGCCCGACCAACCCGGTCGGTCCACGATGGACACGCTGGCCCGTTTCATCGCCGATCGACCCCTGCTAATCGTGGTGGACAACTGCGAGCATCTGCTCGATGCCAGTGCCGATTTGGCTGTGGCGCTGTTGAAGGCCTGTCCGCGATTGACGCTCTTGGCGACGAGCCGCGAGCCGATCGGTGTGGCGGGCGAGGTGAGTTGGCGGCTGCCGTCGCTGTCGCTGGCAGATGAAGCGATCGAGTTGTTCTGCGATCGGGCCCGCCATGCTCGCGCCGATTTCATGGTCACCGACGACAACGTGGCGGTATTGAGCGAGATCTGCCGGCGCCTCGACGGATTGCCGCTCGCGATCGAGCTCGCCGCAGCGCGGATGCGCGCGTTGTCCGTGACCGAGATCCTCGACAGCCTCCATGATCGGTTCCGGCTGTTGACCGGCGGCTCGCGCACCGCGGTCCGCCGCCAACAAACGCTGCGCGCCTCAGTGGACTGGTCGCACGCCCTGCTCAGCGAGCACGAACGGACGTTGTTCCGCCGACTGGCCGCCTTCCTGGGCGGCTTCGACCTCGACGCCGTCTGCGCCGTAGCCGGTAACGACATGCCGCGATACCAGGTAGTGGACCTGCTCACCATGCTCGTGGACAAGTCGCTGGTAGTAGCCCACGAGACCGCGGGTCGAACGCGATACCGGCTACTCGAAACCGTGCGGCACTACGCGGTCGAAAAACTCGGCGAGTCAGGAGAAGCTGACAGCCTGCGGACGCGTCACCGGGACCACTACACATCGATGGCGTCGTTGCTCGACGGGCCGTCCGGCAGCGACTACGGGCAGCGGGTCGAAAAGACTGAAATTGAAATCGACAACTTGCGCGCCGCGTTCACGTGGAGCCGCGACAAGGGTGACGCTGCGCTCGCATTGGCGTTGGCGTCGTCCTTGACGCCGCTCTGGCAACCACGGCCTGCCGAGGGGGTCGCGTGGTTCGACACGATCCTTGGTGAAAGCGCCCACCACGAAATTGCTTCGGCTGTGCGTGCGCGGGCGCTCGCCGATCGGGTCCTGCTGGTCACGATGATCGGGTGGGACGCGGACATCAAGGATCAGGCCGACGAGGCCCTTGCGCTTGCGCGCGAGTGCGATAACCCGGCTCTGCTGGCTCGCGCGCTGGCTGCCTGCGGGTTGATCTCCCTCGACTCCGAGGCAGCCCGGGGATACCGCGCCGAGGCAATCAACCTGGCGCGGGAGCTGGGCGATGCGTTAAGGCTCAGCCACGTCCTCAGCGTCGAAGCCCTGGTGGCAGTTTTGACAGGCGACATGATCTCCAGGCAGGGGGCGGCACAAGAGGGGTGCGACCTCGCCGAGGCGATCGGTTACCGCGCCGGACTGATCCGGTGCCACTATTGCCTCGGACTGGCGCAGCTGGCGCAAGGCGATACAGCCGGAGCGGTGGCACATTTCAGCACGATGTACCGCGTGGCAGAAGCGGGTCACTACACGAACTTTCAGAAGTACGCCCTCGCCAGCGAAAGTATGGCACTCGCGTTGCAAGGCGAAACCGAAGCGGCAAGGGCCGCGGCGAACGATGCCCTCGAGGGCGCGGACGAGTTTGGCGACATTACCGCTGGCCTTGCCTACACATCACTGGGCGTGGCGGCGCTGGCTGCCGGAGACACTCCGACGGCGCAGAGCGCAACCGGTGCGGCCTGCCAGCACGCCGCGAATGTCCCGCCCTCCTGTGCCGCGCTGTTTCGCACATTCGGTGCGCAGGCCGCACTGGCCAGCGGAAACCCTGAAGCGGCGCGTTGCGCGGCCGACCAGGCGGTGATGATCGCGACCGGGTGCTACTCGGCGTGGGCGCTGACCACCCGCGCGCGAGTAGCAATCGCCCAGGACCAGCTGGATCAGGCTGAGCGCGACGCGCACGATGCGCTGACATGTGCCGCAGGATTGAATACGTACCTGTTCGTTTCCGACACCTTGGAGTGCCTCGCCGCCGTGGCCGGCGATATCGGTAGTCACCGTGAAGCCGCCCGCCTTTTCGGCGGAGCCCACGCCATCCGGCAGCGCACCGGCGCGGTTCGCTTCAAGGTGTGGGACGCCGGTTACGAAGACTCAGTTGTCAACCTGCGAAATACCATGGGCCAGGATGACTTTGACGTTGGCTGGGCTGAGGGTGATGCCCTGTCCACCGAAGAGGCGATCGCCTACGCGCAGCGCGGCCGCGGCGAACGCAAACGACCCACGAGCGGCTGGGCCTCGCTCACACCGACCGAGCTCGACGTCCTGCGACTGGTCGGCGAAGGCTTAGTCAACAACGACATCGCCACAAGGCTTTTCATCTCACCCCGCACCGTGCAGACGCACCTCACCCACGTCTACACCAAACTGGGTCTGAGTTCGCGCTTCCAGCTCGTTCAAGAGGCAGCGCGCCACGCCTGACGGGGCAGAGCAGTAACTAACCCGCTTGCTCGCCGAGTTCGCGGCGATCGAAGCTGTCGTGGATCACCCGCAACGACGCGAAGCCATCGCCTGCGAGATGCAGCGTGATCTGCGGGTCGCAGCCGCATTCCTCAACCCGATGTGGCTGCAGATCGTCGATGGGGACGACGTGGATCTCACGGGGTCCGATCCAGCCGGTCCACCAGCGATTACCGGGACAGGCGCAGCCGATCTCGGTGCAGTGGGCAGGATCGATGATCACGCCGACCGAGGCCACGCATCGATGAACTCGTCCATCACCGCGTGCCACTGCATGACCCGGATCTCGTCGCCGGCGGCGCGGGCCTGGTTGAGGTGATCGCGCACAAAAACAAGGCAGCGCCCGATTCGTGTGGTGTCTGCGATCGTTGCCATATCTGACCTCCCTCGACAGGGGAAAGAAAGACCGGTGGGCGTCATTGGCGCTCGGCCAGTCTTCGCATCGTCGCACGGAATACGTGGACTTCGCTCACCGACACACGCTGCGCGGCCGAATAGCGAGCTGTCGCCTAGCCGATGTGCAGCGGGTCGATCTGCACCCGGACCGGCTCGTGAACTTGCCGGGCACTGACCACGGCGACGCCGCGGCGCAACTCGGCCGCCAACGCCAGGCCCTGTTCGCGGCGCACCCGCACCAGCATCCGGCTCACCAGCACCTCCGCCGCGATCCCGGGCGGTCGCCGCGCACCCACCGGCAACAGCACCGGCCCCAGCAGCTCGGCGCTGTCGGGCAGCCGGATTTCCTCGAGCAACCCCGTCACCGCCTCACCGGGGCCGTCGAGAGCGGCCATATGCACGCTCGGCGGTAACGCGACTTCGGTGCGCGCGGCCAACTCGGCCTCTGCATGGCCGACCGGATCCCACCGGATCAGCGATTGCACTGTGGGAACCGATGATTCGGCGACGACCACCACTACCCCACCGTTGTCGTGGGGCCGCACCAACGCCGCGGCGGCCATCCATCGTCGCAGGGTGTCCTCGGCCGCGCGCAGATCCTGACGCCCGAGTAGCGCCCAGCTGTCCAGCAACAGGGCCGCCCCGTAGCCGCCGGCTGCGCGGGGTTCAGCACCGGGCGTGGCCACCACCAAGGCTGGACGATCGTCGACGTCGGACACCATCGCTTCGCCTGCCGAGGTGATTACCGTCGTACCGGGAAAGGCACGGCCCAGTTCTTCGGCGGTGCGCCGGGCACCCACCACGACGGCGCGCACCGTGTCCGAGCCGCACCGTCCGCAGCGCAGCGCGGCGTCGGCCCGTCCACACCAACGGCACACCGGGGCCGTGCCATCGCGGTCATCCAACGACAACGGGCCGGTGCAATGCCGGCAGCGGGCAATCGCCCGGCACCGCGCGCAGGCCAGCGACGGGACGTAGCCGCGCCGCGGCACCTGCACCAGCACCGGCGCCTCGGCCTGCAATGCCGAGCGTGCGGCGCGCAGAGCCACCGACGGCAACCGTGCGCTGTGCGCCGCCGGATCGCGCTCGTCGGCGTATCCACCGTCGTCGAGGGCCACCACCCGCGGCGACCGGGCGCGCACCACCGGACGTGTCGCGACCAGGTCGTGCGCCCAGCCGCTGCGCACCAGCGCATGAGCTTCGGCGGTACGGGCGTATCCCCCGATCAGGGCGGCGCAACGCATCTGATGGGCACGCAGCATCGCCACCTCCCGCGCATGCGGGTACGGGGCCCGCGGCTCGGCCAACGTGTCGTCGCCGTCGTCCCACACCATGACCAGGCCCAGGTCGCTTATCGGCGCGAACACCGCGCTGCGGGTGCCGATCACCAGCCGTGCGCTGCCCCGCAGCGCGGCCAGCCAGCGCCGGTAGCGCGCGACCGGACCCAAGCCCGCCG
>Ga0302325_10023196_pt1 | contig 12946 bp, 13 predicted proteins | sample Palsa_T0_2_FD_201948 | JGI IMG/M metagenome (GOLD analysis project Ga0302325, IMG submission 201948) | Peat permafrost microbial communities from Stordalen Mire near Abisko, Sweden - Palsa_T0_2 | ecosystem: Environmental > Terrestrial > Soil > Palsa > Peat permafrost | place: Sweden: Abisko... | reverse complement strand
CTTCAATCTGCCGAAGCACGTTCACGATCTGCTCAGGACTGTGCCGCTTTCCTCGTCCCATTCAAGGCTCCTTCCATACCAGTTTGTCTCACTCCAGCTGGTACAGAATTTGCCGGGCACTCCACTGTCTGCTCGATCTGACTTCGGAAGTTCCTAGAGACCGGGTCGGCCGCCTGGCGCTTGAATCGCGGCTCCATGCCGCGCTGGTGGCATACAACAGCGCTGTACGCAAGGTGCTTCATCCGCTAGAGTTCGAGCGGCCAACCGTGAACGACGAGCTGTAGGAGGAAATATGCAATCCAATATCAGCGACAAGGCGCTTCGTATTCTGCGCAGTGCACGAACCCAAACCATAACGAACGACGAGCGTGCGCCCAGTAACGGGATAGAGCGAAAACGGCGCGAAGTGCTCGAACGAACCAACGCCGACGTGGTTGCGCAACCGACCTGGCGGTTTTGGAGCGCGGAAGCGCGCTACCGGAAAGTTGCGAATAACAAAGCATTGGAAGCGCGGCTCGGCGTGTTTCAGGACGATGTGCAGAGCGTGCGCGCCGCAAACCGAGTGATGAATAACGCTGCTCTGGTTGGGGTGATGACTGCAGCAGAACGCTTCATCGTACAGCTGCGGGCGATTTGCGAGGTGGAGAAGCAGGCCGTTTTGGAGGGTGCGCAAATTGACCTGCTATCTTCCCTTCGACTTCATCTGAGCGAACTCGAAGCTCTTCGCGAGCAGGGCGGGATTCCCGACGCGATCCTGGATCAACGGAATGAGGATGCCCTCGAACAATACGCCGCGAGGAGTATCAAGATCGCTGGTCTGGATTTTGAATTCGACAAAACACCACTGCTGAAGCTCAATGGAGCAGCGATGTCAACGCAGGACGGCGGCCAATAGTGCGCCGTCTTTAACTTTCCAGGGAACAGAACCCCGGCAACGGAGGAAGATTGCCATGAAGAGACTACTTTCCCTGCTTCTCGGAGCCGTCGCCCTCACCATCGTGTTTGTGCACTACCGTGGCCAGGCAGGTGGTGATGGTTACGGCGTAGGCGACGTCCTCGCCAACCCTCGCCCCCTGATTGGCCGAGAGATCACGGTTTTCGGAGTCGCCGGCGACAGTCTTTCCGTGCTGGGCGCTGGCTATTTCGAACTCAAGGATCAGAAATCAGAGGGCGGCAGTATGTTGACCGTGCTCTCAAATCAGGGAATGCCACGGACAGGGGAACATGTCACAGTCCGCGGCACGTTGTGCCAGGTCTATGCCGCCGGTGCAAACGAAGGCCTGGTACTTGTTGAAATTCCTCAGCAGTCGCCAAATGGTCCTTTGGTAGCCAAATAGGGCAAATCGGAATTGTTGCCGATGGCCGCGACGCGCTCACTGGAATGATTCTGGACAGGAGGAGATCTATGGTTTGGATACCGCCTCGCAAGCAAAGGGCCGAAATCCGACGTCGTTTTGCAGAACTTGTAAATCCGCCGAAAACAGCTAAGACTAGGTTGGTAAAAAAGCGTTCCGTCGCTGCGAAATTTTCTTCGGCTAAAGTCGCCTCTACCGCTCCTCAAGTGAATGAGCAATCCATTGGCGCGACGGAGATGCCGAAGAAGCCACCGGTTGAAAGCTGCGCGCCTACCTCGCCTGCCGTAAGAGTAGATAATGCAGGACCCAGAAGAAGCGATGATGAACAACCGAGCATTCACCACATCCCACCGCGCAACCCGAAAATTTATACTCGCAAGCGCGTTACGCGGAAAGTGCATCAAGCGTACCATGCGATTTTCGGGGCCTCCCCAAGTTTTGAGGCATGTGTCGAAATTCTGCGACGCGACTGGTGGCCAAACGCGGATTCCACTTCGGCTGAAGAGGGTAAGCGTACATTCTGCCATTGAGGCCCACGCGAAGATCAGCCGCGCGTCAGCGCGGTGAGATTGAGCTCATCTCCGGTCGGCATCACCGGCGCTTTGCCGGCACAGGCACGCTCAGCGTGTCTACTACTGCCGCAACCACCGGGGCATGGGTCCGTCCCAATGCCTGCGGCGTTTTCTGGTACGCAGCCAGTGGCGCTACGCTGGCCTGCCTTAATCTCTTCGGCGTTCCGGCCGGCGGAGCTGGCGTTCGATGCTCGGAGCGGCCGATCGGCTTTTGTAAGCAGGAATTTGGGAAGAGAGCTGGACGGAGCATGAAGAAGAGCCACATTTACACAGCCTCGACGGCGGCTGCGAGATAATCTCGAAGCCAAACCAAAACCGGGAAACTCCAGTTATCAGTGGTTGAGAAATCGGGGGCAGGTCAATAGCTGCGAAGTATGATGAGTCTTCAAGAAGCGGTTCTAAGACTATCGGGCGGAGTTTGTTCTTCGGCGAATATGCCGACGAATGTATGAAGCGAATTGCACAGTTGGACGGTGTCCGAGCGTTGGCGATTCTGATGGTTTTCGTCCATCATGCCTTCCGCCTGAAACTCATGTGGATGGGTGTCGATCTTTTCTTCGTGCTGTCTGGCTTTTTGATTACAGGCGTATTGCTTAACGCGAAACACTATTCATTGGCTGGGTTCTTCGCGCATTTCTATTCGCGCCGCGCCCGTCGAATTCTCGCGCCGTACATTCTCTGGCTGGCTGTCGCTAGCCTTTTCTTCGGCGTGGCTTGGATGAAACACTGGTATCTCTATTTGCTGCTGACCAATCTTCTATTACCTTTGCATATTCCTCTTCCGCAAGCGTTTGAACCACTTTGGTCTCTGGCCGTAGAGGAGCAGTTTTACATTGTATGGCCATTTGCTGTCTACCTTCTCGATGAAAGATGGCTCCGCAGGCTGGCGATCGCGCTAATCGTAGCGGCACCCGTGCTTCGAGCAGCCTTGCATTTTGAGCAGCACTGGCCCATTTACACACTCACTCCATTCCGCATGGATCTACTTGCTGCAGGGGCATTCCTTTGGCTAGAGCGCGAGCAAAACGGCGAAGCATTGAAACGACGGGGCAGTCTCGTTGGCGCGGGCTTGATAACGCTTGGGCTCACCAGCCTGATTTTGCTGGCGCATTTCCGCGTCTCCACGGATGGGAACACGAGGGTCGGCAATGTTTTTATCTATGAATCGTCACTTTTGATTTGTGTCGGCTTTATGCTCTACGCACTTGCCGGGATTTGGGTGAGATGGCTGCATATGAAGCCCATGGTCTACATCGGCCAAATTAGTTACACGATGTATCTTGTGCATCTGGGGGCGCTGGCGCTGATGCCGGTCAGTTTCTCGATGTGGACCTCTGCGGCCGTAGCGTTTGCAATCACGGTTGCGTATGCTTCGCTTTCGTGGCACCTATTGGAATCTCGGCTGTTGAAGCGCACGGCGAGGCAACAGACGGCGCAGCCCATCTCAACATGATGGAGGTCGACGCGTCACCAGACTGCTTCTACTGATTGGCTAATCTCCTTCTGACCGAGCGGATTTGGATGCAACGCATCATTCATTTCGGCGGGGGTCCCAAGCATATATTTGCGCGTGTCGAAAACCACGACATCGAGGCCGTCTGATGTGAAGAGAGCGGCATCGTTTTCGATGTCCTCGATATACGCGAGACATAGAGCGTCGGACGGCGTACATCTTCCGGTACCAGAAGGGTGATCCTGATACGGGATTGTGCCGACGAGAACCGTTGGCATCGGACCGCTTATTGAGGTTGCTGGCGAACCTATGCCGACAACTGATACGCCGCTCGAGCCTGAACTTGTCTGAACAAATGAAACGACATGTACACCCGCGGGAACTGATCCGAAGCGTAGGAAACCAAGCGATTGAGTTGTCCTGTTGTATGTGGAGATTTTCGGATCGGCACTCACTTGCGCGGAGGCAACCTCTAAGCCATCGAGCCAATAGGAATACGATGCTACCGAAGTGTCGTCGATAATGGGCCACCCATAAATTGGACCTTTCCGGGAGGTTGTGATCTTGAAAGTCACTGAGCTTCCTTCGCCTTCTGTGCTCCACGCATTCCAACTGTCCGATGTATCGATTGCTCCCGGGCCGCTTGTCGAAACAGCGTTACTGCCCATGAGCACTTTCAATTCAGCAGGAAGCCCGAGCCAAGAGACGATCGCGCGATGGCACAAATTGAAGGTTGGCTCGTAAGTAACAGCGTCCGAGCGGTCTACATCGTTAGTTCCGATAAGCACGGTGTAAGTAGGGTGCTCCGCGAATGTTGGGTTATCTCTGTTCGGAAAGATCTGACGGGTCGTGACATCACAAGCTTCATCGCCATCAAGCGCATTATTTGCAAACGTCACATTTTCGAATACGGCCACTAGCGCAGGATAAGACTGCGTCGATGGCTCACTCAGCGTGTAGCCTTGGGTGATGGAGTCGCCATATGCGCGGTATTTTGCAACTGCGGTTGGGGCGACGGGGACGCTGAGTTTGCCGCATCCGGTCAATCCACAAACTGCAACGACTGTGAGCGCGGCGAACGATAGGGCAAGTTTCATTTGGAAAATCTTAGCAAGCGAGGGTTTGAACGCTCTGCTCTTCGGGGAAATGGACAAGATTAGTCTGGCCATCGTCTTTGCTCCCGATCGTGAATGGGGTGATGGTCGTGGGTGAAATCTGTGGCTCAGGAGCTTGCAATCCAATGCCTTGAAGGTTGATCGATGTGCCATGAGGAATTGAGCCCATCCTGACCACGGTGGTCGGCTCGGTGGGATCAGTCGTTGGTGGAGCATTCGCCCACACGCCCGGTTCAAAATGTTGCGGCCCAGTCCGGTCACTGATCTGCTGCAGATAGGCAACCGCGCCAAGAAAGATGTCGTTTTGGTTAAAGCCACGATCCCCGACACCGGTTCCTGTGATGTCCGTAAAATCGAGCGTTTCGGTGGTTTGATTCAGTTCAAGGAAAAAGTCCTTCGGGCCAGATGCTCCCCCATGATTTGGGCGCCAAATCATGTTGAACCCCGTTCCTGCCCACGTCCTTTTTCCCTGGTTGCCAACGAATGCCCGTAGAGGTCCGAGCAGGTCAACCGGAGCTTCTGCTGCTACCCCCTCTGGGGCAACAGCGTGCTTATGCGCAAATTTGAAGTTTGTTTCGATTCCCATGCTGCTCCTCGTCTCTGAGATGGATGTTTAATACTTGTTGCGGCATTTCTAAACGCTTGAATCGATAGCAATCGGCGGCTTTTGATGCTTAACGACATTTCCGACTCCGTCGACTGCGTTCAACACGGACTGGTCCTCAGTTCTTACGGAATGGAGGTCATTCGAATCTCCAATGTCGGAGGTCAGCGATCTTGACCGTGAATCAAACAACGACATTGCTTGCATGTTTCGCACCGTCTTTTGCAAGAGGCAGAGTGAATGAGTCTCCTGAACATCCTGAGGGCGGCTATCAGGTGGCAAATCTGTTCTGGGCGATGCCAGGACGCTAGCCTGAAAATCGAAGAATTGAACGACAAAGCTAAGAAAGTCTGTGGAAATCTACATTACGGGCGGACGTTGGACAAAAGTAAGTACCCAGTGAGTACTACCTCTTGAGTAAACACAACCATGCCGCGATACGAGTTTCCCAGAAGAAAGATTAATGGCGCGAACGATTTATTAGGAGAGGTGAAGCAGTCACGCATGAATCGGCCAGGATCATTTAGAACTATGAGCAGGTCTGTCCTCATATCAGTCGACAGCGATTTGAGCCGATCCCCCCCTTTCACTAACTCAACGCTCAACCCGTCGCTTTCCTGCGAGCCGATAACTCGTCGTGCAATTCGGCTACACAATTTGCATCCTGTCTCAAAGAGCCGACTGACCGATTGTCGACACCAGGGCCATTCGATCCACCGATGCCTGATAACTATCCTCATTCGGACGAGCGACATAGCGTGAGAACTTGAAGGCGACAGCATTGATCGTCTACTTCCTCTGTTCGTCGGTCTCATTTTTATGCTCTTCAACAGAATCTCTCCACAGATGACTCCGTCAGATCGTTGCGACCACGAGAAAGAAGTTCTTGACATTCAAACCGATATGAAGGCAGAATAGCCCCGATTCCTACAAGCGGTTTCCTTCCCACGCGAAGTATCTCTTCTGACTCCTAAGACCGTTTCATATATGGGCGACTATTTAGTCGGACCACTATAAGGCCTGACATAAGAGGTCTCCAGGTTCTTGGCGAGGTGACTCAGGGCGTTGATGAATGGGGTTACGGGAAGAGTCGCGTCGAAGAGCATGATATGGACTCAGATCCTTTTGTGGGAGATGCCACGATGATACGTTCAAGTCTTGCACTTCGACAACAATTGCGGGACTCGATCCATTCCGAGATCTCTGAACGCACCCATTTGCATCAGTCCAAAATTGCTACTTTGCGAGCGTTGCGCGCTGGGATATCCGCTTTGGATATGACGGTCCCCGCTTCTCCCTTGGTGATGCTCGCGCACGGGGATTCATGGTTCGACTACCCGTTGAACGGGAACAACCCGTCCTTACACAGCACCGACATTATCGCGCAACTCGAGTCGATGGGCAGCATCAATCCCGTGATTCAAAATGTCTCTCACTTTGGAGACGCAACGAGCGAGGAGATGTCGCTGCCTAAACAGGAGAGAATGATCGCCAGTTTGCAAGATCCGGCCAATTGGGTTTCGGCGGGATTCGCGACCACCGCTACCACACATTCATCAACTGAGGAACTGACGTTATGGGCGTTCTACTTCAAGGATTCCTTAAGCTACCTCCAAACAATGCAGTTCCATCGCCTGCTGATGGTAAGCCAGGGGTTCCCTGGTGGTGGGATCACATTGCCGCGCAAGCTAAGGCATTTAGCCTAGCAGGGTTCACCGCGATCTGGTTGCCACCGGTTCTCAAGACGGCGTCTGGCGCCGCGCCGGGAGCGGACGGGTATGGTCCGTTCGACGACTACGATATCGGCTCGAAAAAACAGAAGGGATCGATCCCAACCCGCTTCGGAACGCGCGAACAGTTACAACGTTGCGCCGCCATTCTGCGCGCGAATGGTTTGGACATCTATCTGGATATGGTGGAGCACCATCGTGTGGGTGATGGGGGCCAGCCGCCGGAGGCGTTTGTATTTCGCTATCTGGGAGCCAACGGAACGCCTGGCGCTGGCCGATTTCCCAAGAATCCGGAAAATTTTGTTCCGCAAGTTCCGCGAGATCTAGACCTTGGTGGTCCACCTTCGGATGATTTTCCATTCGGCAGGGAGTTAGCTCCGATCAATGCGGAGCCGAAGCATTATGTCTTCGACGGGCTGATTGCGGCTTCGGATTGGCTGACCCGCACGATCGATGCGCAGGGATATCGTCTCGACGACGTCAAGGGCTTGTCTACCGACTTCCTATTGCCGTTTCTGAACAGCGAAGTGATGGCAGGCAAGTTTGCCGTGGGTGAGTTTTTCGATGGTAACCGGCTGCTTGTGAATCAATGGATATTCAATCCAAAAGGCATGCAGGGACGGCCGAGCGCGTTCGACTTTCCTCTCAAGTTCTTGCTGACCAGTATGTGCAACAACCCGGGACGCTTCAATATGGCGGATCTGGACCATGCCGGATTGGTGGGCATCTCTCCATTGAACGCTGTGACGTTTGTCGAGAATCACGATACCGATCTTCAGAACTCGGAGAAGATCTTCACGAACAAGTTGATGGGGTACGCATACATCCTGACGTCGGAAGGTTACCCGTCGGTGTATTACCGGGACTACAGCACCGACCCGAACTGCTTCGGGCTAAAGCCCAAGATCGATAATCTGATATGGATCCACGAGATGCTAGCTTCGGGCACAACGCTCCAGCGGTGGAAGGAATTCGATGTCTTCGCCTACGAGCGCGAAGGCGGATCGCGGCTGCTGGTGGCGCTGAACAACGATCCAAATGGGCCGCACACGATCCATGTCGCGACTGGGTTCGGACCGGACGCTCACCTGCATGATTACACAGGCCACGCGCCCGACGTGTTTACCGATGGCGTCGGCGACGTGACGATTCAAGTGCCGGCTAACGTCAATGGGCTTGGCTACTTGTGCTACAGCCGGGTCGGGCAGGATCGGCCTCTACCTATGCAAAGCCACTCCGCGACACAAGTTTTTGAAGGCGCTGCCGACCTCGACATCCTGCCGGCGATGAACGGGAAGTCAGTAAGCGCTGGCAGGATTTTTTGCGCGGCGAACTCTCCGGTCACGGCTGTGCTGACAGTGGATCGCGCTGGCTTGACGGCTGCTTCGCAGATCGTGGTCGCCCTGGAGTTTCCGAATCAGACACAGAAGACGGCGACAGTTACTTCCGGCTCTCCAACAAATGAGGGGCTCAACGCGACGACGACCACGGAGGGTTTCTATACGCTGCAGCTGACGGCGAACGGAATGCCGGCGGCAAATCTAAACCCCGCGTATAAGCTTTCCGTAACTTATAAAGCGCCGCAGACGCTTGCCACTACGAAAGCCACAGTTTTGGCGGATGTCGCAGTAGTATCACCGAATGTCGCGGGGGCGTGGGCGCCCAAGTTCGATTTGGACAATGTGGCAATCCATGCGCACCTGCTACCCACGGGGAAGGTGCTGTACTGGGGGCGGCGAACCACTCCCGGCGACAAAACATTCGCTTCGCTGAACGAACACTTCTGCAAGACGCACTTGTGGGACCCACTGACCGAGAAGAGCGTGGAGACGTCGAATTCGCCGACACTGTTCGTGGGCGGAGGAGGGGTCAACCTATTCTGTTCGGGCCACAGCTTCCTTCCTGATGGTCGCCTGCTGGTCGCCGGTGGACACTTGTTCGACAGTGAGGGAGTGAATCAAACTTCCATCTACGATCCGGCTACAGACACGTGGACCGCGGAGCCAACGATGAATGACGGTCGCTGGTACCCCTCTGCGCTGACCCTTCCAAGCGGCGACGTTCTAGCTATCTCCGGGTCATTCTTCCAAGGTAGGCCGCAGCCCCCGCCGGACAATCCGAATCCGCCCGCCGGATTGACGCCTACAACCAACGCAAATCCTCAAATATGGAATGGCAGGGGATGGCAAGCAACCATGAACTTTGTGGGGCTTCAACTCTTCCCACGATTGCATATCGAACCGAAACAGGGACGCGTCTTTATGTCCGGTCCCCAGCAGCAGTCATTCTTTCTGGACACAACCGGGAACGGCAACTGGATTCCCGGCCCTGTCCGCGACGGCGCTCTGCGAGACTATGCTCCTTCGGTGATGTACGAGAGCGGCAAGATACTGTTCATGGGCGGCGGACTGGATCCTGTCACTCAACTTCCCACGAATCTCGCCGAGACAATCGACCTGAACGAGGCAAATCCAAAGTGGCAGCCAACATCGCCGATGCACTTCGCGCGACGGCAGCACAACGCAACCATCCTGCCGGACAGCACCGTGCTGGTGACGGGCGGAACTCAGGGACTGAAGGGGAACGCGTCTTGGCGCGCCTTCGACAATCTCGATCCGCGAGCGCCCGTTCACCAAGCCGAACTCTGGGATCCTGCCACTAGCAAATGGACTGTCATGGCGGAAGAGGCTACAGACCGCTGCTACCACTCGATCGCGCTCCTGCTGCCGGATGGACGGGTCTTGAGTGCAGGCGGCGGAGAGTATGCGCCTGGCAATCCCGCATTTCCCAATGAACCGAATCCGCAGGCCGACTCGCACATCGACGCGCAGCTGTACTCGCCCCCCTATCTGATGAAAGGACCGCGCCCCCAGATACTCGTCGCACCGACCCAAATCAATTACAGTCAAAGTTTCGATGTGACGGTTGGACCGACAGACACAATTGCGAAGGTGAGTTGGATTCGTCTCGGCTCGGTCACTCACTCGAACAATCAAAACCAACTGCTGAATTTCCTTCCCTTCACTCAAGTCGCCGCCAAAGTAACGATCCAGGCGCCCGCGAACGCAAACGTCGCGCCGCCCGGGCACTACATGCTGTTCGTGTTGAACGGACAGGGCGTCCCGTCGATCGGCCACATTGCGCTCATCTCGGCTCGGGTGATCGCACAGCTGGTGCACGACGCGGCGTTTGCGTTGTTCAAGGCGAGCCCGGCGCCAGGGCAAGTGGTCGACATCGGCTCGATCGATCGAGAGATGACTGACAATGCCGGCAAGCCTCCGGTCGTCATCGGGGTAACGCCCACCTGCCCCTACGGCATCGGCGCCTGTTGGGGTGGCGCCTTTGACGCGCTTCAACACCTGAGCGGCATCGACAAGGTGCGACCGATCCCCAATGGTACAGACTCCACCGCGTTTGTCTACCTGGAAAACGACACCCTGCCCGATCTCGATCTGTGGCGCCAGGAGTTTGCCGCCATTGCGAATGGTTCTTACGAGCTGCGAGGTGTCGAGCTGACGCTGGACGGAACGGTGAGCGAGACCAACGGCTTGCTGACGCTTGCGGGTAATGAAACAAGGCCCGATGTTGTGCTGGCGCCGCTGCAAGGGCCGGATAAAGTGCAGTGGGACATCAATACACGGGAAAACTGGCCAATGACACATTCAGAAGAAACTGCCTATGACCGGCTCTCGGCAAAGCTCGCAGAAGCAGCAGCTGGGGCAACAGTCGAGATCCTGGGTCCGTTGAAGAAAAACGACAATGGGTTCTATCAGGAGGTTCGCGATTTTGCGATCAAGGTTTGAGCCGGCCTTTAGCGGTCTGCGAGCTGGTAGTGCCCTAACGATTCCCGTTGATCGACCAAGAGGCGTCGCAAGCAGCACCTCGGGGATCAGGCTTCCACCATATGGCTCACTTCTTCTCTGTAAACCGCCCCGGGGCTTTAGTTGAAAACAGAATTCAGGAGGAACCTATGAGTGATCCAAGGAAGGCCGCAAGCGACATCTCATTGCTGCCTGACTTCAGTTTGGGCGTATCGATTCAGTGCCCACCGACCGTCCCTGCCGGAGCGGGTCTCGCAGCAGGGGCACCCTATCCCCGTCCCTACAGACCCCCCTCTTGGTCCCCTGGCGGCTTTTTCCGGCGAGTGGAAAGGAAAGGGCTTCAACACAATCTTTCGCCCTGACAATTCTGTGACCCCAACACCTCTGCCGAAAGCCGATCCCCCAGGCCCCAACTGACAACAGTTTGAAACTGAATCTCACGGCAGAAAAGCTGGATTTCTCGCGCGCCCTCGGAGCGGTTCCGAACCGGGGTTGGGTCACTGCAGCAGATAAGACATGTGCAGGGCGGCTGTATTTTTTGCCAAGGCTCGGCCGCGAAATGACGCTTTCGGCGGAGTTTTGCGGTGCGAGAATCGATCCAATACTAAGGGCAAGACTGGCACTATGAAACGACAATTGAGTTTCTCATGAAGAAGATTCTGGAAGTCGCGAGCTCGATTCAGAACCGGATCTTCGGTCGTGCGTGCTTAATGGATTATATATGGCTGATGATTTTGGCGATTCTGCCCACTTATCTCTCCGCGCGAATAGGCATTGCGCGGACGCTTTTTGTGCGGGTCGGCACTACAACGGCAGCATGCGCAGGTTACTGGGACAGATACAACTGGATATCCTTAGTTGTCCTGTCGCCGACAGCGCTTTGGCTGGCACGAGTGATTGCAGATCTTTTGTTTGCGCTTTCTCGCCGGTTCGGCGGGTACACTCGTATTCCAGATCTTATTCCTGGAGGAAATGACTTGGCCCGAGCTGGGCTTGTGGAGGAGTTTGCGGCGGGTTCAAACTTCATCGTGGCATTTTTTCTAACAAGCGCTATTACATTGATCGACATGTGGGACACTCTCGCTCCTTACGCAGATTCAGTAACGGGCACGATCCAAATGTCCACCGCCCCTAGCAGATGGGATTGGAGCTTGTGGTTCCTTAGCAGACCGTCGGATCATTCACTCTATTGGAATAATCTTTGGCTCGTTTTGGTGGCTTACGCATCTCAATTCGCCATAACCTTCTTCGCGATTAGCGTAATAGTCTTCATGTTGAAGCATAACCTGTTCTATCTGAAGTCCATCTATTTGAGACGTCGAAGCGTGGAGTACCCGGCAAGGCCAATGGTGGCGCTCGATTTTGATGCTCGAGATCGATGTTTCGGCTTCCATTCCTTGTTTATGGTCTTTAACGTTCAACTCTTGGTGCTCGCTCTTGCGGGCGGTTTCACGCTCGTGAGTAGAGCCAGCAATAGTAACACAACACCGATGTCAACCTGCTTAGCAAAACTTACTTCCGGAGAGTTCAAGTTCTCGGAGTTTTGGGGCGCGGTGTTTGAGAACTTGACAACGCTATTTCCCACCGCTGGTCAGAGACTATTTCCAATCATTTGGTTAATTATGTTTGGGATAGTTCTATTGCCCGCGCTTGCGAAGCTTCTCCCCATTCCGCAGATTTTCCGCAAAAATCCGGTGGATGCCCGAGACTACCTGCTACAATTCATGCCGCCGGACTCCCCACGTGCGGTTTCATCGAATGATCTGAATAAGGTCGAAGATGTTGATGAAGCCTCCAAGAAATTCTCGCAACAGTCCTTCTGGCCTGTAAGCCAAACAAGCGCGGAATTCTTCTCGGTCGCGGCTTTTTTTGTTTTCTTTCTGGTTTTGGCGCCGGTATTCACTTGGCATATGACTGTTGGGCATTTTCTTTTCTATGGCCTGCTTCTCATGATGTCGTTCGCATCGTCCGCCGCGTTGTTTGCCGCCTTTCGCTATATGCTGCGGACCGTAGATCCGAGATTGATAGGGCAGGAGAAAAACTGATCAGTTGGCACAGAGGCGCACGAAAAAACATTGCGGCAGAAGGGCCACAGCGTCGCAACCAATATCGAATTATTCTGTTCACGATAGGAGTGAGCGCATGGTGACGTCCCCGTCCTTTACCATGCAGTGGAGTGCCCGGCAAATTCTGTACCAGCTGGAGTGAGACAAACTGGTATGGAAGGAGCCTTGAATGGGACGAGGAAAGCGGCACAGTCCTGAGCAGATCGTGAACGTGCTTCGGCAGATTGAAG
>Ga0302325_10023195_pt1 | contig 12946 bp, 7 predicted proteins | sample Palsa_T0_2_FD_201948 | JGI IMG/M metagenome (GOLD analysis project Ga0302325, IMG submission 201948) | Peat permafrost microbial communities from Stordalen Mire near Abisko, Sweden - Palsa_T0_2 | ecosystem: Environmental > Terrestrial > Soil > Palsa > Peat permafrost | place: Sweden: Abisko... | reverse complement strand
GGCGACGGCCGCATTCTTGATCCCATCCTCATCACCGAAAAGGCAGTCGCCGGTCAGAAGCTATTAGTGGCTGTCAACACTCCTTTTCATGCCGATAATGGCCGCCTCACCGGCGCGCAGCTTATGGTGGATTATCCGGGCCAGCCCGACCCAGGCGTGCTGCGCACCGACATTCAATCCGCTGAAGAAGTCATCAACGGATTCCCCAATGGTAAGGACGATCATGAGCGTCAGCTCGACGCCGCAGTGAAGGCCATCGATTTCGCCGCCCTCGACCGCGGCGATCAGCCGGCCTTCACGCACTCGCTCGAAGCCGCCAACCGCAGCCTGGGTCCGTTGCGCGATTGGATGCAGCAGTTCACCGTGAAAATCGTCGGCAACTCGCACATCGATATGGCTTGGCTGTGGCCATGGACGGAAACCGTGGAAGTGGTCCACGACACCTTCACCACTGCCCTGCAACTGATGCGCGAGTATCCCAACTTCACCTATGCGCAATCGAGCGTGCAGGATTACGCCTGGCTGCGCGATAAGTATCCGGCGCTATTCCAGCAAATCCAGCAGCGCGTTAAGGAAGGGCGCTGGGAGCTGGTGGGCGGCATGTGGATCGAGCCCGATTTGAATATGCCCGACGGCGAATCGCTAGTGCGCCAGTTGTTAGTGGGCACGCGTTTCTTCCAGAAGGAGTTCGGCAAGAGCACCGAGATCGGCTGGAACCCGGACTCTTTCGGTTATAACTGGCAGCTTCCGCAGATATACAAGCGATCAGGCTTCGATAGCTTCGTGACACAGAAGATGTCATGGAACGAAACTAACAACTTCCCATATAAATTATTCTGGTGGCAGGCCCCCGATGGCAGCAAAGTACTCACTTACTTCCCGCATGGCTATAGCGGCGGCATCAACCCGGTACAGCTTTCGCAGGATGTAGCCGACTACACGCCGGAAGACCATTTTCCGGAAATCATGCACCTCTATGGCGTTGGCGATCACGGCGGTGGACCCACGCGGCAGATGCTCGATGAAGCCGTTCGCCTGGAACAGCCCTCGGCTATCTTCCCCAAGCTCGAATTCGGAACCGCGCGCGGCTTCTTCGACGATCTGGAAAAGAAGATTACCTCCGGCGACTTGACGCCGCCGACTTGGAACGATGAGCTATATCTCGAGTATCACCGCGGCTGTTATACCACGCAGTCGGAAACCAAGAAGCAGATCCGGCGCAACGAAGAGCAGTTACAGAACGCCGAAAAGTTCGCGTCTCTCGCCTATCTCGATACCCACTCCTATCCTAATGGGCGCTTCGAAGAGATCTGGAAGAGGGTGCTGTTCGACATGTTCCACGACATCATGCCGGGCTCCGGGATCGCCGTCAACTACGTGGACGCCCTCGAAAACCTGAACACGGCCAACCTCGAGAGCGGCAAGATACTCAATGGCGCGTTGGGCGATCTGGCCTCGCGCGTCGATACCCGTGGAGCCACTCAAGGCGCGGGCGAAGCGGTAGTAGTCTTCAATCCGCTCTCCTGGGAGCGCACTGGCCCGGTGACGGTGGAAGTCCACACGCCGCCTGCCGGACAGCTTCTTCAGGCGCGCGATTCGGCTGGCGCGCCGCTGCTCGCACAAGTGATCGCGAGTGACCCGGCCACCCAACGGACCACGCTCGAAGTGATGGTCAAGAACGTGCCGCCTGTGGGATACGAAACCATTCACGTGTCGTCCTCAGCAGCGGCTCCCCGGCCCGCTGCCACGCCGCTCAAAGTAAGTGGAACCACTATTGAGAATGAATTCATCCGCGTCAAGATCGATCAGCAGACCGGCTGCGTCACCAGCCTGGTAACTAAGGCCGATAGTAAGGAGTCAGTCGCGCCGGGCGGCTGCGGCAATCTGCTGCAAACCTTCGTCGACCGGCCCGCGCAACAGGACGCATGGGAAATCAAGTTCGACGAGCAGAGCTGGGACTTGAAACAGCCCGACGAAGTCAAGGTAATCGAGAGTGGACCAGAGCGCGCCGTGGTTCGCATTAAGAATAAGTTTCAAAGCTCCACCTTCTCGCGCGACGTCGTGGTTCGCGCCGGCTCGCCGCGCATCGATGTGGATACGCAAGTGGATTGGCATGAGAACCACATACTGCTGAAAGTCGGCTTCCCCGTCAATGCACAGAGCGACAAGGCCACGTTTGAGATACCTTACGGCACAATCGAGCGTCCCACCACGCGCAATAACTCGGTTGAAAAGGCTAAGTTCGAAGTGCCCGCGCTACGCTGGGGAGATATCTCGAATTCCACGCAGGGCTTTAGCTTGCTGAACGCGAGTAAGTACGGCTACGATGCGAAGGACAACGTGATCCGAATTTCGCTGCTGCGGTCGCCGAACATGCCCGCGCCGGATAATCGAGTGGCCGATCAAGGGCGCCACGAAATGACTTACGCGCTCTACGCTCACAGCGGCGATTGGCGCGCCGGCAACACCATGCGTCAAGGCTACGAATTGAATTACCCTCTGATCGCCATGACCGCGCAACCGCACAGCGGCGCGCTCCCCGCCAGGCACGCCTTCGCGCGCATTGAGCCCGGCAACGTAATCCTCACGGTAATGAAGAAGGCCGAAGACGACGACGGATTGATCTTCCGCTTCTACGAATTCGAAGGCAAGCCGGCGCAGGTAAAGCTGGACCTGCCACAGAAGGCCGCGAGCGCGGTGGAAACCAATCTCATGGAGAAGCAACCACCTTTCAACAATGCCTCGGCGGGCACGGTAAAGCTGGCGGCGGACGGGCGCAGCCTCTCGCTGGCGGCCGGGCCATACGAAATCCGCACCGTCGAAGTCTCGTTTGCGCCAGGGAAATAACGTGAAAACAACCGCCCGCGCCAACCAGCGGCACCCCACGCTGGTGGATATCGCCGCGCTCGCAAAGGTCGCGCCCATGACCGTTTCGCGCGTCATCAACGGCTCGGGCTACGTCAGCCTGAAGATGCGCGAAAAGGTGCAGCGCGTCATCGATAAACTTGAATACCATCCGAACGCGCTGGCGCGCGGGTTGAAGAGCCAGCGGTCGCACGTAATCGGCATCCTGGTGCCCGATATTTTGAATCCCTTCGCGGCTGAGCTGGCGGGCAGCATCCAAGAGGCCATGTTGGCGCGCGGCTACACGGCGTTCCTTTCCACCACCGAGCAGAGCACCAAGCGCGAGCATGCCGCGCTCAGCGCTTTTTTCGATCATCGCGTCGCCGGCATTGCGGTTGCTACCGTAGAGACCGCGGCCGGCAACGAAGCGCTGGATCGGTTCACGCGCCGCGGCATGCCCATCGTGGTGGTAGGCCGCAACGCCGCGCCGGCAGGCATCGACCTGGTCACGGCCAACCATTGGAAAGGCGCGTACGATGCCGTGGAACACCTGATTTCGCTGGGCCACAAGCGCATCGCCTACATCGGCGGCTCGCCGCGGACCGCGGGGCGTTTGCGGCGATTCCACGGCTTCCTCGAAGCCATGCGCGCGCACGGGCTCAGCGTCGCGGAGGAGCTGATTGCCGGTCCGAATCATGAATCCGGCCCCGGCTATTCGAAGCAGGCCGATGGATATGAGGCGATGAAGCGCCTGCTGGCGCTGCCGCATCCGCCCACGGCCGTCTTCGCGCGCAACGACTTCACCGCTCTCGGAGCCATGAGCGCCACACGCGACAACGGCGTTTCCATTCCCGGCGATGTCGCCATTGTGGGCTTCGACAATGTCCCGCAATCGGCGTTCACCACGCCGCCTCTGACCACCGTCGCCCAGCCCACCGGCCAGCAAGGACGCGAGGCCGCCGCGATGCTGCTCGACCGCATCGAGGGCCGCTCCGATCACGCGCAGCGCGAAGTCTGTCTCGAGTGTCAGCTGATCGTCCGCGGATCCACCGTAATGCCAGTGGCGCGGGCCCATGGCCTGCGTCGTCCCGGCGAGGGAGCGCACGCTTGACGCGAAATAATTGTTGCGGCGGCGGTCAGAAACGGCGGCCACGCGAAGGCGCCGATCTGTATCAGGCCCCTCGCCGGGGGTTCGCAGGCCATGGGCCCGCGCCACTGCTCATTCGAAAACACCTGGTTTGAAAATACTTGGTTTGAAAACATCTGGAGCTCTCATGCATAACTATCTCGATTTAACAGGCAAAGTGGCGCTGGTAACCGGCGCGTCTTCCGGCATCGGCGCCGCTACGGCGGCCGTATTAGCCGATTTGGGCGCGCACATCGCCATCGGCTATCACCGCAACCAAAAAGGCGCGGAGGAAGTGCGCGCCAAAATCGCCGCCACCGGCGCCAAGGTTGTGGCCATTCAGGCGGACATGCGGCACGCGGCCCAGATCGCGCGAATGGTGCAGAGCACGGTGGAGCAGCTCGGGCCAATCGACATTCTGGTGAACAATGCAGGTTCGCTGGTGGCTCGCATTCCAGTCGCGAAGATCACCGAAGAGAGTTGGGACGAAGTGATCGACCTCAATCTGAAGAGCGCGGCGCTATGTTCGCAGGCCGTGACGGCGTCCATGGTCGAGCGGAAATCGGGCGCGATTATCAACGTGGTATCCATCGCGGGGCGCAACGGCGGCGGACCCGGCGCCGGTCCCTACGCGGCCGCGAAGGGCGGGCTGATCAGCTTCACGAAGTCGATGGCGAAAGAGCTGGCGCCGCACGGCGTGCGCGTGAACGCGGTGTCGCCGGGAGTAATTGACACGCCGTTCCACGAAGTCTTTTCCACGCCCGAGATGATTATGAACTTCGTCAAGCAGATCCCGCTGGGCCGCGTGGGAACGGCTATGGAATGCGCCATGGCGATCGCGTTTCTGGCCTCCGGCGCGGCCGGCTATATTGCGGGCGAAACCTTGGAAGTGAACGGCGGCCAGCTAATGCTGTAGGGTAGGGTATGCTTCAGCTTGCCAACCGGCTGAAAGCCGGGTTTTTTCGACCGATTATCCGTCCTACCCAATGTCTAATTCGGAAGCTGGCGCAGTAGCGACGGAAAAATAGCCCTGACGAATGCATAGCCTGTCTGTACAGCCGCATCGATGTTGCCACCTGCCACAGGAATGATAACCCGCACGATGGCGGTATCGCTGCGATGGTAGCGGATGGAATCGACGATCGAATAAAACTTGGCGCCGAATTCGCTGGCGATGATGCGCTGGTGGCTCTGATACCAGTAGAGTGACACGCTCTTATCCTCGCCATGTTCAGTGACAAAGTTATTGATCACTATGGGGTGGCTTTCGCCCGGAACCGTGATCGAGGGCCGCTCCGCGCTTACCTGCTCCCAGCCGGCGCCCGGCAAGCAGTTCTTAGGCGAATGCGGCGCCTGGCCGTAGCGCTGCGTCTTGAAGAAGGCTACGAACAGAACCAGGCAGCTATAGCGATTCTCGTCGAGACACGTGCTCGCCCGCGTGCTATCGACGTACTGCCGGCTCAGAACATCGTCGGCCTTGAGCACTTCCTGTGTTTCCGGGTCGACGGGAAAATCGCGGAAAGCGGTCCAGCGCCCGAAATTAGCCGGGAATCGGGAGAGCGGTCCCACAACCGGGACAGCCTCCGGGCGCATCGCGACCGCATAAAACGCGAAGATCTGCAGCAGCAGCACCGCGGTCAAAACGCGGGCATATTTATTAGTGAGAAAGTTCATACGGCGGCGCGCCTGGATTCGTAAAATTTGGCAATCCGTGAAAAGAGCTGGTGGAGCAGGATCAGTACGACGAAGGCCGCGAAGAAAAGGAACAAGCCGGTAGCTTCGTGAAAGAAGCCCTCCGCAAGCTCGGGTTTCACGGTGGTCAGGATGCCCGTGATGGTGATGCGGCTGCCGTTGACGAATATCGCCACCGGAATCACGGATACGAACAGCGCCACCCGCACCCACGTCCGTCTTTCGAAGAAATAGCCGTACACCAATGAGAGGAAGGTCAGAGTCAGCAGCGAGCGTATGCCGCTGCAAGCTTCCACTACAGAGAGCAGATGGCCGGATACGTCGAGAATGTTGCCTTCGCGTAAGACCGGAATCCCGAACACATCCAAAGCCGCCGCCGCGAACTGACTGGCGAGTATTTGCAAAGGAAACGTGATCTGGCTATAGATCACTGCCGGAATCGGCACCATAAGGAACAGCAGGCACAGAGGGAAAGCCAGTTTCTTCAGAAACGGCGGACCGCCCAGCGTCCATACCGCGCCGATCAGTGTGATCACAAATGCGGTGCGGGCGGTAAACAACTCGGTACCAAGGTACCCCAGCAGCAACTGGATGCAGCCCCAGCCCACCAGCAGCAGTCCCCACATGGACGGGCGCGCCTCCGTAGCCGCCAGCTCTTCGCGGCGCTGCCACACAATGAATCCGGCGATCACGGGAACAAAGAAGCCGTGACTCATATCTTCGTCGCTGCTCCACTGCGCCACCAGCCTCTGGAGGATAGGTAGATAGCATGCGACGATCAGGGCGCCAAACCAAAATAACTTGACCCAAGGTAACTCAGTTTTGACTGGAGCCTCAACGGCAGGACTCATAGATAGGCCATAGTAATGATAGCAACACTCTCACTCCGCTGTGAGCGAGAGTTTGCTCAGCGTAATTAAACGTCCATGGATTTCCTCGCCCACGCAGCCGCGACCGTCAGGGAGCGTACTAAGACACTGAGTAATGATAATCCCCAACACTGTTTAAGCACTCGTTTGCCCATCGCGACAAAACACGCTCCGCCCGGCGCACGCGGCAGCCGCAGAGTACAATGCGTCTTCATGCGCCCGCGGCCGGCAGTTCGGAATACGGTGGAGTATTGCCTCGCGCTGGCGGTGGTCAAATCGCTCGAATGGGCGCCTCTGGGAGTGGCCGAATGGCTGGCGCGGCGATATGCGTCTGCGCTTGACCTGGCGCTGCCGCGGCTGCGTAGAGTGGCCGAGCGCAACCTCCAATTCGCCATGCCGCAGGACAACGCCGATGCCGGCCGCATTGTCGATGGCGTGTTCCGGTCGATTGCGCGGCTGCTGGTGGCTTTTGCGAAATTTCCCGCGATCGCGCGCGGCAACGCCGGCCAATGGATTCGCTGCGAGGGCGCGGAGCATTTCGAGCATGCTCTGCGCGCCGGGCGTGGGGTCTTGTTCGCCACGGCGCACCTTGGCAACTGGGAGCTGAGCGCTTTCGCACACGCGCTGTTCACCGGCCCGATGAACGTGGTGGTGCGGCCGCTCGACAATCCTCTGATCGACCGCATGGTAGAGCGGCGCCGCGCGCTTTCTGGCAATCGCCTCATCAGCAAACGCGACATCGCGCGGCCTATTCTCAAAGCGCTGGCCGCGAATGAAGCGGTGGGCATTCTGATCGATCAGAATTCGTCGGCCGATTCGGGCGTGTTCGTCGATTTCTTCGGCGTGCCCGCCTGCGCGGGTACGGGTTTTGCGAAGCTCGCGGCGCGCAGCGGGGCGGCCGTGATTCCTGGCTTCGCACTCTGGTCGGAGGACGAGCGGCGGTACGTGCTGAGATTCTATCCTCCCATCCCCATGACGGGCGATGCCGCGCGCGACACCGCCGCGCTGCAGAAGAAACTCGAAGACATCGTTCGTGCGTATCCGGACCAATGGCTGTGGATTCACCGTCGTTGGAAAACGCGGCCGCCCGGAGAACAATCTCTGTATTGAATCTCACCGGCCGCGCAAAAGCGGCTGTAGTATTCTGCAAGCACGTGGATTCTTTCCCGCGCTCCCCGTTGAACGGCAGCGTCTTCGCTCTCGCGTTGACGGCTGCCGCCGTGCTGGCCACATGGATTCTGCGGCCGTATCTGGAGCCGGACATTTTTACCCTGTTTATCGTGGCGGTGTGGTTGAGCGCCTGGTATTACGGGCGTGCCGGCGGATTCACGGCGGCGGCCGCATCCGCTGTCGCGATTCTTTATTTCTTTCTGCGGCAGGATGCCGGCTTGTGGACCATGCTGACGCGGTTTGGCGCCTTTGTGGTGATGGCGGCGCTCATCACGTGGGTCACCGCCGCGTGGCGCGAAAGCCGGCGGTTGCTGGCGGCGACGCTTTCGAGTATCGGGGATGCGGTGGTGGCCACCGATCGCGAAGGGCGCGTAACGTTCCTCAATCCGGTGGCCGAGACCCTGACGGGATGGCCGCGAAAAGAGGCGCGCGGCAGACCGGCTTCGGAAGTCCTGAAGCTGGTAGACGAGAAGTCGCGCGAGCCAATTGAAAATCCGCTGACGCGCATGCTGCGCGAACGGGCGGTGACCGTGCAGGAGCGCGCGGCCCTGATTTCGCGGAACGGCGTCGAGACGCCGGTGGAGCATTGCGCATCTCCGGTGCGGGACGAATCGGCGGACGTGCGCGGCGCGATCCTGGTGTTTCGCGATATCGGCATGCGGCGCCAGTTGGAAGAGCAGGCCACCCACGCGGAGAAGATGGACGCCGTGGGGCGTCTTGCCGGCGGCGTGGCCGGAGATTTCAATAACGTTCTGACCGTGATTACAGGGTACGCGGAGCTGTTGCGCACCGAAGTTCCGGCATCCGGCCCGCTGCGGCGATTCGTGGACGAAATCATCTTCGCGGGCGAACGCGCAGCCGCCTTGACACGGCATCTGCTCGCATTCAGCCGCGGTTCCAAGGCGCAGCCGCTAGTGCTCGACCTGGGTTCTCTGGCGGGCAACATGGAGCCGATGCTGCGGCGTCTGCTGGGGCAGAACATCGAGTTGATTCTGCTGGCATCCCCGGGCACGGGTCTGGTGAAGGCCGACGCGTCGCAGATGGAACAGGCCATCGTAAACCTCGCCACCAACGCGCGCGATGCCATGCCCGAAGGCGGCAAACTGGTGATTGAGATCGCCGGCGTGGATTTGGAAGATGGCCCTGGCAGCAAGAACCTGGGCCTGAATCCAGGTCCCTACGTGATGATGGCCATCAGCGACACGGGCGTTGGCATGGACGCGGAAACGCGGTCGCGCCTGTTTGAGCCGTTCTTCACCACCAAGTCGCCGGGAAAAGGCAGCGGCCTGGGGTTGGCAACGGTGTACGGCGCCGTGAAGCAAAGCGACGGCGCCGTGACTGTCTACAGCCAGCCGGGATGCGGCACCATTTTCGAAATCTACTTGCCGCGGGTGCAGGAAGCAATGGCCGAGCCGGCGCGCAAACGCTCGGCCAAAGGGTCGGAAACCATTCTTCTGGTCGACGACGAAGAAGGCGTGCGCAAGCTGGTGTTCGCGGTCTTGAAATCCAACGGATACGACGTGCTGGAAGCCAGCAACGGCGCCATGGCGATGGCGGCCTTCGAAAAGAACGCGCACAAAATCGACATGGTGCTGACCGATGTGGTGATGCCGCAGATGACGGGGTTCGAATTGGGCGGCGAGCTGACCGGGCGGATGCCGGGATTGAAAATCCTGTATATGTCGGGCTATCGCGATAACGCCATTGGCGGCGTAGGTGAGCCGCCGAGAGCCTTTCTGCACAAGCCATTCACGCCGGATGTGCTGCTGACAAAGGTCCGCGAAGTGCTGGACGCGGCGTAACGCCGGCGGTCTTGCCGCCGGTGCTCGTAATGTTTCGTTGGTGTCTGCGATCGTTCCATCTCCCGCCGCCGCGCGGAAGCGCTTCTCCCCAGGCCGGCTAGCCGTCTGGTAAACACTTCGGCGTGACTTTAGGGCTCAATTGGCCGGGAGTACAGTATACTAATTCGTTAGTATGATACGGGATTTACGCTGGGCGATGCGATGGCTGCGACGAAATCCACTATTTGCAACGGCGGTGGTTCTCATCTTGGGGCTCGGGATAGGCGCGAGCACTGCGGCCTTCAGCATCGCGGATGCCGTCATTCTCCGGCCGCTGCCGTACCGCTCGGCCGCGCAGTTGGTCCGGGTGGAAGAGACCAGTTCAAAAAGGGCTCTCTACGGCATGCCGGCGGAAGACTATCTGCGCTGGAGCGATCGCACAGATCTGTTCCAAACATCCGTGCCTTTCGTGAAGGACATGGTGACGCTGACCGGGGTCGCCACACCGGACCAAGTGTTCGCGCTGAGAACTCCGGGCCGGCTGTTTTCGCTGCTTGGCACACCCGCGGCGCTAGGCCGCGCACTGCTGGAATCGGACAACAACTCCTCTGCCGTTGCGGTGATCGGCCATCGCCTCTGGGAACGGGTGTTTCATCGCGATCCGCGGGTTGTGGGACGCCTGGTAACGCTATCGGGCCAGTTATGCACGATTGTCGGCGTAATGCCGCCAGCGTTCGAGTTTCCGGCGTCGGATGTGGAGTTGTGGGTTCCACTGCGGCTCACACCCATGCAGACCAGAGTGCAGGTAGTGGCAGCGATGCGACCGGGACAGCCGTTGGCGGCTATTCAGAGTGCGATGCAGATCGTGGCTCATGAAATTGAGGGAGAGAAGCCAATCGATAAAGCCGGGCTGGAGATCGTGGTTTCGCCGTGGCGGGACGAGGTAACCCGGAAGTACGAATTGAGCCTGGTTTTTATCGTCGCAGCAGTCGGATTGGTTCTGCTGATCGCGTGCGCCGATGCCGGCAGCTTGCTGCTCTGCCGTGCTTTGCAGCGGCGGAAAGAAATTGCGATTAGGGCCTCGCTGGGAGCGGGCGTTTGGCGTGTCATGAGACAACTATTGGCGGAGAGCCTATTACTCGCCGCGCTAGGAACAGCCGTCGGGATCGCGGTGGCGAATTCGACGTTGCGCGTTTTGGTTCGGCAGCTGGCGGCTCTGCCGATCGCTCTTCCTCATCTTCAGGGCGTGGCGCTAAACGAGCGGGTGTTCCTGTTCAACACGGCTTTGTGCCTGGCGCTGGGTTGCGTTCTGAGCATGCTGCCGGTGTTTCTGGCTGCGAGGGCGGACTTGCAAACCGTATTGCGGACAGGCCAGGCGACCGGACCATCCCGAGGCTCGACGCGTATCTTTTTCCTTCTGATCGCCGGAGAAGCGGCATTTGCATTTTTACTGTTAGCGGGTTCCGGCTTGATGATGCACAGCCTGATTCGGCTGGAGGAGTCGGACCACGGGTTTCGCCCTGACCATGTACTCACGATGAGGGTGCCGATCGGGACGCTTACGCAACCGCGCCCCACAGGTAGGTACGACAACAAGCCGCGCCAGATGGCTCACTATCAGGAACTGGTCGAACGGCTGCATCAAATCCCGGGTGTCCGCTACGCAGCCATCGTGAACAATCCGCCGCTGTCGACCGTTAATACTACCACCGAATTCGTGCCGGCCGACGGCGTCCGCAAAGAGCTTCCCACCCGCACCATCAGCGAAGAATATTTCGCTGCCATGGGGACTCCGCTGCTTGCTGGGCGGGCATTCACGGCGCAGGATCAATCTGCTGATGCGCCCGCCGTCGGCATCGTCAATCAGCACCTGGCGCGCGAGATGTTTCCAGGCCGGGACCCGCTGGATCAAATGTTTCCGGTACCGAATGCGAAGCCGATGCGAATCGTGGGCGTGGTGGAGGACGCGGCTCAGATGAGCTATGAACGGCCGGCCGGAAACGAACTGTACATACCGTACCGGCAATACATCTTCGGCGTATTCATGTCGACGATCGTAGTGAGAACGGTGGGCGATCCGCGGGCGTTGGCTTCGGCGCTGCAAAAGGCCATTTGGGCGGTGGATCCCGATCAACCGATCGCAAAGGTGGAAACGCTGAACGACGTAATCGCGGATTCCATTTGGCGGCCTCGCTTTTCGGCGTGGGTGTTCACGGTATTGGGCGGCTTGGCGTTACTGCTCACCTCGGCGGGCGTTTATAGTGTGGTTTCGTTTACGGCCACGCTACGGGCACGGGAGTTAGGGATCCGGGTGGCGTTGGGAGCGACACCGTGGCAGGTGGTTGCCGAGGTTCTCCGCGGAGCCATGGCGCCGCTCGTGTGTGGGTTGACGGTGGGCCTGACGGCCGCGTTGCTGATGTCGCGGCTCCTGACAAGCTTGCTCTATGAAATAAGCGGTACGGACCCGATGACCTACGCACTGGCCGTGGTGGTTCTACTGGGCATGGGCGTGCTGGCGAGTATCGGGCCAGCATGGAGAGCTGCGGCGCGGGATCCGTTGCCGGCACTCCGGATGGATTGAAGGGGGGAAGTATTTCAGGCCAGCCTGACTCTGAACCAACCGCCCCGCCCGTGATAGACTTCCCCGATGAACCGGATACCAATCCTCGCCGCCCTGGCAGGCGCATGGTTCTTATGTGCGCAGACCGAAGATCGCATCCCGGTCGACTTTCAGGAAGTCATGATCCCCATGCGCGATGGCGTCCGCCTCCAGACGGTGATCGTCTCTCCCAAGAATCCGAAAGGCCCGCTTCCCTTCTTGATCGACCGCACGCCCTACGGCGTTCCGGCCAGGGAATCGGCAGGCCGCGGAATGCCGGCCGCTTCGCGCGCGCTTTACGAAAACTACTACATGGTGCGGCAAAACATTCGAGGCCGTTTCCGTTCCGAAGGCAAGTTCGTCATGCAGCGGCCTCCACACCCGCCCGAGGATGCTAAGGGCATCGACGAAACCACCGACGCCTGGGACACCGTCGACTGGCTGATCAAAAACATCCCCAACAACAACGGCCGCGCCGGCTTCACCGGAACCTCGTACGACGGCTGGACCGCGGTCATGGCGGCGCTCGATCCGCACCCCGCAGTGAAGGCCATAGTGGAGCAGGCATCGCCCGCCGACATGTTCCTGGGCGACGATTTCCACCACAACGGCGCCTTTCGCCTTAGCTACGGTTTCGAATATTCCGCCGAGCTCGAAACCAGCGCCACCGAGAATTATTCCTTCAAGTTCGACCGCGCCGATACCTTCGACTGGTACCTCGGTCTGGGCCCCCTCTCCAACGTGGATGAGCGTCATTTCCATGGCAAAATCCCTACCTGGGAAGACTTCGTGCATCATCCTAACTATGACGAATTCTGGAAACGCCAGGCTTTCGCGCGATACCTGACCGCGGTCAAAGTCCCCA
>Ga0302325_10023192_pt1 | contig 12947 bp, 7 predicted proteins | sample Palsa_T0_2_FD_201948 | JGI IMG/M metagenome (GOLD analysis project Ga0302325, IMG submission 201948) | Peat permafrost microbial communities from Stordalen Mire near Abisko, Sweden - Palsa_T0_2 | ecosystem: Environmental > Terrestrial > Soil > Palsa > Peat permafrost | place: Sweden: Abisko... | reverse complement strand
TTTTCTTCTTTAATTGGACTATTTTGGCCATTAGTAAGGGTAATTGTTAATAGTAATGCATTAGTTGTAGCTAGAGTTAATAGCTATATATGCTCTTTATTTGAATAGCTATTACGTGATCTTTAGGCCTCTTAATTAGCTAAATCCTCGTTTTGCGTATCCTAATTAGCTAAGCTAATTAGTGCAAATAAAACATTTATAATAATAGTATTTAAGGTAAAATTATCCAAATTACCTTTTATTTGCATATTAACTGCTTAGAGCGTTTTTACAAGTATTTCGGCCCTTTCTTGTATAGCATAGCCTATATCGATATTATACGGGTTATAAAATGAATTATAGTCGAATTGTACGTCCCTAGTCCTAATAACCTTATTCCGGCTAAGAATCTAGATCTTAAAAATATTCGTAAAATCGTAGCCTATAAAGTACCCTATTAAAGCCCTTAGTTAGAGCTTTTTCCGCTTAGGAATATCGTAATTTAAAGCGTAAGCTTTGCGTCTAAACGGGTAAAGGTAAGCTAGTATTGGTTTTTTGCTAGTTATTACCTCATATAAGGTCTTTTAGCTAAGGCTCTTCTTAGGGGTGATATTCCTTAAGTAAATCGCAGTTTTATATGCTTTTAGCTATAAATCGGGTAGTAAATTAGCATTAATTGCTATCGAACGAGCTTGTATTGTAATGTAATGTCCTGCTTTTTCGCTTCCTCTATTTTAGGCTGCATATTAAGTGCAGTAACCTCCACAACTATACCCTTATAGAGCATACGCTAGCGGAAGGATTTATCGAGTGCTATTTCGCCGTTTACTTATAAAAACCGTACTTTGGTTTTATACTAAGCTTTTATAAAATTAATAATTGCATCTAGAATTGCAAGTACTTTCGATTTTGTATAGTAAGTATGCCTAGCTAAAAACCCGATTTTGCGCATCTTATATAGCTTACCTAGTTGTCTTTATTATATGCACTTTTATCGTATAAATCGATTAAATTGTAAGTTATGCGATTAAAAGGATTATTGTTTGCAAGTTTTTGGCCCTTAATTCGGCGGGATACTATTTTGTGAGCCTTAGCTAGCATGCAAGTTTCGTAGTCTATTTTGCAGGGATATAGTTTACTGCTATCGACTATAATATCGACTACTAAGTCTTTAAGGTGCTAAATAGCTTTAGGACTTAAGTATGCAAGCATTTAGTAAAGTTCTAGTTTAGTAAACTATATATAAACCGGATTAGATGATTTTGTAGCTATATACGCATTATAGCTATTCGAATTCGGCGTAATATCTTCGAATACCAAGTGTCGGTTATTCCTTTTAAGGATACAAAAATTGCTATTATCCTTTTATTTTAAAATAAGGGGTTTCTTAGAGGACTAATAAATATGTTGCTTTACTAATATATCTATAGAAACCAAGTTGCTTATAAACCTAGGGGCTAAGGCCACATTGCGTAATTAAAAGCATGCAAGTCTAGTTATAGTATCGATGTTTATAGTAACTATTTTAAAGGATTTAATTGGGTAGGTTTATTTACTAAAATCGATTACATTTAAAGCAAAAGCTATATAAGTTATCGTATAATTGGAACGGTTCCGATTATTGCATATATGGATATTAGTTTTTAAATTAAGGGCTTAAGAGTTATATAAACTTCCAAGTTTATAGTTTACTATATCGGTAGCTCTTAATGTAGTAAGGTGTGTAGATGCAATATATGCACTTAAGTTGTAGCGAGGGGTAAAATTAGTATCTTTCCCTTTTAGATCGACTAGTTTAAGCTATTCCTTTTTGTCGTCTTTTAAGCCCTTTATGCTATTGTATTTCTAGGATTCTAGGACTAATTGCTTAAATGGTTTGCTCTTTATTTTGTTTAAAGCCTAGTTAATTTTATCAAAAATCTCGGGTTTTCTACTTTATCCTTTAAGACAAGTAAAAGGGTTCTAATAATAGCATTTCCTAGTATTATAATTTATTCTATATTAGCATAAAGGTCTTTCCCTTGTAAGACGATTATTTCCTTTAAATTGTATTACTCTTTTAGTATAAAGTGTAGCCTAGTTTTTACGCTAATGGTTATAGAAGTCCTCTATTAAATCGGTGAGTTGTGGAATATTGTTCTTTTTAACACCGCGATTTATGTCGAATTCTATAATATAGCTATATAATTAGTTAATCGATAAAATGGCTATAGCAAAATCGAATAAGGATCGAGTTTTATTGACTTCTAGAATGGCTATAATATAGCCTTTATTATAAGTTCGCTCTTAGTTATCTAGCTATTGCTTAATAGGTTGCGATTTATTATACAATTTAAGCTTTGCGTATCGTTTAGTTATTTCGAATTCCTTTGCTCGATTAGTAAGTGTAAAGTGCTTTTTTAATGCTATAAGCATTTGGTAAATAGTCGATTTATCTTAGATAATTTTGATATTATTAGTAGATATATTGTTGATAATATAGTCCTAGATTTTGCTTAAAGCTTCTAGCTATGTAAAAATCCTAAGATTATTATCTCGATAATTCTAGTATAATAATTTGTACGTATCCCTTTTATTTGCCGTTAGCTTAACTAGCGTAGTCTTCTTAGCAACTACAGATATAGCTGTTAGTGGTTTTGCTAAGGTAAGAAGGGTAAGCTCTACTATAAGCGAAGGATCGATAAATTTCCATATATCCCTTTTACTTGCAGATGCTATTGTTTTAATAATAAACAAAAATAGCTCCCAAGAATCGGAATAGACAAGTACGACTAGTTTAGACGACATTTTCGAATGCAATTTTTAGTTGTTAGAGCAGATATGGCTATTTCTAAATAGCTTCGTTTTTTGCCGAATACGGAATGCGTCGTACAAGTAGGAATTTGGTTAAATTGATAATGATTTAGTGTATGCTAGAAGTGAACACCGGGCGCATAACTATTGGATCAAAAAGATGATTTTCGAGAAGACTAAAGTTCTATTTGCTATAGAAAATAACCTTTACTTATAATGAATGTGAACTCCCTAAGTTTAGGCATCATATGCTATACTTAGGGTATTGGGCTGATTTTGCGTAGTCGACGCGTAGCTTATGGGGCTGTGAAATGGCCCTGTAAGGCTGATTTGACGTATCCGAAGTGAAGCCTGTACAGCTGAACCAACACCTTAAGTTTAAAGGCTTGATAGGGATTTTCAAGGTTCATGAAGTTAGTCGAAGATTCGAAGGAAAATTCGATGTGATTTCTAGTTTGCCCCCAAAGTTCCTCTCTTTGCACAGGCAGAGAGTGAGACTAGGTTTTCCGTCTAGGTCATAGATATCAGTCTTCAGATCTGGAAGATTGCGGAAAGCCTGTGCTCCTTGGGCATATCTTATTTCTATATTCTTGCCCAAGACACGACTCAAATCCCTCGTAAGGAGTGATCTTGTAGTGACAGTGAACCTATGCTGATCTATCGCCATGAGTAAGGGCTTCTTTTACTATACCCAAAGCCGCAACTGACTTGAGTTCTTTTGGCTTCAAGGGTAGGATGTTTTTGTCATTTTTCAGCAGGATCGTCCCTTGGGCTCCTGTTTCGCGAATCAACTTATTGTGCTCGGGACTGACGATCACTTCTTCATCAGGCGTCTCGGAATTTCCGAACTTGTCACTCTAGTTGATGAATTTGGGGAGAGATAAATCTCGAGCGTCAATAGTCTTGGGATGGAATTTTGCCGCCCTTCACTGCTTTCTTAACGTCTTCCACTTTGCGAAGTTTGGCTAGTCTAGCATTTCCAGATTGAGCTCAGTGTTGATGGATTCGACAGTTAAATTGCAGCCGCCCCAATCGCTCATAATAAGGCCTTTTCACTAACGTTGGCGTTCATCGTGAATCCTTTCGTTTCTTGCTCGCTCGCAGCAAAATTCTTGATCGTAGCAGCAATACCCTGGCGCTGAAGTCGTTGAATGCAGCTACTGTGGAGGCTAGCTTTCCAGTAAGCAGTGAGTCTTCCGAAAAAGATTCGAAATTTCGTCCTCCTAATGGTGACCTTAGACCTCTCATCTATGCGGACACAACTGTCGGTCCTAGCAAACAGATGACAGCTCTTCCGTTTTTGTCTCTTCAGCAAGCGCAACTCCAATTCGCTCTACTATGTCCCGGTCCCACCCAGCAGCAAGGCATGTCGATGCTGGGAAGCAGGCCGCCTTGACATCTCGGTGAAATAGGGGATGCAGACCGGGTGACCGGTTATGTTAGCTCGCATGGTCCCGCATTGGCCTCCCGTGAAACCGAGTGCCTTGAGCTCCATTGAGGCCATCCGACACTTTTGCGGGGTCTTAGCCCGAGAGGCGATACGAAGTATGAGCCCAAGGTTAATAAGGGCGAGGGCTGGCGGATACTACCCCTCGGTTGTCCAAAGGCACGGGATGCAATCTCAGGCCGCCTAGGCACAGCTTCCTGCACCGGGAGATCTTCGGAGTATCTCCGGTTGTTAAGATTACGAGCTTGCGGAAGGACAGAATGGTGTAAATATCGATGGAAAAGCACTAAACAATGGTAAAATTGATGGAATTGTATTAAGGCTAATATGCATAGGTTACATGGTTCAACCGGTACGCTGAAGTGTAATTATGGGGTTCCTGGATGACTCAGCACCCTAAAAGCAGTGTGTTAAAGGAATACTCAGACTACTCAACTACTCAGAGTAGTTACTCACTGAGTATTGAGTAGAGTATGAGTACCACCTAATAATTATCAGCTGAGTAGAGTAGAGTAATTACTCTAAGTTACTTAAGTAGTAGATCATGTGGGGTATTCTTTTAATTTCCCGCTTATTTTCTTATAAACCTTTCTTTTTAAGTTTTAATCTTGTTTTAGTTTTATAGAATTATATATCTCGTCTTTAGAAATATATATAATAAGACTTTATAAATAATGCAAAAGCATTTTAATTATTACGTGGGTTTTAACACGTGATTTAACTTAAAAGTCAAATAAGCAAAAAGAGCCTAAAAGTAAATAAAATATAATAAATTTAACGCTTAATATAAAAATAAGTTTAAACTATAATTATAAGCCTTTCCTTTGCTTCTTTTTCTCTTTGACTTAAATATAAGGCATATTACGAGCCCATGTGACTTACTACTCATACTACTCTGAGTTACTTAATGTTACGGTTCTGCGCTGGCACGTGCAGCGCCATTCCCGATAAGGCTAGGTTGGCGAACCTAGGATATTTAAGCATGCGATAGCTTCATGCTTCCTGCTTCCTTCCTTAGCTTTGTATAGTCGTAATTGAGACCCTTCTACTTTTGCCTTCCTTTCCAGGCCCTGAAGTCGGCGCTCGTGACACTTAAGTCTAGACTTAATGAGTATTGAGTAGAGTATGAGTATCGTATAAATTCGTTGAGTAGAGTAGAGTATATGGCGCTACTCTACTCTGCTCTGCTCATTTGACACACTGCCTAAAAGGACCCTAAATTCTAACACCAGTTCAGGGAAAACATTTGCCAAGCACGCGAGGTCCGTGGCGAGGAGCTCTTGAAGTATAATCTTTTTGTCCAAAAAGTGTGGTATTTAAATCTTTCTCCCTATTTTAATATAATCTCTCAATGCCTTAAACTATGGCCTAATCCCTACTAAGAATATGATTTGGAAGGCGATCTGAAATGTTACATACGGCTGGTCTCTGCGTTAGCTTGCACTTGCTTGGATTTTAAGGAAGCATAGGAAGGCACATCCACGGCATCGCGTTCTTCCCCTCTTTCTGCCCTCTCGGTACATTTCAAGACGACGCTAGGAGCAATATTTTTAAGTTCCCAGAAATTTGAGGAATTACACAGGGATGCCTCGATTTGCATGATGTTCTCACCCGATGGGCCATGATTAGTCTTTAGATTTGACTAAGAGCAGTTCGTCGGTTGTTCACGCAAGCTGTCTTTTAAGACAGGTTTCATCTTTGTTGGCTTGGCTGTACTGTGTCTTGTTTTCACCTGGTTTTATTATACCAAAAACTGGAGCTGCACTTATGAAGACGTTGATGAACTTTTCGTGGAGAAGGTTCCAGTCAGAAAATTCGAAGGCTTTGAGACTGATGCGTAGACCCATGGCTAGGTTTCCAAGCACTATGTCCCAACTCCGGACTTGCTCCACGGCTCTCTCCTTAACATCACTCTATCCGCCATACCTGATTTAAGATAGTAGGCCGCAGACGATACGTTCGTAACACAATAAAAGACAATAAACGTCTACAGCTTCTCGAAATCTTTGAAAGTTTGTTTTGGGGAGTTGGTGGGTGAGGGGAAGGGGGGCTGGTTAGACGGGCTGGGCTTGGGCATGAGGAGGAGACGATACTTTTGGCTGAGGGGGAGTTGTACTGTATATGAGAATAATCGTTCAATATGCAATTTTTCGTCTTATTCACACTCTGAGAAGAAACCCGAGCCTATCCCACTAGTGGTATTTGACAAAGTCCCCAACTCAAGTTCAACATTGCTTTTATGGAGCGGTAGACTTCTGTCAATTAAGCCCGTAAGGAAGCTTTAGAAACCTCTTATATCCCATCTTCCGAGCACTTGGAGCTGCTTCTTCATCTTCTTGACTTCTTCCAGCTGGATCAGGAGTCACCCGAGGATTTCGCGCCTGGAGCACTGACGATGAGCTTGCCACCAAGGTTTCCTGTGACTGAACACTTTCAGTTGCCTGGGAATCCTTCGATTCTGTCTTTAGATGTTTCTCGTCCTTCTCTTCGGTCGCGATTATCGATACCGGCATTTTCCAGGAACTCGTCTTTGCTTGTTGCCATATCGGATCGTATTGTGACCATTCTTGCCAAGTCCCTTTCTCACTGTTGTAGCTCACAAACAGCTTCTCGGCCTCATACCAAAGCACATCGCTCCATCCCGGCTCTTCTGGCTTCTGCGGCATTTCCCTCACGCCCTCCAAGGCTTTCTCGAAGAGTTTCGATTCGGCTCGGATAACCTCATTGATGTCTTTGATGACTTTCCATACTTTGGCTGTCGTGGACCAGCGTTTCCACTGGTGTTCTTTCCAACAGTAGCTGACGTACGAGTGCAGGTGTTCAGACCACAGAGGCGCGGTATGATGATTGTTTGCTATTGGAGGTGGTCTTGGTCGTGTTGGGGGACGTCGTATCTCTTGCTCGATAGCCTCTGCTTCAAAGGCTTGGAGAGTTGTAGGCCTGCGACGGCGAGATAGTACTCCCATTCCGAGAGGATATGTGTTTATGCTGCTGGCGTGAATTGTCGAACGAAATTTGAATCTGCGAGGCTGGGCTCGCATCTTTTTATAAGTGTCTGCTCAGCCTCAATAACTTCGCCCCAGCTGGGTTGGTTGGTGGCTGGAGGCTGCGCCACCTCACACTCTACCAGTAACTTTCAGTTGCCAGAGATGCGAATTCTTCATTAATAGCAAGGTTTGAGAAAAACGATTCAAAAATTTAGAGAAATGAGATGGCAGAATCGATGGATATCAACGCGCTGCCTCTCCATCGGGTTCCCTCCTCGCGACAAAGCTCAGTAAAATCCAGCATCGCATCATCATCTGTTCCTATCCCACCAGGCCGCGAGTACACGCAAGAAGAAGCCGATGCCCTCCCATGGAAATATATCGGCTACCGAGTTTTTTCGCGCTGGATGGCGAGTAGCCAAAGTTTCTTGATCGTGCGCAAGTTCAGTGCGGCCAACACCAGGGTGATACTGTCGCTCCAAGATCAAGTTACTGATCTGGAAGAGCAGCTTGCTGAGATTGATGACTATTGTGCGAGGAGAGGCACGGGGGAGTTTGATAATGGAACATGTCGGAATGATCCCAGAGACGATCGTAAGAGGGTCATTGAGCAGTTGCAGGCCAAGTTACAGGAGTACAGTACGTATCATCCACTTTAATTCCGCACTTTGATTCAATGTTTCTATGGATAAATCTCCGACAGTCTTTCTGATGAGATTCAGTCCACTATTTATATATATTATTTTAGATTTGAGAATTTTGTATTTTCTATCATTTCAACTCTCCGTTCCTTCGATTTCTAATAATGGACTCACAGACACATTCGTATCTTCATACTCACCAATCCTCAGCCGTCCTCCCGTTCGGCACCTTGACATCCAATCTGTCCGCAATTGGCTTTTCGATAACCACCCTTCCGCTATTTCCACGGCCGAATCATCCTTCATAACTCACACTGACGACCTCATGGCTGTAGCGCCGAAATCCAAATCCCCCGTTCGATTCTTCCTGGAACGATCTGACTACTTTCGCACTACCTTCTTCAAGCGCACCCCCTCGGATCCGCTAGTTATCGAGCCAGAGAATTACTGGAGCAATGATCAACGCATGGAACAGTTCGCGAGTATGCTTATTGGCATCATTGGCATTATAATGCTCATTACGCCCTTGTGGGTTCTCAATTTTGTTGATGGAATTGTGGTAAAGTTGGGTGTGATTACAGTTTTCATTGCTACTTTCTTTGTACTTGCAGCACTGGCGACCACGGCAAAGGTATTTGAGACTCTGGGGGCAACGGCTGCGTATGCTGCAGTTCTGGTAGTGTTTCTGCAGATGGGTTCTGGCAAGACTTAATTAGCTTTGCTCAGCAGTGTACCTCTTATATTAATCTCTTCACATGTTCTGAAATAACACTTGGAGAGAAAATCTTGTGACTTAGGCACGTATTTCGAAATTATTTAAACCTTATTCTTGGAGCTGCAGATCTTCGAGACTTATACAGTCGTTCTGACCCAAAACCACGCCCGAGCGAAAACTCCTTGCGAAAGCTTGGCGCTAGGAGTGGGAGTGGGAGTGAGAGTAGAAATTATGCCCCCGGGAGGATGGACCCCCTTCCCCCGCCGCGAATGAGAGTGGGGAATACGAATAAGAGTGAGCAATGAGAATAAGAGTAAGGAATGTAAATAAGAATATAGAGTATACGCTAGTTATATAGCTTTCTTGTGCTAGTTTTATAAGTGCTAATTGCAAGTCTTATACAACTGTAAAATTGATTTTTGTTTAAGGGAGCAAGACTTAAGTCTTATATTCCTTTATTGCTTTGCCTTGCCCTTTAATGTCTTTATGCTTTTTACTTAAAGCATTTGCTTGTTTGTTGCCTTCCTTGTATAATATATAAGTTTAAAATAGAATTAAGAGAGATATTATATTTAATAAGCTTATCTTGCAAAGAGTTTCTTTGTAGTTATAAAGTATTCAAGTGCTTTATAATTCGAATAGACTAAAAAGGATTAGATTATAATCTTTCTAGTTTTATATACTATTCCTTAAGTACAAGGATAATAGCTAGCATTTTTTTATTGTAGATATTGTAGTTTAGCTAGGCTTGTTGTATAGTTTTTGAGAAATAGGCTATAAGGTGCTATAACTTGTTTTCCGGTTTTTGCTAAGATAAGACACTTGCTATAACTTTATTCGAGGCATTTGTCTTTACTATTATAAGTAAATCGGGCTAATAATATTATAAAATCGGTGCTATAAGCATAGCTTGCTTTAACTGGTCGAATGCAAATGTTGCGCACGGTATAAAGTGAGGGGACAAAACATTGATCGTAGAATTGTCTGATTCAAAAGCTAGAACATAGGAAGTTGAGCTTCCTTTATATGTACGCTGGGAGCGGCAGATTACGTGAGCACCGTACGCCTGGGCGCACGCCTGGGCGTGAGCCTAAGGCATCCACCCACGCGTGCGACAGCAAACTAGTAGCTTGTAGTTTATAAGTATGCAGTCCTTTTATGGATTAACTTATATAGCAGTTTAGCAATTTGTCTATAATCTATAATAAATTGCTAGTAAAAGTTGCAAAAACCTAAAAAGGATTATATGCCTTTAACTATAGTCAATTCTTTCTAGTTCTTTATAACAATAACCTTTTCTGGGTTTACTTTAATACTATTTATAAAAATAATAAAGCCTAAGAACTTTATACAAGTGATATTAAATTTTGATTTCTTGATATTAATTTAAAGGCCTGCTTTGCAAAGCTGTTTAAAGGCTTTTTGTATATAGCACTTGTATTTTAGAGGGTCTTTAAAGTAAATAATAATATTATCCAAGTATGTAATACAAAAATTGTCCAAGTAATTAAAAAGAACATTATTTATATATTATTAGTATATAGCAAGTTTATTAGTTAAACCTTCTTATAAAACTTTACACCTATAAGACTTATAATAGGTATAGAAAGTACTAAGTTTTTCCGAATTAAAGTTTATTTGAATCCTATGAAATACTTAACAGATATTTAGTTTTATATAAACTTTAGCTTTAGCTAATTGAGCAATAGTTTCATTAATAAGCAATAATGGGTATCAATCCTTACAAGTAAGGTTATTTAGCCTTTTAAAATCGACACAAAACTATAATAATCTATTAGCTTTTTTTAACAAATAAGACTAAAGATGCAAAAGGTAATTAGCTAGCTTTAATAAACCCCCGATATAAGTTCTCTTCTAAAAACTGCTTTATTTCTTCGAGTTCTTGCATAGACTATTAGTATAAAAGAGAATACTTTATTTTATTTGTATCTTTTAGATTATTAAGCTAAATCTTATAATTATATAGCTAGTGCAATAATAGTTTATTTGATACTATCTTTAAGAATATATCTGCAAATTCCTTTAGCTTTTTAGGTAATATTTGCTATAGCTATTGCAATTTGGTTTTATAAGGTTGTTAATTTGTAGGATTTAGCTTTACTTTCGATTTAAGTTCTTGTCCTTGTTTTCGGTCCTCTAGCTTTTAGTCTAATTTGTATAAAGACAATAAGAATAGGGTATTTTTTAGAGTATTTAAGGTTTATATAGAAGGCTAAATAGCTAATTTTGCAAATATTAATTATTCTTTTAAGTCTTTCGGTTATAAGTTTCTTTGCAGGTTGCTTGTGCAGTTTAAGCTTATTAGTTCAGCCTTATAGCTTATTATCTATATCCTTGTATTGTTATTCTTAATCAGTCCTCTAAGATATTTGAAATTCAGGCTTAAGTATAGCTTTAAGTCTTTAGCTATCCTTTGCTATTAGTTTTATATAGCGATTTGCGTCTTGCTAGTGTATAAGGTTTGGGGGTTGCAATATAAGGTTTTTCTTAGCAGTTGCTAATATACAATTTTAACTTTTAAATTTAAAGTAATTTTCTAGCTATATTAATTGCTAATTCTTGCAATTAATAAAGACTTTTGTTTCTGTGGTGTCACGAGCGCCGTACTTCAAGGCCTGGAAGGAAGGCAAAGGTAGAAGAGTCTCTTATTCGACTATTCAAAGCTAAGGAAGGAAGCAGGAGTATAAGGGTACTCGCATACTTAAATATCTTGAAGCTCGCTAACCCCACTAGCCTAATCAGGAATAGCGCTGCACGTGCTAGCGCTAGAACCGTAACATGTGGCCTATTTGTAGCTAAGTATCATATCTTGTCCCTTTAATTGTACAACTAGTATAGGAACTGTTGGTACATTTTCATTTAAGGTTGTAGGTCACGTGACCAAGCTAGTCCCAATTAGGTTAGGCGAACCGAAGGAAGGTCAACAACACCACAATGGTGCTGTCGACCTACCCTCCAATTAATCAACCACCTACCAACGCAATTGCATACCACGAATACGTGCCGTGCTACGCGTTACGGGTGGACCGACAGGAACCTTTATTTGTCTTTTATTAATAAGCAATGTCAATTTTATATAATTAGTAGTTAGTTGCGCAATTTTGCTATTAAATCCTTGTATATTGCAAGGTATAAGTAGCTATTATATTATTATATTAAAGAATCGGGTAGCAAAAGCTGCAAATTTGGTATTAATAAATGCATATCTATTTGCTTTAGTATTAATAAGTGTACAAGTCTTAATTTCTAGTCTATTGCTGCTAATTGTATATAAAAAGGTAAAAGAATCCCCTTTAAGCAATTAACTTAAGTTTACTTTGCACAAATTGATACTATACAACTTTAAAGTAGAGACTTCTTTTAAGGGTCATTGTTTTTTGACAACTTTAAAACTTCCTTTAACTGCTTAATAGCCTTAATATTTATACGCTTTAGGCAATTATTTATCTTATATCCTAATTCCCGGCAAATAAAACACATGCTTGCATTGCGTAACTATTAGCGCAAAGGATTCTAGTATATAAGCTTCGGGAGAGTATTTTAGAAGGTATTTGTATAAGGGGTAGTCGGCAAGGTAGTTGTAATTGTAGTTGCAAGTGTAGTTGCAAATGTAAGGGTGTTTGTCTTGTTTGCATTGCAAGGCTTTTATATATGTGACTTATGCTCTTTAATAGCTTTAAGGGATTAGTTGTAAATTGTATATTGCTTAGCAAACTTGTAAAAGGTTAATTTGGTATTAAAATGCAAAATAATTGCCTTTTAGAGACTAAAGGATAGCTTGCTGTTTAATTTGTACTTTAGTTTTGCAAGTGCGACCTTAGCTTTAGAGGCCAATTGCAAGAACTTAATATAAAAGTCATAAAATAATTAAGTAGACTTTATAAATAGTTTCTTAAAATTCTTTTTAGCTATAAATAACCGATTTAGATTCCTAAAAGCAGAAGTTAAGTGCTCGAATAGATCTTAGATAATAATATATAAATTAATAGCATTATCCCTCAATTGTGGAGATATATGCTTTATAGCTTTACTTTCAATTAAGCCTTTTATATATGTAAGCTTTATCAATTTACTAGGATAATAATTTGTATTCTTATAAAGCTTGTTCTTAATTTGGGATAGCTAATTAGAGAAACTTATATCCTTATTATTTGTAAAGATAGGGGGATTGGGGAGCTTTGTGGAACGTGTAAGAGCTTATTTAAGCGCGAGGGTAACTTGTCAATTTTGTTAGTATACCTCGAGAAGCTTAGTCTAGAGGGAGTTGAGTTATAGGGATAGTTTAGCTAAGTGTCTTTGCTGTTCCTTAGTCTTTGTCTCTAGAGCAATTACCTGTTCTTTTGCATTATCTTGTTAGTAGAGAG
>Ga0302325_10023191_pt1 | contig 12947 bp, 7 predicted proteins | sample Palsa_T0_2_FD_201948 | JGI IMG/M metagenome (GOLD analysis project Ga0302325, IMG submission 201948) | Peat permafrost microbial communities from Stordalen Mire near Abisko, Sweden - Palsa_T0_2 | ecosystem: Environmental > Terrestrial > Soil > Palsa > Peat permafrost | place: Sweden: Abisko... | reverse complement strand
TTCTTCGAGGAGATCGCGAAGTTCCGGGCGCTCCGGCGCTGCTACGCGAAGATCATGCGCGAACGTTTCGGGGCAAAGAACCCGGAGTCGATGCGGCTGCGCTTCCACTGCCAGACGGCGGCTGCGTCGCTGACCAAGCCGCAGTACATGGTCAACGTCATGCGCACGACGCTGCAGGCACTCGCCGCCGTGCTGGGCGGCTGCCAGTCGCTGCACACGAACGGCTACGATGAGGCCTTCGCGATTCCGACCGAAGATGCGATGCGTTTGGCCCTGCGGACGCAGCAAGTCATCGCCGAGGAAAGCAACGTCACCCAGACGACCGATCCGCTCGGCGGGTCGTACTACGTCGAGTCGCTGACGAATGAATACGAAAAGCGCATCTTCGAGATCATCGACGACGTCGATGCCCGCGGCGGTACGATCGAGCTGATCAAGCAGGGCTGGTTCCAGCAGCAGATCGCGGATTTCGCGTACGAGACGGCGTTACGCAAACAGTCCGGCGAGAAGCCCGTCATCGGCGTCAACACCATGGTCGACGAGACTCCCGATCCAAAGATCGAAACCCATCCCTACGATCGAACGACTGCCGAGCGCCAGATCGCGCGCACGCAACGCGTCCGGCGTGAGCGCGATGCGGCGACGTTCGAGCGGCTGATGGCAGAACTGCAGGTTGTGGCAAAGGACGATTCGCAGAACATCATGCCCGTCACGATCGAACTGGTGCGGGCCGGCGCCACGATGGGCGACATCATCGAGTCGCTGAAGTTGGTCTGGGGCACGTATCGCGAAACGCCGGTGTATTAGTGCGCCGCCGATGACGGCGCACGATTCGCTCCGCATCGTGCGCAACGAGGGCGTCGGACGGATCACGCTCGACCGCCCCGCGAAGCTGAACGCGCTTACCCCGCAGATGGTACGCGAAATGGGTTCCGCCCTCGAGGGGTGGACGAGTGACCCGAGCGTCGACACGGTGCTCGTCGACGGAGCGGGAGCCCGCGGGTTTTGCGCCGGAGGCGACATCGCGTGGGTTCGTGAGAACGCTCGCGCCGGCGACCGCCGCGTGCAGGCCTTTTGGGCGGATGAGTACCGGCTCAACGCACGCATTGCGTCCTACCCGAAACCCCTCGTGTCGTTCATGCACGGCATCGTCATGGGCGGCGGCGTCGGCATTGCGGCACACGCGCGTCACCGCATCGTCACGGAATCGACGCGGCTCGCAATGCCCGAGGTGGGAATCGGGCTCATCCCCGATGTCGGGGCCACCTGGCTCTTCTCACGCGCACCGGGCGAAACCGGCACCTATCTCGCGCTCACCGGTGCGCGCGCCGGCGCCGCCGATGCGATCGCGCTCGGGCTCGCCGACTACTTCGTCCCCGAGGCGGCGCTCGGACCGTTGAAGGCGGTTCTCTTGCAGACGGTATCTCACGACGACGCCGACGTTCGATCGCTCATCGAATGCTTTGTGGCGCGGCCGGGCGAACCCGCGCTCTTGCCTCGGCGCGCGACGATCGAGCGAGCGTTCGCGCACGACACGGTCGAGGAGATTCTCGCGGCGCTCAAAGCGGACGGATCGAAATTCGCGCTCGCCACCGCGGCCGAGATCCTCACCAAATCGCCGACCAGCTTGAAGTTGACGCTGCGCGCTTTGCGCGAGGCGCGCGGGTTCGAGAGCTTGGAGCGTTGCTTGCGTCTCGAATACCGGTTGGTGTGCCGGCTGCTCGAGGAGCACGATTTCCACGAGGGCATCCGGGCCGCCGTCATCGACAAGGATCGCAAACCGGCGTGGCGGCCGGCCGAGCTCGGCAGCGTCGCCCGCGGCGCCTTGGACGAGTATTTTACTTCTTTAGGAGCGGGCGAGCTGCAATTGTGATCGACGCCGAAACGGGTCCCCAGCCGGTCGCACTCATCGTCGCGCGCTTTCTGAAAGCGCGCGGCCCCAGCCGCGTCTTCGGATTGCAGGGCGGTCACATCCAACCGATTTGGGATTGGCTCGATCGCTTGGGTATACCGATCGTCGACGTGCGCGACGAACGTGCGGCCGTTCACATGGCGCACGCGCACGCCGAGTTGACGGGCGAGCTCGGGGTTGCGCTCGCGACGGCCGGTCCCGGCGTCACGAACACCGTCACCGCGATCGCGAAGGCCTCGGTATCGCGCACGCCGCTGCTCCTGATCGGCGGCGCGCCGCCGCGGCCACAGGCGACGATGGGACCTTTACAAGAGGTCCCGCAAGTCGAAATCATGCGGCCGATCACGCGCTACGCGCGGACGCTCCGCGTTCCCGAACAAGTCGGCCGCGAACTCGACGCCGCGGTCGCTTGCGCTGCGGGCGACGGAGGCGAACCTGGGCCGGCGTACGTGGAATTTCCAACCGACGTCTTACGCGAGCTCGTGCTTCCCCAACTCTTGCTCCCGGAGTTCTTCACCGAACGGCGACGGCGAGCGTTCGAAGCGGACCGCGTAGCGGTCGCCGCCGCGGTAAGCGCGCTGTGGTCGGCGCGCCGCCCGGTCGTCATCAGCGGGCGCGGCGCGCGCGGCGCGGGTCCCCAACTCGTGCGGTTGCTCGATCGCTCGAACGCGCTGTACCTCGACACGCAAGAGAGCCGCGGCCTCGTACCCGACGATCATCCTTCCGTCGTCGGCGCGGTGCGCGGCGAGGTCATGAAGTCGGCCGATCTCGTCGTAACGATCGGGCGCCGGCTCGACTACCAGCTCGGATACGGATCGCCTGCGGTCTTCCCGTCGGCGCGCTTCGTGCGAATCGCCGACGTGCCCGGCGAGCTGAGCGACAACCGGCGCGGCGATCCCGAGGTTTTCGCGACGCCCAGCCGCGCGCTCTCCTCCATCGTCGCCGCGGCCGGTTCGTGGGAGCCCAGCGTCGATGCGGAGTGGACCCAAACCCTGCGCTCGCGGCACCGCGAACGCGTCGAGGCATATGCTGCCGCGCTTGCGACCGCTCCGAATGGGAGCGATGGGCGCATGCATCCGAACCGGGTCTTTGCCGCGCTGCGAACGACCCTATCGCCCGATGCGATTGCCGTGGCCGACGGAGGCGACGCTCTCAGCTTCGCGCGACTCGGCCTGACGAGCCGCACGTACTTGGACTCGGGCACATTCGGGTGCCTCGGCGTCGGGGTTCCGTTCGCGATCGCGGCCGCGCTCGCGTTTCCGCAGCGCCAGGTCGTCTGCGTCAACGGCGATGGAGCGTTCGGCTTCAACGCGATCGAAATCGACACCGCCGTCCGTCACGGCGCGCGCGCGGTCTTCATCGTTCTCAACAACGCGGCGTGGAACATCGAAGCGCACGACCAAGCGAAGAACTACGGCGGCCGGGTAACCGGAACGCTGCTGCGCGATGCGGACTACGCGGGGCTCGCCCGCGCGCTCGGCGCGTACGGCGAGCGCGTCGACGATCCGGCGGCACTGCCGGAGGCACTGCAACGAGCATTCGAGCGTGCGCCCGCGGTAGTGGACGTCCTCGTCACGCGCGATGCCGTTTCATCCGATAGCGGCAAAGGCCTAGGGTTCGTGCCGGCCTATCAGCCCCTCGAAGCGTGGGATCGCGCAGAACGCGAGCGGCGCGCGCAAATCTAGCGAACCCGAGGCCGCGTCGCGATAAGAGCGCGTGGGCCGTTTCGCCGTCCTGCTCGTTGCGCTCGCGTTCCTCGCTGGAATCGCGGCTGCTCTTCACGGAATTCTCTTACCCGCTTCGATGGCGGTCGCCGTTCTCGCGGCATGCGGCCGGCGCATGCCCGCCGGCGCCCGGCTAACGCTCGTTGCAGCGTTCGCTTTGGGAATGCTCGACGCGGCGGCGCGCCCCTCCGTTGCGGTGAGCGGGGACGCGCACGTCGGGCGCTTTCGAGCCGCGTTGCTCGAAGCGCGCCCGATCGCCCTCGGTTTGTGGGCGCTCGTCGTGCGCCTCGACGACGGTGCGCAAGCCTCGTTCGAATCGTCGCAAGCCCCGCCCGCGATCGGCGCTCGCCTCCTCGTGCGCGGTCAACGCGAGCCCTTCGATGAACCGCGCAATCCGGGCGAGCCCTCCGAGCGCGAACTCGAAGCCGAGCGCGGGATCAGCTGGCGCCTCGTGCACGCGAGCATTCTGTCGTACGCCGCTCCGGACGATCGCGATCCCTCGCTCTGGATTCCGCGAGCGCGCGCGTGGGCTTCGGCGCGCTTGCACGCGACGCTCCCGGAACCGGGCGCTACGATCCTCGCGGGCGCGATGTGGGGCGAACGCGGATCGCTTCCGCCCGAGCTGCGCGCAGAGTTTCAAGACACCGGAACCGTGCATATCTTGGTCACCGCGGGCTTGCATCTCGGCGTCGTCGCCGCGGTCGCGCTCGCGTTGCTGCGCGTGCTGTGCGTGCCCCGCGTCACGGCCGCGCTCTGTGCGATCGCGATCGTGTGGGCGTATGCAGCCTTCAGCGGAGACCATCTGCCGGCGCTACGCGCCGCGACGATGCTCTCGTTCGCGCTCGTCGCGTACGCTGCGGGCCGCGCAGCGTTCGGATGGAACGCGCTCGGAGCGGCAGCCGTGGCGATCGCAGCCGTGCGGCCGGCGTCGATCGACTCCGTCTCGTTCGGTCTGTCGTTTTCGTGCGTGGCGTCGATCCTCGCGTTCGCGAAGCCGCTGCGAGAGCGGTTCGAACGGTGCCGCTCACCGCACGCGGTCTCCGAACTCCTCGCCGTTTCCACTGCGACGCAGCTGGGCACGTGGCCGCTCACGGCGGCAGCGTTTCTCGTCATCGCGCCGTACGCGGTGCTCGCGAACGCGCTCGTCGTCCCGATCGTCGGGATCGCGATGCTCGCCGGATTCGTCGCGCTCCTCGCGACGCCGGTGCCGCTATTCGCGCTGATGGCGAACAACGTGGAGACGTCGCTGCTCGATTGGATCGTCGCATGCGTCGGCGGCATCGGCGGCCTTCCCGGCGCGCGCGTCGTCGCAACGCCGCCGCCCGCCTGGACGATCGCGCTCTACGACATTGCGCTCGCCTGCGCCGCAATCGCCCTCGGCCGCGGCGCGCGTCTGCGCTACGCCTTGCTGCCGGTCGCGCTCGCGAGCGCGCTGTGTTTGTGGCCGCCCCGCTCGAACGTGCGCGATCTTACGATAACGGCAATCGATGTCGGACAAGCGGACGCGATCCTGATTCGCACGCCCGCGGGCCACGCGTTTCTCGTCGACGCGGGCGGACGGCTCGAGCGGGGAGGAAGCCCCGGCGCTTCACAAGCCGAGGCCATCGGCGAACGCATCGTCGTACCGTTTCTGATTCGCCAAGGCGTCCACCATGTCGACGCGGTCCTGCTTTCGCATCCGCACGGAGATCACGTCGGGGGTTGCCCGGCTGTTTTGCGCACACTCGGTGCGAACGTGCTCGCGGATAGCGGCCAATCCTACCCCGGACACGCGTATCACGATACGCTCGACGTCGCCGCGCAGCACCACGTTCCGATCGTGTATCCGCGCGGCGGGTCAGTATGGACGACGGACGACGGCGTGACGTTGCGGTTCTACAGCCCGGCACTGCCGCTGCTAACGAAGACGCGCAACGACATCAACAATAACTCACTCGTCTTCCGTTTGGAGTTCGGGCACTTTCGCATGCTGTTCACCGGCGATGCCGGAGCCGAGGCGGAGGCGCGAATCCTCGCGAGCGGTGCCGACGTACGGGCCGATGTGTTGAAAGTCGGGCATCACGGGAGCGCCTACTCGTCGACACCGCAGTTCGTCAACGCGGTCTCGCCGCAGTACGCCGTCATCTCCGTCGGCCGCGACAATCTGTTCGGCCATCCGGCAGCCGTGACGATCGAAACCCTCGAGCGCGCAGGCGCGCGCGTCTATCGAACGGACGAAGACGGCGCGGTGACGATCGACAGCGACGGCGACGACTTGAGGCTTGTTCTGGGAGCCATTGGGAAGCGCTCGTAGCGATGCTCGGCGGAAGGGAACGCCCCTGGCACGAAACGCTGATCCATGGCGACTCGCGTGAAGCCGGAGCCGCCGGCTTCGGCTCACCCGACCGGCACGGTGACGTTCGCGTTCACGGATATCGAAGGCAGCACGCAACGCTGGGACCGCGACCGGGCGGCGATGCAGGATGCCGTGCGCCGGCACGACGAGCTGATGCGAACGGCGATCGCCGCGCGCGACGGCTACGTGTTTAAAACGATCGGCGACGCGTTCTGCGCGGCCTTCGCGCGCCCCGAAGACGCCGTGGCGGCGATCCTCGATGCGCAGCGCTCCCTTGCCGCAGAGGATTTCTCGGGGATCGATGGATTGCGCGTCCGTGCGGCTGTCCATACCGGCACCGCCGACGAGCGCGACGGCGACTATTTCGGACCCGCCGTCAACCGGGTCGCACGGTTGCTCTCCGTCGCCCATGGCGGGCAGGTACTACTAGCAGGTTCCACTCGCGAACTGGTCCATGGCGAACTTCCCGCCGGCGTATCGCTGCTCGACCTCGGCTCGCATCGCCTCAAAGACCTCACCGGCGCCGAACAAGTATGGCAGCTGAGCATCGCAGGTCTGCCTGCCGAGTTTCCGCCGCTCAAGTCACTCGATACGGTTCCCAACAACCTCCCCATTGCGCAGACGAGCTTTCTTGGTCGCGAGCACGATCTTAAGGAAGTGAAGTCTCTGCTCGGTCAGCACAAGCTCTTGACGCTCTTCGGCTCCGGCGGTGTCGGGAAAACGCGGCTAGCGCTGCAAGTGGGAGCAGAAGTCCTCGACAACTATCCCGACGGAGTGTGGCTGGCCGACTTTGCGCCCATTACCGACCCCGAACTCGTCTCAAGCGTTATCGCCAAAGAAATTGGCCTAGCCCAGGTCGAGGGGCGCAGAGTCGATGAGTCCATTCCGCATTGGCTGCGCCGCAAGAAGGTGCTGCTCGTTCTCGATAACTGCGAGCACGTCTTGGAGACGGCTGCAGGTATCGCCGACTCGATTACCCGGACTTGCCCCGACGTGCGAATGCTGGCCACGTCACGTCAAGCACTCGGCGTGAGCGGCGAAGTCGTGCATCGGTTGCCATCGCTCGCCGTACCCGAGAAGCTTGCGGGCGTGAGTTCGGCAGAAGCCATCGAATACGGCGCGATTGCACTCTTCGTTGACCGGGCGAAGGCTGCCGACACTCGCTTTATCCTCACCGATGACAACGCGCCGATCGTTGCCGAGATATGCCGCCGCCTCGATGGCATTCCGCTTGCCCTCGAGCTGGCCGCTGCTCGGGTGAAGATCCTGAGCATTCCCAATCTCGCCCAACGGCTCAACGAACGCTTCAAGATACTCACCGGCGGTAGCCGCACTGCGCTCCCACGCCAGAAGACGCTCGGCGCGCTCATCGACTGGAGCTACGACCTGCTCGCTCCCCAAGAGCAAATGCTGTTTAGCCGGGTGGGGATCTTTGCCGGAGGCTTCAGCCTGGATGCGGCCGGCGCTGTGTGCAGCGGCGAGGACCTCGATGAGATCGACATTTTGGACCTGCTCTCATCGCTGACCGATAAGTCGCTCGTCGTGGCCGACACCGCAGGCGAGCAAGAACGCTGCCATTTGCTCGAAAGCACTCGCGCCTATGCGCTGGAGAAGCTCGACGCCGCAGTCGAGCGCGAGCGACTGGCCCGTCGTCATGCCGAGTATTTTCGTGACCAGGCGCAGGCGGCCGACGAACGCTTTGGCAAAGGCTCGACGGCGGCGTGGCTGGCTAGCGTGGAACGGGAAGTGGACAACTACCGCGCGGTGTTAGAGTGGGCGCTCAAAGATGGACACGATATGGCGCTGGGCCGTGCCGTGGCCGGAGCGCTGCAAGAGCTTTGGATTCATGGTGGACTCGCGGTGGAGGGGCGCTATTGGCTCGGCCTTGCGCAAGCGAATCTTGACGAGTCGATGCACCCGCAGGTAGCGGCCCGGCTATGGCGTGCGCTTGGTGGGCTTTCCTCCGGCAAGCGCGCGAACGACTGTGCCGAGCGCGCCCTCGCGCTCTCCCAATCCGGCGGCGACGAGAAGGGCCAGGCTTGGGCGCTCGCAAGCCTTTCGTATAGTCTCAACCAAATGGGCCGCCTTGAAGAGGCCGGTGACGTGAGTGCACGCGCGCTTGCGGCGATGCGCACGTTAGGGGATAAACCGGGAATCGCTCACTGCCTCAACCGGGCGGCGAACATCCACAGCGCTCGCGGCGATGCCGTCGCGGCTCGCGAGTTGCACGCGCAGTCGCTGGCGGCATACAACGTTCTAGGAGACGAAGCCGGGGCAGCTTTAGTACTGGCAAATCTCGCGGAGCTGGAGTTTGGAGACGGACACACTGAACGAGCATTGCGCCTAGCGGGCGAGACCCTGGAGATCCGCTTGCGTGGGAAGAACGCGTTGGCCTTAGCGCTTGGCTACATCAACATCACCGCCTATCGCATTGCGCTGGAAGAGATGGATGGAGCACGTGAGAGTGTTCTCGAGGCGCTGCGCTCGGCGCAGCAGGCTCAAAGTCCGGGCCACGTCGCGGTCGCGTTGCAGCATGTCGCGCTGCTCTTGGCGCTGGGCGGAGAGGTGAACGGTGCAGGGCGGCTCATCGGCTACGTTAACCGGCAATACAAAGAAGTCGGGTTGGAGCGTGAGCCCACGGAGCAGTGGGGCTACGAGAAGCTCATGGCCGCGCTGCGCGAGCAGCGCAGCGAAGCGGAAATGGAGGAGCTCGCGGCCGAAGGTGCGGCGTGGTCGGAAGATCAGGCGGCCGAAGAAGCACTCAAGGTCTGACGACGAGCGCGCAACGATGCTGCCGTAGTTTCCGCAGCTCTTGGGCCGGAAAGAACTCCGCAATTCACGAAGCTGACGTTCGCAGCCGACGGAACGCTCGACGCTAGTTACGTCGCGGGCGGAATCGGCGCGGCCCTCGGGACGTCGCCGAGCGTCAAGACGGAGAACGACACGTACGCGACGCCGGGCGGCTCGAAACTGAGCATCGCTGAAGGGTCGAGCCACCTCGCGCTTACTCGTTTCGCGTCAGCGGTTCGAAGCTTTGCCTCACGCCGCCGGGGGGCAGCGACGCGGCGGTGTTCACCAAAGCCGGCTGACAGCCGGTTCTGCGACCGGATCGTACGATCTTCTGCCGGAATGTTCGCGGCCGCAGCGCATAAGACGCGTATGCTGATATCGTATGGCGATGATAAAGGCGCTTGCCTTATATTGCGTGTTAATCGCGCTCTGCATTTCGAGAATTCCATCGGCGGCCGCTTCAGAATCGAGCTCGACGTGCTGCCCTGTCATCGAGCTTCGCCAATACACGACAAATCCTGGGCAACGTGATGCCCTGATTGAACTTTACGAAGATGAGTTGTGCTCCAGCCGACAGCTAGGTCGCTGGTCCGCTGTTAATACCTGTGAATGAAATGAAACAGCTTCTTGCGGACGTTGCGACGCGAGCTGCAACCTACATAGCCGCACTCCCGGAGCGACGCGTTGCTCCGGAAGCAAAGGATCTCGCGGGACTGTACGCATTGGGCGGCCCCTTTCCCGACGCGCCGTCATCCGCGACCGAGGTCATCGCGCTCCTCGACGCAATCGGCTCGCCGGCGACCTTCGCTTCGACTGGGGGGCGCTACTTCGGCTATGTCACGGGTGGGGCTCTTCCAGCTGCGCTTGCGGCCAACTGGCTCGCCGGAGTCTGGGACCAGAACGCTTCGCTTTCCGACATGTCTCCGGTGGCGGCCGCGCTCGAAGACTTCTCTCTCGATTGGCTGCGCGGAATCTTTGGCTTGCCCGACGCGTGCGGCGCGGGCTTCACGACCGGCGCCACGATGTCCAACGTTACCTGTCTCGCTGCAGCACGCAGTGAATTGCTGCGGCGCGCCGGCTGGGACGTTGAAGAGCAAGGGCTGTTCGGTGCTCCGGTCTTAACGGTCGTTGTCGGCGCACAGGCGCACGCCTCCGTGCGTAAGGCTCTGTCACTTCTTGGTCTCGGGCGCTCTCGGGTTACCGTCGTGACGGCTGACGATCAGGGCCGCATGCTTTCGGATTGCCTGCCTGCACTAGATGAACGTACGATCGTATGTATTCAGGCGGGGAACGTGAATACCGGAGTCTTCGATCCGGCAACCGAGATATGCAGCGTTGCTCGCAAGGCCGGCGCGTGGGTGCATGTCGACGGAGCGTTCGGCATGTGGGCCGCTGCATCTCCGCTGCGCACCCATCTTTTCGCGGGTTTTTGCGACGCCGACTCCTGCGCAACCGATTGCCATAAATGGCTCAACGTCCCATACGATTCAGGCCTCGCATTCGTGCGTGAGGCCGAACATCTCCGGCGAGCCATGGTGGTTCACGCGGAGTACCTCGCAGCCGGTAAGACACGAGAGCCCGCACACTACTCTCCAGAAATGAGCCGGCGGGCACGAGGCGCGGAGGTTTGGGCCGCGCTCAAATCACTCGGGCGCCCCGGGCTCGAAGAAATGATTGAAAGAAGCTGTAACCTCGCGGCTCGCTTCGCGGAGGGCTTGTCCCGGGCCGGCTATACGATATTAAATCACGTTGAGCTCAATCAAGTTCTCGTAAGCTTTGGTGATTCCGGCAAAAACCAACGGGTGATGGACGCCATTGCGAACGATGGGACCTGCTGGTGCAGTGGGACGGAGTGGAATGGAAATCGCGTCATGCGCATTAGCGTTTCGTCTTGGGCGACAACCGAAGCCGACATCGATCGCAGCTTGGACGCTATCGTGAGAATCGCGAGGGAGCGGCGTTAGCCTTTTGTACTGCAGGTCGCTCGATTGTTCTAGCCCCAGGAGACGACGCCGCGTATCCTTCGTGGATATGAAGAAGCATAGCGAACGTCGTACTTAGCCGTGCGCACGATCAGTGATGAAGCCCGCGCAGAAACGCCGCGGGTGTCGTGCCGATGATGCGTCGCATGAAGCGCGCCAGGTGGCTTTGATCCGAAAACCCCGCTTGCTGCGCAACGTCGCAGACGCGCGCACCGGGACCCGAGAGAAGTCTCACCGCATAATCGACGCGCCGTCGAATGATATACTGGTGCACGGGCATGCCGAACGAGCGTTTGAATTCGGCTCTCAACCGCGATGGGCTAACGCCGGCGACCGCAGCGATCCCCGAGGGCGAAAGGCTCGTGGCGAGATTGGCATCGATATATTCGACGATGCGCGAGCGCTGCCGGCGAGAAAGTCCGACCGACTGCTCCCTGCTTTGCACGCCTGCATAACGGCGCAAGAGATACTCGGCAACGGTGGTCCCCAGACTTTGCGCGATAAGCGGCTCACTTGCGCCGCTCTCAAGTTCGGCAACGATCGCTAGCGTGAGATGCCGCAGGACTGCGTCATTAATACTCAGGTGAGGGGGAAGCGACACGCTACGCATGTCGGCGTATCCCATGCTGTTTGCGGTTTCGCACATCAACGCAGGGCTTACGCTGACTCTCGCCACGCGCCCGGGGCCTTTGTCATGCCAAGTCGCAGCACGTCCGAGCGGAACGAAATCGATATCGCCGGGCTTGATGATGCGTTGAACAAAACGCCCTTCACAAAGACACGTTCCCTCAACCGGACCACTCAAGTGCAGCACCATCGTGTAGGCCGCGTTTGATGGTCTTTCGGAGATGCCGGCAGTTATGTCGTACAACTCCGCTTCGATGCCGTCCCACATTTTGCCCTGGCTCGATTCAACCAGCGAAAACTGCATCTGCATAAGCACAACTTTCGCACAGCTCACAACGACGACCTTCGGCATCAACATCATCGAGAGGACGCATCTCATCATGACACTGGCGACCAGGAATTACGACACCACGACGCCCGCGAAGCTCATCGCTATCAGCGCGGTGCTCACGTTGCTGCCTATCGCGGGCATCGCCGCCGGCGATTCGAAGGCAGCGGTCATCGATCGCGTCTCCATGGCGATGGCGGCGTTTTCAAGTGGCAAGCGAACCACGTTCGTTGCCTCATACACGGACGCTCCGTCGATCTTAGATGACGTCGCGCCATACGGCTGGCATAACGCCGGCGCCTGGTTCGACCGCGTGCGGCCTTTGTTCCGCAATCTCACGATGAGGGCGGGAACTCCACTGGAAGTTCTCGTCGATAGGGATAGCGCATTTATTGCCGTGCCGATGACCATCGACGGCGAAACCGCCAAGGGCAAAGCACTAAAAGGCCGCGGATATTGGACCGGAACCCTCGTGCTGACGTCCGGCGTGTGGCGGGTCGCGAACGCGGCAATAACGATAACCGAGTGAGCCGCGGGAGGCCCAGTTGGTGAAGTATTTTCTGAGTCAGAATCTTGCGCAGCTCGTCCTGCTCTGTTGTGTTTGCACTGCGTTCGCTTCGGCTGCCGAACCCCAGCTGCAGACTTCGTTTGCGTCCGAGCGCCGTGTTCTCAGCCGCGATGCCGTGCGAATCGACGGACGCAGCGTCAAGTATACCGCGACCGCTGGGACCCTCTTACTGCGTGACGAGCACGGCAACCCGACAGCGAATATGTTCTACATCTCCTACGTAGCACTGGGACTTGGCCCGGCTAGGCAAAGACCGATCACTTTTGCATATAATGGGGGACCTGGCGTATCGTCGACGAGTCTGAATATTGGAGCCTTCGGACCGAAGATCGTCTCAGGCTTGGACATCGATCACCGCGTGGTGCCGGACCATCTCGTTAATAATCCCAGCAGTCTTCTAGCTAAGACCGACCTCGTGTTCATCGACGCGGTCGGCACGGGCTATAGCGGTGCCGCCGGATCCGCCACCAGGAAAGATTTTTTTGGGGTGAATCAAGACGGAAAAGCGTTCGCGCAGTTCATTCGCCGGTACGTCTTCTCGAACGGCCGAACGACGTCGCCCAAGTATCTGCTCGGCGTGAGTTACGGAACCACGCGCTCCGCCGTCGTGGCAAACCTCCTAAAACAGGCCGGAATCAACTTGAGCGGCATCGTGCTGATGTCGACGGTGCTCGATTTTCC
>Ga0302325_10023188_pt1 | contig 12947 bp, 8 predicted proteins | sample Palsa_T0_2_FD_201948 | JGI IMG/M metagenome (GOLD analysis project Ga0302325, IMG submission 201948) | Peat permafrost microbial communities from Stordalen Mire near Abisko, Sweden - Palsa_T0_2 | ecosystem: Environmental > Terrestrial > Soil > Palsa > Peat permafrost | place: Sweden: Abisko... | reverse complement strand
TGTCCGGCGCCATCAGCAAGACGGTCAACATGCCGGAAAGCGCCACCGTGGAGGAGATCGAGCGGATCTACTTCGAGGGCTGGAAGCTGGGCCTGAAGGCCCTGGCGATCTACCGCGACAACTGCAAGGTGGGCCAGCCGCTGTCGGACGCGCGGAAGAAGCCCGCCGAGGCCGCGGCCCCGCCAGACCCGGCAACCTCGGCGACGCCCGCACACCGCCCGGTCCGCAGGCGGCTGCCCAGGCAGCGGCCCGCCACCGTCACCAGGTTCTCCGTCGCGGGCGCCGAGGGCTACATGACCGCCTCCAGCTACCCGGACGACGGTGTCGGCGAGGTTTTCCTCAAGCTCGGCAAGCAGGGCTCGACGCTGGCCGGCGTGATGGACGCCTTTTCCATGGCCATCTCGGTCGGCCTGCAGTACGGCATCCCGCTGGATTCCTACGTGGCCAAGTTCACCAACATGCGGTTCGAGCCGGCTGGCCTGACCGACGACCCGGACATCAGGATCGCCAGCTCGGTGATGGACTACATCTTCCGGCGCCTCGCCCTAGACCACCTGTCCTACGACGACCGCGCCGAGCTCGGCATCCTGTCCGCGGCCGAGCGCGCCGCCGAGGTCGCGGGGCACGACCCGGCCGGGCTGCCCGATGAGGTGGACCCGATGGAGGTGGACCCGATCGAACTAGCCCAGTCGGTCGCCGTAGAACAGCCCCATCATTCCGAACGGGCCGTGCTGCCAGCCCCCGCTCCCGCCCAGCGGCCAGCCGCGCCCTTTCCGGCCCCGCACAGCTCCACCGAGCTGATCGAGGCCCACCAGGGCCGCACCGCGGACGCGCCGCTCTGCCTCACCTGCGGCACCAAGATGCGCCCGGCCGGAAGCTGCTACGTCTGCGAAGGCTGCGGCTCCACCAGCGGCTGCAGCTGAAAAGTGAGGCCGTACGAGGGAGCAGAGCTCACGAGTGAACTTCAACTACTGGGATCCCGGGCAGCAGCCCGCCGGGGCAATTATTCAGGTTACTCTGAGTGGTAACTCGGCCAATGTGCGCTTGTTCGATAGCGCTAACTACAACGCCTTCAAATCTGGGCGAGACGCCAGAGGTTATGGTGGTCATGCAACTCGGTCTCCAGTGCGCCTGTAGGTCCCTAGCAGTGGACGCTGGTTTGTAGGCGTCGACTACGGAGGCTTGCCCGGTCGTGGACGGGCTGGTGTTCAGGTTCTGCCTGGACACCAGCCCGAACTCCGCGAGCGCGTTGTTCCAGCGTTGGACGGGCTCACGCAATCCGTAGCCGCTATCAACCACTCTGTATGATGAACGGCCTATCCACCGAACTCTGAGCCCATTGCTGCGGTATCGCGAGACATCTCCACGCGGTTCGATTGCGTCCGTTGCAACCGCTTGACTGTCCGATTGTCCTTCGGGCCGGTCAAGTGCCCGGCGGCACGCTGGCCAGATCGGCCTCGGCAGATCGGCCACTGAGGTACCGGCAGATCGCGCGCACAGGTACCGGCAGATCGGCCACGTAACTACTTCCAGCTGCTACGATGTTACTTCGTGAGCGGTGAGACTGGTCTGTACTATCGGCATGCCGAGCTGATGGCTGCCGAGGCGCTGGCGGATACCCGCGTCGTGGTGGTCAACGGCGCTAGGCAGGTCGGAAAGAGCACCCTGGCGGAGCTGATCGTCGCCAGGTCTGCAGGCGCGCGTGAGCTGTTCCTGGACGACCAGGCGGTGCGCGCCGCCGCGGAAGCGGACCCCAGCGCTTTCGTGCGGCATGACGGTTTGCTGATGATCGATGAGATCCAGCGAGTGCCGGAACTGCTGCTGGCTATCAAGCGCGAGGTGGACCGCGATCCGCGCCCCGGCAGGTTCCTGCTGACCGGCTCGGCTCGGCTTCTGGGGCTGAGGGACTTGCCTGATGCGCTGCCGGGACGCGCCGAGACCATTGAGTTGTGGCCGTTGTCGCAGGGGGAGATCGACTCTGCGGCGGACGGGTTCGTGGATGCCGTGTTCCGGCTCGACGGCAACCTCAAGATGCCGCCATGTTCGCTGACCAAGCGTGATTACGTTGCACGGGCGCTGCGCGGTGGGTACCCGGAGGCGGTACGTCGTGACCCGGGACGCCGTCGGGCGAGGTTCTTCGACTCCTACGTGACCGACGTGGTCACTCGTGACGTCCGACAAATATCCGATATCGAGCGGCCGGCCGAGATGCGCCGCCTGCTCAGTGTCGTGGCGGCCCGGATGGGGACCCTGGCAGTTGCCCAGTCGATGGCGAACGACATTGCCCTGCCCCGGCGGACGCTCTCGCGCTACCTGGACCTGCTTGAGCTGATCTTCGTGATCAAGCGCGTTCCGGCGTGGTCATCGAACTTGACTACGCGCGCGATATCCACGCCGAAACTGATCGTCACCGACTCCGGACTCGGTGGCAGGCTCATCGGCATGTCGGAGGAGCGAGCGAAAGATCCGACTGCCCCGGTCGGGCCGCTGCTGGAGAACTTCGCGATCGGCGAGGTTGCACGCCAGCTCACCTGGGCCGAAGAGCCCGTCCAACTCTTCCATTACCGTGACCGTGACCAGGTGGAGGTAGACATGGTGCTGGAGCATGCGGCCGGCACCGTGATCGGCATCGAGGTCAAGGCCGCCGAAACCGTCCGGGCGGAAGACTTCCGTGGCCTGCGCCACCTGGCGAACCGGCTCGGCGACCGTTTGCGGGCCGGGATCGTGCTCTACGCCGGGGAGCAACAGCTCTCCTTCGGCGACCGGCTAATCGCCCTCCCCATGGCCGCCTTGTGGATGCTCGACAGCGCGGCTTCCTGAGCAGCTTCGGAGTGTGACCAGGCGCTGCCTGCAGGCAAGGAATACTGCAGATTTGAATAAGTGCGCTGCCCCAGTATTCAGACCTCAAAAAGAGAAGAATTTGCAGCTCAGGAGGAGCGCGGCCGCGAGGCTGCGCTCCTCGCCGGTGGCGGAGTACCCGCTGGACTCGTGGCGGCAGGTCATCGAGACCAACCAGAACGCCGTCTTCTACGGCCTGCGCGCGCAGTTGCCAGCCATCGCCGCGGCGGGCGGGGGCGCGATCGTCAACGTCGCCTCGATCCTCGGCTCGGTCGGCTTCGCCGGTGCTCCTGCCTACGTGACCGCCAAGCACGCGATGGTCGGCCTGACCAAGAACGCCGCGCTCGAGTACGCCGCGCAGGGCGTGCGGGTCAACGCGGTCGGTCCCGGCTTCATCGTCACGCCGCTCATCGAAGTGAACCTCGACGAGGAGACCCGGGCGTTCCTGGTGACCAAGCACGCCCTGGGCCGGCTCGGGACGCCGGACGAGGTGGCCGCGCTCGTGGCCTTCCTAGCCTCCGACGCCGCCTCGTTCATCACCGGCAGCTGCCACCTGGTGGACGGCGGCTACACCGCCAAGTAACGGCGCGCGCTAGCCGCCGCCGAAGCACACGAACGGGCTGAACTCCTCCTCCAGAGCGGCTTCGGCGAGGGCCTGCGCGGGTCGGGCTCCCGCCGCGAGCAGCCGATGGTAGGCGGTCATCATGCCGACGGCGGCGTCGTCCGCCACCCGGGTGACGCTGGAAATCACGGTCGCCGTCCCGACGTAGAGCAGGGCCGCGGTGAAGCCGAGGATCTCCTCGCCCGGGCGCACGACCGTCCGCCCGACGTCGCAGGATGACAGGACCACCTGCCGGGGAGCGGTCACGAGCTGCTGGATGTCGTAGGCCATCAGCGGGCCGTCGGCCAGGTCGAGCCGGGAAAACAGGAAGTTCTCCTGGTCATGGTGACCGTGCGCGGCCAGGTGGGCGAGCGGCGCGCCGTCGAGGGCATGCAACGCGGCGCTGACGGTGGCCGCCTCCGCGACCAGCGGGCGGCAGCCTGGATAGGACTTCGCTATCTCGGTGACTTCCCGGGCCGCGTGCTCCAGATCCGGTCCCGCGACCAGCAGCGGCGACCCAGACCCATTAACCCGCGGGCCGGCGGCTAGGCGGCGACGCCAGGCGGTCAGCCAGGAGAACGCGGACGGGCACACGGTGACCGGCCGGCCGCGCAGGCCGGGCAGCACGCTCCAGGGGATGCTCGCCAGCGGGCCCGCCGGAACGATGACGACGCCGCCGTCGCCGAGCGAGGATCGCAGCGGGTCCAGGATCCCGGCCGTGAGCGTCTGCGTCTGGTGACGGATCGACGCCCTGATCACGGTCTCGAGCCGGGCGGGCAGCCGCCGTCCGGCCAGGGTATCCAGGTCGGCGTTCAGCCGCCTGGCCGCCTCGGCGGCCGCGTCGAAGTCGCCGAGCTCGATGAGCCGCGCCGATCCGCGCCGCACCACGACCGCGAGCATCTGGCCGTGCCGGGCCAAGATACCCACCAGGCTCTGCCCGCTCTCCGCCAGGGCCGCACCCACCTCGCCGAGGCTGGCCTGCGCGGTGGCCTCGCCCAGGCCGCTGGCCTGCCACCCGTGCTCCCTGATCTCGCGCTGCAGCTCGGCGTGCCTGGTGATCGCCGCCGGGTCGCGGCTGCCGTTCAGTTCGGCCTCGCGGATCAGGTGGCTGAGCTGGCGCAGCTCGGCCAGCGCGGCCGCTGCCTGCGGGTCGGCGGGCGGACGCACCGGCCTGACCCGGAACGCCTGGGCGCGGGAGCGCTCCAGCCAGGCGAACACGAGCGACGCGGACCTGCGGACCAGGGCCAGCCGCAGGCCCGCGGCGGCTAGCTCCGAGCCGAGCGCGCCGGCGCCCGTCTGCAGGTCAACGCTGCCGAGCCGGCCGCGGCGGGCCTGCACCATGGCCAGACCTGCCCTTAGTTCGGTCAGCGCCGTCCCGGCCCGCCCTTCTCGCTCCGCCAGTTCGGCTCGGGCCAGCCGGCGCAGCAGGCTGACGTCCAGCGGCGCGGCCGCTCCGCGACGGCGGACGACCGCGATCCGCCGCCTCGCCTCATCCGGACGACCGGACGCGAGCAGCGCCCGGGCCGCGAGCAGCTCGGCCATGTCCGCGTCGCTGGCCAGCCCGCAGCCGCGCAACCGCTCGGCGATCAGCAGCGCCTCGGCGGCGGCGGCGCGCGGCCGGCGGCCGGGTGAGACAGACAGAGCGCGGAGCCGGGTGAGCGCGGCCAGGTCGGCGCGGGCGTCGTTGCCCCGGCGCCGGAAGTGGCGCTCGGCGGCGCCCGCCCACCGGCGCGCTCCCGCCAGGTCACCGGCGGCCAGCGCCGCCTCCGACCGGGCTAGCTCCGCTTCGGCGAGGTCATAGTCAAGCCGCTGCCGCCGGAACAAGGCCAACGCGCCGTCCAGCTCACTGGCCGCGTCGCCGGCCAGGCCCACCGCCAGCAGGGCCCGCGCCTTGTCCGTGGCCAGCACGGGCAAGAGTCCTGGCGCGGTCAGCCGGTACGCGCCGGCGGCCGCGTTGAAGAGCTGAAGCGCGGCCGGAATGTCGCCGCCCAGAAGATCGCAGTAGCCCAGGTTGTGCAGCGCCTTGGCCGCGACCATGTCGTAGCCTTCATCCGCCGCGATGCGGCGGCACCGGAGGAAATCGGCGCGAGCCCGGCGGATATGGGCGGCACTGAGGTGGGCGAAGCCGCGGTTCATCAGCGCCGCCGCGAGATTTGAGGTCTCCGCCGCGTTCGGTTCCAGCAGGGCTACCGCTTCGTCGAGCGTGTTGACCGCGTCGCCCACGCGCCAGGCCCGCATGAACAGATAGCCGCGCTGGACCAGCAGGACACCTCGGTCATCCGCCGCGGTCAGCTTTTCGGCCTGGTCAAGTAGCAGCAGCCCGTAGTCCGTACGGCCCCGTTCGGATTCCCATACCGCCAGGATCATCAGCAGCCGGGCGGCCAGGGCGTGATGCGACTCGTGGATCTGCCCCGCGTCCGGCTGCTGCCCGCGTTCCATCCAGCCGAGCTGCCGCAGCCCCGCGCGGATGTAACGGGCACCGACCGCGGGGCGCCCCGCGTTTCCTTCCTGCAGACCGCGTTCACGCGCCTGGCGGGCCCGGCTTTCCGCGCGGGCCAGTGAGCCCTCGGTCACAGGATGAGCGCTGGAGTTACCACCGACCGCCCCGCCCCGTCCGGCCCCGGCTCGGCGGGACGAACCATGAGCTGAGCTGTGCCCCGCGGCACCCGGGCGAAGGCGAAGCGGCCCTGGTCGTCGCTGCTGATGCTGAGCGCTTCTGCCGACGTCTTCATCTCGATCTCGCGACGCTGCGGCGGGGCCAGCCAGCCGTCGACCCGGACCGTTCCGTCCCGGTTCGCGTCGATCCGGATCATGATCGTCAGGCTGTCGCTGTCGAAGGTGATCGTGCGGCTCAGCTCCGCCCCGCGGATGCCGGCCAGCTCCTGCTCTTCCTCGGTGAGCCGGGCCACCTCGATCTCCAGGTCGCGGAGCGCGAGGCGGAAGCGGATCCGCTCCGGCAGGTCCGCCGGCATGGGGTCGGCCACGCCGAACATCTCGCGGATACCGTCAAGCAGCGACAGATCGGTCTCATCCAGCAGCTCGTCAGCCGACAGCGCCTCGTCAGCCGACGGCCTGCCGCCTTCATCCGACGACATCATCGCCCTCCAGGGTGCTAGCGAGCAGGGTGCGGAGCTTGGCCAGGCACCGGCCGCGGGTGGGACCGACGCTTCCGATCGGCATGCCGAGCTCCGCGGCCACCGCCGCGTAGTCCGGCCGCGGCACGAAGGCGATGATGCGCAGCAGTTCCTGGCATCGCCCGGGAAGCTGGCTGATCGCACGCCACAACGTGCGACGCTGATCGTCGATGATGACCTGCTCCTCAGCTCCAGGTCCCCGGGTCGGCAGCGCGTCGAATGATTCGGTGTCCGCGGGAAGCTGCTTGCGCCCTGCAGCGCACACCCGCCACGCTTCCCTCCGCGCGGTGATCACCAGCCAGCCGGTGAGCGCCGCCGACGTATGGATGTCGTCCAGGTGAGCGATCAGGCGCATCCACACCGTCTGCACCACGTCCTCGGCGTCGCCGGCGCTCAGCCCGGCGGCCCGCGCGACCTGCCACAGCATCGGGGTGAGTTCGGTCACGATCTGACCGAGCGCCTCTTCGCTGCCCTGCCTGGCCTCGCCCACCAGGCTTGCGATGCGCTCGCCGCGATCGGGCTGGTCCGCGCGGCCCGTCCGGACCGTGGCCGGCCTGCGGTCATCGACGGCCATCAGCCCTGCCAGTCCATGGCCTTCAGGGCGGCCTGCGCTCGGTTGGCCGTGGCCAGCTGGCTGCAGGGCGTCAGCTTCAGCCCGGATCCGGCCGCGCCCTCAAGCAGGGCCCGGATGAAGCGCGCGGCCAGCAGCGGAGCCGAGAACGACGTGCCGCTCCAGACGGCAAATCCGCCCGAGTAATCGTCCGGATCGAGCGATTCACGTTCGCCGCGCGCGGCGGCGCCCGGCGGCATCGGGTTGGCGGGGTGGGCGCGCATCCTGAGGTCGGGGGTACGGCTGGCGTTGATGTCGACCGGGTAGGTGCTGACCACGACGGCGCCCGAGGCCCAGGCCGTTATCCAGTGACCGCCGTCGCTGAAGACCGCCTTGGAGCCGTTCGGGTTCAGCGCGCCCACGCTGATCAGCGGTACCTGATCGGCCGGCGTCTCCGCCGCGAACGCCGCGGGGTAGAACCTACGGCTGGTTGAGTAGTTCCCGGCCGCGGCGACGACGACGACACCGAGGTCGAGCAGCACCTTGATCACCTGCCACAGCCCGCTGCTGAAGGTCACGTCGTGTTCGGTCTCGTCGAAGTAGCCAAGCGAGAGCGAGACCACGTCGACCATCTTGTCCGGGTCGTCCGCCTCGGCCAGTGCGATCCGCTTGGCCAGGTGACGCAGAGCGCAGATGAGATCGCCCTCGTACACCGCGCCGTCGCTGTGCATGATCCGCACGGCCAGCACCCTGGCTTGGGGCGCGACCTGGCGCACGATGCCCGAGATGAAGGTGCAGTGACCTGTGTCGGTGTCAAGCTCACCGACGAGCGGGTCCGCCGTGATCGGAGTGTCCCATGGGTTCCTGATCACCTGGCGCGGTTTGTCGCCCTTCTCGGCCAGGTACGTGCCCTCGGCCATAATGGCCTTCTGGATGTCATGATCGACGGTGATAAAGCCGTCGCCCTGGCCATTCGGGTCGATGTCGTAACCGCCCCCCGGCTTCGCCTTCACCTCGAGCCACGGATGGGCCCGGACGCCCGTGTCCAGGACGGCGATCACCGGGCGCCGTCCGTAGTCCCGGGTGGCGTCGGCGGCCGAGCCGCGCCTGGGTGGGTCGAGCAGCAGCGTGACCGGGGTCCTCGTGTCACCGCCGCTGAACACGTAGGAGTCGGTGCTGCTCGGTCCGGTGACGCCGCTGCTGTCGTTCGGGTTCGCGACCAGCCCGCCGCCGGAATGGCCGACCGGACTGCCGCCGATCGCCGAACCGACCAGCAGATGCTCAAGCCCGATCCGCTTGACGTCGACCTCGTCCAGACCCGCCTCGGCCAGCGCCTTGTCCACCGGAGCCGCCGCCGCCGCGCGCAGCGTCTGCAGCGCCACCCACGCGTCGACGACCGCGGGAACGCCGACGTCCTTCGCCGGAACCAGCGCCGCCGGGCGAGGCAGCCGGGCCAGGGCCTCGTCGATGTCGGTCTGCTCGCGGTCCGTGTCCCGGCCCGGCGCGGACGGGATCAGGGTGATCCCGACGCGGGCGAGGATCGCGTTGATGGCCCGGACGGCCGCCGGCTCCTGCAGGTCGCCGGGGACCAGCAGCGTCCTGGCCCGGTAGACCGTCGGCCTGGGCGGCGGGTAGCCGTGGACCGCGACGGCTCTCTCCGGGTCGAGCAGCTTGGCGCCGTGCCGCTGCAGCAGCGCGGGCGGCAACCCGATCAGGCCGGGCGCGGAGTCGCTGTCGTCGGGCCCTGCTCCGTTTCGGTGACGGCGAGGCTGGAAGAACCAGTTCGTATTCGGCTCCGGCATGTGACGAACCCCATCCTGTTTCCGCGAACGGCGGCAAGCCCCAGCAGCTACCGGGACCGGATGGCCGCCCTATTCGCTTAGAGGGGGGCGCCCCAGGGAAAATACGCCACCGTTTATAACGAATGCATAACGACAACCCACCCGGCCAGCTCAAATTATTGCTGTCGAGGCGGACGAGCGCTAGCACCACGGCCCGTTCGGCATCATGGAAGATCTTTTTTTCTGAACGGTCGTGGTGCGTGCGCCCGCCACACCGCGGCGCTTCACTGCTCCCGCGGCACCGTAAGCGGCGTCGGGCCGATCTTTGTTGCCGGCTGCTTACCTGGTGACCAGGTTTCCTACCGTGGCCGCCTTCGCTCCCGCGCTGGCCGCCTTCGCTCCCGCCTTGGCCGCCTTCGCCCTGGCCTTGGCGGCCGCCTTACCCGCCTGGCCCGACGTCCGCCCGGCCTTGGCCCCGGCCTTACCGGACGCCTTGGCCGTCTTGGCGACCAGGGACGCTTCCCGGCGCGCCGTCTTGGCCGCGTGGCGGGTGCGCCAGGCGATCGAGGGGCTCCCCTCGGTGTCCGCGGCGGCGATCAGCAGGCCGCCGAACATGGAGAGGTTCTTGAGGAAGTGGATGCGCTGCTGCGCTTGGTCCTTATCCTCGCCGTCCTCCCAGAACCGGTGCCCGGCCAGGGTGGTGGGGACCAGGGTCGCGGCGATCGCGAGCGCGGAAAGCCGCGGGAACCGGCCCAGGGCCAGCAGCGAGCCGGCCACCAGCTGGACGGCGCCGTTGAGCCGCACCGCCTGCTCGGTCTTGGCGGGCACGGCGGGGACCCGTTCGGCCAGCGCCCGGACCACCGGCTCGGCCGCGGGCGCGACCCGATCGGGGCGGCGGAGGGTGTCATAACCCTGGAGAATAAAGATGGACGCCACCATGGGGCGCGCGAAGGCTCTCAGTACAGGCATGAATGCCACCTGCCCACCGAGCCGGCGTTGTAACGTCCCGGCGGGTACCGGCTAGCCAGCCAGGACGCCAGGGCGCCGCGGCAGCTGAGCCGGTGCCTCGGGGCGCCCGGGCGGCCGGGAGCGGCCTGCATAATGGCGGGGTGAACGAGCCGGAGACCATGATCAGACCGGTCAACGAGGGCGATCGCCCCTTGCTGGCCTGGCTCGTCGCGGAGCTCTGGGGGTCCGAGGTCGTGGCCGTGCACGGCAACCTTCTGCGGCCAGGTGAGCTCCCCGGATTTATCGCCGAACGGGCCCGTCGCGTGGCTGGCCTGCTCACCTACCAGCTGGTCGGGGAGTCGCTGGAGATCGTAACGCTTAACGCCATCGACCGCAGGGCCGGGATCGGGACACTGCTCATCGAGGCGACCGTCGGGACCGCGCGTCATTTCCGCTGCCGCGATATCCGCCTCACTACCACCAACGACAACGTCGACGCGCTGCGCTTCTACCAGCGTCGCGGGTTCCGGCTGGCGGAACTGCGCCCGGGTGCGGTGGACCGGTCCCGGCAGGAGAAACCCCAGATCCCGAGGGTCGGGGACTACGGCATCCCGCTGCACGACGAAATCGACCTCACGCTGCGCGTGTAGCTCCCTTGGCCCCCGGCCGCGAAAATCGGCGTTAGACGCCAGGGATGTCGTGTTTGTAATGGTGTTCATCTTGACGTGCCGACGAGTGGCCGGTCCATGATGGATACACCGGCCACGTTCACCAGGAGGCTCTCGGTTCTTCTCGACACGGCGCATTTTTTCACCGACAGTATCGACGTGTGTGCTGTTGCGATCATTGGTGATGCGCTATACAAGGACATACGACTGTCCGGCAACCAGGTGCGGGGGCCGTGGGCCAGGCGACCTCACGGCCGGGTCTGCGGCGGGGCTGCGAGGCAGGGAGTGGGGGCGAGGAAGCGAGATGCTGCCAAAGGATAGGGCCCAGCCCGCCGCGCGCGACAAGCCGAGCTGGGGCGCCCGCATCGTGCGCTACTACCGGCAGGCCCCGACCTGGCTCAAGGTCTCGATGGTCGCCGCGGCCTTCATCTTCTGGCCGGTTACCGGAAGCTACATCGTCCTTGCCACCCTGGTCTATGCGGTCCTCGCGGTGATCCAGGGGCGGCGTACAGTCGTTGCCTCGGTACTCGTCGCGGCGTGGGGCGCGGCCGTTTTCGTGGCCCTGACTGGCGGCAGCCTGACGAGCTGGAGTTACGCCCTCCTGCTGCTGCCCGTCGTCGCCGCGCTGGCCGCCCACGCCAGGCCGCTGGCCCGCTGGTTCGTGCCGTGCCGCACGGTCGCGTGGGTCCTGCTGTGGTCGGTGCCAATCGGTGCCGCGGCGCTGAGGTTGTGGCCGCGGCAGCCGTTCATCGGCACCATCGCCGCGTGGCTGCTCGCCGCGGCCGTACTCGGCTGGCGGGTGGCCAAGGGCATCTCGGATGCCCGCATGTACGGAAACGGGCCCGCCGGGTCCCCGGATCAGCGCGGAAACGGGAGCCCGGCAGGCGGGTCCGCCGCGAACCAGGCTCAGCCGGGCGGGCGGCCAGGTGCCCACTCCGGGGCTGCCGGGTACGGCGCCCGGGCCCAGGCCGCCGCGCTGCCCTACGCCGAGCACGCCGCCCGCGACCATCAGCCAGGTCCGCCCAGGCCCCGGCCGCAGATCTCGGTCGAGGACGCCATGGCCGAGCTGGACGCGATGATCGGACTGGCTTCGGTCAAGGAACAGGTGCGCTCGATCGCCGCCTCGGTCGAGGCGGCCCGGCGGCGCGCGGTGGCCGGCGTCACCACGGATAAGCCCATGCGGCACTTCGTCTTCCTCGGGCCGCCGGGGACCGGGAAGACGACGGTGGCCCGGGTGCTGGCCAAGATCTTCTACGCCTTCGGCCTGCTCGATGACCCGGATGTGGTCGAGGCGCACCGTGCCGACCTGGTCGGGGAGTATCTCGGCGCGACCGCCATCAAGACCAATGAGCTCGTCGATTCCGCGCTGGGTCGCGTGCTCTTCATCGACGAGGCGTACAGCCTGGTCAACGAGGGCGACGGGCAGACCGACCGGTTCGGTGTCGAGGCGGTCCAGACGCTGCTCAAGCGGGCCGAGGACAACCGCGAGCAACTCATCATCATCCTGGCCGGCTACGAGAAGCAGATGGAGGCGTTCCTGGGCTCCAACCCGGGCCTGGCCTCGCGCTTCGCGACCCGGCTGAAGTTCCCGAGCTACTCGCCGCCGGAGATGCTGGCCCTGGCGGAGTCCGCGCTCGACCGGCGCGGCGAGATGCTCGACCCGGACGCGCGACCGGTGCTCTGGCGCACGCTGGAAGAGGTCGGCCGGCGCCGGATGGCCGACGAGCTCGGCAACGGCAGGTTCGTCCGCAGCCTGCTCGAGAAGGCCGGCCAGGCCCGCGACGTGCGGGTGATGACCGGAACGGCCGAGCCCGCGCCCCGGGACCTGGTCACCATCCGCGCGCACGACCTCGAGCAGGCGTTCACCGAACTGACCAGCCGGATGCGCGGTTACGAGGACACGCCGACGGTGGAAGGCGCGATCGCCGAGCTCGACGAGCTGGTCGGCCTCGAGCCGGTGAAGCAGCAGGTGCGCGCCATCGCGGCGCAGTTGCGGGTGGCCAAGCTGCGCGACACCCACGGGCTGACCAGCCAGCCGCCCACCAGGCACTTCGTGTTCAGCGGGCCGCCCGGCACCGGCAAGACCACCGTCGCCCGCATCCTCGGCCGGATCTTCGCCGCGCTCGGGCTGCTGGTCAGGCCCGAGGTGGTCGAGGCGCACCGGGGCGACCTGGTCGGCGAGCACCTCGGCTCGACCGCGATCAAGACCAACAAGCTCGTCGACTCCGCGCTGGGCGGCGTGCTGTTCATCGACGAGGCGTACTCCCTGCACAACGACGGGTATTCCGGCGGGGACGCGTTCGGCTCCGAGGCGGTGCAGACGCTGCTCAAGCGGGCCGAGGACGACCGGGACCGGCTGGTCATCGTGCTGGCCGGATACCCGGGGGACATGGACAGGTTCCTGCGCAGCAACCCCGGCCTGGCGTC
>Ga0302325_10023187_pt1 | contig 12947 bp, 12 predicted proteins | sample Palsa_T0_2_FD_201948 | JGI IMG/M metagenome (GOLD analysis project Ga0302325, IMG submission 201948) | Peat permafrost microbial communities from Stordalen Mire near Abisko, Sweden - Palsa_T0_2 | ecosystem: Environmental > Terrestrial > Soil > Palsa > Peat permafrost | place: Sweden: Abisko... | reverse complement strand
CCACTCAGTAGGCAGAAGATGGAAAAGTCATCATTCACGAGCCCGAACGCTTCCGCGGAAGCGCCTCAGGGCCCAAACCAGCGGGTTCATGCGACACCCTCACGCGAATCCGGAAGCGGGCGGCGTCGGCCTCGCGAGGTGAAAGCAGCAGTCGCTGGCCGCGGCGGAGGTTGCTGATCGTCCGCGTCCTTTCGTGCCATCTGTCCACTACTACGGGCCATGTCGTCGGCGCGGGTCTGGTGGCCGCGTTTGTCTGACACGGGTAGCGCGGCGACGCTCGATCGGCGGCCGATGGCCGCTGCTTTCGCGGCATTGCAGGCACGCGCCGCGCGCGCTGTGGCGCTCAGACTCGTCGTCCGATCCGGCAGCGCCCCCTGGTGTCGCCGCTGGAGGCTGCTCCGCGGAGCGAGCGACGGCCGGGTGCGCTTGCAAGTCCCCGCGAATCGGGCTGCGAGCAAGCGCCTCGGCCTGCCCGGCAACACGTAACGCGGGGTTGCTGCCGGCGCGCTGGTCGCGACGCCGGGCGGTCGACGGCCCGGTGCTGCGCACCTTGGCGAGGTGCAGGGCGGGCTCGTCCAGTCGGCCGGCGAGGCCTGGGTTGGTGTGCGTGCGTGCATCGAGTCTGCTGGCCCGCTTGTGGCTGAGTGCGTCCGACAGCGCCAGTCTCAGTGACGGATTCGCGCGATGGGTCCGGTTGTGCCGTCTAGCCCGCAGTACCCACGCCGGGGGTCGCGTAGAAGCGGCCGGTCGGCAGGTCGGCAGGTCGGTGCGACAGCCACTCGCTGCGAACCGCGGAGCTTCGCGCGCGGTGCGTTGTGCTTGATCTTCGCGAACTCAAGTTCATCGACCCCGTAAGTGTGCACGCGATCGTAGACGCGAGCGCCCGCGCGCGGCGCGGCAAGCGCCGGCTACTCCTCGTACGCGGACCTTTAAAGGTCGACCGCGTCTTCACGCTGACCGGGGCCCCGAACGCACTCGAGATCGGCGACCTGGACCCCGTCGCGCCGCCGGCTCCCGTCCCTTTCCGCGAGCTGCAGAACGACTACGCCGCGTGACCGCACCGAGTTGCCCCGCTGTCGGCCGTTCCCTGCCCAATTTGGCACCCTCCCGGCGCTTGGGGGGAGGGGATCGGCCCGCCAGCGGGGGGAACCCTTATCAAAGGGAGGGCCTGATGGCCACTACCAGCACACCGGTTCACGACGAGAGCGAGCTCGCGATCCGCGGCCCAGAACGGAGCGCTCTGGTCCCGGACGAGAATTACGCGGCGTGCGTGTTCCTCGCCGATATCTGACCTGCGACGGTTACCACGTCTGGACGACGGACTCCCGCGGGCGCTCGCGCTTCTCGCAGTCGGGCACCTCGAGTCGTCGCGGTCGACGTCAACGGCTCGAATCTCGATCTCATCGACGCCTTTCGCGTGGGCGCCGGGCTCGAGGACCGTCTCGACCCGGACACTCCGATATTCGTGCTCAGCGCCCGGGCGATGGGGAATCGGATACCGACTCATCGACAGGCAATTACATTAGATGCAGTTGCGCTCGTTTCGTCGATCCGGCGACTCATGGACCTAGGTGCGCGTACAGCGGGCGAGCCAACCGCGGGATGTAGCGATGGAACGCTCTCAGCTCGATGTTCCGGTCGTGGGGAGGTGTGTGTTCCCGTTCGCCGCGTGATGGGCGAGGATGTCGAGGCTCGCGGCGGGCATCGGTTTGGCGAAGTAGAAGCCTTGGCAGTAGTCGCAGCCCAGGCGTGCGAGTTCGTGGTGCTGTTCGGCGCACTCGACGCCTTCGGAGACCACGGTCATGCCTAGGTCGTGGGACAGTCGGATGACGGCGGTCACGATCGTGTGGCTGGCTGGGTCGCGGTCGAGGTTCGCGATGAATGTTCGGTCGATCTTTACGGTGTCGACGGGGAAGCGCATCAGGTAGCCCAGTGAGGAGTAGCCGGTCCCGAAATCATCCAGGGCGAGCTTCACGCCGATGTCCTTGAGGTCGTTCAGGACGAATAGGGCACGTTCGCCGTCGCGGACAAAGACGCTCTCGGTGACCTCCAAGGTCAGCAGGCTGGGGTCGGCGTTCGTGCTCTCGAGCGTGTCCTGCACGGTGTCGATGAAGCCGGGCGACATGAACTGGTGCGCGGACACGTTCACTGAGACGGAGAGCTGATCGGGTTGGTGGTGATTCCAGCGCTGGCGGTCTGAGCATGCCTGTTCGAGTGCCCATCGCCCGATCTCGATGATCAGGCCGGTCTGCTCGGCGAGTGGTACCAGCACGGTCGGGGGCACCGCGCCCCGATCCGGATGCGTCCAGCGCAGCAGCGCCTCCACGGCGGTCATCCGCCCGTCGGCGGCGGCGACGATCGGCTGGTAGGCGAGGTGCAGTTCGCCGCGTTCCGCGGCGCCCGCTAGCGCGTGCTTGAGGTTCGCTCGGTACTCGGGTGCGTGCAGTTCGCGGAGGTCGAGTAGCTGCCGATGATCGACGTTCTGGCGTTTCGTGCGGTACATTGCGCGATCGGCGTCATGGAGGAGCTGCTCGGGAGCATCGATTCCGCGGCCGGTGAACGCGATTCCAATGGTCGCCGTGATCCGCACGGGGGTCCCTGAGAGAGCGAACGGCTTGAGCAGCGCGGCGTCGACGCGCGCCACGATCGCGTCAGTTTCGGTGGGATCATCGAGATCTTCGCAAAGGATCACGAATTGATCACCGGAGAGACGAGCGAGGGTGTCACCCGGCCGTAGCACTCCAATGAGTCGCTCGGCGACAGCTACCAGGAGGTCGTCGCCGGTCTTGTGCCCGTAGATGTCGTTGACGTCCTTGAAGCGATCCACATCGACGAAGAACACTGCCGAGAGCTTGTTCGTGTGGCGAGCTCGAAGAAACGCATGCTCGAGACGCTCAAGCATCAGGATCCGGTTTGGTAGCCCGGTCAGCGCGTCGTGCAGCGCAGCCTCGCGGGAGCGGTCAGAGCTCTCCTGGAGATCGGCGCGGGCCTGAGCGTTGAGCAGGTACGCGGCGGCGACATCGGCTAGCGTCTGGGCTACGCGCATCGAATCTAGCGAAAGCTCCCCGGGCGTGTCGCGGTAAAGGTCAAGCGCTCCGAGTTGCAGCTCTCCGTGGCGCAGCGGGAACGTGAACACCGCTGCCAGCCCGGCATCCACCGCTCGCGGGGAGAACCTCGGGAAACGCTGGTCGCCTGTGAGAGAGGGAACCGCGACCGCTTCGCCGGTGTGGTATGCCGCCAGACACGGTCCTTCCCCCAGCTCGCTCTGCAGCTGCTCAAACCGCAGCGCCGAAGCGTTCGAGGCGGCGATGTAGCGGGGATCGAGCCCCGGGGAGATCATCGTCACTCCCGCGGCGCTGACCGGCATGATCTCAACGATCCGTTTCGTCAGATGATCGAGGATCCCTTGGATCGGGAAGTCCGTGACCATCGTTCGAGCGAACTCGCTCAGCACTTCCGACAGGTCCTCAGCTGCCATACGACCTTCCCCTAGTTCATCTTCAGGATATCGCCTCGTGCCGAGCGACCAGCGCTGCTGCCACTTGCTCGCCGCGCCGCCAGAGAGCGTGCTAGTCGTCGCGGCGGTCGATTAGCTGGCCGTCGACGCGGGCGCTGAGCTCCGTCGCGGTGTCGTTGACGGCGAACTCGGCGAGCGGCATTAGCCGCCCCGGACCTCTGTGCCATGTCAAGCGAGGGCGACCCGAGGCGCCCAGAGCGTTCGGGGTGTGCGCCCCCATATGCCACGATCCTCCCGGCAGCGCGCTCGTTGACCGTTTGCCGCGCTGAGCTTCCGTGGCTGCTGCCGGAATCCCATAAGTGAGTCCAGCCCGCGGAAGGCCACGATTTAGTCAGGCGTCGTCACACGCCACGCCCCACGAGCGCGGCTTCAAAGCCAGCTCCGGTGGTCAGGTCGACAGGATAGGGCGCGGTGCTACGGCTGAGGGTGCGAGCCTCGTGGCCACGCGCGAGAGCGCCGCGACTATGCGACGCCCGATCGGTCCTATTCCACCAACGACAGGTTGCGCGGGAGAGCACTACGAGCTCTCGCGAATGCCCGCAAACCAATGGTCAGCGGACGGCTGGGAGGCGTGCCCAGCCAGAGGCCGGGCGGGAAGTCGCGCGTGAGAGCGGGGGGCCGCGTTTAGCCGGCGAAGCTTCGGCGACCGGGCGCGGGTTCCTCCTCGCCGGGTTCCTCCTCGAGGAACGCCCTCAGGTCGTCGTTGAAGCGGGCCGGGCGCTCGACCATCGGCAGATGGGCGGTGTCGGAGTAGATCACTTTGCGTGAGTCGGGGATCAGCCGCTGGAACTCGGCGGCATCCTTGACCGGTACCAGCCGATCTTTGTCGCCCCAGACGATCAGTGTCGGGCAGGCGATCTCGCGGAGGCGGTCGCGGATCGGGTAGTAGCACAGGGCATCGAGGGCATCGCTGAAGCCCGGCTTGCCGGCGCCCTTCACGAGCTCGGCGGTCAGCGGTCCGGGGAGACGCTCGGGGTGGGCGGCGACCAACCGGAGGATCATCCGCCGCAGCCGCGGACGGGCGGTCAGGGCAGGTGAGCGGGTCGCGATCCACGCAACGTTGAAGAAGACAATGTTCTCGGCCCGACGCCGCACGCCCCGGTTGCGCTCGGTGCGGAGCTTTTCGATGCTCAGACCGGCGGCGCCGACGAGGCAAAGCCGCTCCACTCGGGCGGGAAAGCAAATCGCGAGCTCGGCGCCGATGAACCCGCCCATCGAGTTGCCGATAATCACCCCACCCTCGACATCGAGCGCTTCGCAAAGGGCTTCTATCGTCCGTGCATAGCCGCTGATCGAGATCTGCTCGACGGGCACCTCCGACTCGCCAAACCCGGGCAAGTCCATCGCTATCACCCGGTGCTCTCGCGCGAAGAAAGGGATGTTCTCAAGCCAGTTCTGCCAGCAACCGGCGAGGCCATGGATGAAAATCAGCGCCGGTCCTTGCCCAATGTCGATCACGTTGACCCAGCGACTCTCGACGCTGATCCAGCGACGGTGCGCATCCCACTCGACGTCCTGCCACGCTGAGCGCCCCACTGCACCGTAGGCGTCCAGTTCGGTTGCGCTTGCCACGACCAAAATAATACGAGCGCTCGCCCGGCGTCCGCCCCGTCCCCGTGCTGACGCTTGCTGACGTCTCCGGGCAGGATACGAGAGCTGGCAGAATCGCAGAGTTCGGGTCTCGAAGCTGGAGCGTCCAGCGTTGCTGTCCCGCCGTCGGCCGGCCCTCCCATTTTGGCACCCTGGCCGGTGCTTGGAGGTCGGGGATCGCCCCGCCAGCGGGGCGGGCGGCCCTGATCAACAAGGGAGAGCCAGATGGCCACCACAAGCACACCCGTTCGCGACGAGAACGAGCTCGCGATTCCCGGGCTTGATCGTCACCTCGAGCAGCCTGCTGCCCGAGGCGGTGGACCTTTAGCCCCGCGCACCCCCCCGACCTGCGAATTCTCGCTCGTTGTCGGTGCGGAGCAGCGTAGGCGCGCAAAGCGAAAGCGCGACCTTTCGGCGAGCGTGGGCTTTAGGACGTGACGAGTTCACGCGGGAGGAAGAGCGAGATCGGATGGTGCCTCGACCGGCTCGTGCGTAGGCACGGCCAAAGACGACGGGATCCCGTGGCCGCCGGCTAGCGGCAAAGCAGAAGGCCCACGGGCCGAATGCGAGAGCACTCCTGCCAGCCCAAACGAGCGCTGTCGCTGTAACCGCTCGAGACTGCTGCGCTGCACCTCAGGGATCCTGTCGTCGTCGCGATCGACGTGGCCGCGAAGGGGGACCCGGACGAGCGTGCCTGCGCTTCCCTCGCATGGTGTGCGAGCTTGGCGGTTCGGGTCGACCTTCACGGTCTGTCGGTACGGTTGCGGCAGATCAAGCGTCCGCCGGAAGGACGCGGAATGGCTTTCCGGCGGCGGTGAGTACTCGGAAATGCCGCTGGTCGAGCGTGAGGACTTCGCGCACGTGATGACGTTCGGCGAGCACGACAATCGAGGCGTCCGCGAGGCTGATGCCGAGGTCGGCGTGACGATTGATGATCGTGCGTGCCTGCCCGAGATCGGTGCCGGACATTGGTGTCAATGCGTAGGCTCCGCGCTCGACTTCTCCGAGAAGGCCTGCGCGCGCCTCGTGTCCTACTCGCGTGCTGAGCAGATAGTCAAGCTCGGCCAGCACGAACGGCGAGAGCAGAAGTGGTGGCGAGGCGGCGGTCAGGCTGGCTGCTGCGTCCGAGTGCCATTCTTGCCTGGCGTCGAGCGCGGCGAGCAGCCCGCTGGTGTCGAGCAGGATCACTCGCCGAAGCCTTCGGCGAGCTCCTGATCGACTCGTTCAGCGAGCGTTGGATCACCGCTCGCGAACAGTGGCAGCTTCGGTGGAGGGTAAGTGTGTTCAGCGGTCGCTGACGCAAGGGCCGATCGGACGATCTCGGCTTCGCTCGTGCCACGCGCCGCAGCGGTGCGCTCAAGCGCTGCCTTGAGGTCGTCCGGCAGATAGATCGTGGTGCGCTTCACGCCATACATCATGCCATACACCAGTTCGGCAGTTCGGATCTGTCGCAAGCGAGCCATCTGGCGGCATCTGCGGGTCTGGCTGGGATACCGGCGCAGCGGAAACGGAGCGTCGCGGTCGACGGGCCCGTTCGCGCCCGGTTGACGACCTGCGAGAGCGTGGTTGAGCTCGAGGGCAGGAAGCCGTTGGCGGTATCACCGCTGTAGGCGGCGGTGATCGAGTGTGGCGAGCCCGCGGGACCCGGATAGGTCACCGTGCACTGCCGGTGTTGCTCACCGCTACCGACCCGCAGCCGGAGATCACGCTGCTCCCCGCTCTCCATCGGACTGTGGCACCCGCTCACCGCGCGCGACCGCCCGCCCCAGCTCCCCCACCAGCAACGGGTTCCCCGCACACAGCCGCCACGCGCCACCGGCGCGCGCCGCGGCTAGCAGTTCGCGCGCCTCGCGGGCGGGCGCGCCGGCGGCGATGAGGAGGTTGAACGCGATGACCATCGGCACGACGGCTGCGACGCGCACGTCGACCGTCTCGGGCGGGATCTCGCCGGCGGCGGCGGCACGTCCGAGCGCGGCACGGAGCCCGTCGCGCAGCTCCGCGCGGTAGCGGGTCGTGCGCGCCGTGATCGCTGGCGGCGCTTGTCGGAACTCCGCGATCGTGTTGACCGCCAGGCAGCCGCGCGGCGGCCTGATCCGCGTCGTCGCAATGAGCCGCTCCAGGAAGGCGTCTACGTCCGCGAGACCCTCGGAGCCTTTCCGCAGCGGACCGACCATCCGATCGGCGATCCGGGTGTCGAGATATCGGTCGAGGGCCGCCTCAAAGAGTGAGAGCTTCGAGCCGTAGGCGTTGTAGAGGCTCGAGCTCGAGAGGCCGGTGGCGGCGGACAGGTCCTGTACCGAGACACCGCCGTACCCCGAGCGCCAGAAAAGCTCCATCGCCTCACCGACGACCGTGTCGTCGTCGAACGCGCGCGGTCGACCACGCGCCTTGCCACTTCTTTTTGAATTGGCCATTACAGAAAGGTTCTCACTTCTGTATTATGCGTTTCAGAATAGCTCAGCGAGCGGAGGTCGGTTCTGGCGCACGTGACGCTATTGATCGCAGCGGTGAGTCGTTCAACACCGAGGGGCGCCATAACGGCCAGATGAGATGCATGGAAGTCCTCGCGCTACGCCGGTCGCCCCAGCGCAATGCACATCGCCACCGCCAACAGGAAGGGACTCCGGTCACAAATGCCAGGTATCTACGAAAAGAAAACCGCCGTCGTCAGCGGATGCCGGATGAGCTATGTCGAGCAGGGCACCGGTGCTCCCATCGTCTTTCAGCACGGCAACCCGACATCCTCGTATCTCTGGCGCAACGTCATGCCCCATCTCGAGGGCCTGGGACGCCTCATCGCGTGCGATCTCATCGGTATGGGCGACTCGGACAAGCTCGAACCGTCCGGACCGGATCGCTACAGCTATCGCGAGCACCGCGATTATCTGTTCGCTCTGTGGAAACAGCTCGGAATCGAGCAGGACGTCATTCTCGTGCTGCACGACTGGGGTTCGGTGCTGGGGTTCGACTGGGCCAACCAACATCGCGATGGGGTTGCGGGAATCGTCTACATGGAGGCCTTCGTCACCCCCCTCACCTGGGAGGACTACGACCCTCAACGCCGTGATGTCTTTGAGCGCCTGCGGTCACCTGCCGGCGAGAACCTGGCGCTCGAGCAAAACTTCTTCGTCGAAGTGCACATGCCCAATGGGATTGTGCGGACCCTAAGCGCCGACGAGATGGCGGTATACGTCAAACCGTTCGCAGCCCCCGGCGAAGATCGACGCCCCACCCTGAGTTGGGCTCGTCAACTCCCCATCGACGGAGACCCGCCAGATGTCGACGGCATCGTTCGTAACTACAGCCGCTGGCTGGCGCGATCAGAAGTGCCCAAGCTCTTCATCAACGCCGACCCCGGGGCTCTGCTCACTGGACGCCCACGAGAACTCTGTCGAACCTGGCCCCACCAAACCGAGATAACGGTCCCCGGCAAGCACTTCGTGCAGGAGGACAGCCCCGACCAGATCGGCGAATCAATCCGCCAGTTCGTCCAGGACAACCGTCTGCGACACGGCTGATCGCGAGAGTACCGTTGCGCAGAGCCAGCAACGAGCGCACCCGTCCTCACACACCTGCTAGGCGTCGCTCGTGATGCTGGCCAAGACCGGACCTGACGGCGTCAATGACCTGGCGAGCTCGGCGCCCATGTAATGAGGCACGAGATCAGCATCGAGGGGCCATTGCGCGAGTACTACCTGGTCGGCTATCCCGAGGCGGTTGACCCGGACCAGTGGGAGACCGAGATCGGCTGGCCGATATTCCGCTCCGGCTGACCCGGTCCCCCCAGAAAATGGGCCTGCTGATCCCCTGACCGTCGAGTGTCAGCGCGGGCGAGCGTTGGTACTCGCTACGTACCCCGAGGCGAGGAACGTCGTGTAGGCGAGGACCGATCCCTGTGGTACGTCGAGCTTTCCGGGGCTGCCGGTGAGAGTCTGGTCGGCCTCGAGGAGACTGCCGGTGCCGGGGGAGAAAATGAGCGTGTACAGGATCTCCACGCCGGTGTAGTCCGATTCCAGGCTCACGGCGACACCGGAACGCCCGTCGCGGTCGGTGACCGTGCCGCTGTTGATCACGTCCGGCTGAAGGGCGAGGAGCCTCAGGATGGCGGCCTCGACCGGTGGTGACAGGGGCTGGCGGTCGGCCAGATCGGTGAAGTTCACGAACTGAGGTGCGAAGGGGGTAGTCGTGGGCTGCGCCAGCCCGAGGCGGGCGGCAACAACCGCCGGGTCGGCGGACGGTGGTACGAGCGGGTGGCCGGCCTGGACGATCGTGGCGTCGATCGCCGATCCGCGCGCCTTGCTCGTGAGGCTGCGGACGCGTCCCGCCCCGTCGGGAGCGGTCCATGATTCGGTTACGGTAGGCAGGACCTTGGACGGCGGAGACCGCCCCCTCTTCCAGGTAGGCAGGCGCCACCACCTTCTGCTCACGTAGGCATAGGGCGTCCGAGCCGTCGCCGGCTGCGCGGGCTGCCTGGCGGCCGCGGCGCTCAGGGCCAAGAGCACCGCTCGGCCCGATGGCGGCAGAGGAGCGTCGTACACCAGGGGTCGCGGCGTCGCCGCGTAGGTCTTGGCGCCCCACCCGAAGAGGGGGTGTCCGATGATGAGGACGAACTCGGCGAGAATGGCCGTCGCGACGAGGGCGTTCTGGATCGAGTGGCTGCGCATGCAGGGTCGCCACCGTAACCGAAGAACGGCCAACCAGACGGGTTGCCCACGATCATTGCGCTCGCTATGCTTGGTCGCACAGCGGTCAGGGAGTGCAGTCACCGACGGCGCCTGAAGACTGCGACATGAACGGCGGAACTAGTGCGTGGTCACAGGGCTGGCTGCGCGAGGCGGGTCCGTTATCAGCTCGGATTCGAGCAATCTGCTCGGGAGTGCGCTCATGCAGGGGGATGCGACGTGCCGGCGCGACGTAGAAGTCGCCATTTTTGCCACCTCTCACTCGCCTCTCGAGTGTCCCGGCCGCGTGGGCGCTGCGCCGGGGCGATAGCCATCTGCCCTCCCCTGCCGGCAGATGGTTTCGTCGGCCGCGTGCCCGCTCTGGGCACGCGGCCGGCGCGCTAAATGTGACGGTAGTCGGGGCAACGCCAGAGCGGTAGCGCGGAGCATCGACCAGCCGACGCCAGGCTCAAGGTTGAGGGATTACTACTGAGCCCGCGGCGCCGTTGTACGGACCGGCCGCCTGAGCCGATAGCCGATAGATGCATGTGACAGGCAATCTCCTCTCGGGGCTGTGGCAGCCGACGGGGCTGAGGCGAAGCGAGTCGCGCGTCCTCAGCGTCGCCTTCACGGTGCTGCTGGTGATCCTGGCGGTGACCGCGGCCAACGCCGTCTTCGGCCTCGGAGGCGCCGAGGTGGTGAAACCGATCCGGGATTGGCTTTCCTCCGCGGCGTACATACTCGTGGCGGCGATCGTCGCGCTCCGGGCGATCCGGGTCGAGACGCATCGGCGGCCGTGGGCTCTGTTCGCGCTGGGCCTGTCTTTGTACGCAGCGGGCAACGTGCTCTGGTCGTTCTGGATCGGCAATCTCACGCACGCACCCATCCCCTCGATCTGCGACGCCCTGTGGCTGACCCTTTATCCCCTGAGCTATGCCGGCATCGTCGGGATCGCGCACGTCCCGGGGCAGCGCCGGGTACCGGCCGGGGTATGGCTCGACGGCATCATCGCCGGCGCCGGACTGGCGGCGCTCGGAGCGGCGCTCGTGTTTCACCACATTGTGGCCTCGGCGACGGGAAGTCACGTGGCGGTGGCGACCGAGCTCGCCTACCCGATCGGGGACCTCCTCCTGGCGGCGCTCGTGGTGGGTGTGCTGGCGCTTCGCGGGTGGCGGATCAACCGCATATGGGGCCTGCTCGGCGGCGGTTTCCTGCTCCTCGCTCTGGCCGACTGCCTCTACGGGGTTCAGGTGGCCGGCGGCTCGAGCAACCCGAGCAGCTTGACCAATCTCTGCTACGTCGTCGCCCTCGCCCTGCTCGGCTTGGCCGCCTGGCAGCCAGGGGGCGATCGGCCCCGGCCGCGCCTGGAAGCTGCGTCGGTGCTGATCATGCCGGCCTGCTTCACCCTCACCGCGCTGGGGCTGCTCCTGTACGACCACGTGCACCGGCTCGACGGGTTGGCGTTCTCGCTGGCGACGCTGACCTTGCTCGCGGCCTGCCTCCGTATCGGGCTCACGTTCCGAGACCTTCAGAGCCTGGCCGAGGCTCGCCGTCAGGCCGGCACCGACGATCTCACCTCTCTTCCCAACCGGCGCCAGTTCATCCAGCGAGTTCGCGAAGCGATCGCCGCGGCTCGCATGACCGATGGCCACCTGGCGGTCCTCATGCTCGATCTGGACAACTTCAAGGAGCTCAACGACACGCTCGGGCACGACGCGGGCGACGCATTGCTACGTCTTATCGGGCCGCGCCTCAGGGCGGCGCTGAGGACGCGGGACACGGTGGCGCGGCTCGGGGGCGACGAGTTCGCCGTTCTCCTCGACCCCAGGCCCGATGAAGCGGGAATGGTCCAAGTGGCCGAGCGGATTCTCGCGGCTATGCGCAAGCCCTTCGACGTGCAGGGACTGGCGTTGCGGCTCACCGCGAGCGTCGGCATCTCCTCGTTCCCCGCCCATGCCCAGGACGACGGCGAGCTCTTGAAGCGGGCCGACGTCGCGATGTATCAAGCCAAGGTGGCGCGCAGTGGGTACGAGTTCTACGCGCGCGAGCGTGACACCCACTCGGTCGAAAAGCTGAGCATCGCCGCTGAGCTGGCGACGGCGATCGAGCAGGACGGCCTCGAGCTCCACTTCCAGCCTATGGCCGAAACCCGTTCGTGCCGGATCGCCGGCGTCGAGGCGCTCGTCCGCTTGCGTCTGTCAAACGGCCGCTTGGTCCCGCCACTGGATTTCCTCGCGGCGGCCGAGCACGCGGGGATGTCCCGCACGGTCACGCGGAAGGTACTTGAGATCGGTGTCGCGCAGCTCGCGGTATGGCGCGCTGTGGGGTACGACCTCCACCTCGCTGTCAATACCACGGTTGCCGATCTCCTCGACGTCAGCTTCCCGACGGAGGTCGGTGCGGTGCTCGCCGCCCATGGATTGCCCCCGGATGTACTCGTGCTCGAGGTGACCGAGAGCTCGGTGCTCTCGGATCCCGCGCGCATCGGGAACACTCTCGCGCAGCTTGGGGAGCTCGGCATCAGGCTCTCGCTGGATGACTTCGGAACGGGCTACTCCTCGCTCGCGCACCTGAAGTCCTTGCCCGTCGGCGAGGTCAAGGTCGACCGCTCGTTCGTTTCGCGGATGTGCACCGACGTGAGGGATGCGGCAATCGTCTACGCGACCATCGAGCTCGCCCATAAGCTGGGAATTCGCGTCGTCGCAGAAGGGGTGGAGGACGAGGACACGTGGGCCGCGCTGGGGAAGCTTGGCTGCGAGCTCGTCCAGGGCTACGTCCTCAGTCCACCGATTCCTGCCGACGAGCTCGAGCAACTCTTGAACACCAACCTCGCGCAATCGGACCGAGAGCCCGAGCGCGTGATGATCGGAGCCTGACGTGAAGTCAGCCACCATGTACGAGCGGCCACCTTCTCCTGAGCGGCGGGGAACCGGGCTGCCACCGGAGCGCGCGGGCCGGCGGGACGGGCATTGGCTCAAGCGCTGGATGCTCACGACCGACGACCTCGCCCGCCTGCAGGGCTCCCATCGGATGGTCGACGCCGTCATCGACGAGATCGACGGCCGGCGGATCCGGATCGGCGATCGTTGGCTGACCGACTTCGCATCGTGTAACTACCTCGGCTTCGATCTCGACGAGGAGATCATCGCCGCCGTCCCGTGGTACCTGGACCGCTGGGG
>Ga0302325_10023186_pt1 | contig 12948 bp, 11 predicted proteins | sample Palsa_T0_2_FD_201948 | JGI IMG/M metagenome (GOLD analysis project Ga0302325, IMG submission 201948) | Peat permafrost microbial communities from Stordalen Mire near Abisko, Sweden - Palsa_T0_2 | ecosystem: Environmental > Terrestrial > Soil > Palsa > Peat permafrost | place: Sweden: Abisko... | reverse complement strand
GACCTATAATGACTTACGCTTTCAATCTGTGGTTTTGAGTGGCACGCCCGATGCAGTCGCATGCCCTCAGGCAACCAGATTCGGGCCGTAGAATTTCGCACAGCATTTCCACAACTCATATCGACTGCCTGTGTAATATTTTCGCGAATATCCTGGAGCGGCGTCTCGTTAGGCGAGTTAGTGAACCGCGGTTTCCGTCGTGGCCGAGGATTTAACCGCTAAGGAGGCGTTAGCGGCGTCAACATGCGCTGTCAGGCGCACCGCGAGCGATTGCGGCAAGTCCGCCACGATCGCATAATGCCCATCCGCCCATACGCTCTCCAGCACGTGGCCGGCGGCATAAACCATCGCCAGGTGGCGGGAGTCGGTCTGCGCGATGCGCAGGTGAACGCGCACGATACGATCCTCGGGCAACTCTCGATCAATGGATGCGAGGAGTTCCGGCAAGCCTTCACCGGTTTGCGCCGAGACGAACGAGGTCTTTCGCGGCCCTTCGGCGGACGTCAGCGCAACGCGGCGCAGCATTTCACGTTCCTCCGGCGGCAAGCGATCCACTTTGTTCATTACATGAATCCGCGGCCGGTCCGCAACGCCCAATTCCGCCAGAATTTTTTCCACTTCGGCGTCCTGCTCGGCGTGCTCGGGATGCGAACCATCCGTTACCACCAGCAGCAGTGCGGCTTCCTGCACTTCTTCCAGCGTGGCGCGAAACGCGGCAATCAGGCTGGGCGGCAGATCGCGCAAAAATCCGACCGTATCCGACAGCAACACTCTGCGCCGGGATGGAAGCGTCAACCCGCGAAGCGTGGGGTCCAAGGTGGCGAACATTTTTGGCGAGACGAAAACATCGCTGCGCGTCAGTACATTGAACAACGTGGATTTTCCGGCGTTGGTGTAGCCGACCAGAGCAATTGTTCCGATGGGCACGGCGCGCCGAGCCTCTCTTCGAGTGGCACGCTGCCGCCGCACCGTCTCAATCGCTTTTCGCAATTTGCTCATGCGGTCGCGGATGCGCCGCCTGTCGGTTTCCAGTTTTTGTTCGCCGGGGCCGCGCGTCCCGATGCCGCCGCCCAGGCGGGAAAGTTCGGTGCCACGGCCGGAAAGCCGCGGGAGTAGGTAACTCAGTTGCGCCAACTCCACCTGCAACTGCCCTTCGCGCGTATGTGCGCGATGAGCGAAAATATCCAGGATGAGTTGCGTTCGATCAATTACGCGGCAATCCGTGCCGTCCTCCATGTTGCGCTGCTGCGCAGGGGTCAGATTCCGGTCCACGATAATCAGCGGCGTGTCCCGCATTTTCGCTTCAGTTTTTATCTCTTCCAGTTTTCCCTTGCCCACCAGCGTTGCGGAATCCAGCGCGTCGCGAACTTGCAAGATCGTGCCCGTCACGTCCGCGCCAGCGCTGCGAGCAAGTGCTTCCAGCTCCAAGAGGGACTCGCGAGCCGAAGCCGTGGCCGTCCCGCCGGGAGTTCGCGCCGCGTGTTTGATGGCCACGCCCAGCAAGAGCACGCGCTCACTTCGATTCAACGATTGTGGGGATTTCATTGCGCGGGGAATTGGCAGAATCCGAAGCTTGACGCTGAGTACCGGGCGGCGTTTGAAAATTTCATCGCTCTCTTTGAATTATACGCCCCATTGCAAGTCGCCGGACCATTCTTCATTCAGCACCGCCGGCCCCCTGCAAATAGTGCAGCGCTTGCTCCTGGATGTCCGAGGTGTCGCCGAAGCCGCTCAGCCATTGCACTCCCGGCTCTTTGCGGAACCAGGTCAATTGCCGCTTCGCATAGTGCCGCGTGGCCTGCTGAATTTCCAGATTGGCGCGATCAAGTTGCATTTCCCCCCGCAAGTGCGCAAGCAACTGTTGATAGCCGATAAAAGTGAAGGCTTTTGCTTCGGGGGAAATACCGCGGGCCTTCAGTTCGCCGGCCTCCCGCAGCCAGCCTGCGTCCATCATCCGTCGCGCGCGTTGTTCAATGCGCGCATAAAGCTCATTTCGCGTCGGCATCAGGCCTATTTTTTTGACTATGAATCCCTCCAGCTTCGGACCTCGAGTGCGATGAATTTCGGTCACGGTCTTGCCGGACACCAGGCATACTTCCAGAGCACGGATAATTTTCTGCGTGTCGCCCGGAGCCATGCGCGCCGCGGCGTCCGGATCCTTCTTCCGCAGCATTTCGTAAAGATAAGCTGGACCCTGTCGCACGGACTGTCGCCGCAATCGCGCACGCAGAGCCTCCGAGCGCACGGGTGTATCGGAAAGTCCTTCAAGCAACCCGCGCAAATAAAGGCCCGTCCCCGCCGTTAGTATGGGAGTTTTTCCGCGCCGGCGAAGATCATCCAGCACGGCAACGGCCCGCCTCCGGTATTCTCCAGCGGTGAAAAGCTCCTCCGGCTCAACCAGGTCCATCAGGTGGTGCGGGATGCCTCGCTGTTCCTCCGCTGTCGTCTTGCCTGTGCCGATATTGAAGTGGCGATATACCTGTGTCGAATCGCATACCAGGACTTCGCCACCCATCCGCTCCGCCAGCCAAACACCCAGTGACGATTTGCCCGAAGCGGTGGGACCCAGGACGACGGCGAGTTTAGCTGCTTCGTTCATCCGCTGGATTTCCAGTAACGCAGCAGCAGGATGGCCAAGGCCAGCAGGGCAAGAAGAAGAATTCCGAGAATTTGATTGCGCGGAGTTTTCACTGACTGCCGACGGGCAAATTATAGTAGAACCCAAAGCGCAATTCGATATACGGCCTCTTAAATGCCGGCGGCAACGGCTCGAAAGGATTGGACGCGTTGATTGCGCTCAATGCCGCGCGATCCAGCGGCTCCTTCCCGGAGCTGCGAATCAGATTCGGCTCCGGCGAGGGCACGGAGCCATCGGTCATGATTCGGAACTGCAGGTATACCACGCCTTTGTCGCCCATGCGCGCAGATTCCGGAATGATGGCGTACCAGTTGCGTCTCACGCTGGCTACCAGCCGGTTAAAATAATCCGTGAAGTCCACACCGTCAGTTGGCGTCAGTACTTGCAGCGTACCTTGTAAGGAGGGTCCGCCTCCACCGCCCCCAGGGCTCTGTAGTCCTCCACCGCCGGTGCTATACGTCGTCCCATTGCCCTTGCCTTGCAGCGCCTGCTGCATGGACTGTTGAATCGAGGCGCCAGGCGTCAGGTTCGGCAGCGCCAGCGAATTGGCGGTGGGAGCGTTGGATTTCGGCTGACGAGGCAACGCGCCGCTATTCGCAACCGACGGCTGCGGCACCGGCTTTGCCGGAACAGGCTGCGGTTGAGGTTGCACCGGCATGGGCGGTTGTTCGGTTGGGACCGGCCGTTCCGCTCGCTCCGCCGCTCGACGCTCTGCCTCCTCGCTTCTCCGCTCTTCCTCCAGTTGCCGCAAGAGCTTGGGGTCAACCCGCATTTTTTCGCTGGGGGGCGCCGAATGCGGCTCGCCCCTGGGCGCTTCCTTCAATGAGGGCGGCAGATAAAGAAAATTGAGTTGGTTGCGGGCAATCTCGTCCTGCTCCCGCGTGCGCACGTTGGTCTCGAACATTTTGGGCGTCCAGATAATCAGGCAAACCAGCCCAATATGGAATGCGATGGAAAGCCCGCGCGCGATTGGCTGCCACGGGTCGCGCTGCCTGCCCGTCTCCTCCGGGAGAAAAGTAACTTCGCCCGTGGTCAGGACGTCGGGTTCCAGCACGTCGCGCAATTCCGGCGGAATAGGAGCGCTTTCGTCGCGCTGGGAAAGAAGCTGCTCTGGGGGCGGGGCGGGATCTACGTCGCGCGGCACTACAACGCGAGAATCCAGCACGTCGAGGGGAATATAGTCAGGAAATTCGCCGATTTCCGTGAACGGCTTGATGGGCATGTCGCGCGGGATCAGCAGGCGCGGCGAGAGCACATCTAATGGAACGTGCGACGGGATGTTCGTGCGGCCGTCCAACGGCTTGACGGCCAGGCCCGTAGGAACGACGACCCGCTCGTCCATCAGCGAATAAATGCGCTTGGGGGGTGCGGCGATACCGGTCTCGGCCACGGGACGGACGTCTTCGGGTACCAGGCTGCGCGGCACCATCATGTCGCGGTATCTCATTGGGCGCTTTGAATGTCCGGCGAGGTATATTTCAGGCGTTGAGCGTGTTCCCGAATGTCGCGCATCACGCGGTCCGCCAGCTCCAAAGCTCGCAGGCCCGCCTTCCCATCGACTAGCGGCTGTTGGCGCGTGCCGCAGCATTCCAGAAACGCGCGCAGCTCGGCGCGTAGCGGCTCTTCATTTTGCGTTTCGATTTTTTCGAATCCGAAGGAGCTCCCGTCGGGCTTCACGCGGACGCGCAGAACATCCTGGCGCGTGTAGTCCACGGAGATATATTCATGCTCCTGGAAAAATCGCAGCTTCCGTACGCGCTCCGTGGAAATCCGGCTGGCCGTCAAGTTGGCCACCGCGCCAGTGGAAAATTCCAGCCGCGCATGGGCGATATCTATTTTGTCCGTCAGCACGGGAATACCCACGCAGCGGGAGTCGGTCACGTCCGCGCTCACCAGCGCGAGCAAAATATCCAAGTCGTGAATCATTACGTCGTAGACCACATCAATATCCAGACTCCGAGGCGTAAAAATGCCCAGGCGGTGCACCTCAAAAAAGAGAGGCCGCCGCAAAATGCCGTCGAGCGCGGCAATCGCCGGATTGAACCGTTCCAGATGCCCCGCTTGTAAGATGCGCTTTCCGCGCTCCGCAGCCGCAATCAGCCCCCGCGCTTCTTCCAGCGTGGCGGCAATGGGCTTCTCCACGAGCACGTCCAGCCCGTCTTGCAGCAGCCGACATCCCAGCCGCGCGTGCTCCTTCGTGGGCACAGCCACGCTGACGGCCTCCGCCTGCTGCGCCACAGCATCCAGGTCAGGGAAGACGCGGGTTTGAAATTCCTCCGCCACGGCCTGCGCCCGCCCCGCGTCAGCATCGAGAATGCCTACCAATTCCGCATCCGGCAGCTCGCGCCACACGCGCACGTGGTTCCGGCCAAACGCTCCGGTGCCGACTACGGCCACTCGGATTTTGCGATTGCTCAACGAACTTCCTTGGAGAATGCCATGTCAGGATTGGCACGGGACTTTAGCGGAGAAAATGCCTGAATTGCGATCCCTGCCTCGTCAGCTTCGCGGATGAGATCATCGCGATCGAAGAGCAGCGTGCGCCCCGCATCCACGGCGAGCGCCGTGGCATTCGATCGGCGCATCACGTCCAGCGTTCTATGCCCGATAACGGGCACATCAAACCTCATATCCTGCCCCGGTTTGCTCACCTTGACCACCACGATTCGTTGCCCGTTTGTGAGACGGGCGGCCCGCTCAATGGTTTCGTCCGTGCCTTCCATCGCTTCCATTGCTACGCACGCGCGATCCCGCACCACCACCGTCTGCCCCAAATCGAGATCCGCGATGTGCCGCGCCACTTCCCGACCATATTCGATGTCGGCGGCTTCTTCCGCGTCCGGCGCGCGCTTCGTCAGCACACCTGCCTGCGGCACCAACGGTTCCAGAAAAGTGGTCGAATCCACCAGGCGGATACCCTCTTCTTCCAGCACCCGCGCGACCGCGCCGATCAACGAATCGGTATTGCGCGCCGGCAGGGATATCAGCAATTTCACCAGCTTCAAATCAGGTTTCAGCAAGTTAAAAATTTGGTTGTGCTTCACTTGGCCGGCCATCACCGCATGGCCGATGCGCTCTTCATGCATCAACTCCAACGTTCGGCTCAGCTCGCCCAGTCCAATCCAATGCAGGCGGGTGGCCACGCGCTCAAGCTCCGGCGACGCCTCCTCGCGTATGGCGAAGACGGTCATTTCAATGCCCCGGCTGCGCGCCGCTTCCAGAACCAGGAAGGGAAATTTTCCATTTCCGGCGATTAGTCCCCAATGATCGGCGGGCTTGCCTTCCGGCGAGGTGGGCAATGCGTTCCTACTTGGCGAGGCCGCGCGCGGCCGTCTCGATGAAACGCACTAACTCTGTGACGTCTTCCGATCCGGCGAGGGTTTCGCGCATTTTGACCAGCGCCTGCGTGGTGTTCAGCTTCGAGTGCAACAGCAGCCGAAACGCCTTTTCAATCGCGTGAATTCGTTCGGGACTGAAACCGGCGCGCGCCAATCCGACGGAATTGACGCCGTATGTTTTCGTTCCGCGCGGCGCCACCACTTTTGAAAAAGGCGCCACATCCTGCGTCACCACAGTGTGCGCCGCGACATATGCGAACTTGCCGATGCGGCAGAACTGGTGGACCGGGCAGAAAGCGCCGACTTGCGCGTAGTCCTCCACGGTCACGTGCCCGCCCAGTGTGGCGGCATTCACCAATATCGTGTAGCTCCCGACTCGGCAATCGTGCGCGATATGCGCATAGGACATGATCAGATTGTGGTTCCCAAGCCGCGTCACGCCCCCGCCGAGGCTCGTCCCGCGGCTCACGGTGCAGAATTCGCGGAACTGGTTCGCGTCGCCCGCCTCGAGGCGCGTTTTTTCGCCGGCGAATTTCAAGTCCTGCGGGTCATTCCCCACCACGGAATGCGAATAAAAATGATTTTCCTTACCGAAGCTGGAGGGACCCTGAATGATGGCATACGGCTCGACAATGCATCTGTCACCCAGCTCCACGTCATCGCCGACAATCGCGAATGCACCGATGCGTGTGCCTTCACCCAGCCACGCGCTGGGGGAAACCATAGCGAGATCGTGTATGTCCCGTTTCATGCCGTCCTAGCGGTCCACCATCTTGCACATCAGCGTGGCTTCAGCCACCATCTCGCCGTCCACCACAGCCTGCGCCTGAAGTTTACAGAACGTCTTGCGCCAGGACGCCACGTTCACTTCCAAGCGAATTTGATCTCCGGGCACCACTGGCCGCCGGAAACGCGCATTGTCAATCGCCACCAGATAGACCAGGTGTTTCTCGCGGTCCGTGAACTCCATCAGGAGCAACAGGCCACCCGTTTGCACCAGCGCTTCGATGATGAGAACGCCCGGCATTACGGCCTGCCCGGGGAAATGTCCCAGAAAATGCGCCTCCGTCATCGTCACGCATTTGATCCCCACGATCCGCTTCAGCCGTTCCATCTCTACAATCGCGTCCACCATCAGGAAGGGATAGCGATGCGGCAAAATCTCTTGAATTGCATCCACGTCCAGAATCAAGTAAAACCTCCTGCCAGGCCAAAGGAAGATGACCTACTTTCACCACAAACCGTCCGATTGTACCGGAAAGTAACCTCGGAGGGGAACGCATCCCGAGCTTTCCGCGTCGAAATCGTGAAGTCTTCCAGGGCCGATATACAGTGCCAGCGATTTCAGAAGTCGAGAACGAAGCGCGCACAAGAATGACTGAAATCGCCGGAGTACAATTAGTTGTGAGGGAGCCATGAAATCAAGGGAATTGCGTAACACCCATTCTGATGTTGTCGCGCCTCAGCTCGCGCTTCTGCCCGGCGTTCTGCGCCATCTTCGAAGCCGGCAATCGGACATGGTGGATTTGCTCCAGCGGTTCGTCGAGCTGGAATCGCCCAGCACCGATAAACCTGCGGTAGATCGTGTTGGAAAGCTGGCCGCCGCCGAATGGATGCGGCGCGGCGCGGAGGTTCGCCTGCTGTGCCGTCCGGAGCGCGGCAATCTGGTCCGCGCCACGATCAAGCTACCTCGCGGCCCGGTTGCATCGCGCAAACAAATTCTTGTGCTGGGCCATCTCGACACGGTTTATCCACTAGGCACGCTAAATAGCATGCCCTTTCGCGTGGCTGCCGGCCGTGCCTTTGGGCCGGGCATCTACGACATGAAAGCCGGCGTCGTGATGGCGCTTTTTGCAGTGGATGCGCTGCGGCATGCGCGCATTCCCCTCGCTCGAACTGTGTTTTTTTTGTGGACCACCGACGAGGAAATCGGAAGCGCGGCTTCACGCGTGGAAATCGAACGGCAAGCCCGCCTCAGCCAAGCCGTTCTGGTGCTGGAGCCGTCGTTTGGCCCGCTGGGCCTGCTGAAAACGGCCCGCAAGGGCGTCGGCGAGTTCGAGTTGCGCGTTCGCGGAAAATCCGCGCACGCGGGTATCAATCCGGAAAGCGGAGTCAACGCCGCGCATGAGCTGGCGATGCAGATGGTGCGCATGGCTCGGTGGAGCAATCCGCATCGCGGCCTCACCGTGCAGCCGACGGTGATTTCCGGCGGCGCTTTCTCCAACGTCATTCCCGATTTTGCTGCTTGCCGCATGGATGTTCGTTTCACGCGCGCCGGCGACACGCATATTCTGGAAAACCGCATGCGCCGCCTGCGGCCGATTCTGAAAGGAGCGCGGCTGGAAATCAGCGGGGGCATTAACCGTCCTCCCCTAGAACGCACTGCCGCCGTGCGCGGATTGTTCCGGCACGCCGAAAAAGTCGGACGTGTTCTGGGTCTGCACTTGAAAGATGCTTCAACGGGCGGCGGCTCCGACGGTAATTTCACGGCGGCTCTGGGTATCCCTACCCTGGACGGCCTCGGCGCCGTGGGCGATGGCGCGCACACGCCCGGCGAATCGATTTCGCTCCGCGCTCTTCCGGAGCGTGCCGCGTTGCTCGCCGGTCTTCTGGCCACCCTTTGAATTCTTCGCCGCACGCTCAGACGGGCACAAACTATGCTTGTCGCGTGTCCAACCCATTGATAGATTGAATCCGTACATTGAAAGCAATGTTCCCGCGCCTATGGCCGCTGATTCTTCTTTGCAGTTTCGCTGGCATTACTTACCCCATAAAACTCTTCGGAGTTCGTCCGCAAGCTACGGCCCAGCCCGCGACAACGCCGCAATCATCCGCGCCTTTCGCGCCACAATCGCACGCCCCTCAGGACACTCGCCTATTGCACGACCAGCTCCAGTCTCTGCGCCTCGATGCCAGCCATGTGTACGCAGTCCAAAATCTCCGCTTGCGCCGCGGGCCCTTGAACCTGACTTTCATTCAGGGCAAACTGGCACTTTATGCGCCGCTTGACGGCCGCATCACCGGCGCCGTTTTCACCGGAAACGGACGCGTTACTCTGACACCTCGGGAACCGTCCGAAAAACTCTCGCTCCTTCATTTTCTCGGCGTGCCCCTACTGGACCAGAATTTTACCGGCGCGTATTTACGGTTTACGGACGAAACTGCCGTGGAGCTCGATCATCAATTAGAGGAGCAAGCTGGCCAACAAAGTTTACCGGCCGTTTCCGATCCCTTCTTCACGGATCCCTGGGATGCTGTCCTTCCCGATCTAAACACCTGGCATTCCCTGCGTATTCTTTGCGATTGGCTGGGCGCGCAGCCGCGCCCGTATTTCTACGCCGGTATTTTCGGAAGTTCAGTGGGTCCGTTCGATATTTTGATGGACTCTCGCCGCGAAGAGCCCGTGCTGGTGGGGCAGGCCCGGCTGATCGATAAAGTTCGCTTCTTCGAAACGTGGGTTTCTTTGCCTGCCACGCAACCCGGGATCAGCACGGTTTATGACTTCCAGCCGCTTTCCTACACCGTCGCCACCACGATTCATGCAGACCGCAGCCTGGACGGTGACACAATGCTGAAAATTCGTGCTGTCCGCGATGGCGAGCGCGTGTTGGCCCTCAACCTGGCTCCCGAATTACAAGTCCGACAAATTACAGATGGCGCGGGCAATTCATTGCCGTTTTTTCCAAGCACTGAATTCGATCAGTCCGGAAAATCGGGCTCTGGAACTATTCTGATCGTTCTGAATCAATCCGCTCATACAGGCCAGGAATTTGAACTGGATGTGGACTATCGCGGCACGGTGATTTCCGATGCCGGCAATGATGTCCTTTTTGTGGGGGAACGCGGGAGCTGGTATGCGCATCTGCCGGGCCCGGATCGCTTCGTCCCATTCGATCTCACTTTCCGCTGGCCGCGCCATTTGACGTTGGTCGCCACGGGTACAAAAGTCGAGGAGCGGCAAGACGGAGAAACACGCGTCGGCCACTGGATCACTCCCCAACCCATCGCGGTGGCTGGCTTCAATCTCGGTGAATACGAACGCTACACCGCGAAAGGCGCGGGCATCGAACTGGAGGTTTATTCCAGCCGGGAATTGGAAACCGCTCTCGCCCGCCGTGTCCGGCAATTCCCCAGCACGGTTTCGGCGGATCCGCCGCCGTTGGGCGGTAGTTATCCAAATCCTGAAGACCCTCGAATCCGCGATGCTCCGCCGCCTTCCAATTCCGCGGTGGCTCTTACGCAGCTCGGGAAGGAGGGCCTGGACGCCGTCAGCTTCCTGGAAAAGTGGAATGGCCCGTTTCCCTTTGCCGAACTGGCCGTCTCGCAGATTCCGGGATCGTTCGGGCAGGGCTGGCCTGGGCTGCTTTACCTCCCCACGCTCGCTTTCCTGCTGCCGGAAACGCAGCACCTCGTCGGCATTGCGCCGCGTGTTCAGGAGCAGGTGAATGAAATCGTCCCTTTTCACGAGATTGCCCACCAATGGTGGGGCAACGAAGTAGGCGTCCAGAGTTACCGCGACACGTGGATTTTCGAAGCCATGGCCAATTATCTTGCCCTGCTTTATTCGGACAGCCGCAAACCCTCGGAACATATTTTGGAGAATTTTCTCGAGAGCTTCCGCCAGCAATTGCTAACGCATGCGCCCGGCTCGGAAGAAATTGTCGAAGAAACGGGGCCGCTTTCCCTCGGCTACCGGCTGGCTTCATGGAAAGATCCGACTGCGTATGACGCGATTCTGTATGGCAAGGGCACATGGGTGATTCATATGCTGCGGATGATGCTTCGCGAACCGGACGAGCCCGACGCGCCGGTCGCCGCTGCTCAGGATCCGGATGCTCGCTTCATCGCTCTTCTGCACGATGTCCTCGCGCAGCATCGTTTCCAGGCGATTTCCACCGCCGATTTGCAGCGCGCTGTCGAAGGCCACATGACCCGCGCGATGACGCTGCAAGGTGATCGCACGATGGATTGGTTCTTCGATGAATGGGTGAGCCAGACCGGCTTGCCATCTTACGCGGTGGAATTTCAAGTGCGCGTCGTGGCCAATCGTTTTCAGGTTCGCGGTACGCTGCATCAGGACGGCGTTCCCGATCTTTTTACGATGCCCGTTCCACTCTATGCCGGGCGCGAAAATGGAAAACCAGTGTTGTTGGGTTCCGTCGTCACCAGCGGCCCGGAAACGAAATTCCAGCTCTGGTGCGCTTTTCGTCCCACTCGCGTCCTGATTGATCCCCAGCGCACTATTCTTAGCCGGACAAAGTAAGTTGCGACTTCATCCACGCTGCACGGCACGGGAGGCACGGCTCTCCGGGTATAATGCAGAGATGGACGCTTCGGGGAGCCCTCGGTGATTCACCGCCACGTCTTCCACAATCATCGCCTTCTGCCCATTGAGGAGGTTCGTCTTTCTCCGGGTCAGGCCGGGCTGTTCAACGGTTGGGGGCTTTTCACCACGCTGCGCATTGCGCAAGGCGAGCCTTTCGCTTTTGAACGCCACTGGCGGCGGCTCCAAAACGATTCCGCGCGCACACATTGTCCGCTGCCGTGCGAGCCGGAGACTCTGCGTCAGGAAATTCGAGAGCTGGCGCGCATCAATCATGCGCACGAGTGCGCCGCGCGCGTCTATGTCATCTGGAACACCGTCGGAAACTGGGGCAGCGATGAACCCCTTCCCGAAACCGATTTGCTGATTTGCACCGCGCCGCATCCGCAATACAACGCGCCGGCTCGGCTCATGTTGCGCGGAGATGCGCGCCACGCCGTTTCGCCTCTTGCCGGGACCAAAGTTACTTCGTGGCTTCTAAACGTCTGGTGCCTGCGGGAGGCGCAGCAGCAGGGTTACAGCGAAGTCGTCCTGCTGAACGAACGTGGAGAGGTCGCCGAATGCACCGCGGCAAACATTTTCTGCCTGCACGATGGACGAGTGCTCACGCCGCCGCTCTCTTCCGGCTGTCTCGAAGGCATTACGCGTTCCGTGCTCCTGGAAATCGCGCCGGGGGCTGGTTATCCAGTGGAGGAAAAAGTGTTGCGTCCGGAGGATCTTTTCGCGGCGCAGGAAGTTTTCATCTCTTCGACGAACCGCAATCTGCTCTCCGTGAGCGAGGTCGCGGGCCATGCGACTACGCATCCGCTGGGCCCCGCCGTGCAGGAATTGGAGAAGGCCTTTGAAGCCTACATTGCAAACTATGTGGCCAGCCACGCGCCCGTCTCTTCCATGGGTTGATTTCGATGACCTGCGGTGCCGCGTGGAAATTTTCCCGATGCGATCAAAGTGGACGAGAAATTAAGGAGGATTAAACGACATGAGCGATTTAGCCGGTAAGACTTGCGTACCCTGCCGCGGCGGCGTTCCGCCCCTGGCCGGAAAGGAATTGGAGAATTTTGCCAGCCAGGTGCCCGCCTGGAAAATTATAAATGGCCATCACATCACGCGGGAGCTCACGTTCCCGGACTTCGTGCAGGCTCTGGCGTTTGTAAATAAGGTTGGTGCGCTGGCCGAGGAGCAGGGCCATCACCCGGACATTTTCCTCACCTGGGGACGGGTTGCGATCACGCTGTGGACGCACAAAATTGACGGCCTCACCGAAAGCGATTTCATTATGGCCGCAAAAATTGACCAGCTGTGACCGCTGGGACGCTATCTGCGCGGTGATGCTCTTGCGGCAGCGTTTATACGCACGCCGGCAAGTAAAAATCAGAAAAAGCGGGGAATGAATCGCGGCTTGGCGCCCATGGCCGCGCGATAGACAGGGCTGGATAGCAACACGCGATCCTCAACGTCTATGCGTGAACGGAGCACCCACAAGTCCGCCAGTGATCCTGCCGCAGCTGTGATCCATGCGGTGTGTATCAGCGGAATAGCAATGAATTCCGCCACTACGGCCATGTAATTGGGATGCCGCACCCAGCGAAACGGGCCGCCGGTGACAACGCCGAGCTGCGTGGAATCCATTACCTCTGCGTTCCAGTGAC
>Ga0302325_10023184_pt1 | contig 12948 bp, 9 predicted proteins | sample Palsa_T0_2_FD_201948 | JGI IMG/M metagenome (GOLD analysis project Ga0302325, IMG submission 201948) | Peat permafrost microbial communities from Stordalen Mire near Abisko, Sweden - Palsa_T0_2 | ecosystem: Environmental > Terrestrial > Soil > Palsa > Peat permafrost | place: Sweden: Abisko... | reverse complement strand
CGCATTCCTTCGCAATCAGGAACCACACAGCCCAGCACCCTACCTGATGATGAGAGGCCTGCGTTGGGGTGAACTGCGAGCTACGTCCCAATTTCCCGATGCCCACCTGCTGGAAGCTCCTCCCACAGAACTCCGACAGCACATAAAACGACTTGCGCTGAGCAAAAAATGGAATGAGTTACTGGAAACTGCCGAAAGCGCAATGTCTCTGCCATGCAGCCGGGCATGGCTGGATCTCCAGCGATTCGTGGTTGCAGCCTGCACCGCCCTAGGCAGTGAGTACGAGCCTATCGCCGCTGCGATCCGTTCTGAGCTAAGAACACTCTTGAATGATGTGCCCCAACTGCTGGACACCAACTTGCTGGATGACACGCCCACCGCGAACGCCGAGACAAGAGCTTGGCTGAAGGAATTGACTGAGGGGCCGCGCGCAACTTCAGAGTCACCCGAGGAAGGCCTCGAACGTGCGGCTGTCGATCACAATCCGCTGCCCTCATGGCTGGAAAAGGTGGCGGATCCGTACGTCCTAGCTCAAGAGGCCGTGAAGGCAGGTCAGTCCGATAAAGCCTTCGAGGTCATGCGCAAGGAGATCGTACGGCAACGGTCTGGAAGAGGACGATTCCAGCGCACAATGCAGTTGGTCCAGATTTGCGTTGACGCCGGCAACGACGCGATCGCCCAGCCTCTCATCGACGATCTGGCCGCAGCTATTGACAGCCACAAGCTGGACGACTGGGAAGACAACGAGGTGGTCGCCGCCGCTTTGTCAACTGTGATGAAACTTAGCAAGAAAGTCCAGGGGAACCCTAGCGAGCGTGAGAAACTATTCGAACGTATTTGTCGCCTCGATCCGGTGCGAGCTCTCAGGGCGGGATAACCGAGATGCCACGAAGCCAAGGCGACATTACGGTAACCCTCTCTATCTTGGACCGCCTCCTCGACCAGGAACCAAGCACCCAGATGGAAGCGCCTCTAAGCCGCTCGCAATCCGTTCGGCTTCTGAAGAGCGCTGTGCGCCGCGATCTCGAATGGCTGCTCAATACCCGCCGTATCTTCCCTGAACCGGACGAGTCGTTAAAGGAGGTCAACCGTTCCCTGTACCGGTATGGGTTGCCAGACTTCTCCACATACACCATGGCCTCATCGGCAGACCAGACAAAATTGCTCCGGCACCTTCTGACAGCCATCAAGCTTTTTGAGCCAAGATTGGCCAATGTGCGCATTGTCCCCCTGGAGAATTCTGCCGTCGGATTCCAGGAGTTCAGGCTTCGTATTGAAGGCTTACTTTTGATGGATCCTGCGCCCGAGCCAATTTCTTTCGATACTGTAATCGAGCTAAGAAGCGGCATTTGCAGGCTGAAGGGAGGCACCAATGCGGGATGATCTCCTGCTTTATTATGAGCGTGAACTTGACTATCTTCGCAAAATGGCAGTGCAATTTGCGGAGAAGAATCCTAAAGTCGCTTCCCGCCTCGTCCTGGAGCCCACAAAATGTGAGGATCCACACGTCGAACGACTGCTTGAGGCATTTGCTTTCTTGGCTGCGCGCGTACACTTAAAGATTGACGACGAGTTTCCCGAGATCAGCGAAGCGTTGCTGACCGTTATTTATCCGCAGCTTACACGTCCCCTCCCCTCGATGTCGATCGTCGAGTTTCAGCTGGATCCAGAAAAGGGAAAATTAGCTAGCGGCTTGGTTATCGAGCGCAATTCGGTGTTGCATTCGCAGCCGGTTGGCGGGGTTCCTTGTACTTTTCGGACGTGCTATGACACGACGTTGTGGCCGGTCTCTGTGATCGCTGGGGAATGGAAGCCGCCTAGTCGATTGCAACCGCCAGTAACAACCAGCGATTCGTCGGCGGCGGTGCGTATCGAACTGCGCTGCTCACCAGATGTAACCTTTCAGGACTTGAAAATCGAGCGCTTCCGCTTTTATCTAGACGGCGAAGGCGGCTTTATCAATACGCTCTATGAGCTGCTGTTTACCAAGCTAAATCGCATCTTGATCCGCGATCCCACTCCCGGATCCAAGTTCAAGCCCGTTACTCTACCAGCTTCGTCGCTGAAGGCGGTCGGATTCGCCGAAGACGAGGGAATGGTGCCCTACGCACGCCGTTCCTTCGTGGGTCATCACCTGTTGATGGAGTATTTTTCGTTTCCGGAGAAGTTTTTCTTTGTTGATGTGGCAGGTCTCGAAACTGTGTGGTCGGCCGGCCCTAAACAGGCGGTAGAACTCGTCTTCCTCATCTCCGAAGTCGAGGGAGAGGATCGTCGCCAAAGATTGGAATTGGAGCTTTCGAAAAAAACATTCCGCCTGGCTTGCTCGCCCGTGGTTAATCTCTTTACGCAAGTTGCCGAGCCGATCAAGTTGGACCAGCGTAAGTACGAGTATCCCATTGTCCCGGACGTAAGACGGCCTTACGCAATCGAAGTCTTCTCCGTCGATGAGGTAAATTGCCTCAATACTGCGACCCAGCAGGCGACGACCTATGAGTCCTTTTATTCGCTACGACATTCGGCTCACGGGGGAAAACAGCAACGCTTCTGGCTAGCTAGAAGACGCCCTTCGGTTCGAGCTAACGACGAAGGCACTGATATTTTTCTGTCACTGGTTGATCTGTCTATGCGGCCAGTGAATCCTGACGCTGACATCCTCTCTATCAGGACCTCTTGCACGAACCGTGACCTGCCTTCTCGTCTTCCCTTTGGCAACGAGGGCGGCGATTTCGAACTTGAGGGCGCCTCATCGTTGAAACGGATTGTAGCCCTTCGCAAACCCACCCATACCATTCGGCCTCCGATTGGCAAAAGTGCATTGTGGCGCCTCATCTCGCATCTTTCACTTAATTATCTTTCGCTGGTCGAGGAAGGAAAGGGGGCGCTGCAGCAAATCCTTCGGATGTATGACATTGGCCGGTCAGCCTATTCCCAGAATGTCATCGACAGCATCCTCCAAGTGAACAGCCGCCGTCATTTTGCTCCTGTCTCTTCCGATAACGGCATAACCTTTGCGAGGGGAACGCGAGTCCACCTGGAACTCGATGAAGAACAATTCGTGGGAGGAGGCGTCTACCTCTTCGCTAGCGTACTTGAGCGATTCCTTGGGCTCAGCGCATCCTTGAACAGCTTTACACAGTTGATCGTGACTACACCCCAAAGAAAGGATCCTTTGCACGAATGGCTACCACGAGCCGGGCGGAAGATCTTGATTTGAATGGTTCTCCGATTGAGCGGAGCTTGCGGGAGGATGCGTGTTCGTTTGAATTTTTTCAAGCGGTCACCTTGCTTCAGCGACTTCAGAACGATCGCAAACCGGTGGGCAGATTTTCCAATCCTCAGGACGAAGCGGTTCATTTCCGGACGAACAACGCATTAGCTTTTCCTGCGAGCCAGATTCAGGAAATTGAATGGCCGGACAATTCGCCCCCGCAAATGGCGGTGAATTTTATGGGCCAAACCGGGCCCATGGGAGTTCTACCTTACTGTTACACCGAACTTATCCTTGAGCGACTTCGAGCGAAAGACAAAACTCTGCAGTCCTTCCTGGACCTCTTCAACCATCGCATCATTTCGCTTTTTTATAGGGCCTGGGAAAAGCACCGCTTTCCTGTCACTTGCTATCTCGGCGATGAAGACTTATTCACGCATCACTTGCTCGATATAATTGGATTGGGCACGCCCGGGCTCCAAGACCGTCAAGCAGTTCCCGATAATGCTCTATTGCACTATGTTGCGCTTCTGGGCGAGCAGGCACGATCACCCTCGGCTCTGGAGGCGATCCTGCGTGACTATTTTGAGGTTCCGGCTGAAATTGAACAGTTCACCGGGGCCTGGTACCGTCTGGGCCGCGACAGCCTCTGTTGGATGAGAGAGGATGGCCGCGAATCCCAACAATTAGGCAGAGGCGCGGTGGTTGGCGATGAGATCTGGGACCAGCAGTCCCGGGTGCGTATCAAGCTGGGACCTTTGACCCTTTCCCAGTATTGCGATTTTCTTCCTGACGGTACCGCCTTTGAACCGCTCAAAGCTATAGTCAAGTTCTTTTCCAATGATGAAATCGACTTTGAAGTTCAGCTCGTTCTTAAGCGCGAAGAAGTGCCCGGTTGTGACATAGGCTACGACGGCGATGCACCCCCTCGCTTAGGCTGGGTTACTTGGTTGAAATCGGGGCCACTGGACAGGGATCCGGGGGACACAATTCTGAGGCTATAAGGAAAACTATATGGGCCCGAACTTGAAATCGTTAATTGGCAAGTTGAACGACACAGCGCGCTCGGCACTTGAAGCAGCGGCAGGACTTTGCCTGGCACGGACGCACTATGACATTGAGATTGAACACTACCTAATGAAGTTGCTGGACGCGACAGATAGCGATTTCGGTCAAATTGCCCAACACTTCGCAGTGGAGAAATCACGCTTGGCATCGGAGCTTACCCGAAGTTTGGATAAATTGAAGGCGGGCAACGCAAGAACGCCGGCACTCAGCCCGACTCTATTGAAGATGTTGACAGAGGCTTGGACGATTGGATCTATCGATTTCGACGCGATACATATCCGTACCGGTTTCACAATCCTGGCACTTGTTGCTGACGAAGAATTGTCTCGCCTAATGAGAGAAATCAGCCGGGAATTCCAAAAAATCCAGGTCGATGCCCTGCGCAAAGACTTCCTGTCCATCGTGGCGGGTTCCGGTGAGCAGGTAATCGAAGCAGCACCGGACGTAGTGGGCGAGGCAACGTCGGCACGCGTTAAAGGCGGCAAGACGCCCAATCTTGATCAGTACACAGTGAATTTGACCGAGAACGCTCGCCTCGGAAAGGTGGATCCCGTCCTCGGAAGGGATTTTGAGATTCGCCAAATCATCGACATTTTGACCCGTCGCAGGCAGAACAATCCGATTCTTACGGGTGAGGCGGGGGTGGGTAAAACGGCGGTAGTGGAAGGGTTTGCTCTTCGCGTCGCACAGGGCGATGTTCCGCCACCTCTTAAGAACGTTACCATCCGAACCTTGGATTTGGCCCTACTGCAGGCCGGAGCAGGCGTGAAAGGCGAGTTTGAAAACAGGTTGAAAGGATTGATCGAGGAGGTAAAGGCTTCGCCAACGCCGATCGTTCTCTTTATAGACGAAGCTCACACCATGATCGGAGCTGGCGGGCAGGCCGGGCAGGGCGACGCGGCCAATTTGCTTAAGCCCGCTCTGGCGCGCGGCGAACTGCGTACGATTGCTGCCACCACTTGGTCAGAGTACAAGAAATACTTTGAAAAAGACGCCGCTCTGGCACGGCGATTTCAAGTCGTAAAAGTGGAGGAGCCAACCGAACCTCAGTGCATGGTCATGCTGCGCGGTATTGTGAGTTCGCTGGAGAAGCACCACCAGGTGCGCGTCTTGGATGAGGCAGTCTCCTCCGGTGTGCGCTTGTCCCACAGATATTTGGCCGGGCGCCAACTACCGGACAAGGCAGTTAGCGTTTTGGATACCGCATGTGCCCGGCTGTCACTGGGCCAGAATACTACCCCGCCCGCCATCGAAGATGCCGTTCGGCAGATCGACGACCTGGAAGTGCAGCAGCGGATCCTGCTACGCGAGGCTGCGGTTGGTGTCGATCACGAAGAAAGACTGTCAGACATTGCGAAGAAGAAATCCGAGGTTGACGCACGACTTGCCGCCCTACGGGAGCGTTGGGAGAAAGAACGTGACCTCGTCTCCCGTATTCGTGATATCCGGATAAAACTAGAGGGTAGCGGGTCGGCGGACAACCACAGTCCCGACGTTTCGGCAGCGCTTCAGCAACCGTTACTTTCCCCCGTCCCCGTAACATCGAATAGCGCGTCTGCAACAGGGACGGCTATCGCGGTGGCGACCGTAGAAACTTCCCTACCTGAGGCCACTCCCTCCGAACTCCGGGCGCGGCTTTCCGCCCTGGAAACCGAACTCTCAACTCTCCAGGGCGAGGCCGGACTGATCCGCGTCTGCGTGGACGCACAAATTGTCGGCGAAGTCATCTCAGGGTGGACGGGTATTCCAGTCGGCAAGATGATGAAGGATGAGATCGCCACCGTCCTGTTTTTACAGGGCATGCTGGGTAATCGAGTGATTGGGCAGGCTCAAGCTCTCGACGTCATCAGTCAGCGAATTCAAACCTCCCGCGCCAGCTTGGATGACCCCAACAAGCCAGTTGGCGTTTTCATGCTCGTCGGACCGAGCGGCGTTGGCAAAACCGAGACGGCTCTGGCTTTATCCGACCTTCTGTATGGTGGAGAGCACAACTTAATTACCATCAACATGTCGGAATTTCAGGAAGCCCATACGGTCTCCACCTTGAAAGGATCCCCGCCGGGATATGTAGGCTATGGCGAAGGCGGGGTCCTAACCGAAGCCGTGCGTCGGCGTCCGTACTCGGTAGTGTTGCTGGACGAGGTCGAGAAGGCTCATCCTGACGTGTTGGAACTCTTCTACCAGGTCTTCGACAAAGGAATGATGGAAGACGGAGAGGGGCGGCAGATTGATTTCAAGAACAACATCATGATCTTGACAACGAATGCGTGCACGGATCAGATGATGAAGCTATGTGCGGATCCCGAGACTGCGCCCAGCCCGCAGGCGCTGGTTCAGGCTCTGAAGCCTGAGCTAAACAAGATCTTCAAACCAGCCTTTCTTGGCCGCATGGTGGTTGTTCCTTATTATCCGATACGAGACGAAGCTTTGAAGAAGATCATCGTCCTAAAGTTAAACAAGATTCAGCGTCGGATTCAGGAGAACCATAAGATCAGCTTGACTTATGAGGATAAGCTGGTTGATGAGGTCGCGCGCCGTTGCACGGAAGTCGAGAGTGGTGCCCGAAATGTCGACAATATTCTGACCAATTCCCTGCTACCCGACATCTCGCGACAGTTGCTGGGCCATATGGCAGAAGGCGAGAAACTGAAATCGATTCATGTGGGCATTGGAGACGAGGGGCAGTTCGCGTACTCGTAGCGTCACCGGCCCCGATTTCCTTATTGTTTAGAAGGTGTGGAGTATGGCGGGTAACAAGACTCCCGGTCCTGTGTGCCAGATGGCAAACCCGGTTGAGATCGACGAAGGTACCCTTTGCGTTACCGCTTCGGCGGTACCTGGGGCCGTCTGTTCTGAGCCGACCTTGGCATTGCCCTATTCTGGACTTGTCGTGATGGAAATGAGTCGTCCCGCCTCCCCTCAGGGGCCGACGGCGAACCCCGCGTTGGCACTTCCGGAGCTCGGAGCGCTCAGCGCGCGTTATGAGTCGAGCGGCAATCCGGGTGCGATAGGCTATGACAGCACTGGTGGGTGGAGCTATGGAACATATCAACTTGCGACAATACCTGGCACATTTGACGACTTTATGGATTTCTTGCAGGTCAGGAGTCCGGAGCTCGCTAAACCCCTCGACGAGGCCGGGGGGACTGATGCAGCAACGAAGGGTACCAAGAAATTTCGGGCAGCCTGGGTCAAGCTCGCGCACGACGATGGCATAACTTTCAAGCAGGCGCAACACGACTTCATCAAGACGACTCTCTACGACCAGCAGGTAGCCAAGCTCAAGGGAAATTTCGGGATTGATGTAAATCAGCGATCCAGAGCTTTTCAGAACGTCGTTTGGTCCATGGCGGTTCAGCATGGCAACGGGACGCAGACCATCTTCAAGAATGCGTTGAAAAATGCCAAAGCAAGCGGAGTTGACGATGCAGAGATGATTACCCTTCTCTATGCAGAGCGGTCAAAAGTAAACGTCTACTTCGCGGGTTCGACGAAGACCGTACAGGCGGCTGTCAAGAAGAGATTTCACCAGGAGGAGCAAGATGCGCTAAGAATGCTGCAGCAGGAATTGGCAGCACCAAAGCTCTCGGCAAGTGGTGCGCCGCATTAACATTCATGAGCTATTGAGGTAACACGATCAGCGATGTCGTTGGCATTTCTATTACTAACCCTTGCAGTGGCGAGTTGCCCCTTTCCGGCTAACGCTGCCGGAAAGTATGTTAAGAAAGGTGGAAATTTTCTGCAGATCGAGCAGACAAAAGACGGCGAGATCAGACTCAGCTTATCTGGCAGCTACCACATGAACACCTGCAATGTGCAAACAGGTACGCTGAAGGTGGAGAACTGCGAGGTCACGTATATCGACCAGGACAGTAATTGTCGCATTCGTGTAACTCCTCAGGAGCACACGGCTGGAGTCGAGCAACGCGGTGACTGCGGGTGTGGACTAAATGTTAACTTGTCTGGCGTATACCGAAAACAATCGAGCACTCCCGGGAAGAAGCCCGTCAACTAGAACCAACGTGAAATTTGAGTAAAACTCCGCAGTGGTCTCGTAATTTTGAGTTTGCCTTAGTGAGAGAATAATAGGTCGTATGCCCTACACACAGCAAAACAGGCTGATCGCGATCGAAACGCCTCTAGGCGCGGATGCTCTCCTGTTGCAAGGGTTTACGGGCCACGAAGCCATCTCACAGATCTTCAAGTTCGATCTCGACCTGCTGTCCGAGAATCATACCATCGCTTTTAAAGATATTGTTGGCAAGAACGTGACAATACGGGTTACCTTAGCCCACGACTCCGAACGTTACTTCAATGGATTCGTGAGCCGATTTGCTCAGAGCGGTTCCGACGCGCGTTTCACGCATTATCAGATGGAGGTGGTGCCCTGGCTCTGGTTCCTTACCCGAATCGCTGACTGCCGCATATTCCAAGAGAAGACCATTCCGGACATCATCAAGGCGGTGTTTGGCTCTCGCGGTTTCAAGGATTACAAGTTTTCACTGACTTCAACCTACGAGCCACGCGAGTACTGTGTCCAATACAGAGAAACGGACTTCAATTTCGTGTCACGTTTGATGGAGCAGTATGGGATTTTTTATTTCTTCGAGCATGAAAATGGCAAGCACACTTTGGTATTAGCCGACTCTGAGAGTGTGCACCAATCGTGCCCCGAGCAAGCGACGGCTCACTACAATCTTACGGTTGGTGGTTTGGACGCGGACGACGTTATTACGGGCTGGCATATGGAGCAGGAATTGCGGACCGGCAAGTACTCCCTGACCGATTACAATTTCGAAACGCCCAGTGCGAACCTGATGACGAACGAGCCTACCGTCGTGAATGTCGGTGGCAACAGCGCATTCGAGATCTACGATTATCCGGGCGAGTATTTGAACAAATCACAGGGCAAGAATCTGGCGGCGATTCGAATGCAGGAGGAGGAGGCAGATCATCTGGTGGTCAGTGGATCCAGCGTGTGCCGTGCCTTCACTACTGGGTACAAGTTCGACCTCCAGGATCACTACCGGGACGACATGAATGCTTCCTATATTTTGACCGAGGTTCAGCACATTGCTTCAGTGGAGGGAAGCTATACGGTGGGCGACGAGGCTACTGGCGAACACTACTCGAACCATTTCAACTGCATGCCCGCCAGCGTCCCTTTCCGTCCGCCCAGAAAGACGCCTGAACCCTTTGTCCAAGGCCCCCAAACTGCCTTAGTCGTCGGCAAGTCAGGTGAAGAGATCTGGGTGGACAAATACGGGCGTATCAAGGTGCAATTCTATTGGGATCGGCTAGGACAGAAGGACGAAAAGAGCTCGTGCTGGATTCGCGTCTCGCAGCCTTGGGCGGGAGCAGGATGGGGCGCGATGTGGATCCCGCGCATGGGCCAGGAAGTGATCGTCGACTTCCTGGAAGGGGACCCCGACCGGCCACTCATCACCGGCCGTGTCTACAATGCCGAGCAGATCGTCCCCTACTCGCTTCCCGACAACCAGACGCGAAGCACCTTCCTGTCCCGAAGTTCAAAAGGAGGCGGCACTTCCAACTTTAACGAGATGCGCTTCGAGGACAAGAAGGGTAGCGAGCAGATCTTCATGAACGCCGAGAAAGACATGGATTTGCGGGTGGAGGAGGAATCGCGCGAGTTCGTAGGCGCCAATCGGCACCTGATTGTAAAAGCCAATCAGCAGGAGCTTGTCGAGGGCGATACGCATGGTCACGTGAAAGGCAAGCATTTCGAGAAAATTGAAGGCGACATGTCGCTGGAGATTAACGGCAAGCAGATGCAGAAAATTGGCGGGGACCAGTCCATCGAGCTTGATAGTGACCAAAAAGAGAAAATTGTCGGCAATCTTTCTCTTCAAGTCGGCAAAGACCAAAAGACGCAGATTGGTGGCAATGTCTCGCTTCAGGTGGGTCAGTCTCGCAATGAGAAGATAGGGCAGACTCATGCCATGGAAGCTGTTCAGACGATTCATTTGAAGGCAGGGCAGACGGTTATCATTGAAGCCGGCATGCAGCTCTCACTGAAGGGGCCGGGCGGATTTGTGGACATTGGGCCGGCCGGCGTTACCATTCAGGGAACTATGGTACTTATCAACAGCGGGGGTTCTGCGGGAAGTGGGCCTGGCGCCAGCCCATATTAGCCTCAGGATCCTGACGCCACGACCGATCAGAAGGACCCCGATACTGCCGATGATGGCAGCAAGGGTGGAAAACTAAATCAGTAGATTATTGGAGTCGATGTGCCTCCGGCAGCTCGCATAACCGATCCGACCACCCACGCGGCCGTGCCTCTCGCCCCCGGTCCGGGCAGTGCGAATGTGCTCATCGGCAATTTGCCCGCATGGCGCGCGACGATTGATCAGCACGCTTGCCCGGCGGTCAGCATCAGCGGCGCAGACGGCGTCGGCTCGGTGCTAATGGGCAGTCCGACGGTGCTCATCAACAACATGATGGCGTGCCGGCTAGGCGACATTGTGGTGGAAAAACCAGGTCTGGCAATGGGACCCGCGAATCCCATCGTCATGGGTGAGCCCACTGTGATCATTGGCGAGGTCGGGATGGGCTCCCCGGTGATCGTCACGCCCATTCCGCCTCTGGTTCTCCTGGGACAGGCCATGGCGGGCGTCGGAGCAGCAGCCCAGTCTCTTGCGCAAGGATCGTCCAGCGGTACACCGTTCATCCATCCTTGTCCGGGTTGAGAGGCGCTATCGCAGGCGGCAGGTCCTGCCGCTGGAGAAGGGAGCAAGGTTGTTTCTCAGGACAAGAAGTCCTGGATCGAAATCGAGTTGCTCGATAAGCAGGGCAAACCAGTTCCGAATGAGGAGTACCAGATCGAACTGCCGGACGGCTCCACCGTCGATGGAAATTTGGATGGCATGGGTCTTGCACGCGTGGATGGCATCGACCCCGGAACATGCAAGATCACATTCCCGAAGCTGGACAAGAGAATCTGGCATCGGAAATGAGCTGGCAGTTTCATCGGTTTTTCTCACAGGCTAAATCGGGCAGAGGTAAACGGCAATGGGAGGTTATTACACGGTAGTGCAAGGCGATCATCTCTCCAAAATCGCCAAGGAGCACGGCTTCCCCGATTACCATGTCATTTGGGACGATCCTAACAACGCCGAGTTGAAACAAATGCGACAGAATCCGAATGTCTTGTTTCCCGGCGATCAGGTCTTCGTGCCCGATAAGGAAGACAAAGAGGAATCCGGCAATACAGAGAAACGTCACACCTTCCAGGTAGACAAGGAGCCGCTCAAGTTGCGCCTCGTGCTGGAGGATGCTTTCGAAAAGCCGATTGCAAATGCCAAGTGCGCTCTAACCGTGGACGGCCAAGTCTCACAGCCTACGACCGATGGCAACGGCAAGATCGAAGTGGATATCCCTTCAAATGCGCAAAGCGCAACGCTAGTAATCAGAAGCGACGAGACTTCGTTTCAAAACATCCCGATTCCCATCCCAATAGGTAATCTGGATCCGGGGGACCAGCTTTCCGGCCAGATCTCTAGGCTGAACAACTTGGGATACTTTGCTGGAAATCTCGACGGAACGCTTGCGGGGAGTGGCGTCAACGCGGCAGGTGGCAACGGCACCAACACCGCTGGCTGCGGGGGTTGCGGCAGCGCAGACGGCGACAGCAATAATGCCGGCCAAGACGGTGAACAGCAATTTCGTTCCGCAGTAGAGGAATTTCAGTGTGACCAGGGCCTGACGGTGGACGGCATCTGCGGCCCTCAGACCCAGGCCAAGCTCAAGCAGGTGCACGGCTGCTAGGAGTGGTTCCGACAAGCGATTGAGCCGTCTCAGGATAGTAGAGAGAGTGCAATGAGCACTAACAAGCAGGGTATAGTTCACGGTGCATCGGAGGGCGGCGTCCTCGGCGAACATCCGGATCCACCGCCGTTTAAGTTTCTCGTGGGCCCTTCGACTACGACTGAGTTGAACACGCTCCGAGTTCCTTTGGTCCCGATTCTTTGCTGGAAGGTGGAGGACATACGGTTTGCCTTCGACTCTTCTTTTGTAACGGGTAATCCCGACAACTCGCCCGACCAGTTGACCAACCCGTCCGACCCGACCTCCGATCCGATAGCGCAACCCTTCGATGCGAAAAAGGGCGACATTCGAGACGAGTTACAGGCGCTGGCAGCCCTACTGAAGCCCCCGAACGACGGGTGCCCGCTTTCGGTCTTCGGTCATGCCGACCCGGTGGGTCCGGCGGTGAATCCTGACGGTTACAACAAGGCATTGAGCGATCGTCGGGCAACAGCGATCTATGCTTTGCTCATTAGCGGTACACCAGCGGGTGCCACGGCCGCGGCCCAACTATGGCAGGGAATCGCTACTCAAGAAGGCTGGGCAACCAAGCAGCAGGCCCAGGTCCAGAAAATGCAGCAGGTCACGGGCCTTCCTGCCGGAACCTCGATGGGCACTCTCATCTCGAATTACCTGCCCAAGCTGCTTCCGCCAGAGTTCGTTGCACTCAAATTAGGGCCAAAGGATTTTCTGGCGCAGGGCAATGGTTCCGGCGGCAAAGGGGATTACCAGGGGTGCAGCAGCTTCAATCCACTTATAATTTTTTCCCAAGCAAACGAGGACAAGTTCGCGCCGGGCGCTAACGATCAAAACCAGACGGTTTACGACGAACGGAACCTGGCCAA
>Ga0302325_10023182_pt1 | contig 12948 bp, 7 predicted proteins | sample Palsa_T0_2_FD_201948 | JGI IMG/M metagenome (GOLD analysis project Ga0302325, IMG submission 201948) | Peat permafrost microbial communities from Stordalen Mire near Abisko, Sweden - Palsa_T0_2 | ecosystem: Environmental > Terrestrial > Soil > Palsa > Peat permafrost | place: Sweden: Abisko... | reverse complement strand
GCCTCCATGGCCGCGCGCCTGGATTCGTCCCGGCGCGCCATATCCGCCGCGATGGTGCGCGATCCGGCATAGAGCACCAGCGCCAGACCCGCCGAGAAAAGCGGGATCACGTACATAGCTTGATGCAACCCGATGGCCCGGTACGCTTCTCCGACTGCCGCTGAGCCCGCAGCTTCGGCCGCGCGGTGCGCCAGGTAATCGCTGAGCCGCCCGGTGATCAGCGGCCCGAAGGAAGCGCCGCACAGATACATGGCCAGGAAATAAACCGACATGGTGGTGCCCCGCAGCGCCGGCGGCACCAGGTCCTGAATCGCTGCGTACACCGGCCCGTAGTACATGTTCAAAAGACCGTATGCCGTCATGATCAGGATAATGGATGCCGCAGCGGCGCCAGCCTGTTGCCGGATCCCCGCCAGCACCACGGGCGCGGCCAGAAGCGCGGCGAAGGCGGCCGAAAGCATGCGCCCGTCCTGCCGCTTGCGGATCACCCGATCGCCCAACGCACCGGCGGCCACGCCGCCCAGCACTCCGGCCACACCATATCCGACGCCCGCCCAAAAACCCGCCGCGCCTACCGACAGCCGGTGATACCGCACCAGGAACGCCGGAAAAAATGTCGCCAGCGCGTACAGATTGAAATTCACCAGCGCGCCCGAAGCGATGATCCACCACATGGTCGGGATACGCAGAATCGACCACGGGGATGCATCGGCCTGCCGCCGCGCCTCGCTGGCTCCACGGGCCGGCTCCGACAGGCTCAACAGTGCCGGGATCAGCAGCAGGGCCGGCAGCGCGGCGGTAACCAGCGCGGTGCGCCAGCCCCAAGCCTGCGCCGATGGACCGCCGATGATATGGCTGAGCGCGGCGCCCAGCGGCACGCCCAGCATAAACACCGCCAGCGCCCATGACCGCCGCTCGGCGGGAAACAGATCGCCGATCCAACTGGTAGCCGTGGGTGCGCAGGCCGCCTCGCCCACATATACGCCCAAGCGCGAAACCATGAGCATCCAGTAGGCTTTCACCAGGCCGCCCGCGCCAGTGAGCGATGCCCAGACCGCCACGCCCACCGCCAGCAACCGCTTGCGATTCCCCGAATCCGCCAACCGGCCGAGCGGCAGCCCCACCAGCGCGTACAGCACGATGGGTAGCGTTCCCAGCGCGCCTAATTGCGTGTCGGAGAGGTGAAACTCTTTGCGAATAGGCTCCAGCAGCGCGCCCAGCACCTGCCGGTCGTAGAAGTTGAGAATGTTAATGGCGAACAGGACCGCCAGCGAGCGCTGCAGGTTCTTGGAGTGCACTGGCTGAGAATAGTAACACAACCTATCCCACTGGCGGCGCTATCGGTGTGCCGGAAATGTTCCTGCCTGCCATGCGTCGGCCACGACCCGATCTATTTATGCAGACCCGTCACTGAACATATCGGCTACCGGGGCGCTGGGCCTCGCTGGAAGGCCACTAGATGCGGACCTACATCCTGATGTTCGGCGGATTCACCTGGGTATTTGCACTGGCTCCGTCCTCGGACCTCGCAACTAACCCTGATTTGACCGGATTGTTCTCAATGTATCCAGCGCCTGAAGCGTCGCCAGGAGTGGCGACGGGCACGCACGAGTGCGTACGCCACGACGGCCAAGTCCTTAAGTTAGCGCTTATGCCAACGGCACGACTACCAGGGAGGTGTTCAATACCCGAGAGGCTCTCCGATCGCAGACGTTGGTCTCCATCGCCATCACGGACACGGGCCGCGCGGACTTTCAGCGATTCAGTACCCCCAGTTTTGCCCCAGCGAGTTAAGATGAACAGTCTCGAACGCTCCGCTCAGGTCCGGGATGGCTTTACCGTAACCTGGCAGGGCGGCAAGGACGTGCAAATGATCGCTAAGTTCACCGCCATCCTGGTTCTGTTGGCAGCACCCGTTATGGAAGCCCAGGAGCCCTTTCCAGTTATCTCGAAGCTGGATGCGGCTACCATCGCGGGCCGGCCTGTCCAACTGGATGCCGATGGCAAGCTATTGCCGTGGCCCATGCCCGACGACACTGGTTACTCGTATAGCTCCCATTTCCTGACCCAGTGGAGCATTCTCTGGGATCAGTACAATCGGCAGCGCTACTACTACTTCTTTTGCTGCTTCGATTTCGACAGGGTATCTTTTGAGTTACAGCCGGATTGGCATTGGGCCAACTCTACGGCATATCTTCGCGCCATGATGCAGGGCTTCATCGAGCGGCTGTACCCGTATACAGGCGATCCCAATACGCTGGTTTTCCTGCAGGATTTGGTCGATTACGAGCTCGAAAACGGGCTGACGCCGGAGAACTATGTGTGGGGCGGCGTGCCGTACACGTCGGCCAACCCCGGTGCCCGCCGCTACACCGGATGGAGCCATCATGGGGAGGATTACCTCGAGCCGCACGTGGTCGGCGAGGACGGCTACGCCTATCTCCGCCTTTATGAGATGACCGGCAACACAAGATATCTCAAAGCTGCGATTCGCTGCGCGGACGCACTGGCCAAAAACTACCGAACGGGCGACGCGGACAAATCGCCCTGGCCCGTGCGCTGCTATGCCCGGGACGGAAAGGTCGAAGGGCGGGGAATGGGTCCTTACTCCGCCAATGTCGTCGAGCCGATCGTGCTTTTTGACGAGTTGATCCGGCTCGACCAGGGTGATGTGGCGCGCTACCGGCAGGTTCGCCAGTCGGCCTGGGAATGGCTGCAGCAGTATCCGATGAAGAACAACATCTGGGTTGGATATTTCGAGGATGTGACGCCCAACATGGCAAACATGAACCAGGTTATTCCGTTGGAGTACGCCCGCTATGTTCTCCTGAATCCGGAGAAGGACCTGGAATGGCGCGACCACGCCCGCAAGTTGATCGAATGGGTCAAAACCACGCCGAAGTGGCCCAAGTATATACTTCACGGCGCCACCTTTACGAACGAGCAGGGCGATGGGAAGAGTTTCTGCTGCAACGAGCCGAACCAGTGCTGCGATAGCCACACGTCTCGCCTGGCCGCTGTGGAAGCCTTTTACTACGCGAAGACCGGCGACACAACATATAAGGAGGAAGCGTTCCGGTCCTATAACTGGGTGACTTATTTTCAGGGCAGACCGGAGGGCGCACATACGCCCTTTGGCAACCAATGGTGGTTCACGGATGAGTTTTCAGATGGCCCGCGCCGCCTGATGGACGCCTTTTGGGCTGTCCCGGAGTGGGCTCCGGCGGATGAAACGCATCTCGTGGGCTCGCACTCGGTCGTCACTAAGATCGCGTACGGTAAAGGGTCCGTTACCTATTCTACGTTCGATCCGTCTTCCACCGACGTCTTACGGCTCAACTTTGTTCCGGACTCTGTTTCGGCGGGCGGCCGCGGTCTAGCCCGCCGCGGCGATCTGAAGCAGGAAGGTTATACGTTCGACGATACGAGCCATGTGCTTCGCATAAGGCACGATCGCGCGCGGGATGTCGATATCCAGGGTACCGCCGCGCAGCCGGTTCCACTGATCGTGGATTTCGACAATCCGCACGTGGACGCCGATGTCGCGTTGCGGGGGCAGTATCCTTCCGGGGTGATTGATTGGGGAGAGGGGCAGTGGAAAGTGTACGCTCCGTCCGGACGCATGAGCACGTTCTCGGTGGGCGCGGCCGAGGGTAACGCGCAGAAGGCAAACTTCCGTTTTTTTCACCCGCGTATCTTGATTTACCTGGACGTATACAACCCTCTTGCCCAGGAGGTAAAGCTAACGCTGCGCGCACCGGAAATGCGCGAGGTCGCATTTACCCTGAAGCCCGGCCAACTTCAACGCATCAAAACCGGGTGGATGAACCGCGCGTCGATGGTTTCCGTCGAGTCCGAAAACCTGCGCGCCCTTCGCTTTGACAACCTGGCTTATTCGCCATACCTGTGGGCGAGGATCGATTAGGAGCGCTGTTTGCCAATTATCGTCAATAGGTTCGATTCAAACCGCCGTTTTTTGAACGGACAGGTCCTTCCCGGACTGTTTCGATTCTCGCTCGATTGGGCGCCAGTGGCCGGTGAGGGTGGCGGAGCGATTTTCCGGGCAATCTCAGCAGCAGCTTCGGCTGCAACTGACTCTCGCCGCGGTCCCGTCAAAGCGATCGTGATCGACAAAGCTGAATCGCGGCAAACGGCGCGCGGTAACCCATGAACGTCGCCGGACACGGTTGTCACCGCGGCGCCGCCGCTGTCGCACAAGGAAGATATCTTTGTATAACTAGGTAGTGCGTATCCCTATTGTTTTCGGAGTCCGAACTGTTAGGATCGTTTGGAACGGCTCGTGCAATTAAGCGCGTGGGAGTGAAAACACGATGACGAATTTTCTGCGCAACTTATGGATGGACGATCAAGGCCAAGACCTGATCGAGTATACGCTGCTCATGGCTTTTGTGGCCCTGGCTTCGGCTGCCCTGTTTATCAGTTCGGGCACCAGCGTAAGCAAAATCTGGAGCACCACCAACAGTCAGTTGGCCGCCGCCGCATCTACGGCTGCGAGCTAAACACCGAACCGGAGTGCCGGATACCCTGCACTCCGAACCACCACCCGCAACCTTGTTCCGGAAGAGCGTACGGTGCGGGGGCATGGTTAAAAGAGGGGGTACTGAATGGACATTGCGAAGGTTCTAGCGGAATTGCGCCAAGAGCGCCAGCAGATTGAGGAGGCGATTCTGAGTCTCGAACGACTGGCCGGGAGCAGAAGTCGGAGACTTGGCCGGCCGCCAGCCTGGATGACCGAGGTCCCGGCCAAGCGGCGGGGCCGGCCGCCCGGCAGCAAGAACAAAATCCGGAATATTTGCAAGCCTTACAAATCCGCTACTTTCGATTCTATCCAGTAAAAGCAAGCCGGCCGCTGGGCCGCGACGGGAAAGCTGGCGCCCCAATGTTCCAGTCCCTCGCGCCAGTTGGCTCGGCGCCGCCGGGAAGGCGCCGGCACGCCCGCGTTAGCCGGGCGGTTTGTCTGCGTGCGCAAACCGCAATTATCCGACTCGGCGTCATACCGCCATCATCTTCGACACGGCCTTATCGATCGCTAGGGGGCATTGTCTCTCCTTCATTTTCAATGCCGCCCACCATCTAAGCAACGGCCATTTTCGTGTCCAAATTTTGGGGTCCATTACACCGAAGCTCTCAATCTCTTTTGCGCGAGCAGATTGAATGCACCACAGCCCTGCCTGTGACGCCTCTACTGTTCCGTGGCTTCGTTTCGGCGCCGGTCACAATCGAAGTATGGTTTCTGCACCACTGTGCGGCCATCTGAACTGCTCTGATCCATCGCGTCGATCCAAACTAGCATCATGCCCTATTGCATCCACGACGTTCCGCGGGGCGGCCAGGGGTCTCGGGGATGCGAGGCTGCGCGGTGCTTTGCGTATCCCATTTTTGGACTACGTTCCGGAATGCGTGGGCTGATTCGTGCCTTCCGCCATAGGTAGAGTTTGCCGATCCCCACTTGCAGCGCTTGGCCTCGCCACCATCCGCCAGCCGGCATCGGGCAGAACCGCCGCTTGAATTCGAGGGCGCGCGATCCCTGCTCCGTTTCCTTAGAAGCGCAAAGGGGCACGCTTTCATGCGCCGCCCCGCGCCGCGGCGAGTCTTTTTCTTATATACTCATACCTCGCAACCTGGAGCGATCTCATGGACCTGAACCCGACGCCGCAAGAGCGGCAATTTCGAGATGAACTGCGCGCCTGGCTGGAAGCGCGTTGGCCCAAATAATATGGCGGGCGCGACGGCACCCTCATGGAAGGCTATCTTCACCGAGAAGCGGCGCTATCTGCCGAAGATTCTCAGCGGCGAAGAGAGGGCCGGGCCGGCAGGTGGAACTTTGGCCGGATTAGTACCGGGAAGTCGGCTTGGCGACGGCTAATGCGCGCCGAATCGTAGCAACTTGGGCGTATAACGCACTACCCCTTGAGTTGCCACCCTGCCACCAAGATCCGCTCAATCGGAGAAGAGGTCCATATGAAACGACCCAGCAGGCAAACCCTTGCGTCGGCGTGTCGGTAGCTCATCCCCGAATCAGCCGCACCGCATTCGACAGCGGATTGCCCGCGGCGGGTTGGGCGGCCGCCGCCGCAGCTTCCTCGGCCGGCGCAGGTTGCTCTTGCCCCTCTCCGGGTGACAGGAACAGGTTAGTCTGCACCCCGTGCTGGCGGGTGTACAGGTCGTAATATCTGCCGTGCAGCGCGTACAGCGATTCGTGCCGTCCGTGCTCCACGATGCGGCCGCCTTCGACAACCAGAATCTGGTCCGCACGCCGGATGGTCGAGAGGCGGTGCGCGATGACGAAAGTCGTGCGGCCGCGCATCAGATAGGACAGGCCTTCCTGAATGAGGGCTTCGGATTCCGAATCGAGGCTGGAGGTGGCTTCATCCAGAATGAGGATGGCGGGATCGGCCAGGATGGCGCGCGCGATGGAGACGCGCTGGCGCTGGCCGCCCGAAAGCTTCACGCCGCGCTCGCCGACGATCGTGTCGTAGCCCTTCTCGAACGACTCGGCGAATTCGTCCACGCGCGCGATGCGGCAGGCTTCGCGAATCTGCGCTTCGGTTGCGCTCGGACGCGAAAAGGCGACGTTCTCGCGAATGGTGCCGTCGAACAGGAAAGTGTCCTGCAACACCACGCCAAGCTGCGTGCGGTAGGAGTCCAGCCGGATGGTCGAAAGATCGATGCCATCCACATAGATGGCGCCGTCCTTCGGCGTGTAGAAGGCGGCGATGAGTCCGATGATGGTGGATTTGCCGGAACCGGACGGGCCCACCAGGGCGGTCACCGTATCGGGCGCCGAGCGGAATGAGACATCGTATAACACCGTCTTGCCTTCGTCATAAGCGAAGTTCACACCTTCGAAAACCACTTCGCCGCTGATGCGCCCGATGCTGACTGTGCGGCGGGGATCCTCATCCTCGGGACGCTCGCGCAGCACTTCGCGGGTGCGCTCCAGGCCGGCCAGCGCTTCGCTGATCTGCGTGCCGATGCCCACGATCTGGAAAACCGGGCCGATCAGAAAGGCGAGGAACATCGTGAACGTAAAGAACCCGCCCATCGTCAGGTGTCCGGCCATGATCTGGCGCGCGCCCAGATACATGACCAGCGCGCCGAGAATGCCCATCATGAGCGTGGCGCCGAGGCTCATGAGAGACGTGGAGGTGAGGCTCTTCATCACGTTGTCGAGCAGGCGCTGGACTCCTCCGGCGAAGACTTCCGCCTCGGCGGCTTCGGCATGATAACCCTTCACCACGCGCACGCCGCCGAGCGATTCGGTGAGGCGGCCGGTGACCTCCGCGTTGATCTTGCCGCGCTCGCGAAAGATAGGCCGCATCACGCCGAAGGCTTTGCGCAGGGCCAGGCCGAAAGCCAGGACGGCCGCCAGCGCCACGCCGGTCATGGGCGCGCTGAGTTTGAGCAGCACAACCAGCGACAGGATGGCGGTCAGCAGTCCGCCGGTGAATTCCACCAGGCCGGTGCCGATGAGGTTGCGCACGCCTTCCACGTCGCTCATGATGCGCGAGACCAGCATGCCGCTCTTGTTGGAGTCGTAATAGGCGACTGGCAGGCGGCCGACGTGCTGTTGCACTTTACGGCGTAACTCGGCGATCAGGCGTTGGGCGGCTTTGGAGAGCAGTTGGGTGAGGGCGAATGAAGTGACGCCTTGCACGATGGTGGCGCCGACCACAGCCAGAATCAAAAGACGCAACGGCCCGTATTGTTTCTTGGTGATAATGTTGTCCACCAGGGTTTTGGTGGAATACGGCAGCACCAATCCCGAGACGCGATTGATGGCCATCAGGAGCATACCGAGGGCCAGCACGGCGCGGCGCGGGCGCACCAGTTCCCAGACATCGGGCAGCAGCGCGCGCAGACGTTCGGACTTGGGGCGCTTGGTTTGGTCGGGGGGCACTTAGCTATCAGTTTCGCACGGCGCGCAGCGGCAGGGCACCCGGTAAAGTGGCTAGTGGGGCAGGCCCCTGGCCTGCAGCGGCCTCCCAGGCCGCCCACGCGGGTTACGCCCGCGGCGACCGCAAAAGTGCGGTCGCGGCACGCTGAGAGCGTGCGCCACGTCAGGTCGCAGAATCCCCACCGGTCTAGAAAGCCGCGGCCCGCGCGTAGGCGCGCCGGATGCTGCCCGGCAATTGATAGCGATCGAACCCGGCGATGGCACACCAGGCGACTTCACGCACCTCTTCGGAAGTCTGGAATCCGTCGGAGGCGGCCTGGAAGCGGAACATCAGGTCGTGATGCAGGTGGAAGGGCTCGTCGTGCCGCGGCGGGATGCCGTGCACGTCCACACCGATCAGCAGCGGTGATGCGTCCGCGCGCAGGATGGCGCCGGTTTCTTCGACCACTTCGCGCCGGCCGGCGTCGCCGATGGCTGCGTCTTCGGGCTCCACGTGGCCTCCGGGGAGCAACCAGCGCTGCAGGCGGCGATGCAGGACCAACAGGATGCCGTCTTGGTTGGGGCTGAGGACGAGGCCGCTGCACGTGATGTGGCCCGGATTGAATTGGCGCCGGGAGAACGGCGCGGCGGAGGAGGCCAGCATCGCCAGCGCCAGTTCCTTGCTTTTGGCGGCCTCGCCGTCTGTGCCGGGATCGAAGCGATGCAAGAGGCCGGCGACCGACATGGTTGCGATCATCTTTCGATTATGGCGCCCCGGTCTCTATGATGGCCACGCCCCAAGGTTCCAGGGTCAGCGAGTCGCCATTGGCCACCGCACTGTCCGCCAGCAACTCCCGGCCTGCGGCGTAGGGGTAGACGATCCGCTGGGCCGTGGAAGAGAAATTAAAATAGTAGCGAATCGGCTGGCCGGCGCGGCTGATTCCGTGTTTCACCTTGACTGCGGCCGGCAACTTCTGGTCCGGCCCGATGAGTTGGGCTTGCTCCAGGACGCGTTCCAGCACTTTCTGCTGCAGCGTGTCACTCAGAACGGTACCTTCATAGGTCAGCATGCCCTTGCCATAATAGTTCTCGGTAACGGCCGGATACTTACCGAAAAACGGGTGATCGTACCAGGCCAGCGGCTTGGCGCTATCGAGCATCAGCATCTCCGCCCAGTCGGTCACGCGGTTCTCGGCGCCGGCCTGGAAAGGATCGCCCTTGAGCGCCAGCGGCTTGGCGAGATTCGAGAATTCCTGATAGTGAAAGCCGGCAGCTTCGCGCAACGGCCCCGGAGCCATCGCGTGACGCACGGTGGAGTACTCGTCGCAGAATCCACTTTTCAATGTCAGCACCAGGTGACCGCCCGCGCGGACATAGTTGACCAAACGTTCGAGCAGCGCGTCGCTGGCGATATACAGCGGCGGCACCACCACTACTTTGTAGGCGCTCAAATCCTGGGTCTCCGGGAAGACGAAGTCAACTCCCACGTTCAAACGGTAGAGCGCGCGGTAGAGGCGGCGCATTTCCAGATCGTAACCGCCGGGACGGCTCCAGGGCATGTCGCCCGCGGGCTGCGACAGCAGGAAGGGCATGTATTCGGTGCCGCGTCGCGAATCGTTGCTGTAAAGCAAGGCCACCGGGTGGGACGCTTTCAGATCCGCGATTCGCGGACCGATGCGCTGCAATTCATGCGCGGTACGCGACACTTCGGCGTACGCCCGGCCGGGTTCCAAATCGTGCGACAGCACGCCCTTCCAGTAGGTCTCCTGGCCGTAGTGCAGCGAGTGCCAGTGCCAGTATTCGACCATGTTGGCGCCGGTGGCGGCCATCAGGTAGACATCCTGGCGCAGTTGCCCGTCGTAGGGTGGAAACTGCGAGCGCGAGTCCCAGCCGATGGTCTGCGCATTGATCTCGGTGACAAGGTAGTTAGTGCCTTTGAGCGAGCGCGCGAAATCGCCGCCGTAGCTCGATCCTTCGCCGTCGTAGAGATCCTGCGTCGTATGGTAAGGATTGATGCCCACGATGTCGAGGCTCTTCGAGACGGCGTATTCGTTGACGTCGGATCGGGTAGCGCCGCCGAAATCCTGCATGACGAACTGATCCGGGCGTAGGTATTCGCGCACCAGTGCAGCCTGCCAGGCCAGATAGTGAGTGGCGAGCGAATCCTGGTAGCGGTCCCACTCCAGCTTCCAACCGGGATTCAGAATGCCGTCGCGCGGAGGAACTTCGGACCAGTCATGCAGGCTCTGGCCCCAGTAGACCAATCCCCAGATCTTGTTCAAGCGGTCGACGGTCCCGAACGTCTCTTGCAGGTAGCGCACGAAACCGGCCTGCACATTGGCCCCCGCCGTCCCGTAGGAAGTGGTCTCGTTATCGATCTGATAGCCGATGATGGCAGGGTTGTCGCGATAGTGTTCGGCAATCTTGCGGATCACGCGCTCGGCATAGCGCAGGAAATCCGGGTTGGTGATATCCATGTTCTGGCGAATGCCGTAGGTAGCTTTTTGGCCGTCGATCCGGGTCGCCAGAATTTCGGGATGCTTTTTGAACATCCAGGGCGGGATCGAGTAAGTGGGGGTGCCCATGATGACGCGAATGTGCGCGCGCGCCAGGCGTTCGACAATGCGGTCCATCCAGGCGGACTCGAACCGGCCGTCCTCGGGCTCCCAAAAGCTCCAGGTGGATTCGCCGACGCGAACGACACTGATGCCGGCCTGCTGCATCAGTTGGACGTCTTTGTCGAGGCGGTCCTCCGGCATATACTCCTCATAGAAGGCAGCGCCGTAGAGGACCGTATCCATGCGGTCCGGGGCGAAGGGCTGCCGGTTCTGGGCAAGGTTCTGCGCCAGGGTCCGGCTTCCGGCGCTCACAAGCAGAAGCGCGAGCGGCAGGGCCCGGCGCAGCCGGCTATCTCTGCGAATAGGTGACACTGACGGTTGTCCCTTTGGCATCGGTCCCCACGGTAACCATGGCGGTGCGTTTGTTGGACTGATCTTCAGCGGAGACCAAGCCGCTGGAGGATGTGCCGGAATCGCTGGTGGTGGTGGCAGTGATCTTGAATCCGTTTTGTTTCAGCCCACGTTCATAAAACGCCAGGACGTCCTTGAGCGCGTCTTGGGTCTGAAACTGAAAGCTGGCAGCGGCGCCATCTTTACCATTCACGCTGAAAGTGCTCTGCGGCTTGGCGTTGGGGTACGCAGGCATCCACGCCGGCAGCGTGGCTTGGTTGGCCCCGAGCGTAAGCGACTCGGAGCCGGACTTCATCTGCAAGCTGCCGGTTTGACCGTCCCCGTGCGCTTCCATGGTGACCGCGTCCTTGCCTTCCTCGCGAAACGTAATCTTTCCGCGTTTCATTTCGTCGAAGCTCACGGTCATGGTTTTGCCCGTGGACCTCTGGCGGATGGTGACGCGACCCTGCCCATCGTCGACGGAGACCACCTCCAGGTCCGGATTGGTCGCGGCCAGCAGTTTGGCGGTGGCCAGGGCCGGGTTGTTCCGCATCATCTCCGGATCGAGCCCAGCTTGCTTCGCTTTGTGAACCACGAAGATGCCGGCGCCCACGATGGCGATTCCGATCAGGACGAATAGTCCGGCTGCGGCGGCGAGTATCCAAACGATCGGGCTGGTCTTGCGCGGGGTTGCTGGGGAGGGGGGCGTGGCTGCAGCCTCGGGAGGCGGATCGGCGGTTTTGGCGCGGGCTCCGCAGGCCGCGCAAAACGCGCCGCTCATTTGGGCTCCGCAGTTCTGGCAGAATGGCATGTTTGCTCCGATGCTCAATCTAACACGGGCGGGAATGGCAAAAGTGCCCAATGTGTCTGCGTAAATAGTGGGGCAGGCCCTTGGCCGGGGGACCCTCTGGGTCGGGTCCCTTGGACCCGCAGAAAAGACGGCGGCCTGAGAGGCCGCCGCAGGCCAAGGGCCTGCCCCACAAAACTAAGAGCGCAAGAATTTGCTCAGGCGCTCCATGGCGGGCTCCAGGATCTCGCGTCCCGCGGCATAGCAGATGCGTACGCTACCCTCGCCGCCCGCTCCGAAAGCCACGCCCGGCGCCAGACCCACGCGGCATTGCTCCAGCAACTCCCGGCAAAAGCCGAACGAGTCGGTCAGCCCCTCAATTTTAGGAAAAAGATAGAACGCGCCATCCGGCTTGGGCACGGTCACACCGGGCATGCCGCTCAGCGCGCTCAAACAAAGGTCGCGGTTCTGTTTCAGGCGCTCCAGCATGCGGACCAGTTCCTCTTCGCCATGCGCCAGGGCCGTTTCAGCCGCCTTCTGCGCGAAGCTCGCTGCATGCGAAATAATGAACTCGTTCAATTGCGTGGCCTTCTGGGCCAGATCGCGGCGGGCCACCAGCCAGCCCACGCGCCAGCCGGTCATGCAGTATGTTTTGGAGAAGGATTGCACCACCATCACAGCGTCGTCGCGAGTGGCCTTGCGCAAAATCGACGGAACGGGAGTGCCCAGCGGGCCGCCCGCGTAATACAGGCGGTCGTAGACTTCGTCGGCCAGCAACCAGAGTCCGTGTTGGCGGGAGAAATCCAACAAGAGTTGCTGGTCTTCATCGGTGGCCACCCAGCCCAGCGGATTGGAAGGCGAAGTATACAACAGCAAGCGGGTGCGCGGGGTGAGGGCTGCCTCCAGCGCATCGAAATCGATGGCGTAGCGATCGCCGCACAGGGGCTGCGGGATCTGCCGCACGACCGCATTGGCCATGGATACGCTGGAGGAACCATTGGGCCACGCGGGCGTGAGTACCAGCGCCTCGTCGCCGGGATCGAGCACCGCGCGAATGCCCAGGTTCAAGGCTTGGACACCGGACGCGGTGACCACGATCTCGGTGGCGGGATCCAGCTCCACCTGGTGCAACGCGGCGTACTGCCGGGCGATGGCGCGACGCAGCGAAGGCAGTCCGGCGTTCTCGGTATAAAAGGTGTAACCATCTGCCAAGGCGTCGACGGCGGCGCGCTTGATGAAGTCGGGCGTGGGCAGGTTCGATTCGCCGAAATACAGCCGCAGCACGCCGTCCATGGACATGGCGATTTCCGCCAGTT
>Ga0302325_10023180_pt1 | contig 12949 bp, 14 predicted proteins | sample Palsa_T0_2_FD_201948 | JGI IMG/M metagenome (GOLD analysis project Ga0302325, IMG submission 201948) | Peat permafrost microbial communities from Stordalen Mire near Abisko, Sweden - Palsa_T0_2 | ecosystem: Environmental > Terrestrial > Soil > Palsa > Peat permafrost | place: Sweden: Abisko... | reverse complement strand
CACGAATCAGCGGCGACCACGCTCAACCACTACGCAGGCCTGTTTCCGACAGATCTGGAAGACATCGCTTCCCGGCTCAACACTGCCGCGCGATTGACTATCGCCAGCCAACGCGAGTCATCTGATGCCAAAAAATCACCGACCACAGCACCGACCAGAACAAGCCAAGACCAGTCGGCGGGCAACCGAAACCCACCGCTGATCTGCAAAAACAGTGAGTGCCCCCGGCAGAGTGCCACAGAGTGCCCCCGGCAGGATTCGAACCTGCGACACCGGCTTTAGGAGAGCCGTGCTCTATCCCCTGAGCTACGAGGGCTGAAGACATAGCTAAACCTAGCCGCTTGCCCTTTCCAAGCGGGTACCGGTTCTCATATCCAGACGTGAAGACGAGGGTGGCCAGTACCGTCGGGCGGCGCATCTCGTGGAAACGAAACCGGTGTTTCGATGCCGGCGAGCGTGACGCTCACCGCTTCCGCATCGGCAGAGACGGCGAAGATCTTGCCGATGACGTAGGTGTCCTCGTCGTCCCATTTGATGATGGTGGTGCGCCCGAGGTGCTGCACCGCAAGGTCTTCGGGCGCGACCTCCGTCGGCTGGGTCGGCGGTGCCGGCGCCGCGGGATCAAGCTCGTCCTGAGCGGGGGTCGGCCCGGAGTCCTCTGCCCAAGCGAGGTCATCGCCGAAGTATTCGCTGTCGCCGCCGGTGTGCCCGAGTTGCCCGGGGCCCGGCGTCGCCGGCTGTGCGTCCGGTTCTCCGTCCTCGACCCACAGCCGCCAGCCCGGCGGTGGCGGCGGCCACGACGGATCCGGCGTCCAGTCCCGGTGTGGTGCCCAACCTTTAGGCGGCTTCGGCCAGTTCGGTGGCGGGTTGTATCGCATCAGACACACAATACGGAACCCAGCGGTCAGCGGAGTTCGGCGATCACCTTCGCAATGGTGTCGACATGATTCTCCTGGAAAGTGAAAGACGTCAGCCCGTAGGTGTCGCGGTAGCCGCGCAAGGTGTCGGCGATGTCGCGCGGCGATCCGCTCAGCACCGAGGGGAGTGCCAGCAGTGCCTCGTCGGACAGGTCCACGAACCTGCGAGTCAGCGAGAGGTCGGCTTTTCCGGAGCTGTCGGACGGCACTGCGGTGATCGCGAGGTTCAACTCGAGATCCGCAAAGCGGTCGCCGGCGGCATTGCGGACGAACTCGACGCGCTCCGCGAGCGGGTCGGCGACGGTGCCGGGGTTGGCGCCGGTCAACCCGATGATGTCGGCGTGTCGGGCGGCAATTGTCAGCAGTCGATTTCCGTTGCCGGCGATCAGGATCGGCACACCGGGCAGGTGCTTCTTGACGTAGGTGGTGACGTGCTCGAGGTAGTCGACCCGTTGCCGGGCGGTCGGATATGGCAGTTCGGCAGCCTCGAACTCCTCGCGCACGTAGCCGGCGCCGAGGCCGAGGTCAAGACGCCCGTCGCTGAGCTGATCGACTTCGGCAGCGTCACGAGCCAGCAGGGCCGGCTTGTAAAAGCCGGCATTGAGGACGTAGGTCCCCAGCCGCACCGTGGAGGTCGCCGCCGCGATCGCCGTCAGAACGGGAAACGGTGCCGGCGCGCCAAGATGGTCGGGCAGGTGCAGGGCGTTGAACCCGCTGTCCTCTAGTCGCTTTGCCTTGTCCTGCAACGCGTTAAGTGACTTGGCAGTGTGAATCCCCACCGAAAAGCGAAAAGCCCGTGCGGCCATCGTCCACCTCAGATTCTGTTGTTAGTTGGATCGCAATTTCCACGTGCGGGCGGCGGCCGCCAAGCCCTGCACCAGGGCGGCCGTCACCGGCGACAAGCCGTCGTCCCCGGGTAGCGGGCTCCGCGGGCTGATGCCTCTGACCCGGGTCGGCAACTCCAATTGCGTGCCGCCGTCGCGGGTCTGGTTGACCGGGTTCTGCGAATTCAGCCCCCGCAGCTCGACCGGAATCTCGTCAAGATCGGTGACGACGCGATAGCCGGACAAGTCGAGGTGTGCTGCCAGGTGCGCCGCCAGCGCGCGGTTACGGCCGCCTGCCAACAGTTGGGTGGCGCGGCCGATCCGCCCGTAGCCGTGCAGCGACACCGCGACGTCGACGTGGTCGAGGAATGCCGCAAGGCGCGCCGATTCGTCGGCGTGAAACAGTGCCGACGACAGATGGTGCGGATAGCGGTCGGGATGTCGTATCAGATACACCGACGCGTCGGCTGCCTCGGCGGCCAGCTCGGCGATCACGTCGGTCATTTCTTCCAGTCCACCCCCGTGAATCGCCAGGAATCCGAAGCGCGATCGCAGCCGGCTGGCCTCCACCACCCCGGCCTCGGAAAGCAGCTCGGAAAGCGTCTGTGGCGCAGGCGTTGTGGGCCGCGATCGCGGGCGGGGCCACCGGGCGGGATCCCATCGACGCAGGAAATCGACCCAGCGCTGCGGCAACCCGTGATGCACCGCGCCGTCGATGATCCGCTCCAGGTAGCCGGGCCGCGGCGGGCCCGGATTCACCCGGTGGTCGACGTAGACCCACGCGTCTGACGGCCCGTCGTCGGTGTGCACGGTGAGCCGGTCGCGTCGATAGCGCAGCGGCACGCCCTCGGCGCTGTCCAGGGCCGCCAGATCCTCGTCGGAGACCTGCCAGACGACTCCGTGTACCTGCGTTCCTTCCAACGGTTCTATGGTGGCGACCCCGCGCTCGTTGATCAGCCAGTCATGGTCGGCGAGAACGGCCCGTCGGGGATGAGACGAATCGGGGCACCGCAGCGCCATTTGTCGCACGCAGAGGTTCGATCCGTACGCGAAGTAGATATGACCGCGGCCCGGCGTCACGAGGTCGATGTTAGCTCAGCGAAATATCTGCCCACCTCCGACACAACGGCAGCCCGAGGACGGTGGTCTGAGCCGGTGGTGACCGCGAGGTTAATTCCACGCGTCATGGGTTTGGTACCGGTGTGTTCGGTGACAGGATTGCTCAATGAGTGGCGGGGACGATGACGGCACGCGGGATCGGGACACGATCGAACGTGAATTGCGACTTCTGGCGAGCGTGCGTAATGCCTACCGTGAGCGGGGCGGGGCGGGCCCGTCGATAGGTCAGATGGACGATCTGTTGGACGAGCTGCTCGAACTCGGCGGCTTGCCAAAACCCCAGCAGGACAACGGGACTCGGGTCTAGTTCGAGTGGTTGCCGCTCACTGTGAGATAGATCAGCACCACGTTGAGCAGGCTGATCAGCACGCCGATCAACCATCCGACGGCGGTGGTGACGCGGTGGTTGGCGTCGGTTCCCATCAGCGCCGTATCACCGGTCAGTCGAACCAGCGGAAGAACCGCGAACGGGATACCGAACGACAGGACCACCTGCGACAGCACTAAGGTCCGCGTCGGATTTAAACCCAGCGCCAGAATGACCAGCGCCGGCGCCAGCGTCACCAACCGGCGCACCACCATCGGCACCGAGCGGTGAAGCAATCCCTGCATGACCATCGCGCCGGCGTATGCGCCGACCGACGCGGATGCCAGACCCGACGTCAACAACCCAATCGCGAAGAACACCGCAACAAGGGGGCTCACGGTGTCGTGCACAACGCGGTAGGCCGCCTCGATCGAGCCGACGCCGCCCCGGCCCTGCATGTTCAGCGCGGCGACCAGCAGCATTGCGGCGTTCACCGCACCCGCGACGACCATCGCCAGGCCGACGTCCAACCGGGTGGCACGCAGCAGATGGCGCCGACGCGGACCCGGTTCGGGATGGCCGTGCCGATCGCGGGCCAATGCCGAATGCAGATAGACCGCGTGCGGCATCACCGTCGCGCCGAGGATGGCCGCGGCCAGCAGCACGCTTTCCTTGCCGTGGAATTGCGGCACCAGGCCGCCGATCACTTCCCCCGGCGGTGGTGTTGCCACGAAGAAGCTGGCCGAGAAGCCGATGGCGATGAGCAGCAGGAGTCCGGTGATGACGCGTTCGAACAGCAGCTGGCCGCGTTGGTCCTGAATTCGCAGGAGCAGCAGCGACACCACTCCGGTGATCACCCCGCCGAGCAGCATGGGCAGACGGAAAAGGATATGCAGAGCGATCGCCCCGCCGACCACCTCGGCCACATCGGTGGCTATCGCGACGATCTCGGCCTGCAACCAAAAGGCCAGCCGGGCCGGTCGGCTCAGCCGCGCCCCGATTGCCTCCGGCAGCGAGCGGCCCGTCACCAGGCCCAGCTTCGCCGACAGGTATTGCACGAGACCGGCCATCACGTTCGCGATGACGATGACCCACAGCAGCGAGAAGCCGAATTGTGCACCGGCGCTGATGTTTGCGGCTACGTTGCCCGGGTCAACGTAGGCGATGGCGGCGACGAAGGCGGGTCCGAGCAGATACCACGCCGGTTTACGCGGGGCGCGGGTGTCCTGGGGCACCTAACTCACTTTCCGTCTACGAATAAGAAAGTTAGGTTAGCCGAAACCTCGAGCTCGCAGCTTTCAGCTCGTCGAATACAGGCCTCGACCGGTGACCAGCGGAAGGTCCAGCGTGGTCCGGATTCCTGCGGGCGCATCGACGACGGCGGGGATGGCGTTGACGACACGCATCGCGGTCGCGACCAGACCGGCGTGGTTGTGGTCGCCCTTGCGACTGCTCAGGCAGACGTCGACGCCGTACGACGGTTCGCCGGTGATCTCGATCCGGTATGAGCCCCCGGGCTGGGCCGGCTGTGGCCAGTCCGGGCACAGGTCTTCCCGCAATCGGGTGACGTGTTCGAGGACCACCGCAGCGTTGCCGTCGACCATCCCGAGCACCTCGAACCGGAGCGCCGCGGCGCTGCCCTCGGGGATATGCCCGGAGGCGATGTCGAAATCTTCGGGTGCCGGTATCCGCTGGTGTCTTTCGGTGACCTCGTCGAGTTCGACACCCAATCCGGCGGCGAGTTGGCGCACGACCGATCCCCACGCCAGACTCAGTACGCCCGGCTGCAGCAGCATCGGGGTCTCGTCGATCGGCTTGCCGAACCCCATCACGTCGAACATGACGGTCGCGCTGTCATAGGTGGCGTAGTCGACGATCTCCATGCAGCGAATCTGCTCGACGCTCTGACAGGTGCCGGCCAGCGCCAGCGGCAGCAGATCGTTGGCGAATCCCGGATCGATACCGTTGACGAACAGGCTCGAATTACCTTCTCGGGCTGCGTCTTCGATCGGCGTGAGCAATCCGGGCGGAAGCACGTTCCACGGATATTGTAGGAAGACCGCACTACTGCCGACGACGTTGACCCCGGCAGCTAGGATTCGCCGGTAATCTTCGAGCGCGTCGGGCAGCCGGTTGTCGGCCATCGCGGTGTACACCGCGCACTGCGGTTCGGTGGCCAGCACCTCGTCCAAATCGGTGGACGCGGCGACTCCGGTCGAGACATCAAGGCCGGCAAGCACTCCGGCGTCTTTGCCGGCTTTGGATTCCGATGAGACCCACACCCCGGTCAGCTCGAAACCCGGATTGGTGATCAGTGCCCGTAATGCGTGGATGCCGACATTGCCGGTGCCGATCAGGGCGACGCGAATGGCCTCCCTCGCAGGGCCGGTCACAGGTCCGGGATCGGCAGGTCGAGGTTGGGAAAGGTGATGCCGCCGTCGACCTCAAGCACCTTCCCGGTCAGGTAGGCGCCAGCCGGCGACGCTAAATACACTGCCGCTGCCGCGATCTCGTCCGGCTGACCGAGACGGCGCAGCGGTGTCGCCTGTTCCATCGGCACCCGAAACTCGTCGTTGGACGCGACAATGTCCAGCGCGGAGGTGGCGATCGACCCGGGCGCGATGGCGTTGACCCGGATCCGCGGGCACAGGTCGAGCGCGGCCAACCGGGTGTAGTGGGCGAGTGCGGCCTTGGCGGTGCCGTAGGCGGCGAAACCGCGGCCGGGCACCCGTCCCATCGTCGAGGTGATGTTGATGATGCTGCCGCTGCCGGAGTGCTCGAGCATCAGCGGTACCGCGGCGATGGTGAGTGCGTGAGCGGTGGCGACGTTGAAGGTGAACGCGGCTTTCAGATCCTTCGTCGACGTGGTCAGCAGCGCGTTGGGCATGGTGCCGCCGACGTTGTTGACGACGATGTCCAGTCGCCCGAAGGCTTCGACGGCATGGCCGGCGAGTTCTGCGGTCACCTCGGGCTGGGCCAGGTCCGCCACGACGATGTGGGCGCGGCGCCCTGCGGCTCGGACCTTTTCGGCGACGGCCTCTAGTTCGGATTGGGTGCGGGAGGCGATGACGACGTCGGCGCCGACGTCCGCGAACGCCAGCGCGATGGCCGCGCCGAGGCCACGGCCGCCGCCGGTGACGACGGCGACTTGGTTGTCGAGTCGGAATTTGTCCAGGATCACGGGCGCCACCGTAACAAGGCGCGGTTCGCCCGCGGGTCCTATTTCTGAAACACGTTCTAGTTTGTTTACCCGGCACGATGGTCCGCGTAACCGCGTTTAGACGTGGGCGGTGTCCTCGAGACGGTCGTATGCCTGCCACCAAAAGGCTTCGTACTCGACCGGTGAGATGGCACCGGTCGACAACATGTCGTCGGCCCGGGTCAGCATCTGAGTCAGGCTTTTCCATTCGCGATGTTGGCGTCGCTCGTTCTCATCGGCGATCACCGGCATGAAGATGAGTGACATGGACTTGACGTGCACGCGCCTAGGTCCGGCCACCAGGAAGAGCAACATCTGGATGCTCAGGTAGGCAGTGATGGCTGCCGCCGGGACGGTATAGGGCGAGGACACCGCGTCGCCGACCATGATTGCGAATAGCACCAGCACGGCGCCGCCCAACGGCCACCCGCGCCGCAGCCGCGCCAGCCGCCGATCAGCGGTGGCGGTGCCGGGCGGGTAGATGATCAACCGGTAGCGCCGAACAGAGTACTGGCTGATTTTGACGTCATAAGATCCCCACGGGTGGTCACCGTCGAGCAGTCGCGACAACCACCGCGCTCTTGGTTCAACGGTTGGGTGTTGGGTGTTGCGCATAGCAGTCAGACATACGCGGAATTTGATACGCCGACGCCAAGCTAAACGACATCACTACGCCTGAAGGCCAAACCTATACGAATCTCTATCGGACGCCTACGAGAAAACTCTCATGCGGACAGCTATAGCCTCCGGTGGCCGTGGGTGTCGTGTGTTGTTTCCCGTGACACTCTTCAGCGTCAACCGTGGTTACTGACGACATCGACAAAATGACCGCGGGTGCCTGACACTTCGGAGATGACAAACGCTGCTGCTGCCAACGAAGATGATGCGAAAGAGATCAACGCTCGCTACCGCGCTTACTGTGACGCGTGTCAAAGTGGCCAGCTAGAGAAGGTGCCCTCGTTCTGGGGGTTTCCCGTTCTCTTTACTGTCGATACCGGAGAGCCGGAGACACTGCACCTGGCGCTGAATACGCCTGACGAGCTGATTAAGTTGTACAGCACTGAATTTGGTGCATCAACGGGGGTGGATGAAACGGTGATCGACAGCAGTGACGTGGTGTTCTACGGGAACAAGCTCGCGACGATCAAGACGTCTTTGCGGCATCTGGCAGGCGGCAAGCTTCACGATACTCAAGACGCAATCTACGGCTGCCGCAGGGTTGATGGCGAGTGGGTTTTCGTTTCCCATCTCAGTCTCGAGGTCACACAAGCGGGATGAGGTAGATCCCGCTCACATCAGCGGGGACCTGGGTCGGACCGGTACGCCGAAGGGTCAGGTCGCCCCGCGAATTGCGGGCAGTAGGCAGACACCGCAACGCCGATGAAGTAGCCGGATTGACTGAGCGAGAGATCGGTGTCCCTTACCAACCTCACCGCCAAAACACTTGACTTATAGTGCTTTTGCAATCCATCGCACACCGAATGCCCCGTCGCAATCGTGGTGTCGGGGTCTTTGATGACGATCCCCTTCTTCGCAAGGGCGGCAACGAATGCATCGTCGGTTGGATCCGCTGATGCGGGCGCCGTGCAGAACAACGACACGGCGGACAGCAGGATCGCGCAGGTTGTCGACCATTTTGTCGGTCCGACATTCATGTGTTCATGTCTCCAAGATTGATCTGACATAACGCTAGCCGACATCGAGGCAGTTCGCTCGGCGAGCAACGGCACGCGGCCGAGCGCAGTCAGGGCTTGGAGCCAGACTTGGCCGGTGCCTTCTTGGCGACTGTCTTCTTGGCCGGCGCTTTTTGCGCAGCCGCCTTCTTGGCCGGAGTCTTTTTCGCAGTCGTCTTCGCGACCGGCGCCTTGCCGTCGCCGGAGCGCGCCTTCACGCTGGCCTCCAGCTTGGCCAACAGATCCGAGACGTCTTCGGTCTCATCCAGTTCTTTCGGCTGCTCTTCGGTGGTAAACGCCTCTCCACCTTCGAGTTTGGCCTGTACCAGCTCGCGCAGCTGGTCCTGGTAGTCGTCGTGATAGCGATCGGGGCTGAAGTCATCGGCCATCGACTCGACCACCTGTCCAGCCATCTTGAGCTCAGCGGGTTTGATGTCGACCTTCTTGTCCAACACCGGGAAGTCGGGATCGCGGATCTCGTCGGGCCACAGCAACGTGTGGATCACCATGACCTCACGCTTGCTGAAATCCTTGACGCGCAACGCCGCAAGCCGGGTCTTGTTGCGCAACGCGAAATGCACGATCGCCACCCGATCGGTCTCGGCTAGCGTCTTAGCCAGCAGCACATATGATTTCGTCGACTTGCCCTCAGGCTCCAGGAAGTAGCTGCGGTCGTACATCAGCGGATCGAGTTCGCTTGCCGGCACGAACTCCAGCACCTCGATTTCGCGGCTGCGCTCTTCGGGCAGCGTCGCGATGTCGTCGTCGGTGATGATCACCGTCTGACCGTCGTCGGATTCGTACGCCTTCGAGATGTCGCGGAATTCCACGACTTCGCCGCATACCTCACACACGCGTTTGTATCGGATGCGGCCGTTGTCCTTGGCATGCACCTGGTGGAACTTGATGTCGTGGTCCTCGGTCGCGCTGTACACCTTGACCGGGACGTTGACCAGCCCGAAAGAGATCGAGCCCTTCCAGATGGAACGCATAGATCCAGTATGCCCATACTGCTACGCGGATATGCCCCTAAGGCTGATGTGCCGCGGCGGTCAATGCAGCCCTATCGGGCAGGTCAGCCCCCGCGCGCCCGACGGTCAGCGCCGCCGTCGCGCTGCCCGCCTCGAGTACCGCCGTCAGCGCGTCGATGCCGATCCCGGCAAGCTCCGCACGTCGTTCCGCGCCCAACAAGCCGAGGCTCCACAGCGCGTCCAGCAGACCGACCATGAATGAGTCGCCGGCGCCGACGGTGTCCACCACCTGCACTGCTCGAGTAGGCACGCGCGCTTCCCCGGCCGCACTGACGGCCATCGCGCCCTGGTCGGCCATCGTCACCACCACGATCGCGGGACCCAGCGCCAGCCAGGTGCGAGCGATCTGCTCGGGCGGGCGGTCGGGATCGAGCCAGTACAGATCCTCCTCGCTCACCTTCACGATGTCGCTGCGCTCGACGAGATGCCCGATGCGTTGAATGGCCAGTTCCCGGTCAGCGATCAGCGACGGCCGCACGTTGGGGTCGAAGCTCACGGTTGCCGACAGATGGTAGGCGTCGACGAGCGCGGCGACCGCCAGACAGCCCGGTTCCTGCACCGCCGCGATCGATCCGGTGTGCACCAGTAGCGGCGGCGCAACCGTCGGCGTACCGGAGAGTTGCCAGTCCAGATCGAACTCGTAGTCGGCCGAGCCGTCTTCGGCGACGGTCGCCCGCGCGGTCGCGGTACACGCAGCGGTCTGGCTACCCGAAACGAGTTGCACACCAGCGAAATCGACGTAGTCGGCGATGGATCGACCGTGCGGGTCGTCACCGATGCGGGTCAGGAAATCGACGTCGCGACCTAACCGGCCCAGCCCGACGGCGACGTTGAGTGGGCTGCCGCCGACATGCTTGCTGGAAACCTGCCCGTTGTGTTCGACGATGTCGATCAGCGATTCGCCGATCACCAGACCACGACTCATTGCAACAACGCCTCCAGTGTCGCCCGAGCTCCTTTGCGGTGCAACGAATCCAGCGCCCAGCCGTATGCCTGGACGAAGCGTGGCTGATGGGCCAGATCCCCGAACACCGAGCCGATTTCGATGAACGCGGTGGGATTCTCGTACTGCGAGCGGGCGATCGGGACGAGCGAATCCGCGAGCTGATCCACCACCTCGTACGGCTCACCCCATTCGTCGGTGCCCTCGGCGTAGCGAGCCCAGCTCGCCATTACCGCTGCCGCGATCCGGACCGACCCGCCGCTGGCCACGTTGTCGCAGATCACCGGGAGCAGCCATTTCGGGATGCGATCCGACGAGTAAGCGCACAGCCGCGCCACGGTGTCGCGCACGCCCGGGTTGGAGAACCGCTCGACCAGCGTGCGGCTGAATTCGTGCAGGTCGATCCCGGGCACCGGTGGCAGCGTCGGGATGGCCTCGGATTCGAAATAGGCACGCAGGAGTTGGGCGAACAAAGGGTCGCTCGCCGCCTCGTGGACATACTCGAACCCGCACAGATGGGCGAAGTAGGCCAGGCACTGATGCCCCGCGTTGAGCAGGCGCAGCTTCATCAACTCGTAAGGGGCGACATCGTCGACCATCAGCACGCCCGCCCGCTCAAACGGCGGCCTGCCGTCGGCGAAGTTGTCTTCGAGCACCCAGGCGGTGAAGGGCTCGGCAACCACCGGCCACCGGTCGTTGACGTTGAAGTCGCGCCGCACTTCTTTGGCCATTTCCAAGGTCGTGGACGGGGTAATCCGGTCGACCATCGAACTCGGGAATCCAACGTGTTCGCCCACCCACGCGGCGAGTTCGGGGTCTCGACTTTCAGCATTAGCGAGAACGGCCCGACCTGCGATCTCACCGTTGTTCTCGATGTTGTCGCATGACACCACCGTCGGAGCGGCGATCCCGCGGCTGCGACGCCTGGCCAGTGCCTCGGTGATCAACGTGAACGCGGGCCCGTCGGCGTCGCGGTAACCGCCCTCGGTGATGGTCAGCGAAATGATCCGGGTGGACGCCGCGGCCAGCAACTCGATCGCTGCCTCCGGATCGTCGGGGGCATAGCGGTAGTCGATGATCGAGCCGATCACCTGGGCGTCGCGGGTGCCGTCCGGGTTCTCCAGCACCAGCGTGTAGAGCCCGTCTTGATCGGTGAGCACGTCGCGCATCGTCCAGTCGCCGGGCATCACCCCCACCCCGCAGATGCCCCACTCGCGCGCCAGGCCCTGCTGCAGTAAGCGGTCGATGTACATGGCCTGATGCGCTCGGTGGAAGTGCCCTGTGCCGATATGCGCGATACCGACATTGACGCTGCCGCGATCGTAATTCGGCGTTTCGATTGGCAGCCCTGTCAGCGCTGCATTGTTCAGATCCATCACGCTAGTCATGATTATCCAACTCCTCACCGGGCCGCGGCCCGGATCGTCATCGGGCTCGCAGCACCTAAGTACGCCTGGATCCTCCGGTTGTCGCGGTCGACAACATAAGGACATCTGCAAGCGCACGCCACGAATCGGTGATCGCGACTGCGCCGGCATCGATTAATTCCGCACGGCGGCTGTCTCTTTCGTCGGGCAACACGAACATCACGTTACCGACAGTGGCGTAGCCGGCGGCGACCGCGGAGGTGACGCCGGCCAGCGAGTCTTCGATGGCCAGGCCTTGATGAGCCTCGACGCCCAGCACCTGACCGGAATGCAGGTACACCGCGGGATCGGGTTTGCTTGTCGGCACCGGAAGCGAATCCTCTGCGCTGAAGCGCACATCCGGCGGTATGAGCGAATCGAGACCGGTAGCGGTGAAGCAGGCCTTCAGGCGCTGGATGGCGCTGGAGCTGACGGCTGCCAACGCGTACTGCGATGCGAGGTCTTGCAACGGTGCAAGCACCTGCGGATCTGGTCCCAGGGTAGCGGCCAGATAAGCAGTGACCTGTTCGCGTTCTCGGCCCACCCAGTGCTCGAGTTCGTCGGCGCACAACGCTCGACCGTTTGCCACGTCGCTGGCCGTAGCGACAACCGCTGCGGGACGGCCGACTGCCACTGTCTCATCGAGAGGCACTTCGCACTGCACCGCCAGGTCGAGAGCCGTGGTGCGGAAATTCTTCCCGACGGCCCGCTTGCGAAGCTCCTCGGCGCTGAGCGGAGCGGCCACCCCGAACCTGGCCAGAAAGGCATTCGTCACCTCGGTCGAGGCTGCGAACGCCGGCCGCTCCGAAGGAAAGAGGTTGTCATCGGCGTCACAGAGCAACGTCGTGATCGGCGTGGGATCGAACTCGCGCACAAACGTCAGTCCCTCGCGGTTGCTCACGACGCCAACTCCCTTGCATCGGCCCGCAACGCACGGCGCAGGGTGGGTATCACGCCGCGCTCGTCGATATCCGCAATCATGTCGCCGAGGCGCTGCGCGAAGCCCGGAACCATGCTTAGCTCGCCGAACATTTCATGCCCCAGCAACGGGTCGGGATTATTGCCTGCCATGGTCGCCAACCTAGTCAGAGGTATTGCCTGGGAGTCCTCGAGGCTGAATTTACGCCCCTTGAGGTCGTGGCCGCGCACATAACGGGCCCACCCGGCGACCGCCAACATCAACATGGTGTGCGGTCGGCCCTGTGCGATCGCCTCCTGCAGGGACGGCAGCACAAACGACGAGATCTTCTCTGATCCCCGGCGCGCCAGCCGCGACAATTGGTCGCTCATCCAGGGGTTGCTGAGCCGGTCGAGCAATACGTCCCGGTAGTCGGGCGTGTTCATCCCGGGCACCGCCGGTAGCAGTGGTTGAACCTCGTCGCGCATGAGCTGCTCGACGTAATCGAAGATGACGCGGTCCCTCATCGCCTCGTCGGTGCGCTGGTAGCCGGCCAACGTGGCCAGACACGCGAGCGCGATATGAGTTCCGTTGAGAAGACGCGTTTTGATCAGCTTGTGGTCGCTGACGTC
>Ga0302325_10023179_pt1 | contig 12949 bp, 10 predicted proteins | sample Palsa_T0_2_FD_201948 | JGI IMG/M metagenome (GOLD analysis project Ga0302325, IMG submission 201948) | Peat permafrost microbial communities from Stordalen Mire near Abisko, Sweden - Palsa_T0_2 | ecosystem: Environmental > Terrestrial > Soil > Palsa > Peat permafrost | place: Sweden: Abisko... | reverse complement strand
GAGCCCGAACAGCTTGAGACACTTGAATACCATCAGCTTCGACGCCCGAGCAAGCCGATCATCACACCGATAACGACAGCGCCGGCCAGTGCCCCAATCGGGTTGCGGCGGGCCATGTTTTCAAGCTCTGACGCGAAGGTCTTTGCCTGATCCGCTGCGGTAGAGGCCATTTCGGTCCCCCGACCGGCGAGATCGCTGGCAACGCCGCCGACCCGCCCAGCCACGTTGGATGAAACCTCCCGCACAGATTTCGCGGCTTCGCCGGCGGTCTCGGACATGAATTTCGTAACGGTATCTCTCAGACCCTCGAGGTCTGACTGCAACGACCTGAGATCAGATCCAGCAGAACTCATCGCCTCGTTTGCAGCTCCGGCGACGGCATCTCTGCTCCGTGCAACCGAATCGGAAATGGATGAGCCTGCCGCGCCCGTGCTGCCATTCTCCTTGAACTGCCCGCCGCCTGCAGCGATTGGCGTGTCCGACCGTAACCCTCGGTTTTCCATTCTACTCGTCCTCCTGCTACATAGTTCGTCGTCATTCACGTGGGCGCGCCAAGCTTCTCAGTGGTGCTCAGTGGTGCTCAGTGGTGCTCAGTGGTGCCAAAACAACGCCACCAAAATGATGATGGGCAATGGAACACCCAATAGCCAAAGCAACGCACCTCTCGACCCAATCCCATGTAGACCTCCATCTTCAGCCTTCGGACGCATTTGCGCAATCAACGCGTCCCATCAACATTAGGTTCCGTGTGACGGAACCGCTTTCCCTGCCGACCAAACACTTGCTTGAGAAATCGCTGCCGTATAATAAACCGAAAGGTCCCGATATATCGGTTGAGCTTCATATCGGTTGAGCTTGAGCTTCATGGCTTTTTGCATTGCAACAATAACGACGATCACGCAGGCAGCGACTTGGAGTCACGCAATTCATCGCCGACTTCAACTCGACGGTCTATGGCGCGATCACAGCCTCAATCGATTGCAGCGCAGCAGCACAAAGGGCTCCAGAAGAACCAATTGGTCAGGTTGATAGCTCAAACGCCGGCGACAAATAAGGGAGTTAGTTGAACCCTTCAACGGTGGAACAAACCAATTTCTAATGTGTTGGCGTGCGTAGGTGCTCTCTGTCGGGAAGGGGGGCGGCATTTGTCGCCTCTTCCGCACAACCATGGAGTTAAACTGATGTGGAACAAACTCGCCATTGCTGCGTCGCTCGCAGCGACCCTCGTCGGCTCGGCCTATGCTCAACAGAGCACAACGGGTGTGGGCCGTCCGTTGCAGGCTCAAGTCCTGAATTCGTTGCCCTCGAGTTCGACAACGGTCACGAACTACTACAAGCAGAATGTATACGACCCGTCGGACGCCAAGATCGGAGAGATCAGCGACGTGCTGGTCGGTAAGGACGGCAGGGTCGAAGCCTTCATTATTTCGGTCGGCGGCTTTCTCGGAATGGGCGAAAAGGACGTCGCTGTTCCTTTCGCGGCGGTCCGCGCCAGCGAAAGAAACGGCACATGGTATCTGACCATGAATGCCACCAAGGATTCGCTCAAGGAAGCGCACGGCTACAAGTACGACAAGGCCAAAGCGACCTGGGTGCCGGCGTAAAGCGGTTTCCCGGTAGCATCCTTCAGTCGTCGAGACATTGCACCCCTGCCGCGCCGCGGCGGGGGTTTTCGTCAATCATGCCATCATCGAACATCGAACCGCGCTGGTAGCGCCGATGAACCGGTCTCGTCACAAGCTTCAATAAACAACGGTCCGGAGTTTGAGTTTCACGGTTCCAACCCGCGGAACTCTTCGAACGCGCATGCGTTGAGGACGGCAGCGAAGCGATAGGAGATACCGATGCTTTCGACGATTCTCGTAGTGGTGCTCATTCTTTTACTGGTCGGTGCTCTTCCAACCTGGGGTTACAGCAACTCCTGGGGTTACGGCCCGGGCGGAATAGTGGGGCTGTTGTTGATCATCGTCGTCGTTCTCGCATTGACCGGCCGGATATGAGGCTGAGCAAAAGTGGGTGCCGACGGTTCGCCGAGTACGGAAGCCGTCGCTAACGGGGGTAGGTAGGTTCGACGTGTCAATACCTTGATGTTCTCTTCCCTGACTTACAACGAAGGAGGTCTGGCATGGACTGGAATAGGGTTGAAGGAAACTGGAAGCAGATCAAAGGGAAGATCAAGGAAAGGTGGGGCAAGCTTACCGACGATGATCTCAACATCATCGATGGTAGGCGCGATCAATTGGAAGGCAAGATTCAAGAGCGGTACGGATTTGCGAAAGACCAGACGAGAAAGGACATCGACGACTGGTATGACGCTCAGAAGTGGTAAGTGGGGATCACTGCGAATGACGCCAAAAGCCCAACCTAGCGCCGGGCTTTTTTATTGCCGGCGTTTCTGAAAGCAGCGTGGCAATCACGCGTGATCGCGTTGTCTGGAACGAGCGGAACACAGGCAACCCGGCCGCGTTGCCAAGTGTCCTTGTCTCCTTGAGGTGGACACGGACTTACCAAGGAGGACGCGAGAATGAAGGCGAGAATGGTATTGCTGGCAGCCGGAACGGCGGTGTTCATGGCCGGGACGAACGTCGCCGTCGCGCAGCGTCACGAGGAACCGCGCGGCGCACCTGCCGAGAAGATGGCGCCGAAAGAGCCGGCAAGCGGGCAGACCGGCGCGACGAACAATCAGAAACGGCAGATCGACGGCGCAATGCCGAATGGAGGTGCCGAGAACAATCGCAGAAACGCAGCGGATCACAGCGGCGGAAATTCGCCCCGTACCGGCGAGTCTCAAAACCGCGACCGCAGCGAGACGACCGGCCAGGCTCCGCAGAATGAGCGCCGCGAGCAGCGGAACGAGTCGAATCGGGCCAACGACGAAAAGTCGCGGAATCAGAACCGCGCAACCGAGGAACGCGGGAATGGGCGCAACAATGAACGAGATCGGACGACGACCGGTCAGGGCGCGGCTCCCACCAAGGGTCCGAATTCGAGCCTTTCGGTCAACATCACGCCGGAGAACCGCACACGGATCCATGATGTCTTCATCAACGAGCGCTCGGCGCCGCGGGTCAATAACGTGGACTTCGCCTTGTCGGTCGGAACGCCGGTGCCACGTTCGGTTCACATCGTCGCCGTTCCTTCCGAGATCGTCGAAATCGAGCCGCAGTGGCGCGGTTTTGAATACTTCATGGTAGGCGATCAGGTTGTCATCGTGAATCCCCGGACGATGGAGATCGTGGCAGTCCTCGACGTATAAGACGGCATGACGTCAGGAGCGGACGCGGCCGGCCGCAGCGCCGGCTCCGGCTCGTCGCGCCGTTCATCCACGCGCCGACGCGCTGCATACGAGCAAGTTGATCGCCGCTGGTGGCGGCGCATTTGAATCATTGAGGAAATCTCCATGACAGAAAGGCAACTGAAGACGGCGGATGAGCTGAAATGCATCATCATGCAAGAGATACGCAAGGACCCCAGTTGCAAAAGCATTCAGGCGGTCGAAATTATGCGTACACCGGAACAATCTGCGCCCCAAGCAAATTGGAAGGTTGCCATGTGGACCCTGGAGGGAGAGCCGAGTCCTCCGGCGGGCGCGGAAGAAATCGAACAGAATATCCAGGACAAATTTGCCCTGTCTTGATCCGATGGGGAAGTCGCGAAGCACGCGACTTCGTTCAAGCGGACGGCCATTGGTGAACCCGACCAGTGACGTTGGCCGCACGTAGCAGAAGCTGGAACCATTTGGTCATCAGCGATTTATTGTCCGTAAGAAGCCGTTTGGAGGTCAGGATATGCTAAACCTCGTAATTACTCTGCTAATTATAGCACTGATCGCGGGCGTGCTCGGATTCGGTGGCATTGCAGGGGCAGCAGTGGGTATCGCGAAGATAATCTTTGTCGTGGCGCTGGTACTGTTCCTAGTGTCGCTGCTTGTCGGCGGGTTGCGTGGCAGCTTTGGCCGTCGGCTCTAGGCGCGCGGGCGAGGAAACCGCGGGCCGCTGAGTGACCGCGAAAATGCACCCGCGCGCCAAATGACCGCGGCGTTCGCCACTGGCGGTCCGACTTCCGTCTCGCTTTTTATCGCAACCGGGACTTGCCGACGGAATTACTCGTGCTCTCAATCGAAGCAGAGTCTAATAGCGTGAAAATACGTGTGGGCTTTGATATACGCTATCAGTGCGAAGCGTTTGTGCCGATGATCTTAATGCTGAACGTGCATCCGTCGCGTGCCCACGATTTGGTCACTCCCGATAGACTGCACATCAGTCCCCCTCGCGCGATTGCGCCTTACCTCGATGGTTTCGGCAACAAATGCGTGCGTATCCTGGCGCCCCCCGGCGAATTTCGAATTGCCGCCGACGGGGTCGTCATGGACAGCGGCACGCCTGATCGCGTCGACCTCGGGGCGCAAGAGCATGCAATAGCCGACCTGCCGCACGAGACATTGATTTACCTGCTTGGCAGCCGCTACTGCGACACTGAGCTGCTGATGGATCCTGCGTGGAGGCTGTTTGGCAGCGCCGCCCCCGGTTGGCGGAAGGTCCAGGCGATATGCGATTTTGTTCACGAGCACATCACATTCGGTTACCAACACGCCAGTCCCAGCAGGACTGCCTCCCAGGCCTTCGCCGAACGTCGTGGCGTGTGTCGCGACTTTGCTCATCTCGCCGTTACGTTTTGCCGGTGCCTCAATATTCCGGCGCGATACTGTACAGGCTATTTGGGCGACATTGGCGTGCCCCCCGACCCAGCCCCCATGGATTTCAGCGCGTGGTTCGAAGCGTACGTAGGTGGGTCGTGGCACACCTTTGACGCTCGCCACAACACGCCGCGCATCGGCCGTGTGTTGATCGCGAAGGGTCGGGATGCTGCAGATGTCGCGATCAGTACGACCTTCGGCCCGGTGGCGCTGAAGTCCTTTGAGGTGACGACGCGCCAACTAACCGAATTTCCGTCGGCTGTCGACTCTTTCACCGGGTCTTACGCATAGGGACTTGGTTGACGAGAGTCCGTCACTGCGGGGTCGCTGGCATACCAACGCCGAGCACGCGCAAGAGACGGCCCCTGCTCACGTTCCGGTACGCGAGGCCGAGCCGAGTTCTGCCTAGCGCGCCCAAGCTTGGCCAGCAAACCCATCGCTGGGTGTCGACTTCAAAACGGGCGGATCGCCGTCGCGGGCGGCGATAGTAATCGGCCTGTCATGCATCAGTATGGCCACGACGATGACTGCGATGATGCCCATGACCCAAACGCGCACACCACCTTCTTGAGAATGGTGATGCGGCAGGTTCGCAGTGTCGCCCGGTTGGGGCCGATGGGAATTAGGCTGAATCGAGTCACTCGGGTCTGACATGTCACCTCCAATTCAACATCTGGGCAAACCTGCCGACCGAGGGAAGGTTCCGAGATGTCGGTGCCGCCACTTCGATCACATTTCGTGGTGGACCCGATTGAAGTGGGATGTGGTGGACCAGCGGTGCACCGCCCGTCGAACCTGATCAATCAGCTCGAAAAAGTCGGGGTCGACCACCCATCAAGTTGACGCTGCTATGCGATAGACAGAAAGTCACGGTGAGCGTGCCGACCACGGACATCGGCCATACCCAATAAATGGCAGGCCAGGTTGCATGCCTGAAAGCGGTTCCGCGATGCTTGCGAGAGAGCACCATTCCGCGTCGATCCCGAATTCGAGCCGCGGCCTCGAGATCAACTGAGTGCGCCAATGGAACGAAGAGCGCAGCTCAGTTGATCTACCGTGTAGGGCTTGCTCAGGAACCCGATGAATTTCTGACCAGCAAATCGTTTGCGGAGCAGAGCCTCATCGTGTCCGCTCGCAATCAACACTGGGAGCAGGGGATAGATGGCGCGCAACTCGCTCAGGAGCACGTCCCCTTTCGCATCCGGAAGGCCAATATCGAGAATGGCGGCGGCGACCTCGCCGTTGAGCAAGCGCAGCTTGCTTTTGGCATCGGCGGCAGTGCCCGCTGTCTCGACCTTAAAGCCCAACCCCTCGAGACTTTCGATCGCCAACATCTGTATGAGCAACTCATCTTCGACGACCAGGATCCGAGCCGGAGCAGTTCTTGCGTCGAGAATGTCTCTGAGCTTGCCGGCAAGTGCCGCATAGGTGAAAGGCTTGGTGATGAGCTGCACCCCCGGATCGACGCGACCATCGTGCACGATGGCGTTTCGAGCATAACCCGTGGTGAACAACACCTTGAGCCTGGGCCACTGTTGCCGTGCTGCTTCAGACAGCTGCCGACCGTTCATTCCGCCGGGCAATCCGACGTCGGTGAATAGCAGTTTGATCTCCGGATGTTTTCCGAGCAGTTCGAGAGCGACCTTTCCATTCGGCGCTTCCAACACGTCGTATCCCAATTCACGCAAGACCCCACGCGTATACGCTCGGACGTCCTCGTCATCTTCCACAACGAGAATGGTCTCGTCGTCTTGCCCCGTCGATATCATCGCGATCGGCTCGTCAACCACCGTTGCATCCTCGGAATACAAACGAGGAATGTAAATCTTCACCGTCGTCCCCTCGCCGAGCTCGCTATAGATTTTCACGTGACCGCCCGATTGCTTCACGAAGCCATAAACCTGGGAAAGACCAAGGCCCGTGCCGTGTCCAACGTCCTTCGTCGTGAAGAAGGGCTCGAACGCCTTGGACAGTGTCTCGCGGGACATGCCCGTTCCGTTGTCGGTGACAGCCAACATCACGTATTGGCCCGGTATCACCTCGGCCTGATCCGCAGCGTAGCCTTCGTCGAGCAGAGCGTTCGCCGTTTCTATGGTCAGCCGGCCACCGCCGGGCATCGCGTCTCGCGCATTGACTGCCAGGTTGACAATCGCGATTTCCAACTGGTTGGCATCGATGTTCACCCGCCACAGCCCGCCGGCGACGACGGTTTCCACCGCGATCTCCTCGCCGAGGCTGCGACGCAGCAGGTCCGACATGCCGGTGACCAGTCGGCTGACCTCCACCGGCTTGGGATCGAGCGGCTGCTGGCGGGAGAAGGCGAGAAGGCGCTGCGTCAAGGACACGGCGCGCTGCGCACCGCGCATGGCGTTGTCGACAGGACGTGCCAGCGTCGCGAGGTCTGGAGGCGGTGACTTCAGCTGCCGCTGCACGGTCTCCAGGTTGCCCACTATGATCGTCAAGAGATTATTGAAATCGTGCGCGACGCCGCCAGTGAGTTGACCAATGCCTTCCATCTTCTGCGCCTGGCGCAGCGCCTCTTCGGCTTGCCGCCTTCCGGTAACTTCGACCGCTTCGGGCACGATGGCGACGACCGCATCCTGCCCGTCGCGGACGGGGCGCATCTGGAAATCGAACCAGCGCCATCCCCCTACGGGCAGGTTCACATGAATTTCGTGGCGCACGATTTCTCCGCCTGCGACGACGGGGATTGCGCTACGCACGGCCTCGGGCATTCCGGGGGTGCCGGTGAACCACGGCGTCTCCCAGAATGGTTTTCCCACCACCTCCTCAAACCTTGCCGCAATTCCGGAAAGGGACGTAGCATTCGCATCGACGAGCGTGCCGTCAACCGTTAGCAGACCTTGGTAGGTAAAGCTTGTTTCAAAGATCGTCCGCAGGCGCGCTTCTTTGGCCTGGAGATCTGCCGTGCGCTGGGCAACCTGGATTTCCAGGGTTTCGTTGAGGCGGCGCAGCGTCTCTTCCGCAACTTTTCTCTCGGTGATGTCCTGAAAATAGATGGACAGACCGCCGTCGCGTGCGGGATAGGCACGGATATCGAACCATCGACGCAACGGTGCGTGATAATTTTCAAAGGCAACGCTCACCCGCTCGGCCATGGCGCGGCGATAATTGATCTCGCGCGCCGGACCAACGCTCGCAGGATATTCCTGCCAGTAGTTCTTACCGATCAGCTCGCCACCGGCTCGGCCCAACATGCGCTCGGCAGCACTATTGACGTAGGTGAAGCGCCAGTCGCTATCGAGCGCCAGGAAGCCGTCACTGATGCTGTCCAGGATGCCCTCGGCCCGCTCCTGTGCCATCTGCGCTTGACGGCGAAGTTCGTTCTCGACACGCACCGCCTCGCGCCGCAACTTCGCCATGTCGAGGTTCGCGCCGACACGAGCAAGAAGTTCGCGCGCGCTGAACGGCTTGGTCAGATAATCGTCCGCCCCGGCCGACAAACCTTCTACTTTGGCCTCTTCTCCGGCGCGCGCGGATAAAAGGATCACCGGTGTATCACGAAGTTCGGAGTCCTTCCGCAAGGCTGTAAGCAGGCCGAAACCATCGAGTTTCGGCATCATCACATCGGACAAAACGAGATCGGGCTTGACCCGCCGGGCTGCGGCGAGAGCGGCCTCGCCGTCTGTTACCGCATCCACCTGAAAGCCGGCCGTGCGGAGCAGCCGTTGCACGTAGTTCCGCATGTCGGCATTATCGTCCGCCAGCAGGACGAGCTGACCTTCTGCCCCCCCTACGGACGCAACGCCACCGACATCTCCCGACGCTGGCGGCGGAGCCAGCTCCGCAGAATCTGCAGCACCCTCGGAGAGCCAACCCAAGGCTTCGTCAATATAGGCGTGAGCACGCACATTGGTCGTGGCCGGTGTCCGCGGCCGACCGATCCGATCTACCGGCAAGTGGGCGGTACCGAAGGGAATGGCCACCGTGAAAGCGCTCCCCACCCCAACTTGGCTGTTGACACCAATGACACCACCGTGAAGACCGACCAATTCCTGGACGAGGGCGAGGCCGATGCCGCTTCCCTCGATAGAGCGCCCGCGTGCGCTCTCGACTCGGCGGAAGCGCTCGAATAAATGGGGCAGTTCTTCTGCGGCTATGCCGGTCCCGGTATCACGAATGGTGACATCGGCGCCGCTGCCGTCAGAACACGGCTTCGTCTCTATCGAGATCTCGCCCTGGAACGTGAACTTGAACGCGTTCGAGATGAGATTGAGGATCACCTTCTCCCACATGTCGCGGTCGATATAGATCGGCTGCGGCAGCGACTTGCAATCGATGACCAGGCGAAGCCCAGCCATTTCGACGGTAGATCGGAAATTGGATGCAAGCTCTGCCGTAAAAGCCGCGACGTCGACCGGTTCAAAGTTCGCCTGCGCGCGTCCGGATTCGATGCGAGTGAAATCAAGGAGCGTATTGACGAGCTTGAGCAGACGGACGCCGCTGCGATGGGCGAGCTGCACGAGAGACCGATGGTCAGAGAGCGGGTTAGTTTCCGGTTTGGAGAGCACATCCTCCAAGGGACCCAGCATGAGGGTGAGCGGAGTGCGAAATTCGTGGCTGACGTTCGAGAAGAACGTGGTCTTGGCACGATCTATTTCGGCCAGTGCTTCGGCGCGTCGGCGCTCCTCCTCGTACGCATGGGCGTTGGCGATCCCGGACGCAATTTGGCCGGCGATGAGGTTGATGAATCCGAGATAGACCTCATCCAAGCGGCGAAACGGATTGACCCCCGCCACGAGAAAACCGGCCGGGGCGTCCTGCCCCTGTCGCGCGATGGGGGCGATCACTGCTTCGCGGGGCGGCCTGTCCCAAGCGCCGGTCGGGATTTGGTCGAAACGCCGATCCAGTGCATCGACCGTAAGATTGGTTCGCCGCACCAAAAGCTCGCCTGCCGGCCAAATAGTTCCAGAGGCCGCCGGATCAATGATGGCTGGAGCGATCGGATGGCCCGGGTTGATACCGGTGCCGCAAACCAAATTCGCCTTTCCGTCATCGTCGAACAAGTAGGTCAGCGTGAATGGCACGTCTTCGAGGTTGGTGCCGAGTTGACGCTCCACCGCGACGAGCACGTCCGACTGCGTGTGCTTTCCGCCGATTTCCGACGCGAGATCGCGCAAGCTGGCGAGGCGCCGCTCGCCGATGATGCGTTCGGTCTCCTCGGTGACAACACACAGCATGCCGACCACCCTGCCCTGGTCATTAGCCAAGGGAGAATAGGAAAAGGTATGGTAGGTTTCCTCGGGATAGCCGCTGCGCTCGAGAAAGAGCAAGAGGCCCTCATCCCATGTTGCCTCGCCGTTCTCGAGCACGCGCTCGATCCGTGGGCCGATGTCGGGCCAGATTTCCTTCCAAACCTCGCGGGCGGAGACGCCCAATGCCGAAGCGTGCTTGACGCCGAGCGTCGGACGATACGCGTCATTGTAAAAGAACAGCAGGTCTTCTCCCCACCCCATCCACATTTGATAGCGGGAGGTAAGCAGAATTCGTACGACAGTCTTGAGGCTCTGTGGCCACGTCTCGGGAGGGCCGAGTGAAGTATCGGCCCAGTTCTTCGCGCGCATCAGTGCGCCCATCTCGCCGCCACCCGCGAGGAAGTCGGGAGATGCGATTATGGCGGCCTCGGCGATTGGGCTGTCGCGCCCAACTTGGTGCTCGACATAGTTGGTGGCGCCCGATCGTGATATCATCGGGCGTGAAGATGCCAATGGGTCCGACATGCCTTCCTCTGGACGGAACCCGGGCGGATCCGCCGCTTCGGGAACGCTATTATTCGTATTCGGGCCAGCAAGCACTTTAGAAAGTACATTCCAGTAGGAGCGGACGGAACGGAAATATTTTTCCGATTCGTCGGGAACTATTTGACGGCAGCGCGGTTGTGGCTTGTCCTGGCATCAGCACGCTCTTTTAGGTTGCACGGGAAGGCGAGTGGACGTTGCGACTGCGGTCAGCCGCAGCGGCTTCAGGTAACCGAGATGCCGATGAAACCATCACGGTCGAGTCCAAGACCTCGAGTCTAAGCCCTCGACGCCGCTCGTTGGCGCGGGCCTGCGATCATCGCATGCAACCCAATGTCCGGCGCGGCGCCGTGGCCCACCCCCGAACCTTCTGCCGGCGGAATCGTCAATGGCGTTGAGACCAGGCTTCATGTCGGTTAGCGGCACGCGGCAACCGCCCACACCGCGACCACCCGCGCGCGGCACGGTTCCATAAATGAATCAAAAAAATCTTGGACGTTGCGGAACCTCTTCCAAACGGCCGCGTTTAGGGCTGGATAAAGAGAGTGCAGCGCATGCACCGGGCAAGCTATGCGGGGATTGCTGAGGCGCAGAGCGCCGTCCGCTTGATTTCTGCCGCAGTTATTCGAGTGATCAGCAAGCATTGCCGGAGGGGTCAGAGATGCAACCGGTTGGCGAGACTAGAGAATCCCGAACAAACGGCCCCGCGGCCGGCGGCCCCCCGGAAGCACCTCTTGAAACCAGTTTGGCCAAACACGGCAACGGCGCCACCCCCTTCGAATATGGTCTGCTGCATGCCCTCCAAGCCATGCGGGTCGGCGATTTTTCGGTGCGCATGGCCGGCGATCAGGACGGTATGCTCGGCAAGATCGCCGACACGTTCAACGAGATCGCGGCCGCCAATCAGCGGATCGCGCAGCAACTGGAGCGTGTCGGCCTGGAGGTCGGGCGCGAGGGCAAGACGCGCCAGCGCGTCAAGTTCGGTCTATCGAATGGTGCCTGGGGCGAGATGGAGGATTCCATCAACACCCTGATCGATGATCTGTTGTGGCCCACCATGGCGGTCACACGCGCCATCGCGGCGGTCGCCAAAGGCGACCTCCTGCAAACCGTTGCCCTCGACATCGACGGCCGGCCCCTGAAGGGCGAGTTCCTCCAGGCCGCCACCATCGTCAATACCATGATCAAACAGCTCAACGTGTTCACCTCGGAGGTGACGCGCGTCGCCCGCGAAGTCGGAACCGAGGGCAAGCTCGGCGGCCAGGCCCAGGTCCGCGAGGTTACCGGCGTTTGGAAGGACCTGACCGAGAGTGTGAACTCGATGGCGAGCAACCTGACCGCGCAGGTTCGCAACATCGCCGACGTCACCATCGCGGTCGCCAACGGGGATCTCTCGAAGAAGATCACGGTCGACGTGCGCGGCGAGATTCTGCAGCTCAAGGAAGCCATCAATACCATGGTGGACCAGCTGCGCTCATTTGCTTCGGAGGTGACGCGCGTCGCCCGCGAGGTCGGCACTGAAGGCAAGCTCGGCGGCCAGGCGATCGTGCCCGGCGTCGCCGGAACCTGGAAGGACTTGACCGACAGCGTCAACGCCATGTGCGGCAACCTGACCGACCAGGTACGCAACATCGCGCAGGTCACGACCGCGGTGGCGCGCGGCGACCTGTCGCGCAAGATCACGGTGGACGTGCGCGGTGAGATTCTCGAGCTCAAGGACACCATCAACACGATGGTGGACCAGCTCAACGCATTCGCTTCGGAGGTGACGCGCGTCGCCCGCGAAGTTGGCACCGAGGGCAAGCTCGGCGGCCAGGCCCAGGTGTCGGGGGTCGCCGGAACCTGGAAGGACCTGACCGACAACGTCAACTTCATGGCGAGCAACCTGACCGCCCAAGTCCGCAACATCGCCGAAGTCGCCACCGCCATTGCCGGCGGCGACCTTTCGAAGAAAATCACGGTGAACGTCAGCGGCGAAATCCTGCAGCTGAAGGAAACCATGAATACCATGGTGGATCAGCTCAACGTGTTCGCCGGCGAGGTAACGCGCGTTGCGCGCGAGGTCGGCACCGACGGCCGGCTCGGCGGCCAGGCCAATGTGCTGGGCGTCGCCGGCACCTGGAAGGACTTGACCGACAGCGTCAATTCGATGGCGAGCAACCTGACCGCACAGGTCCGCAACATCGCCGAGGTGTCGACCGCGATGGCTAATGGCGACCTGTCGAAAAAGATCACGGTCGACGTCAAGGGCGAAATCCTGCAGCTCAAGGAAACCATCAACACCACGGTCGACCAGCTCAACGCGTTTGCCTCCGAAGTGACGCGCGTCGCCCGCGAGGTCGGCACCGACGGCAAGCTCGGCGGCCAGGCGGTGGTGCGCGGCGTCGCCGGCACCTGGAAAGATTTGACCGACAGCGTCAATTCGATGGCGAGCAACCTCACCGGCCAGGTGCGCAACATCGCCGACGTCGCGACCGCGGTGGCGCAGGGCGAC
>Ga0302325_10023178_pt1 | contig 12950 bp, 12 predicted proteins | sample Palsa_T0_2_FD_201948 | JGI IMG/M metagenome (GOLD analysis project Ga0302325, IMG submission 201948) | Peat permafrost microbial communities from Stordalen Mire near Abisko, Sweden - Palsa_T0_2 | ecosystem: Environmental > Terrestrial > Soil > Palsa > Peat permafrost | place: Sweden: Abisko... | reverse complement strand
GGTTACGAGAGCTTTTCCAGGATGGCGGTGATGCGCAGATCATAAGTATGGTCGCGATGGGCGCGCTGCGCGGCGGCGTCGCCAAGCCGTTCAGTCAGGCCGCGTTCGCTAAGCAGCCTGGTCGCCTGTTCGACAAGGTCGTCGAAATCGTGAAAGACCAGTACCTCTTTTCCGACCGCGAACAGGTCGGGAACAGTGGAGCGGAACTCGGTGAGCACCGCGGCGCCGCAGCCGGCCGCCTCGAACAGGCGTGCGTTGACTCCGTTAATCTCGCCAATCTGCATTGTATTAAGCACGCCGACGGCCGACCGAAAGACCCGGGCCTTTTCCTCTCGGGCTAGGTAACGGCCGGTGTGCACGGCGCGGACCGTCGTCTCACCGATCCAACGAGGGAATCGGCTGCCGTACAGCCTGAGCGGGATTCCTTTCGCGATCAGCCGTTCGAGCAACCGCACCCGGCTCGGGTACATGCTGCCTGCGATTACCAGGTAGGGCTCGGTGCCTGGCGCCGTGACTGGCCGGTGCCAGCTGGGATTGCATGCCTCCGGCAGGTAGTAGATCGGCAAGCCCAGCATGGCCTGCAGGCGGTCCGTAAGGAACGGCTCCTTAAAAAAGATTGCGTCGTAGGGAGCAAGCAACATGAGTTGCCGCCCTAGGTTCGCCAAGTGGTCGGGGAACCAGAACGCTACCCGGGCGCCGCTGCTCCTGAGCCGGGTCACCACGCTGGGCACGAGGGGCGAGTCTACGTTGATGACGATCTCGCAGTCGGCACTGAGGGCGGCCCGTACGATTCGGTCTTGGGCGAGTTCATCCAGGCGCGGCAGCGCCTGACGGGTCAGCTGTGCCGCGTGGCCAACGAGCCGACCGCGGCTGCGGGGACGAGCCGGGCCAAGCTGAGTGACCACGTGGCCTAGGCGCTGTAGCGTGTCGCCTATGTTATCGGCAAAGTCGTCTGGGGCCACTGGCCCGATGACACCGATCCTAGACACGGATCTCCTCCATGTGCATTGGTAATTTCCGTAGCAGATAGTAATCATGCGAGTCGGCGCCGGCTCTCAGGCCGCGGCGTTGCCCGGAATTTCAGCCTGGACCACGCCACGATGGGCTCCGAGGCGGCCGCTCTCTCTTCCGAAATGTGAGGTAAGTGGCGAAGAGCCAGATCAGTAGCGTCCCGGGAATGCCGGCTAGTGTCCCCATCCAGTCAGCCTCCTGCTTCACGAGGCTGGGGAACAGAAGTAGGAAGAGGAATATGCAATGCGGGCTGCCATACACGTCCATCACGTCGTCAAGGAGCCTTACCCCGCAGCCCAGCAGGAACATCCCCACCATCACCGGTATCCAGCCGCCGTGCAGCCACAGGTCTCCGACCGGCGTTATCGCGGACGAGGTGTTTACCGTCGCAGGCAGTTCATAGTAGGTCTGGCTGAACTCATAGCCAGTGTCCAGGATGGGCTTGGACGGCCAGATCGCCCGGGGAATGAGGGTAAGGACGGGTCCTTCTGCGAGCTGGGCGGCGCTGAGGAAACCAAGCTGGGACGGCGTGCGCTGCATGATGATCGCGGGACTGTCGATCTCCCTGATCCTGCCCAGCAGGAAACCGGCCGAAGAAGAAAGCACTCCGGTATTACCGGTGCCGATTGTCTGGCCAAGGATACCCGGGGCCGCGTCAAGCGCCTGGCGGGCCGAGAGCGTTCCTGATGCGCTGCGGGCGGCACTGCGGTACGACTGGTTGAACGGGACGACAATTAGCAGGAAGGCCAGCCCCGTGACGGCCAGCCCCGTGAAAGCCAGCAAGCCCTTGTGCACCCGGTGCGGGGCAGTGCTGAACGGGATGGCGATAGCCAGGGTCGTGATGATGAAGCCCTGCTTATTCCCGGAGGCGGCCCCGATCACGATCTCGGCCAGGACGAGAACTGTCAAGGTCACCCGGGCGCCCGGCACGCGCTCTCGGTAGACCTGTATTGCTGCGGCGGCCACGGCCAGCGGGGCGCAGAGGCCGAGATCACTCAGTAGGTGCTGGTAACTTGACGCGGTGTTGCCGGCCGCCTGGACATTTCCGACGTAGCCGAACAGCCCAGTCGTGGCCGCGGAGGCAATCCTGGCCGCGGTGCCGATCGCGTAGAGGATCCACGGCGCCAGTGGGCTGCGCACCTCCGGTGCGAACCGGAGGCTTAGCGCTGCCATCACCTTGTTTCCGAAGCGCCGGGCCGACCAGCCCGGCCCTACCAAATAACCGAGCCCCCACAGCGTCATTCCCACAGCGACCAGCCACAGCGCCCGGAGCACACTGGACACTGATATCTCCGCTGGCGTTCCCGTCTGCGGCTGGACCCAGGTCAGCGTAGCCAGGCCGAATGCGGTGCAGTACCAAAGCAGAGTCCAGGAGCCGAACCACCAGCGACCCAGCCCGAGAGCCTTTCCCTGGCCGCCACCAACCAGGCAGAGCAGGCTTGTCGCGTACGCGGCGAAGCCCAGGCTTCCCCATACCACAGCATGCGTTGGCTGCCCCGCGGCGGCCAGAGCCTGCGCGGACAGCCCGATCGCGGCGGTAAGCAGGATCGCCGCCGCGATCACCCAGCGGGGCGCGACCGTCGACCGGGATCGGGCGCGCGGGGCGATGCCGGTCACGTCACCATTTCCCTGTGCATCTGAGGTCCCCGTATCATTCGGACTTCCACCACGTCACTGAGGGTAGTTCCGCGGCTGCTTCCGGGGTACAGGCCAGGTAGTTGCCTTCCACGAACGTTTCCAGGTCCGCATCCCAGCCGGGATAGAACTCCACGCCTCGCGGGGTGACCTTGCCGACTCGGTAGCCGAGTGCCAGCAGGAATTCGAACGCGTCGCGAAGGTAGAAGCGGCCGAGGATCCAGCGATGGTTGTACTCGAACTGGGCTACCGCGATGCGATGCTCAGCGAGCAGGGTACGCGCCCCGCGCAGGACGGCGAGATCGTGTCCCTCTGCGTCGATCTTGACCAGCGCGAAACGGGCGACACCGGATTGCTCTGCGTACGAATCCAGCGTGGTCGTGACCACGTTTTCCTGTGTCACCGGGTTTGCTTCCGGCACGGGGTACAGGGAGTTCGTCCCGGCCGCGGGCGCGACTATGTAGAACAGCGAGGTCCCTTGCCGGTCGCTAAGCGCCATCTTGCTGAGGCTGGCCGCCCTGCCGTCAAGCGCCTCCGTCAGCCGGGCGAAGGCCCGGGAGTCTGGCTCGAAGGCGTACAGCCGGAGATCCGTCTCACGACCTCCCTTGGACGCGGCGGCCAGCATTGATTCCGACCACCGGCCGACGTTGGCCCCTACGTCCGCCACGAGAATCTGCTCTCCCGCCTGCGAGAGCCGGAGTATCCAGTGCTGAAGGGCCGACTCGCCGTTGGTTGACAGGTCATTCGGGTAGTCAAGGCGGGCGCGCGAGAGGACGTAGCGGGCAGTCCGGACGACAGTGCGCCTCCCCGCTGCCCGGCAGGTGAGGTCCGTGGCGATCGATGCGGCCCGGCGGGCGGCAGTTATCCCTACGCTTCCTGGCATTCTTACGCTCCCTTAGGTGGGTCTTCATCAGCCGGGCGTCGGCGGTGTCTGGCGTGCCGGGCTCCGGAACTGTCTGGTGGCAGTCCCCGCAAAAACAGGAGCATCACGCTAAGCGCGACACCGTAAGCTACGGCGGACGCTATCGCCGCACCGTAGACACCAGCGACAGGCAGGAGGGTCACCAGCAGGATCACCGTGAATACGGCCGCAAGCCCCTCGGCACGCGCGACGACAAGCGGGCGCTTCCTGCCCCGCAGCATGTCCCCCGTGACCTGGTTGCAGGCCAGGAACACACCCGCGGGCGTCAGTATCCAAAGCAGCGGCACCACACCCGCGTACCCAGGTCCGAAGACGCGTGGGATGAGCCAGGGTGCGACAAGATCAAGCGGCACCAGCGCAGCCGCCGTGAGGCAGGCACTACCCAGGATGCCAAGCCACTGCATCCGGGCCGCCAAGCCGTCCACGCGCTGTCTCGATGCTAGCCGCGGAAAGGCGACGTTTCCGATTGCCGACACCAGCGGGATCGGGAGCACGCTACAGGAAACCGCGATTGCGTACCGGCCGAGGACCGCCGGGGGCACGGCCTGGGAAAGTATGAGCTGGTCGAGATTGGCGTTGAGGGCAGCCGGGGTCAGGGCCGCAATCTGGGACACGCCGTACCGGGCAAGGGGCCGAACCAGCCGGGCCTGAGCGCGGCCGGGCGCCAGGTCGGCCGACCGGCAGCGGTGGTAGGCCCAGCCGAGCTGGAGGAGCATGGTAAGGGCCATGATGATTAGCGCGGCATCTAGCGTGAGCAGCCGCAGCCGCCACAGTACGACGATGAACGCCAGGCTGAGGAGCGGCTGGCTCACCCGCACCTCGTTCCACCAGCGCATGTTCCTCGCCTGCAGTGAGAACGTGTAGCTGGCACCGACGAAGGCCACGATCGAAGCTGCGAAGGCGATCCGGTAGGCAATGGTCAGCCCTGCGTTCCCCCGGGCAAGGAGCGGAGCCAGGAGGATGCCCGTGGCCAGGGCGGCTGTGCCGGTTACCAGCATCATCGCCCGCGACGTTGCGACATAGCCGCGGGCGCTGCCTGGATCGTGCGCGACGTGGTAGCACAGCGCCGCGGGCTGGCCCATACCGCCGATCATGCACGCTACCCCGAACCACGCCGTGACCGCGGCGTACTCGCCTCGCATTTCCGGACCCAGGGCCCGCGCGACGATTATGCCTCCTAGCCCAGCTGCGGCGGCCGAGGCGACGTTGTAGCCAGCAGTGCGGGCCACTAGGCGCCCGATGCCGCGCCGTCCCAGCGCGGAGGCGAGCTCTCGCAGGTGTCTCCCGGCCGCATCGGCTGTGACCTGCAGGGTCACAGGAGCCTCTTAACGGCGAGCTGCGCATAGCGTTCTGGGGCGAATGCCTGCCCGGCCCACTGAGCGGCGTGCCCGCCCATCCACGCCAGCCGGGCCGGATCCTTGAGCAGGTCATGCAGGGTCCTGGTCAGCGCCTCTGCTGATTCGTCCGCCGGAGCTACTCCGGTAACCCCCTCGACGTAAGCTTCGCGCGAGCCGCCGTATGCGGGCGCGATCACCGGCGAGCCTGCGGCCTGTGCCTCGAGCAGGACAAGCCCGAAACCCTCGCCGACGGAGCCGCGGCCGCTCCTGGTCTGCGTGGCCAGCACGAACAGGTCCGCCGCAGCCAGCTCACGAGCGAGGTCATTGTCGCTAAGGCCCGGCCGTAGCATGCACCAGGAGTGTTCGGAGACTCGGTGCAGCAGGTCGGTCGGCGGGTTCTCACTGCCGCAGATGGTAAGGCAGACATCCTGGCGCCCGAGAGCCGTCACCGCTTCCAGTAGCTGAGGGAGTCCCTTCGTACGCCATTGCGTCAGCCGGAAGGCGGTCGCTAGCCGGATCCCCGGACTACGGCCTGGCCTTCCCGTGGCCGCTGCAGTCAGAGTGTCAAACCACTCTCGCGACAAGGCCGGCGGCAGGACTGTTGCGCGGCAGTCCTTCATTATCGCGCCCGCGGTGAAATTGCTACACGCCACCACCCGCACGCCAGCGCCTCGCATCAGGCGGCGCTCCAGCGTCCTTCGGGGCCGCCACCGCGAACCCCACATCTCGCTGCCGTAACACAGGACCGACATCCCGCATGCGACGGAATCCCTGGCCAGCAGCGCCGCCACCGGCAGTAGCGTCCGGTGCGCGACGACCAGGCGGACGGGTTCTGAGTCCGCCCGCAGGATCGCCCGCCCCCTGGCAAGCAGCCTGGTATGAGCGCGGGCGCCGGGCCCGCTCAGATCCAGGCGCTGGCATTCGACACCTTCGGCGGCAAAGGCCCATTCCACCGTCGCCACGTAGCGTTCGATCCCGCCGCCAAGGCCGCGAGATGGGCTCAGCAAGAGTACCCGGCCGGTCATGCCAGGTTTCTGTCTGCGGGACTCACGGGCTGCGCGCTCCTGCGGGCCGCGAATGTCAGGTTCTGAGTCACGATGTGGCCGCGAAGCATGCCTGTCTCGGCGGCCAGTGCGATCCGGTGGCAGGCGCTTACCGCCTGCCAGACCATCGCGCGCACGGCGCTGAGCAGCCCGTGCGCAACCGGCGGGCAGGAACGCACGAGGACCGTGTCGAAGCCGGCCGCCGTGGCGAGCTGGCGGATGCTGCGCGCGGTGAACGACGTCTGGTGGGTGAAGTCCCCGTCACGGATGTGACCTCCGAGCGGGCTGACGGCATTCGGGACCCTGGCCACGAAGACGCCGCCAGGCGCCAGCGCCGCGGCCGCGTCATCGAACGTCCGGAGAACCTCGGGCTTGGTGAGGTGCTCGAGCAGGTCGGTGGCCGTAATCGCCGCGTAGTGAGCCCGATGCCCGGCGAGAACTACGCGGAAATCCCCCTGCCGGACCCGGGCCACGCCCGCCGCGCGGGCCAGTGCCGCCTGCTCCGGACTGATGTCGATGCCCTCCGCGTCAAAACCGTCCACCTGCAGCAACCGGACGAGTTCGCCGCGTCCGCAGCCAATGTCGACGACGGGCCCGGCTGCCGGCCGTGGCAGCACGGGACGGATGTTACGCCGGTAAACAAGAGCAGTTGCCTCGTCTCCGCCACTGCCTACGTCCTGTGAGGCGTACGCCTCGTAAAGACGGTTCCGCAGGCCGTCCAGGCTATCTACTGTCACGTTCAGAGACTACCTAGATACTTAGAGTGATAGTAGCCGCCGCCCCGGCCGCCATCCGCCCCAGGCAAGACCTGCCCGCCCATCCTGGACACGCACAGCCACACTCGATATGTCCTTTTTCGCCGCTAAGCATCATATGACTATTCAATCCTTATATTTCACGGAGTTTGACAGAGACGAGGGGGGAGGCGTTAGCCTTTTTTCATGAAGCGTCGACCGTGCCCTTTCTGCTGCAATGAATCATCCAACATATTTGGTACACGTGCAGACCAATGGGTTAGGTGCAGGAGTTGTCGCTCAGTTTCCCGGGACATCACGGCTGAAAAATTCGCCCAGCTCCACGGCGAAGCCTTTCAAGACACTCGCTTTGTGGACTCCCATATCGCGGCCAGCGGCTTTGAGCCCAGAAGTGCGCTATGGGACGAGCTGGCTCTGCCGGGCACGTCACTGCTCGAGATCGGTCCAGGGACCGGTCACCTGCTAGCGGCTGCACACAAAGCAGGACGTTCAGTGACAGCGATCGAGTCAAGTGAGGTTCATCGTGCGTTTATCCGCGAAACGTGGGGTATCCGCTCGCTGTATCCGGACATCGCTGCCGTTCCAAGTGGTGTCTCGTTCGATGCCGTCGTGGCGATCAACGTACTTGAGCACGTATACGACATCGCGAGCTTCCTCCGCTCAATTGCAGAGGTGCTAGCCCCAAACGGTGTTCTCTTCGTATCGACCGTGAATGCGTCATCTCTGGAGGCGGTCCTCCTAAGGAGCTGGTGGTCGATGTGCAAGGCGCATGACCATGTTTCCTTTCCCTCTCCCGATGGCATGGCCCGAGCCGCCCAAGCGACCGGTCTGCGGGCGGAGCGAGTGTGGTCGACAGAACTCCCGTTTGAACTCCCGGTTTCGGCGCTTGTCGCCGCGCGCGATTGGGCTCGAGCGCGGCGGGGACCTTCGGTCGCTGCGAGTGATGGCCACCTGGCCGAGAGTTCTGCGGAGTGTGTCGATACTAGTTCAAAGGCGCGGCTATCTCGCTTCTACTCAATTAGCGGCCAACTCGATCCGACATCACGGCTGCTAGGGGCGTTGGGACGCGCCGCCACCGTCAAAGCTCGCTTGCGTCTGGATGAAACTGCGAGATTGGGCAGCTGACCTGTCCGCTCCGGCGCATCCGCCGAATGGTGACACGGGATCTTGGAATTACCGACGAGGTGTATCTGCTGCTGGCATCCCCCGGCCTGCAGGTTCGGCCAGTCTATCGGTGTGTCACGAACCCGGAAGGTTGCTTTGTAGGAAGAGCTCGTGAAGGGATGCTGCACGGAAGATGAAGGTTGTGGCCCTTCGGGATCGCTCTGCGGAGGGAGGTCCCAAACCGCCTCATGCTGCGTTGGTTGAAGGCTGTGCCTGCAAATCTCGGTAGCGATTGCGCCGAGGGATGCCGTCGTGCCAGGGGGACAGTCGACTTGCCGATGATCACACCAGGTCCCGTGATGTGCTGCACCAGCTCAGCGACCGCCATCCTAAGCTGCAAGAGGTCATAGGTTCCGGCTGGCAGTCCAGGAGTCGCTACGCCGAAGCAACGAACGGGCGCGAACTTTGCGGCCTCGGCGAAGCTCGTAGTGAATCGCAGCCTGCCCTCGGCGACGTTGCGCGGCAGCATCTCGTCAAGGCCCGGTTCGCGGAACCATGCCTTGCCTGAGTTCAGCATTTCCGTCTTGCCCTCGATATCTACGCCGAGAACCTCATAACCTATATCGGCCATGCAGGCCGCGTGGACCGCACCCAAGTGACCGCAACCGATCACGGAAAGCCTCATCTGAGTGTCCCCCTCGATGCATTCTTGCACTAGTCTGGCTGCCGGAAGCCGGTGTATTAAAGACCCCAACTCGAATTTAGCCTTAGCTAGGGCCGGTAATAGCCAGATGTCTCGCCCCGTTATCGGACGTTACAAATATCCTAGGCTGGTGGGCAACAAACATCAACGTTTCATAATCCGCTCACTATGGTCGTGAGGCCGAGACCGAGGCTGTAGGGGGGTGACCTGCTGCCACTCCGGGGCTAGATTGATTGCAGCCTTCTGCCGGACCGGGATTCCGCTTCTCGTTCTCCAGGTCGGCAGCTACCATCATCTCGATCAGCTGCTGGAAGTCAACTGTCGGACACCAGCCGAGCTTGGTGCGGGCCTTGGTAGCGTCGCCAACCAGGACAGCGACATCGGCAGGCCGGAAGAAACGCTCGTCCTGCACGACGTAGGGCTGCCAGTCATCTATTCCGACATGATGAAAGGCAACCTGAAGAAGGTCACGGACAGAATGGCTCTTTCCGGTTGCTATGACGTAGTCATCGGGTTCTTCTTGCTGGAGCATGAGCCACATCGCCTCGACGTAATCACCGGCGAAACCCCAGTCCCGGGATACATCCATGTTGCCTACGGCCAAAACCTTCTGGCGTCCTAGCGCGATCCGCGCGACAGCTCGCGTCACCTTACGCGTGAGGAACTCAAATCCCCGGCGAGGTGACTCGTGGTTGAAGAGAATACCGGAGCACGCCCACGCATTGTAGCATTCACGGTAATTCTGCGTTACGTAATGGCCGAGTACTTTCGCCACGCCATACGGCGAGCGCGGATGAAACTGCGTAGACTCTCCCTTCGGCGACTCGTGCGCTGTGCCGAACATTTCTGAACTCGACGCCTGGTAGAACCGAACGCCGTCCATTGATCCCTGCCGGTGAATGCGAATGGCCTCGAGCATGCGTAGGACGCCCATCCCTGTAATGTCACCGGTAAGCTCGGGCTGTTTAAAAGAAAGCCCGACGAAGCTGATGGCGCCTAGGTTATATATCTCGTCCGGCTGTGCCGTCTCAAGCACTCCGATCAGGCTGGAGAGGTCACGCAGGTCCCCTTCGAGCAACTGAATGGACGGAATGTACTCCTCGACCGTCGGGATTTTCGGATTAGACTGCCCCCGGACCATCCCGAATACTTCGTACCCCTTCGCTGTGAGAAATTCTCCTAGGTAGAGTCCGTCTTGCCCGGTTATTCCGGTAATCAGAGCACGTGGCACTGGCTGATTCCCCCTTCTCTCAGGTAATAATGCAACTCACTGGTTCCTGGCGTCATATCCGGCGAACCGCTGCCCCCGGTAACCAGCAGCCTCATGGCCGGCCGCCAGGTGAATCGAGAATCTTCCGGTACTCGCGGGCCAGCGCTCGCCGGTCGTAAGAATTTTCCACGTGGCGGCGCCCGGCCCGGCCCATAGCCAGCCGGTGCTCCGGGTCGGCGGCCAGCTCGCCGATCGCGTCGGCCAGCGCGGCGCCGTCCTCCGGCGGCACCACGACCGCGCCCGCCTCGCGCAGGATCTCCGCGGCCTCGCCGCGAACCGAGCCGATGACCGCCTTCCCGGCGGCCAGGTACTCGAACATCTTGGATGGGATGAAGGCGGCGAACAGCGGTATATCCCGCAGCGGGACCAGGCAGACGTCGGCCGCGGCCAGCAGTCCCGGAATCTCCTCATGCGGCACCCCGGGCCGCAGCGTCACGTTGCGCAGGCCAAGCTCAGCGACCTTGCGGGCCAGCCGCGGCTTGTCCGCGCCCTCGCCCACGAAGGCGAAATGGACCGGGTGCTCCGTTAGCCGCGCGGCGGCGCTGGCGATGGCGGGCAACGCATGGGAGATCCCGTGCGTCCCGGCGTACAGCACCACGCAGTCACCGGGCGCCGCGCCGAGGTGATCGCGCACTGCCGGGTCGGGGCGGGCGCACGGATCGAACCCCTCCAGCGAGACTCCGTTGCGGATCGTGTGGACCTTCGCGGGTGGCACCCCGCGGCGGATCAGGTTGTCCCGGAACCCATCGCTCACCACCACGACCTGGTCGGCAGCTGCGTAAGCGGCAAGTTCCAGGCGTTCGAGCACCCGGATGACGCGGCGGTTGGTGAGCACACCGAGCTCGGTGAAGATGGCCGGCCACAGGTCACGGATCTCCACGACCAGCCGGGCCCGCTTGATCCTGGCCAGCACCCAGGCGGCGCCAATGGAGAAGAACGTGGGCGAGGACACCACCACCACATCGGCGCGGCCGCTGGGCCGGGCGCCGAGCAGCACGGAGGTCGCCATGAAGCTGAGGTGGCCCAGGGTCTTGCGGGCCACACCCTCGTTGGGAGTGGCGTACAGCCAGGTCCGCAGCACTCGGTAGCCGTCGCGCAGTTCCCGCCGCCGGATCAGGCGGCGGTATTCCGGCGGGATCACGCCGGTGGGGTGGTTCGGCATCCCAGTGAGCACCGTCACCGTGTCGCCGTCTGCGGCCCAGGCCCGGGCCAGCGCGGAGAGCCGGGCCTGCGGAGCCCCGGTCTCCGGGGGGAAATAGTGCGTGACCAGGAGAATGCGCACGTCAGCTGGACCCTCCTGGCAGTACGGAGTGTGATTGCTGGCCAGGCTGCGCCGGGCCGTCAGGCCGGTACAGTTCCGGCTTGCCGTACAGGCCGAGATACCGGAACAAGGCCGGAGAGCACAGGTAAGCCGCCAGGACCGCGATACCGACGAGGTCAGCCGCGGCCCGGGCAGGCAGATCCCTGCTCAGGCTGACCGTGCCCAGCAGGGTGAGCAGAATGGTCACGGCCCCGGTCAGCAGGGTGACCTCCTGGTGCGACCAGCCAGCGTCGCACCAGCGCTGATAGACGTGTGTCCGGTGGGCCTGCAGCCAGCGCTCGCCCGCCCGCATGCGCCGTTGCAGCGTCCACGCGGTGTCCGCCAGGTACAAGGCGAGCGGGCCGAGGACCGCCTCTACCGGCACTCCGCGCAGGACCGCGTCCGCGGCCAGCACAGCCAGTGCCGCACCAAGCGAGTAGCTGCCGGCATCACCCAGGAAGACCCGGGCCCGGCCGGCGTTCCACGGCAGGAAGAGCAGGGCGCTGATGGCCACCGCGAGGCTGGCGGCCAGCAGGAACGGATGTCCTCCCCACTCCGCGTAGCAGGCGTAGGCCGCGCCGGCGATCAGTGCGTGCACGCCGGAGATGCCGTTCACCCCGTCCATGAAGTTGAACACGTTGACGAGCCCGGTGATCCATGCCGCTGCGGCCACGGCCAGCAGGGCGGCGCCCACTGCCGCCCTGTGCAGTGGCACGATGAGCAGCCCCGCGGCGATGGCACTTCCGGTGGCCTGGAGCGCCAGCCGGCGGGAAACGGGCAGCCCTCGCAGGTCGTCCAGGAAGCCGAGCACGGCGAAGAAACCGACCGCGGCCGCGAATGCGGCACTTGCCCCGCTGCGGGTGATGGCCACGGCCGCCAGCAGCCCCACGGCGATAGGAAGGCCGCCACCCCGCGGCGTCGGGACACTGTGTGACGAACGTACGGAGGGGACATCGACGGCGTGCATGCGGCGCAGCAACGGGATCGTTGCTGGTACCGCCACGATGACGATCGCGCCGCTACAGGCCACCGCGTCGAAGGCCGCGTTCGCTGACACACGCGAATGCTATCAGCTTTGTAGCGTTTAGTAATTGATAAGTTACAGATAGTCAATAACGGTGAGGGGTGGCGGAAACTTTGCTGACCTGGCCGCCAACGCGGTTAACCGGGTGCGGCGGCTGCGCCTGCTGGGGACCGATGGGGGAGTACTCGTGTGGCCGTTGGATTCGGCGGGCGTCGCCGCCTTTGCGTGGTCGGGCTGGTACGAACCGTAGCCATATCCGTAGCCGTACCCATATCCGTACCCGTTTTCCTTGGTGACCTCGTTGAGGACGATCCCCACCACAGGTGCCTTGCCTTGTGCGAATCGCTCGGCGGTACGCTGCAGCTGGTTTCGCCTGGTCTGGCCGGCCGCCACGACGAGCAGCGTGCTGTCGGCGTACGCCGACAGCACGAGGGCGTCGGTGACCGGCAGCACGGGGGGGCTGTCCACCAGCACCAGGTCGAAGTTCTCCCGCAGGGTAGCGAAGAGCTGCCGGGTCCCGGGCCCGTTGAGCAGTTCCGCAGGATTCGACGGGACCGCCCCCGCTCCCAGGAACCACAGGCCGTCGTGCCCCTCGACCTGCTGCAGTGCCTGCTCCAGCGTCCGCTCTCCGCGCAGCACGCTGGTCAGTCCCGGCTTCTCGTCTACACCGAAGAGTTCGCCGAGCTGCGGGCGGCGCAGGTCGCCGGAGACGAGCACGACCCGCTCGCCTGACTGGGCGAACACGGCCCCGAGGTTGGCGATCGTCGACGTCTTCCCTTCGGCAGAGGCCGGACTGGTCACCAGGAGGCACCGCAGCTCATGCGCTGGCCTGGCGAACTGCAAGGA
>Ga0302325_10023177_pt1 | contig 12952 bp, 10 predicted proteins | sample Palsa_T0_2_FD_201948 | JGI IMG/M metagenome (GOLD analysis project Ga0302325, IMG submission 201948) | Peat permafrost microbial communities from Stordalen Mire near Abisko, Sweden - Palsa_T0_2 | ecosystem: Environmental > Terrestrial > Soil > Palsa > Peat permafrost | place: Sweden: Abisko... | reverse complement strand
CTACGATTAAGTTTCGAATTGCGCCTCGGGCTTCACACTTCCATCTCCAAGTCGATTGAAAATGCCGCGATCAAAGCCGCCGAGGTGGGAGCCAACACGTTCCAGATCTTCTCGGCCAGTCCGCGAATGTGGCGCGCATCGCCGCCCGCGCACGATGCGGTGAAATTGCTGCAACGCGCCCGGGATCGGCATGATCTTAGTCCACTGGTAATCCATGATAATTATCTGATCAATCTGGCATCTTGCAACGAGCTGCTGCGCTTGCAATCCACGGCGGCGTTTCGCGGAGAGATGGAGCGGGCGCTGGCGATCGGCGCCGAATATCTGGTGGCGCATCCAGGCAACTGCAAGGGGCATTCGGTGGAGCAAGGCATCTATGCGGTGATCCGGTCACTGGCCGAGGCGACGCAGGGTCTCGACACCACGAATCTCACGGTGCTGCTCGAAAATACGGCGGGTTCAGGCGCGGCCCTGGGCAGCCGATTCGAAGAGCTGGGCCTTATGCGCCAGTTCGCAGCCGAGGTGACCGATCTCAAAATCGGATTCTGTATCGATACCTGCCACTGTTTGGCGTCCGGCTATGATGTCAGCACTGCGCCGGGGTTGAGGCAGACCGTAGCCGAAATGGATCACGTGCTCGGTCTCCACAATGTGCGCGTGATCCATGCCAACGATTCCAAAACCGCCCTCGGATCGCACGTGGACCGGCATGAACATATCGGACGAGGGTTTATCGGGGAGGCTGGGTTTCGTCGCATACTCAACCATCCGAAACTTCGGAGTAAAGCCTTCATTTTGGAGACGCCTGTCGATGAAGAAGGCGACGAGCGGAGGAACGTGGAAATGTTGAAGAAGCTCAGCCGAAGACGTTGATTATGTGCTCCGCCGGCGCGATGTTGCTTTGCGGGAACCGCGTTTCTTGATTACTCCTACTAAGGCGCTAAGGGCATCGTTGGCTTCTTTGGAATTTCCGAAAGTGGCTGCAACGTCGGGATCGAGAACCACCACCACGCTGCCGGGGACATAGCTTGACGCGTACTCATTGCGCCGGCCATTACTAAAGTCATAGTTCGGTAGTATCTCGTCTTCGGTTCTCCGCCTGGCTGCGGGGGGCTTAGTTAAGGCCTTCGGCATAGTCTTTTCGCTCCGAGCGCGTTACTCGCCGCGCGCTAATAATCCGAATTGTTTCTTCACGGTCCGTGAACATGACAGCCAACAAGTGACGGTTTCTAGAGAGTCCTAGTAGGACAAATCTTTCCTCTTGCGCGCAGTGCCGTGGATCTTCTCACGATGCGCCCTAATGGATCGCCGAACACCGTAGCCGCTTCGTCGAACGACACGCCGTGTTTTGCGAAGTTAGCCGCGTCTTTTCGCGGGTTCCACTCAAACTCCAGCGCCAACCATCATTATAGTCAGGCTATATTGAAAGAGGACGGGTTTCGCCACATCCTCGACCCGAAGCTCCGCAACATTTTTGAGAAGCTATGCCCGAAAAGCAGTACGACCACAACCAGATCGAATTGAAGTGGAGCGAGCGATGGGCCAGCCAGCCGCTCTTCCAGGCCGAAGAAAATTCGACCAAGCCCAAGTTTTATGTGCTAGAGATGCTGCCTTATCCCAGCGGCACGCTGCATATCGGGCATATCCGTAACTACGCGATCGGCGATGCGCTGGCACGCTATAAGCGCATGCGCGGCTTCAACGTGCTCCATCCCATGGGTTGGGACGCGTTCGGTCTCCCCGCGGAAAACGCGGCCATCGCCAACAAGCGCGATCCCTACGAATGGACTCAGTTCAACATCGAGAACATGAAGCGGCAGCATCGGCGCATGGGCTTCAGTTATGACTGGTCGCGCGAAGTCACCACCTGCGATCCCGAGTATTACCGCTGGAACCAGTGGTTCTTCCTGAAGATGTTGGAGCGCGGCCTGGCCTATCGCAAGAATGCGCTGGTGAATTGGTGCAACGAGTGTGGAACTGTGCTGGCCAATGAGCAGGTCGTGGATGGCTGCTGCTGGCGGCACGAATCGACGCCCGTGGAACAGCGCGCCATCGAGCAGTGGTTCCTGCGCATCACCGATTACGCCGACGAATTGCTGGCCGGGATCGCAGACCTGGAGGGCGGCTGGCCGGAGCGTGTTCTGCTGATGCAACGCAACTGGATCGGACGTTCGGAAGGCGCGGAGATCGATTTCGCCCTGGATGGATCGAGTGAGAAAATTCGTGTCTTCACCACTCGCGTGGATACCATCTACGGAGCGGCCGCCATAATTCTTGCGCCGGAGCACCCGCTGGTCTCCGAGCTACTAGGCAGTGAAGGACGGGCGCAAGTGAAGCAGATGATTGACTCGCGCGCGGCCAAGGGCCCCGGCGATATCGACAAAGTGGGCCTGCCCACCGGCGCCTACGCGATCAATCCGTTCAGCCTCGAACGCATCCCTATCTGGATCGGTAACTTCGTGTTGATGGGTTACGGTACCGGCGCGATCATGGCCGTGCCTGCGCACGACCAACGCGATTTTGAGTTTTGCGAAAAATACAAAATAGCTTGGCATCCGGTAATTGACCCAATCACACCTGTGCTCGGAGTGGTTGGGGCATTTCTTGAGGATGGGCGTCTGAGGGAATCCGGCGACTACACGGGACTCTTGAGTGCCGAGGCGCGCCGCGTGATGACGGCTAGAGCCGAGGCGGAAGGTTTCGGGAAGGGCGCCGTCACGTTCCGTATCAAGGACTGGGGGATCTCGCGCCAACGCTATTGGGGCACGCCCATCCCCGTCATCTATTGTCCGAAATGCGGAATGGTTCCGGTGCCGGAGAGTGATTTGCCCGTCGTCCTTCCGCTCAAGGTTCCAATCGGCGGCAAGGGCCGTTCGCCTCTTGAAAATGTGCCCGAGTTTGTGAACGTGGCCTGTCCCGCGTGCGGTGAGCCTGCGCGCAGAGAAACCGACACCATGGACACGTTTATCGATTCTTCGTGGTATTTTTATCGCTACTGCGACCCACATAATTCGAGCGCGCCGTTCGATTCGAAGAAAATCGCGTATTGGTTTCCAATCGATCAATACATCGGCGGCATCGAACACGCGATCTTGCACTTAATCTATTCCAGATTTTGGACAAAAATGATGCGCGATCTCGGGCTCATCACGGATAGTGAGCCGGTGCGGCATATGTTCAATCAAGGCATGGTCATCAAGGACGGAGCGAAGATGTCGAAATCTCGGGGCAACGTGGTCAGCGTCGACACGATGACTGAGCGTTTCGGGGCTGATACCGGCCGTGTGTTCGAACTCTTCGCGACGTCGCCCGAAAGGGAAATGGATTGGACCGACGCCGGCGCGATCGGCGCCTATAACTTCCTCGGCCGCGCGTATCGTTTCGTTACCCGCAATGTGGGCCAAGGTTTGCCCCAGTCCACCGCGTCCGATAGAAAAGCTCTGCGTAAACTGCATCAGACGCTCAGGCAAATCACGGACGATTTTGAAGGCCGCTGGCACTTCAATACTTCCATCGCGGCATTGATGGGTCTCATGAACGTGCTTACGGATCTCGAGAAGGATTTATCGGCCCCTGTGGTTGCTGAAGTGATCGAGAAGCTCACGTTGATGCTGGAGCCCTTCGCGCCATACCTCGCCGAGGAGCTTTGGGAAGAGCAGGGCCGACCAGCTCCGGTGTTCCATCACGCCTGGCCCGCGTTTGATCCGGATCTCGCGCGCGAGGAAGAGGCCGAGGTGGTCATTCAGGTGAACGGCAAGCTGCGCGGGCGGATTAACGTCGCGTTTGGAACTCCACGGGAGGCCTTGGAGAAACTCGTCTTCAGCGATACCAAAGTGCTGCCGTTGTTGGATGGCAAGCAGGTGGTGAAAGTGATCGTGGTTCCGGATAAACTAGTCAATATTGTCGTTAGGTAAGCTCATCTTCCTGCTGGTCCCCTTGGCCTGCGTGCTCGCGCAACCGGAGAAGACCGCGTGGGACGTATTGAAGCCCGGTCTCGTGGATACGAATCCTCTGAACCGCCGGCAGGGCCGTGACGGCTACGGGTTCCATCGGTCTCGATCCGGAAGCTATACGGCTGGTGGAGTGGGCGCTCAAAAGCGATAGCGACTCGCTGATCCGCGCCACAGCGGCGGCGGAACTGGGTGAGATGAAATCGCAGCAATCGTTTCCAGCGCTGAAGGCCGCGCTCGACGATCCGTCCGGCGAAGTCGGCTTCGCCGCCGCGCAGTCGCTGTGGGATATGGGCGATAAAACCGGCCGTGGTTTCATCGAGGATGTAGTGGCCGGCCAGCAAGTGGCTACCGACGGTGGCGTCAAGGGCGCCTTACATCGAGCCGACCGCTTGCGTTACGACCCTAAGAAAATGGCGGTAATAGGCGCTAAGTCCGCCTCAGGCGCGCTGCTGGGGCCGTTTAATATTGGCGTGATCGCGGCCGAGCAGGTTTTTAAGGGCGGAGCGGTTGCCGCTCGGATGCAAGCGCTAAACCTGCTGGCCCAGGATTGCGACGCGCAAACTTTCAAGCTGTTGCTAACCGCTTCTACCGACGATAAAACTTGGGCAGAGAAAGCCGCAGCGTCCAAGGCCTTGGGGCGGTGCGGCAACCCCCAGGCGATTCCGAAACTGGAATCGAACCTTTCCGACTCGAATGTCGCCGTGAGATTTATGTCCGCGGCCGCCATCATCCGGCTCAGCCGGAAGCCGGAAGCGGCTTCAGCTTTTCTTGCTCGCTAACTTCGCCAAATAGATTTTGCGGCTCTCGCTCACCAGGTTGCGGGCTTCAATCGGATCGCCCCACCCGAGAGTGCTGGTTGCGCGGCCTTCCAACTCTTTATAGATATTGAAGAAGTGTTCGATCTCGCGCCGCAAATGCGGAAAGATCTGGTCCAGCGTGTGCACCTGCTCATAACGCGGATCCCGGTTTAGAACCGCGACGATCTTCTGGTCTTTTTGTTCCTGGTCCACCATCTTCAGCACGCCGACCGGCCGAACCTCGACGATGCAGCCCGAAAATGAGGGCTCTTCGACTAACGCCAGCACGTCCATCGGGTCGCCGTCCGATGCTAACGTCCCTGGGATAAAGCCGTAATCGCCCGGGTAGTGTACGGGAGAATACAGCACGCGGTCCAGCCGGAACGCGCCCAGTTCACCGTCATATTCGTACTTGTTGCTCGAGCCTTTCGGGATCTCAACCACCATGCGTACCACCTCAGGGAACTCCGGCCCGGGATCGAGATCGTACAGGGAGGGCTTCACCGAAACATCCCCCCAAGCCTTAGTGGTGGCATCGCCAAAGTATTAGCTCCGCAAGAGAAAACAAAAAAGTTCTTGCCTTCTGATTTTGACTCGTGGCACAATCCATTAAGACCAAAGTGGTCCAAAGTGGACAAAAGTGGAAGATCAGCCCAAGACGACGCTCGTGGAGCCCCCGCGCGGCTTCTTTTCGGCCCATGTCGACGACAAAGGCAGGCTCAAGCTTCCCGTGGATTTACAGCAGTACCTGACCGCAATCGGGGATGAGAAATTCTTTGTGACCAGCGTGGACGACCGCATAGCTCGAATCTACCCGATTTCGGTATGGAAAGGAAACGAAAAAGTTTTGGAAGCTCTCGCGACCGAAGATCCCGATGCCGCCGAAGCACTTTCGTTTGTGACGAACGACTACGGAGCCGAGGCCAGGGTGGACCCGCAAGGGCGCGTGACGCTGCCCACCGATTTGCGGCGCGCATTGGCTCTGGAGAATCAGGAAGTCCGGCTGGATTGGTCGCAGGGCGCGATCAACGTGTATTCGAAGGCCGAATACGAAGCTCGCAAGCAGAAGGCCAAAGACAGCCTGCCGGAGAAGCTGAAGACCGCCAAATTGAAAGGATTCAAATAGCGGCCATGTATGCACGTGCCGGTCATGCTTGGCGAATGCCTGGAATATCTGGCGCTGCGGCCGGACGGCATTTACCTGGACGCGACCGCTGGATTGGGCGGGCACACGGGCGCGATCGCGGCGCGTTTGACAACCGGATTTGTGATTGCCAACGATCGCGATGCGGAATCGCTGGAGTTGGCGAAGCGGAGTACGGAGGAGAGGGCGGATCGCATTCGATTTCACCGCGGAACATTTTCGGAGTTAGCCTCCGCGGTGACCGCCCAGGGCATCCAGCAGGTGGACGGATTGTTGGCCGACCTGGGAGTGAGCCGCTATCAATTGACCGAGCCCGAACGGGGGTTCTCATTGATGGCCGACGGCCCTCTGGATATGCGGCAGGATCGCAGCCAGGAACTCACCGCGGCCGAGCTTGTGAATTTTACTGCAGAAAAGGAACTGGCCGATTTGATTTATCAATTCGGCGAGGAAAGGAGGTCGCGGAGAATCAGCAGAGCAATCGTTCGGGCGCGGCCAATCCACACGACACAGCGATTGGCGCATGTGATCGAGGAGGCCGTGCCCCGTTCGAGCAGATTGCATCCGGCTACGCAAACCTTCCAGGCATTGCGTATGGCGGTGAACGACGAACAGGGCGAATTAGATCAATTGCTCGCTGCCGCACCGGGGTTGGTGAAGAGCGGCGGACGCATCGTGGTGCTTTCGTTCATGTCGCTCGAAGATCGAAAAGTGAAGCAGTGTTTTCAAACGCTGGCGCGTGCCGGGCGAGCCGCAATACTCACCAAACACGTAGTCAGGCCGTCATCCGAGGAAACGATAAATAACCCTCCGTCTCGAAGCGCCAAGCTCCGGGCGGTGGAAATGAAATAACCGAGATTATAATGGCAACTCTCGCAACCATAATGGATCGATTCACAGCCGCGAACAGCGCCGCTGCCGACTGTTCACGCACCAGGGTGCTGGAAGACGCGGACCCCTTCGAAGTTCCCCGATTCCCCAACGAAGACGTCTACTTCTATGTGAAGCACATCGATAACTCGCATGTGCTGCGCGAAGTGGATCCAGGGGCGCGCAAGACCTGTTGGCGGCTTATTGGATCCTCGTTCACCTTCGCCGTGCTGGTGATCGGGTTGTTGCTTCCGTCGGTGAACCGCATGATGGCCGGCTATCGGATGGAAGCTTTGCGCCAGGAGCGGCAGCGCCTGGAGCTGGATAGGGCATCGCTGGAACTGGCGGAGACCAAACTAGTGAGCCCCGCGCGTCTGGAAGAGCTGGCGCGCATCCAGCGTTTTGTGGACCCGGCGCCCGAAGCCGTGGTGTATTTGGATGCCAATAAGTCGGACGCAATCCTGGCGAAGAAGTAGTGAAGGCCGCTTGCTGACGCGCGCGGTTCAGAACCGCGACCGTGAGGGAGCGTAGATTTTCTGAGGTTAATTTATGGATCCGCTGGCGACACGACGCGTGCATATGTTGGTCCGCGTGGCCTTTGTTTGGGCCGCGCTGATCGCCGCCCGTTTGATTCAGCTGCAGGTGGTTCAGCATAGCCAGTATGCGCAACTGGCGCGCGATCAGCAGGAGAAACTGGAAGAGATCAAGGCCCCGCGGGGCGCGATTCTGGATCGTTATGGCCAGCGCCTGGCGATGAGCCTGCCGGCCGAATCGGTCGTCGTCGACCCTCTGCGAGTGCCCAATCTTTCGCTGACAGCTGAGGTTCTTGCCAATATCTTGAACTTGAATGCCCGCGACTTGCTGGCGGATCTGCAAGCCGCTGTCGACAACCGCCGCGGCTTCCTATGGGTAAAGCGCAAGATCACGCGGCAGGAAGCCAATCGGCTGCGCGCTCTGAATCTGGAGTGGATCGAGTTCCGCACCGAGAGCCAGCGCTACTACCCGAATCGGTCTCTGGCGGCGCACGTCATCGGCAGCGTCGATTTTCAAGAAGACGGCAACGGAGGAGTAGAGCAAAGTCTCAACCAGGAACTGCAAGGACACGCGGGCGAGATGCTGGTCACCGAGGATGTGCAGAAACGCGGATTCGCGTCCAGCATCCAACAGCAGCCCCAGCCCGGCCAGGATGTGCGCCTGACCATCGATTCGCGGATTCAATTTGTAGCGGAGCAGGAACTGGCCAAAATGGTGGCGCTGCACCACGCCAAGTCCGGCAGCCTGGTGGCGATGGACCCACGCAGCGGCGATATTCTCGCGATGGCTAACGTGCCGACCTTCGATCCGAACGAACCACCCAAACCCGGCGGTATTGCCGCGCGTGAGAACCTGGCCGTCTCGGCGCCCTTCGAGCCGGGCTCGGTTTACAAAGTGATCACGCTCTCGTCGGCGCTCGAGACCACCAGGCTTCGGCCCGAGTCGATGATCAATTGCGGCAACGGAAGCATCAACCTGTTTGGCCGCATCATTCACGATCACAGCCGCTATGCTGCGTTATCCATGGCTGACGTATTGGCGCGGTCGAGCAATATCGGAGCGATCAACATCGGCCTGCAGGTGGGCGACAGGAATCTGTATGAATACGTCCGCAAGTTTGGATTCGGCAAGAAGACCGGCCTGCCACTACCGGGTGAATCGGGCGGCATGGTCCGTCCGCTGCGCAGGTGGGAGAAGACTTCCCTTGGCTCGGTAGCGATGGGACATGAAATCGGCGTCACGGCCCTGCAATTAGCGCAGGCCTGCACGGTAATTGCGAGCGGCGGATTTCTGGTTAGACCCCGGCTTCGCCTGGATGCACCCGTAGTTCCGCCGGTGCGCGTGCTGCGCCCTGAAACGGCAATTACCATGCGCGGCATGATGGAAGGCGTAGTGCTCAAACCCTACGGAACCGGGCACAAATATGCGCGATTGTTGGGCTATACGTCGGCTGGCAAGACCGGCACAGCCCAAATCTACGACTACAAAATGCGTCAGTACACGCACATGTACAACGCATCGTTCATGGGTTTCGCGCCAGTGACCAATCCGCGGATCGTGATTGTAGTCACCATCAACGGAACAGAAGGCACGGCCGGCTATGGCGGACCGACTTCCGCACCGGTATTCCGCGAAGTGGCCGCCGCCGGGCTTCGCGAGATGGATGTGCCGAAAGACTTACCCGAAATGGTTCCTTCCGAGGGGAGCGAGCAGGCCGATGAGAACGATGTGGCCATCGCCGATGTTGGTTCTTCCATCCCTCACCCGCTGGTTCAAGCCGAGGATGCCGTTGCCGCCGACGACCGACCGGTAGCTTCCGCAAACAAAGCTTTGGGCCAGCGGGTTCTTTTAGCTCGAAATGGAAATTCGCAGCATGATTTGGATGGACCGCGCGTGCCGGACTTTCAAGGTCAGTCCGTGCGCAGCGTGATTCAGCGGGCAGCCGCGCTCGGCATCCCGGTGGAGTTTACGGGCAGCGGAGTCGCGCGCGCTCAGGCTCCCGTTCCCGGAGCTATTCTGCCCTCGGGGAGTTGGGTTCGCGTGCAGTTTGGCCGATAACGGGGCCGCATGACGATCGAGCAGGTTCTCCTGGGCGTACGGCTCCGGCAGGACGTTCCGCTGCGGAAGCGACTCCCGGGTGATTTGGGGAAAGTATCGGTGGCGGGGTTGGACTACGATTCCCGGCGCGTACAGCCCGGGTATTTATTCTTCGCATTTCCGGGGGCGCGCGCCGATGGCCGCCAATTCGCGCAAGAGGCCATCGATCAAGGGGCCGTTGCCGTACTGAGCGAACTTCCGGCTCCTCAGGGATTTCACGGAGCCTGGATAGAAGTAGAGCATGGGCGGCAAGCGCTGGCATTAGCGGCCCGCAACTTTTATGACAATCCCGCAGAGAGGCTGAAGCTGACAGGCGTTACGGGGACTAACGGCAAAACAACAACCACCTTTTTGATCGACGCGGTGCTGCGCGCCGCTGGGATCACGACGGCGCTGGTGGGGACCATTGAGTATCGGCTGGCTGGCGAAGTGCGCCCGGCCGTCAATACCACGCCCGAGTCGTTGGATCTGTATCGCATGTTCCAGGAGCTGGCACAAGCCAGTGGCACGCATGCCACAATGGAAGTTTCATCCCACGCTCTAGCGCTGGGGCGGGTCTACGGCATTACGTTTCACACCGCTGTATTTACAAACCTCACGCGCGATCACCTCGATTTTCACCACAGCATGGAGGAGTACTTCGCCGCCAAGCAGTTGTTATTCGCGTCGGAAAATGGCGCGGTCGCTCCTGCCTGGGCAGTCATAAACAATGACGATCCTTATGGCCGTCAGCTTAATCCCGAGTCGGATACGCTGCGCTACGGATTCGACAAGGGCGCGGATCTGCGCGGGTCGTCGCTCAACATGGATTTTGAAGGTTTGCGATTCACCGTACAGTATGGCGCCGAGCGCGTTCCATTAACTTCGCCGCTGGTCGGCAAATTCAACGCCTACAATATTCTGGCGGCCTGCGGGGCGGCGCTGAGCTATGGGCTGGATTGGAAGACGATTTCCGCGGCCATTGCAAATTGCCCTCGCGTGCCGGGACGTTTCGAGAGCGTCCAGCAGGGCCAGCCCTTTCTGGTGGTCGTCGACTATGCGCATACCGACGACGCGTTGCGCAATGTGATTTCGGTGGCGCGCGAATTGCATCCCAAACGCGTCATCACACTGTTCGGCTGCGGAGGAGACCGGGATCGATCAAAGCGTCCCTTGATGGCTCAGGCGGCGTCGCAGGCCAGCGACTTTGTGGTGCTGACGTCCGACAATCCGCGCTCGGAAGATCCCATCGCGATCATGAACGACGCGCTGGTGGGGCTTCGCCGTTTTGACACACCGCACATCGTTGAGCCGGATCGCGCCAAGGCAATCCGCGCGGCGTTGAAGCTGGCGGAGCCTGGCGACATCGTGATTTTGGCCGGAAAAGGGCACGAAACTTACCAAGTATTGAAGGATCGCGTCATTCATTTCGACGATCGCGAAGTGGCGCGCGGCGTGCTAGAGGAGCTGGGGTGGAGTTTGAAGTGAAGGATGTGGCGCGAGCTTTGGGGCTCAATATCGAGAGCAGTCAAAGGATCACCGGCTGGAGTATCGACTCGCGCACTGTTGCGCCCGGCGATCTGTTCTTCGCGCTGCGGGGACCGAATCATGACGGCGACGCGTATGTCGACGACGTGCTTCGCAAGGGCGCTGTCGCCGCGGTCGCGAACGATACAGCCAAGAACCAAGCAGCGCCCGGGCCGGTATTAATCGTGCCGGATACTCTGGAAGCCTTGCAGTCCGCCGCGAGCTGGGCCCTGCAGCAATGGAGTGGAGAAGTGATTGGAGTGACGGGCAGCGCCGGAAAGACATCCACAAAAGATGTGATCGCGGCCATTCTCGGGGCCAGCATGCCGGTGGGCAAGACGATTGGGAACCTGAACAACCATCTGGGCGTGCCGCTCTCGATTCTTCGATTGCCGGATGAAGCGCGCGTTGCGGTGCTCGAGATGGGGATGAACCATGCGGGCGAGATCCGGAAGTTGTGCGAGATCGCGCGCCCGCGCATCGGCGTGGTCACCAATGTTGGTTATGCCCATATGGAAGCATTTGATTCCATCGAAGGCGTGGCGGCGGCTAAGCGCGAGCTGATCGAATCGCTGCCACCGGACGGCATTGCGGTGCTGAACGCCGGCGACCCACTGGTAAGCCGGTTCCGTGAAGTTCACCCGGGCCGCACCATTACATTCGGAATCGATTCCGGCGACATTCGCGCCGGGCACATACAACTCACCGATAGCGGCGTAAGCTTCATGGTGGAAGGTGTGCTGTTTGAGAGCAGCATGCTGGGCCGCCACAGCGTACTGAATATTGTTGCGGGCATCGCGGTGGCGGCTCTTTATGGCATCCGCCCCGCGCAACTCACTTCAGTGGTCAGGGATCTCGCTGCGCCCTCCATGCGAGGCCGGCGTCTGATTCACGACGAAGTTCTGATTTTGGACGATTGCTACAACTCCAATCCCGATGCGGCGCGCGCGATGATCGACGTGCTCCGGGACACGCCAGCCAAGCGGCGCATCGCCGTGCTGGGGGAGATGCTCGAACTCGGCCGTTGGTCCGAGCCGCTACATCGTGACGTGGGTAGCTATGTCGCGGCGAGCGGAATTGATGTGCTGGTTGGCATACGCGGCGAGGCCTGTCACCTTGTGGACGCAGCGAGGCACGCAGGCCTGGCAGTGAACGCCGCGTTTTTTTTCGCCGATGCTCCCGCAGCCGGAGAACTTCTGCGGCGAATCGCGCGTCCCGGCGACGCAATTTTGTTCAAGGGTTCGCGAGGCACGCACGTCGAACTCGCCCTGGAGAAGTTTGTGGTGCGGTCCAATTAAATGCTCTATTGGCTGTTCTACGAAAAGCTATTTCACCGCTACACGCCGTTCCGCATATTCGGGTACGCGACGTTTCGCACCGCATTTGCCGCCATAACGGCATTGTTTCTGTGTCTGGGGCTGGGACCCTGGCTGATCGCCAAACTCCGCGAGTTTCAAATCGGGCAGTACATCCGCGAAGATGGACCGAAATCGCACATGAAGAAAGCCGGCACGCCGACCATGGGCGGCATCCTCATCATCATCTCCATTGTCGTGCCGACATTATTGTGGGCCAATCTTACCAATCCTTACGTTTGGATCGCCATGTTCGGACTGGTCAGCTTTGGATTGATTGGTTTTTGGGACGACTACGCCAAGATCCGGCACAAGCAAAACCTGGGCCTGACGGTGAAACAGAAGCTGGCGCTGCAGATAGTCGCGGCGCTGATCGTCGGTTTCATGCTGCTGGCGCTGCACGCCGAAAGGGCTTACTCCACAAGCATGAACGTGCCCTTTTTCAAAACCTTCAAACCCGATCTGCTGATCGATTCGATGCTGCGCAACTGGTACACCTATCCGCTGGCGTTCGTTTTCTTTTTCGCTTTTATGTTGCTGGTGATCGTCGGATCGTCGGATGCGGTGAATCTGACCGACGGTCTCGATGGCCTGGCAATCGGCCTGATGCTGATCGCTTCGTTCGCCATGACGGCCTTGACCTATGTCACCGGTCACGCCCAGTTTGCCGAGTATCTCGATCTGGCACGTTTGCCG
>Ga0302325_10023176_pt1 | contig 12952 bp, 13 predicted proteins | sample Palsa_T0_2_FD_201948 | JGI IMG/M metagenome (GOLD analysis project Ga0302325, IMG submission 201948) | Peat permafrost microbial communities from Stordalen Mire near Abisko, Sweden - Palsa_T0_2 | ecosystem: Environmental > Terrestrial > Soil > Palsa > Peat permafrost | place: Sweden: Abisko... | reverse complement strand
CTATGCTATAATTAGGTAGAAATTGATGAAAATGAAAGCCTGTCGGGCTGATTTCGGGGTTGCCGAAGTGAAGCCTGTACAGCTGAAAATGTAGCCTAAAGGGCTGATATCGGGGTTGCCGAAGTGATGCCTGTACAGTGATGCCTGTACAGCTGAAGGCTGTGCTAAACCAACAGAATCACTCCCGAATTGATAACTTTATCAGATCGCCCCGTGTTCTACGACTACTTTCTCGAACAAAACAAAGCCATAGCCAAAGGGTCTTCGCAGGGGTATGAGCTGAATTTCAACACACTTGGAGTAAGTCATCACACGGCAAGAGGCATCCGCGAATTGAACGGTCACCTTAGTATGTGCACTTGCTGACCGCAGAACAGATCGGAAGCGGGTGCCTCGACTACCACGTCCAAGCCCCTTACGAAGGCCGATGGCTTTAAAAACCGTCCATTTTGCTACAGTAAGCGAAAGCCTTGAAAATAGTTCCCTCGTGTTCAAAAACTCGCAACAAAATTCCTTATAAATTTAGAGTCGTGAAGACACAATCAAAGATACTTTAACTTCTTCTCTATCACATAATGCTAAACTAAATTAAAATTATTCGGGTGTGGCGGTGTTACGATGCGTAATTTTTAGGACGTAGAGATTTTGGTGTTGCATGCCTTGGCGAAAATGGACGGGTTTTAAAGCCGTCGGCCTTCGTACCACCCCAAATTCGCTGTTGACAATATCTTTGGAATTGTTTCAATCAATCAGACGGTATACGATTACATGGAATTTGCTCTCAACATGAACGGAGGTTGTCTCCAATCGATCGAGTACTGCCGCACAACAGACATGTCCTCCCCGGGATCAAAATACATCTGTGCAGAAGCTCAGGACCTCGGTAAAGATAGCGTTGAAGGTAAGTAAACTATCTGTCATAACTAAGAAGTCCTCTAACATCTGCTAGAGCCCTATTACGGATACCCCGACTACGGAACCTAGGACATCCATGCCCCCTCCAGCCCCCCAGTCCCACCAATCGGCCCCCTTTACAACTACCTCAACCTCCCGCAAATCCAAAACGCCTTTGGCGTAAACCTCAACTGGACGCCCGCAAACGACGAAGTCTACTACGCTTTCCAACAATCCGGCGACGCAGTCTACCCCACCGCCCTTAACGCGCTCTCCCGCCTCCTCGACGAGCAAGTCCGCGTAGTGCTCTACGCGGGCGATTCTGATTACATCTGCAACTGGTTCAGTGGAGAAGTTGTGAGTTTGCAAGTAAACTATTTCTATGCGGTTGAGTTTAGAAATGCGGGGTATACGCTGTTTGTGATTGAGGGGACAGAGTACGATGCGGTTAGAGAAAAAGGCAATTTTGGCTCTGAGGATTTATGAGAGTGGGCATCTGGTGCCGTTTTCTCAACATAAGTGATCTTCTTTTTTGCTTGGTTTGGATATGGAAAAGAGGGATGGATATGAAAATTAGTGAGATGGGGGCTGACAGTTTGATGAAGTTCGAGTAAGCTGATCAATTTATTGGTTGTGGGTCGGCCACTTGGCAGGAAGGAGTTGCAGAACGAAAGCTCTCTTTTCCGCCCCGCCTGAACAGGGGTGAGAAACGCTGGAGACAAATTAGTAAAATCGAAACTTCCATAGAAAACCTCATAAGCCTTAAGTATAATGGAATTTGTTGCTCACCGCCATTGAGTGACCCGGGCTCCCAACAAGTTTTTATCCAGTCCCAAAGCGCCAAACGCTAGAACACATCTCTCAGAAATTTAAAGCATCACATTTTATATCCTCCAACTTTGCTATTCGATCCAACATCCACCCACTCTCCATCCGAATTCCCGCATCAATACGCTGACCCATCGCGGCCGTATGATCCAGCGAGCACGAGTCATCCGCATAGCGCCAGGTCAAGCACTGATCCCACTCTTCGCAAGACTTCTGGCACGCATCTTTTGAATACCAGGGCTTGGCAGCTAATTGACTTACCATCAAATTCTTGCTTTCAGCTCCCCCATTGACATCCGGGTCACTTGATGATGAGAATGACTTTGCTGAGGCATAGTTATCCCATTCACTGCGTTGAGCGACGTTCATGTTTGGCTTGGCGAGGCCGGTGAAGATATCTTTGTATCTCAAACGTCCGGTTCCCTGGTCTCATGTCAGTATCACGCCGCTCAAATTTTAAACAGAAAGAAGACCGTCATACTTCCATCTTCACCTTGAAGTCTCTCTCAAAAACATGTAGCCTCGAAATATCCTTCTGGTGCACCTTGTGTACATTCATAATCGGACTACACCAATTCCACCTCCCAAACCCTATCCTCCAAGTCGGCAAACTCTGCAACGCAGCCCAACCTCCCCCATCCAGCTCCTTGCACCTCTCCACTCCACTCTCCCTTAACACATGACTCAGCACTTGGTCACCACAGCATTGCTCCTTAGCATACTGCTCCCATCGTTCCGCCAGCTTCGGATCCTTCCCAAACGTAGCTTCCATTCCTGCTCCAGAAATCGCGAAGCCCGACCCGCCGTGCGCGAAATCTTCGCCAAGTCTGAAGGCGGGTGAACCGACCATGAGGGGCGAAGTGTGGTTTAGCGTCGCGAGCCAGGCGTAGAGGGTTGACCAGAAGAAATAGTTGTCGTCTTCCATGTAGATGTACCATTTTTTGCCTGGCATTGCCAAAGCGGCGTGCTGGAACATCGGCAAAAATTTATACTTGTCCAGTCTCCATCCTCCCGGCAAGTAATAGTCACCTTCCATGCTTCCGGACTCCAAGTAAAGGTTGTCATCAGCAACGTACTTGGCTTTCTGGTACAGAGTGAAATCAGGTGACGACTTTAGCGTCGCTGAAACATTGGCGAGTACATCGATCACGGGGTTGCCGTTGATGTCGTCGGGGGAGTCGGAGTAGTAGAGGACGTTGGGTGTGAGTTTTGAGTTCCCCAGAGTAGTCGACATATGTGCTGGCATGCGTCGCCATATAGCTGTTGACCCTGTCTTGACCAGAATCACGACATCTTTGGGATCAAGGCCCATTGATTCTGTGTGTAGCGCTTCCTGGGCATCAATTTCTGGTTTTGGCGTTGTTGGTGTTTGCGATGCTAAACACTTTTGTTGATTTGATGTCGTTAAATCGATGACATGACAGGAGGTGGGGTTTCCAAATGATGCAAGAGGCGGTTGGGGCTCGAAGATCCCATTTTCGCTCAGTACCATCACTATGTATATCGCGACCAGAAAGGAAATCCATAGGTACCCTTTGCTGTGCCTGGGAAGAAAAGCCCAGAGATTGAATCGTGACATGATGCCCGGCACGTCGAATCCTCCACCAAAACCTAAGAGCCGAGGTTCAACGTCAGAACTAAATTGCCACTGGGCACTTCAGATCCTTCACAGAACAATGTTTCGATATAAACACATACAGTATTATCTGTCGCACTGTCCCCTCCTCAAGTATAGGATTCCCCCTTCACATAGGCCCAGGTCTAGATTTATAAATTTCGTGCAAACTCTGCGATTTTCGTCCTTTTTGTATAGGATTCACAAGACCATCCTCCGTATAAGACCATTTCCTAGCATATTAAAAATGGAAGGAACGGGTTAGAAGCCCCCGGGACAGTGCGACAGATAATACGGTATCAAAGCGGAAAACCCTCCAAGAAGGATTTTCAAATGAAGAGAAGGAATGTCAAAAAGTACGGGGGTGTGTAACATAAATACAGGAGTCAAACAAAAGTTAAAACTTAGCGCGATTCCGCCCCCTGCAGCCCCGCAGATAATCGCACGGTGTTTGTCTGCCCTGCCTAGAAAACCCCTAATTTCAAGTTGGCTTTGCGGGTTTGACAGGCTTTAGCTTGATCTTTAGGTAGATGAATGACTCCATAATTGTGGGAAGTGAAATACAAGATTTCACGCCGTACGCGACCCAAAGGGGATCGGTGCTGCTTTTGCGGCCTCGCGGCCTCGTAGCGAAAAAGCGCGTACCTGATATTGAGAAAGTGGAGCATTTTGGTGAAGGAAGTGAGTTGTGATGTGGTTGATGTTAGAACCAGTGATAAGTTGTAGAATGTTGGTTGATATTTAGATTGTATATACTTCTATTTTCATTTTTTTGTAAGATTACACATCTATGCTGTTCACAACATATGCCTTGCTCTATTCCAAACGATGCTGACACCCTTGCACCTCATTAAATCCCAAACCAATATATATACAGCCAACATGATTATGTAGGTCTTGGAATGGAACACTTCAATGTTTTCTTCTAGGAGTCCAAGGCTGTTTAACAATACCACACGTCTTAGTCAACAGCCTCTCGTCCATCCACTCCAAAATCCATCCGCTCGCAACCTCCGTCTTCAACGCCCATTTAGGAGGTGGGTCAAGCTCACGACTTAGCTTAATCGCATTGTTCAGCGAGCATGTAGTAGTCCCAGATTCGTGGCGCCATGACAGGCATTCGTCGAAAGAGAGGCACGCAGCTTGGCGCGTGACTAGCGACTTGAACGCATTCGCAAGCGCTGTGCTGTTCGCAGGCCTGAACTCAGAATGAAAGCTAGCGGTGGCATTTGCGCTGAGAGTATATCGTGATGCAAAGTTGTCCCAGTTGGTGCGTGTGTCGTTGCCAAGGTCGGGTAAGATGACGGTGGTGAAGCTATCGCGGAATATTGTGGGACGCTGGGATGATCTGTCAACACAGGTGCGAGGCAGAGATTTAGGGAGACTTAGAGATAGCATTAAGCTTTCCCTTTGTACTCGCTTTACTTCACCAAGTTCAATCAGATCCTTCTGATGAAGATGATGGAAGGTGAACACAAGTGTGGACCAAATGAGTTCGTCGAAGCCGGTCTTCCGAGGTAGTTCGGGACAAAAAGATACTGGTCCATATTCGTCTTTATTAACAAAGATGTCGTCCGCGATGCAGATGTACCATTTAAAGTCCGGCCGGTTCCTTTGCGCGTGAGATAGTATCGGGAGAAATTTGTATTTATTGAGGTGCTATTTTGGAGTATTGCCTGTTTTTGCGTTTTTGCGTTTATTTCCGGGGAGTCGAGCATGTTTACGGTACGTGTTGATATGGTTGGGTGATTGAAACTTTAGGTAGTTTTCGCGGGCAGGTGGATCCAAGCTTTGAATGAGATCGCTCACATTTGCTACAGTATCAACGCTCTCCACACTGTGGAATAATTGTTCTTTGAGGTCCGAGTATATAACACTGTTTGGAACTCGCTCGTTTACGAGAATGGTGATCAGATGCAAGGGCACCCGCCTCCAGATTGTAGTCGCCCCAAGGCCTCAGTTTTGAAGATCAGCAGAACATCGGATGGAGAGGTGACCAAATCCAGGGAAGACGAGATCGTCCCGGCTATCTGGGTAGGTTTGACGATCGACTTTGGTAGCGTCGCCTGACAGTGCGGAATTTTCACTGAGGATGTCGTCGTGTCGATAAAAGCGGCTGATCGTGGGGTGCCTCCGATGGCCCCACTGGAATCACCGGCAGAGGGGTCTGAACAGAAGAATTCCCCTCATCTGCCAGGGAAGACTCCAGAAGTTGGAAATTGCTTCTATCAAAATGGGAGGGAAACGCTTGCAAACCCATAATACTACCGGATTATCAGAATTAGAAGAATAGGAATAAAAACAAATGCTCGGCTTCGCCTTGGAGAGAGCATCTTCTGCACCAAACTCCCTCATGGCAAGCTGCAAGAAGCCGACTTTCATGATGGACACAAATGTAACAAACAAAACGGGTAGGCTTGTGATAAGGCAAAGGCGCGAATCAAAAAATGCTCACAAATTCACAATGCCGAGCCGGCCAATGCGCTAGGAGGAAGGGGCAAGATCCCAAACTGGGGATAAGGTTAGCGGTGCAGTGCTGCCTTAACAGCCTTGTAAAACTCGAACAAGACACACTCACCGAGGTACTTTGTGGAGTCATTCCTTTGCATAGCAGAGTCCGCTGACAATAAATTGTGAGGTGGGTTTCAGAATTTCTTGGATGAGACTGAGGCTGTTGCAAGTGCCGTGACGCGCCTTGATGTTATGAGACGCGGTAAAAAGGTTAAATCTCCATGTCACCGAGTCTTTTACCTTCGGCAACGCTGTCCAACGACCCTGATGGATATCGGAGAATCTTGGCATAAATATGCATTGCTTCGGACCGAGTACGAGTTAGAAGTCACTTTGACCAGGGATTTGTCCTCACTACGGGTTGGTGCATAGCAATTCAACAGCATTGCCGCGAAGGGATTTGTTAAGTAAGGTTATGAAGGCGTCTCGGAGAGTCTTGGCATAAATATGCATTAATTCGTACCGGGTGCGAGTTAGAAATCATTTTGACCAAGGATTTGTCCCCACTTCAATAGCATTGCCGCAAGGAGATTTGTTAAGTATGAAGGCATCTCGGCCTTCCTTCCCTTCTGTTCCGATAGCTGTCTAGTGCAAGAGAAGTATTCTGCATAGGTTAAGGTGATCATTGACTTCTATCCCTCACGCTCATTCCAGAATGGCTCATCTACCTGTCATTCCCTCGCCTACACGGCAGACTCTAAACACCATCTGCTGCATTCTATCCTTCACAATCATTTTTTTGTATTTTCACAGATTTGTTTACCTATTTCCCATAACATTCGAGAGTATATGGCAAATCTCACTGACCGAAGTCAATCGGCGGAAGAACATCAGGCGGATACGGCAACTGGAGCACAGGCTAGAGAAGATCGATGAGGAGGATGGTATAAGGGAGAAGGAGACGGCGGTGAGGCATTTGGCCTCTGTTGTTGGATACCGGGAAGAACCGAATTTGTTCCGCAAATGCCTACAGAGCTATCACAGATCTCCTGGGTTGGAGCTCATGCTTGTTGGGATTGATGGGGATCAGGGTGGTGACATGGAGATGGTTCGCATTGTAGAAGAGGTAAATTCTATCTGCTACGCAGAGGCTAGATTCTGGACGCTGACTTGTCTTCATAGGTCTTCCCCTCCACTCTCGTCAAAATCCACGTCGAAGAACCCTACGGTCCCCTTGCAGTCCGCATTGCCCAATCCTACATCGACCAAAAGCTGCAAGACAAGAAGGAAATCGATTCTTCACAATACATGAATGCAGAAGATCCACACACCCTACCAAAAGAGCTCTTGGAAGAGTCGCGGAGATATGCATTCCGAATGGTCTTCGAGAAGGCAGTCAATACTCTCCAAGACCATAATGTGCTTAACATACCCGCTACAGGCGCTCTGCCCGCAATCTGCCTCTACCAACCTCATATCTGCAAGAAGGATATCATGTTCACGGGTTTGGTTTTCTCTCTCGCCCTCGGACACGCGAATGATATTGAATACCTGTGGACCAGCGATTCAGATACCTGGGTGTATCCGAACACTTTGTACCAAACAATTGGGTGTATGGCAGCAGATCCATTAATCGGCGGCAGCTGCGCGGCTCTGTCAATCCATAATGGAGACGAAGGGATGGTCGCAGCTCTCGGCTCGGCAGCATACTGGACTGAAATGGCAATTACACGAGGGCAAACTGGTGCCGTGGACGCAGTAGACTGCCAACCCGGACCCTGCGCTGCATTTCGACTCGTTGCAATCGAACCCATTCTACTGAATTGGTACACGCAGACCTCAATCGGGGTCAAGACCGTGGTGAACGAAGATCGCCACCTCACCACCAATCTGCTGCTGAATGGCTGGAAAGTAACATTCAATACCCAAGCCCTGGCCGCCACCGACACACCTACTACATTATTAAGATGGCTGCTCCAGCAAATCCGCTGGGCGAGAGCAACGCATATCGAAACGTTCCAATACCCACAAGTCTATTCCATCCACAGCCCAATTCTCTTTGTAACAGCCATGCGGCGTGTTTACGGGCCCTTGATAATCGGCGTCTTCACCATCCGCTACGTTCTCACCGGCTACACAGTACGCACGTACTCCTTATTCGATCTCATCGGCCGCATCGTGCTCTGCACAGCCTATAACGGGCTCTTCAACCAACAGCACGTACATGGGCTATTCTACCTCGTGTTCTCACAGATCTTCTACCAGCTCCCTCTCCCGGGGATTATATTTTGGTCAGCGATGACGGCGTTGGAGGGTGGGTGGGGAACGAGAATGCGGAATCAGAGCGAGATGAAGAAGGGGCGGTGGGCGGGGTTGGAGAATCTACGGAGTACGACTGCTGTTGTGATGTGGATGGGTTTCGTGGGGGCGGCTATTGCGAGGTTTGTGAGTTCTAGGCTAGCGCCGCAGTTCATAGTTGAGTTAATGCTACTGAGTTCAGCGGTGGTAGTGGTCAGCTTGTTTTACGTGTTGTTGAGATAGATGAGGACTGTAAGGTACGATGTCGTGACCTTGTACAGAATATATTTGGATTTGATACTAAGAATTTTAACATACGCGGTGGTGGGATTAGAGGCAAGCGTAGGATATGATTTTCTGTTTCTTCAAGGACAATACTGGCAAGTGCGAGATATAGCACAAGATCTCCACAGGAAACTGCGTCCGCATTGGCAGCCCCATTGCTCAAAACAGCGGTCGAAGTCGGCCTGCTGGAATAAGACGATATCCTGAAGAACGGAAATCAATTAAGAGAAGCGATACCGCTAGCCTTTCCGGTCTGGTTTAGTAGGGGAGTTCATGGCCGGGTGGTGATGTGGAAGTGAAAACCCTTGAATGTTTTCTTTTCCCGTCTCCAGTTAAAGTAGGGGAGCTGCTGGTAGTTAGTATTGTTATGTTTCGGCCCAATGTGAGCGCCATCTAGATGCTGTAGAGAGCCATATCTATTGTGTACATCTACTGTATTGACAAGTTTCAGCCACACCGTTAGCGGCTCACCCAAACGAGGCGGTGGCAGTGCAGGGTTTTACTGCTATGGAGAGGTCATCAATCGGTATCCATTTTCTGTATCATCGTCAATCTCTCCCAAGATGTCTCTCACCCCATCGTCAACAGGCAGTCCGCCTCCCCCAGCTTCATCAACTCTCTCCTCAGCCTGCAGAGCACCTGCAGAGTCCTATTACAACTCCATCGAGCCCTCCTTCTATTAGACGCTCTTCCACAGTGGAACCCGTTCCATGCCCCATAAACCTGCAAGAATCGCAAAAACACATTGAAGATTACAAAATGATCTGCGAGCGACACCAAGACTTCACAGCGAAGAGTACATGAGATGGTGACGAGGTCGATGGCTAAGTAAGCTGGTCCCCGAAAGTTTGATTCATGAGAAGATAGACGATTTCCGCTCTGAAATGCTACAGGCACGTTGAGACATCCGACTGGGCACCACCCGCTAACACTATGCAGATGACTTACTCAATCATTCGAACCGTATGGCCCATTCATCTTTTCCCCGTCACATTCGTCTCCTCGCTTCTAGCCCAAGCTAATGCTTACAACCTCTTGAAGGAATTCTTCAAGGACGACTGTACGGCATATGAGAACAAGATCACGGGGGCTGTCAATGAGAATCCGGTGCCTCGCGGATTTTCTGTTGGATTGCATATATGACAGGCACTCAGCGGTGGACGGACCTGCTTCGAGGTTCTCTGGGCACCGCCCTGCAGTGGATGTCAATATAGGGTTGCAAGCCGATTACTTTACTTCCCGTCTGGCCACCTCGATAAGCATTTCGCATTACTTGCACGCCTTGTGAAAATGAGGAACAGTATGTCCATTCCCTTATGGGACATCTAAACATCCATCCAAGATCACCACTCTCCACGCCTCTTAAATCACCCATGCGCAATGACTCGCAGCAATGCGGCACTGCAGCCATCCCCACAAAATCCTTAATTTCCTCTCAAATACATCACACTGAAAGTAGACTCACTCACGTTTTTTATGAGCCATTTAACTACTACTATGTTTATATAGGTCGTTTGCAGAAGAAAATCCTGAAATATAAGGGGTAATCGCTAAAAATTAGCGAAAATTGAACGTTTTATATAAGATAGCGGATCAGTGGTCACTCGCTATCAAAATCAGTGGGCCAATAGTCGGACCCCCTTTTACTGCGCTCTCGCTTAGTCGGCGCAAGCAAGTGTCCCGTTCGACCAAGTGTCCTGTCGACTACGATAGGCTTTTTAGGTTGTGAACCATCAAAATGTCAAAATACGAAAACGCGAACTCCTTTTCGGCTTTATAGGGCACGAGTGCCTATTTTTATAGCGTATAAGAGCCTATAATTATAGCGTGCAAATATCCCCTCTATTGCAATGCGGAGTACACCTCGCACCTGGGTATTTGAGTAAATTCAAAGCCGCGCATCACACTATCAAAGTCCACGCCAGGCATCACAGCTAAGCGGTATGTACTTGCCTGACGAGTTTAGCTGTGATGCCTGGTGTGGACTATGTCTCGCCGGACAAAAGGATAAAATTATATAAAATTATATGCCTTTGTGTTAATTGTATTAAACCTATTTCTCTGTCGATTTAAGAAGTTTTTATCTCTTTTTATAAAGGATTACTATTGTAATTATAAAGTAAAGAGGGTAGGTTTTCTCACTTAAAAGATTTAGTAGGGGAGGTGTCCTTGCCGCAGCGGAAGGGATATGCACATGCCATACAGGTAAACGCAGAAATTGTGGGCTAACTTTAAGCGAAAGTCCCCCCTTGCCCATCACTCTTTTCTCCTCCCTTACCTTTATTTATTCGCACCCTTATTAACTCTCTTCTTATATATTAAATAAATTAATTTTCCTTATTTAAAACCTTTTTATATCTTAATATAATAATTTAATTAAAAAGAAAGGATTTAAAAGTACTTTATTTATTTATTATTTATATGTTTTATATTTTGACATTTTATGTGACAGGGTGCTTCAGGACACGGAACATATACCAAACAACACTCTATTCTTAGGACAATAGATACAGAAGAAGAAGAAGCAGGAACGAGTATGTATAGGAGGACCTTAATATATGCCGAGCCCTTCCTAGCGCGGCGCCATACTAAAGTAGTATGCAATTAGTATGCAGCTATGACTCGTCCATTCGGCATGTACGTTCGGCAGGTGCCCGCAACCAGAACCGTCACATTTTAATGGTTTATAACCCAAGAGCCTACCCCAGTCGACACCGGTTTTTCTACTTGTAGAAAATTGTATCTTAGCCCACATCGGTCGCATTATAATGCAAATTGAGTTATTATAAACCCATAAATCAGTTCTTTTAAATCCTATAAACGTTTTTAACATCACTTATAATATATGCTTTAAATAAGACTTGGATGCAGTGAGATAAACCCGCAAAACCCCACCAAAAATCGCGATTAAAAATTATTTTTAAGCTATATTATTGTTTAAATCCAAATTTAAATAAGTAAAGCCTTTAATCCATAGATGAATATATATAAGAATCATTTTTAGTTTATTTATTTGAAAGGTAATTAAATTATCCTTGTTTATTAAGTCCACGGGACACTTGGTTGCGCCGACTAAAGCGAGAGCGCAGTAGAAGAGGAACCCACTATTATGCCATGAATTCAAGAGCGATTCGGCTAGTCTGATAATGTGCATTTATAAGGGGTAAACACGGCAGAGCTCCAGAAGTCTGTCTCGATATTTATTTCAAGAAGTTAAAAGTAGGATCTCATATTCAGTACAGAATGTAAGATCTTAGGGTTTCACGTTTTTTCGTTAGACAACATATATATCTTATTCTTCCGAACCATGCGAGTTAGGTTAACCTGTTGGTTTAGCACAGCCTTCAGCTATACAGGCATCACTTCAGCGCTACAGGCTTCACTTCGGCAACCCCGATATCAGCCCGACAGGCTACATTTTCAGCTATACAGGCTTCACTTCGGCAACCCCGAAATCAGCCCGACAGGCTTTCATTTTCATCAATTTCTACTTAATTATAGCATAGAATGCTAAGACTTAGGCCCCGTTCGTTTTGGCCAATTTCATCAAATCGCAATTTCATGAAATAGGGCCATTTCATGAAATCGATTTCACCGATTTCACGTATCAATTTTGCCCTCTAATTTTATCAAATTGGTGTTCGTTTTAAAGCAATTTGGATCGGTAATTTGATGTGATTTCACCGATATTTGCTTACAAATCGACGCCCCATAGTAGTAAAGATATAAAGCTTTTCACACTGCTATATAAAATATTAAGCTCTTGTTTATAATCAATTAAAGTTAAAATAGCCCGAACGAAGTCTACTAAGACGTATCCCTCCCCGCTAGCACCTAATGCTATAATTCCTTCGTATCTTACTCCTTTATCCCCTTCTAAGGCTAATCCTTTTAAGACTATTATCGTTGACGACCCTTCTAACCCCGCACTTGACAAGCTTTTACCCGATACGCCTTTATCTCCTACAAACGATAATATTAATAACTAGGAATCGGTTTCGACAGCTCTAGCTCGTGTAGCACCAAAGACTCCTTTTAGCGCCTTTATTCCTGCTTGCCTCGGTCGAAAGTGGGCCGACGCGCCTTAACCCCCTCCGGGGTTCACCATACGATAGAACGCTCTAATAGAATAGGCCTTTTATATATCTTGCGAGGAATAGGTATACAAAGGAAGACGTGCAAAGACGACATTTAAAGACGACGCTTGGCAGGATATAAGCTAAGCTATTTAACCGTATATAGCCGAGGTATACCAAGTGACGAAGAAGTAGCTAAAGGCGAAGTGGGGTACTTAGAGGACTTTTTATAAGAATTATTATATAATTCGGGAGTTTTCCGGCATAAGCTAAAACGAAGAGAAGCAAATGTTTGAGATAGATAAACACGTATAAGAGGCTTTATTTAAGGCCCATCTTAAACTATTACTATAGAGGATTAAAAGGGTTGAATATATCGAAGAGATGCAAGTCTGCTTTAAGAAGAGGGTAGCTAATAAAGATCTCGCAAGAGGTATTAATAACTTCTTTAAAGTCGAGGATAATTTGCGGCGTCTGTTACTAACCCTTAAACCTAATTATCTCT
>Ga0302325_10023173_pt1 | contig 12953 bp, 13 predicted proteins | sample Palsa_T0_2_FD_201948 | JGI IMG/M metagenome (GOLD analysis project Ga0302325, IMG submission 201948) | Peat permafrost microbial communities from Stordalen Mire near Abisko, Sweden - Palsa_T0_2 | ecosystem: Environmental > Terrestrial > Soil > Palsa > Peat permafrost | place: Sweden: Abisko... | reverse complement strand
AGCGCAAAGCGGCCGATCCCGATCGCTTTGCCGATCTCTCGCTCTCGGTCATCAAGCTGATTGGTCCCGGCGAATACGTTTTGGAGCGCGCAGGCGAGGTTGCGCCCGGTCACTTTGGCCTTGCCGTGCAGGACTACACCCACTCTACAGCGCCCAACCGGCGTTTCGTCGATATCGTGTCGCAGCGCATCGTCAAAGCCAAGCTCGCTGAAACAACCAATCCATATTCCGACGCCGAGCTTTCGCAGATCGCCGCCAATTGCACGGAAAAGGAAAACGCGGCCCGCAAGGTGGAGCGCGATATGACAAAGAGGCTGGCTGCGGTATCCATGCAACGCAGGATCGGTGAGGTGTTTGACGCCATCGTCACCGGCGTGACCCCGAACGGTACATTTGTGCGGGCGGAACAGGCGCACATCGAGGGATTGCTGGCACAGGGCGCGGCGGGTTTGGATGTGGGTGACAAACTGCGCGCGAAACTCATCCGCACCGATCCTCAGCACGGCTATATCGACTTTGCCCGCGCCTAGAGTTGACTGCCGATCTCCCAGTGATGCCCAAAGGGATCGACTAACCGCCCGATCCGCCAGCCGTGACCTTCGCTCACCGGATAAATCTCAGTTCCTCCCGCCTTTAGCGCTTGATCGAAGGCCGAGTCTGGGTCAGCTACGGTCAAAATCATTCGCACGCAACTGCTATTTAACGATTCGGGGCTGCTGTTGCCATGCTCCGGAGATTCGTCGCTCAGCCATAATTCCGCGCCGTCAATGGAAAGTCTAGAGACTACGGTTCCCTCGTGCCCGTCCAAGTGATAAACCTCAATCGCACCGAAGGCGGCTTTGTAGAATTCGATCGCTCGCGCGCCGTTTCGAACCGATAACCAAGGCACAATCCTGCATGGGGGTGATGTAGACGTTGCTGAGTTTGAGACCACATGCCTCCTCGGTTTCCGATTAATGATAGCGCCAACGGCACCAGCCGAGACAATACCCTGCGCCGAAACCCCACGTTAAGCTTGCGGTAGCAGTTATTGGGGATTGGTGGACGTTTATTGGGTGAATGGCGAAATCTCGTCTGCGTGACGATGGTCGTAATTCTGCCTGCAACTCTTTGCTCTCAAAACCCGGACGCGGCCATGCTCCATGCGGCCGCAGGGGTTCAACTCAACGGAAGTGCAGCGCCTGCCTCGTCGGCGATCTTTCCCGACGACCGGGTGCAGACGCCAGAAAATGCGGCGGCGAAAATCGATGCCGCCGGATCGACGGCAGTGGTTGCCCCCAATAGCATGGTCCAATTCGAAGGAAACCAGATCTTCCTTGAGCACGGCACGGTTCAGGTGACCACCTCGACACAAATGACTGTACGTGTCGGCTGCGTAACCGCCATCCCAGCGATTGCTGGGTGGACGCAATACGACGTGACCGATGTGGACGGCAACGTGACTGTGGCAGCGCACAAAAGCGATGTCAACATCGAGACGCGCAAGTCGGGAGCGGCACCCAAACCTGAAATCAGACGATCGGAAAAAGTTACGGTGAAAGAAGGCGAACAGGCGACACGCTCGGAAAAATGCGGTGCCGCCATCCGGCCTCCCGATTACGTAACGGGAAAAGCGGCCTTCTTTAACACCTGGGAAGCAGTGGCCGCAGGATCAGTCCTCGTCGGAGTCATTACGTGTTTGGGCCTCTGCCACTCCGACGATCCCATGAGCCCTTCTGATCCCTCCTATCGCTAGGGCGGGAACCTGCGACGCGCACTCTCAGTTCCCCTGCCGCAGGCGCTCAATATCTCCGTTCGTGAAGGTGCGCACGGGTGCGCTCTTCCGCGCCTTCCACTGCGCAGCCTCTTCGGCAAGACTCACACCATATCCACGCTGGTGCAGTGTTTCTGCGTCGATCATCTGTGTGACCCCGGATTCGGCGATGCTGGCGGGAAGTTGCGGGGATTCTCCCCGAGGTTCCGAATTGTTGGAAGATATCCGAATCTCCTCCGCAGTCGGCGGTTCGTAGTAAATCGAAGAAAAGTCGAGTGGCGGCAACTGCTCCAGCGTATTTTCCACGGCCTGTTCGGCCGCTGCTTCAGAGCCGGTGTGGTCCGTGGGCGGCTGCAGTGGAGTCTCCAGGGAAAGCGATGGGGTCCCGATTGGCCGCGCAAACAGCGGAGAGCCGTTCAGCAAATATTGCGGGCCAGTCGAGAAATTTGTGTCTTGCGCAGCGGCTGGCACGACCAGTGCAAGTAAAATGCCCAACTTCGCGAATTGGGAAAATCTAGCGGCAAATCGCATAAGCCCCCCGGCTGAAATCGCTGAAAACATGCGAGATTATGATGCGAAATTCGCGAAAAGCGATGCGCCAGTTCGTCTCAAATTTGTGGGTTTTGTTTCCCAGGCCCTGAAGCAATAGCCGCGCTGGCAGCATGTTTCAACCGCCGTTCACGGAGATTTTCGCGGAGAATATAAAGCATGTACAGGACAATTGCTACGTTGCCGACAAACAAACCCGACCGGAGCCATGTAATGCCGCGCATCAATTCCCGCACTTCCAGCGGCAACAGCAACGTTCCGGAAAGAAAGGCGACCCATTCGGCCCAACTGCGCGCTTTCCACAAGCCGTAGGCCTCTGTGAAGCGCAGAACGGAATAAGCGAAAGCGATGCGCGCCGCTGCCCACAGGCGCGCGTCAGTAATATTGTCGGCGAAATCCAGAAACATTTCCGCCCAGCGGCGGTCGGAGTTGATGTGAAACAGGGCCAGCAGGCTTTCTGCATAGAGCCACGCATCCCGGTGCACCAAGAGCAGTGCGCAAAGGCCCATGAGCAGTACAAAAATACCCTTGATGAATTCAAGAGAAGCGACTGCCCGAAGCATCCGTTTGTGGGCCAGACGGGAACCAAGGATGTGGCCGGGCGCGCTCATGTTTGCGGGCAACGATGGCAGAGTATCACGACATCGCCGCCTGCCGGTGTCAGCCGTTCTTCTGGCGAACCGCCGCGCGCAACTCGGCTACGATTTCCTGCGAGGCTTTGATCGCGGCCGCGTGCTGATTTACGTTAAAGGAAATCGCGCCGACGCGGGCGTGGCCTCCGCCGCCGTAACGCTCGCAGATTTTGGCCAGGTTCACTTCCGGTTCCTGCGGCGCCCACGGATTCGATCCCACCGACACCTTCACGCGGAAGCTGCTCTTGCTCAAGCCAACGCTATAGATGGACTCCGGGTGCAGATGATAAGGAATGAACTTGTTGTAGCCTTCAAGGTCCTGATCGGTGATATCGAAAAAAATCGTGCCGCTCTTGCATTCGGTGCGTTGCTTGAGTATGCCAATGGAAATTTCGTGACGCCGCAGCAGCGGTGGAAGCAAAGGCGCGACAAAAGGCTCTTCCAGAATTTCCCCCAGTGGCTTGGACGCCAGCAGCGGGATAAGGTTCGGAACGAACTGGTGGGGTGCTGATTCGATTACCATGGTCAGTTTCATCGCGGGCGCTTTCATTTCGACTGCGGTCTGGGCGTCGGGATAAAGAGCGCCGTCAATAATGTCGGTCCAGTGGACGAGATCGGCAACCGGAGCGGGCTCGAAACCGAAGCGCTGCTGCGCGATCATCGCGATGAAACTGGTGCAGGACTTGAAATCCGGATCGTAGAACTTGCGGTTGCTCTGGTCCTGCTCGAAGTGGTCGGCGTCGGCGGCCGAGAGAAACGCGCTCTCGTGATGATCGAACCACCACGTCAGCTGCGGGGAGCTGGAGTACTTGAAATCGACAATCGCGTTCTCTTCACCGTCGAAATTCACGTCTTCAAACAAAGCTCCGGCGCGGTGCAGCAGACCGGAGAACGAGAACTCGGCGTCGTTGCGAATGCGCTCCCGGTAAAAGCGGGCGAACAACGCCGCGGACGACGCCCCATCGAAACACTTGTCGTGATAGAAAACCTTGACTCGCAATGAACACCCCGGTGTTAACAATTTCCCTGCGCCCGGTTGCGGCGCCGATTCCCGATTTATTGAAGGCCAACGGGTAAAAGCTAATAGGATCGACGGCTTACCGGATGAAAGTCAAGTTCGGTGTCTCCACCAACTCTTAGGAAATTCGTCCGCGCACTCCGCCCAAGGACGCAATAAAGCGCAGCAAAGCGAGGAATCAGCGATCCTATGCGTTCGCCTGCTTCTCAGCCAGGTCGCCAATCACCGGCAGCTTATACATCAGTCCTTGATTCGCTTTCAGCAGCAGAAAGATCGAAACCAGCAGCCACGCCGCCGAAACCAGCACATGCAGCGGCAAGGTGAGGAAAACCATGAAAGGTATGATTGAAAACATCGACAGCAGAACATGCGCGACGAACGCCACCGCCGCGAGAAACAGGCACTGGAAGGAATGAAAACGAATGAAGCGGCTCCGGTTGTAAGGCTCCATCACCAGAAAAATTATCGCTGGAATGATGGTGATGTAAGCGAGCATGCCCGCCACATTGTCTGTTAAGCCGCCCGCTGGAGCGCTCGCAGTGACCGTCCGCCCGCTGCAAGCAGCGCACACGGTTGCGCCGTCCGGGATTTGTGCTCCGCATTGATTGCAGAATGCCATGGATTTTTCCTCGTTATTCCCGCTGACAGCCGTCTTGAACTTGATGCCTCAGGTCTGACCGGGACCGGCGCAAGCGATTGGGCAAAATACCAGAAAGCGCTGCGCGAAGCAAATGGCCGTTGGGAACGCGAGTGGAATTTAGGCGTGAATAGCGGCCGCCTGCCGCTCCGCCAGTTCGCCCACTATGGGTAATTTAAAGCCTTCTCCCTGCAAGGCTTTGATCACCAATACCAGCCAAATCACAAACGCCCCGAGCGTAACCACCATCGCGATGAGCAGGAAGAGTAAATACCCGAAGCTGGGAATCAGAAATATCACCGGTTCAAGCACCCTCATCACCGCGGCTATCAAGAACAAGGCCAGCCACAAGAACAGGCATTGCAACGAATGAAAGCGCACGAAACGGTTCCGGCGATAGGGATCGATCAGGAGAAAGACGATGGCAGGAAGCGGGCTTATATAGGCCAAAGCGCCTGCAACGTTTTCGGGGAAGACTCCCACTGTGCCGCGTGCCCTGATGGCTTTCCAGATTTCGTGTCCGCAATTCGGGCAACTCACGGAATTTTCCGGCATCTCCACAGCGCACTGTGGACAGAAGTTAGACATGCTCCCTCAGGCCGGCCGCACCTTTACAATCTGATGCGGCCCGGCTCAGCCTGACACCGATGTCTCGGTTAGAGACGGGGGAGAAGGAGTCGGGCCAAACTTAGTCACAATAGCATTCCGGATGGAGAAACTGAAATCGGGCCCTCCCCCTAGTGCGGCCTGGAATACAATCTAGATTCACATGAGCACAGCAGTTTCAGCCAGCGTTGTTCCTGCCCGCAAGGCTTCGGTCCTGCGGATCTTGCTTTGGGTCTTGTTTCTCCTACTGCTAATTCTAGCGGTTGCTTTGGGTTATGCCTATTTTTCCGTTCGGGCGGCGTTGCCTCAACTCGACGGGCATGCTCAAATCGCGGGACTATCCGCGCCGGTCACGGTGACTCGCGATGCCCACGGCGTCCCGACCATCGAGGCGCAAACGCTGGAGGATGTTTTCTTCGCGCAGGGCTACGTAACGGCGCAGGACCGCATGTGGCAGATGGATGTCATGCGCAGGGTTGCCTCGGGAGAACTATCGGAGATTCTAGGGCCCGACACTTTGAGCATCGACCGCGAACAGCGCGTCCTGGGGCTTCGCGCAGCGGCGCACAAGTCGATCGAATCCGCCAATCCCCGCGACCAGGGATTTTTTGCCGCCTATGCCCGTGGCGTGAACGCGTACATCGCGCATCAGTCCAACCATCTGCCCATCGAATTCCGAATGCTGAAGTACGCGCCGAGACCCTGGACGCCGGAAGATTCCGTGGTTATTGGGAATCAGATGGTCAAGGACATGAATTATCGCTACTTCGAAGATGCCCTCCACCACGAAAAAATCCTGGCCAAGCTGGGGCCAGAGCTGACGGCCGATCTTTATGTAAATCGTTCGTGGCATGACCGCCCGCCCACCGTGATGCGCGAAGAGATTGATCAGCCGGCGAACTCGAACGATTCCGACGACGATGACGATGACAGCGACGACGATCCCGCCTCCGACAACTCGGTGACGCAGCATCGCGTTCCGCCCGCTCTGGTTAGGCCAGATATGGTTAGGCCCGATAACGACGATCTTTCAGTCATCGGTTCCAACGATTGGGTGGTCTCAGGCGCGCATACGGTTACGGGCAAACCGCTGCTCTCGGACGATATGCATCTCGGCCACCAGATGCCGAACCTGTGGTATGAAGCGCACTTGCATGCCGGTGCACTCGATGTCGCCGGAGTTACTTTACCTGGTGTGCCATACGTCATCGTCGGCCACAATCAGAAAATTGCCTGGGGATTCACCAACGTCGGACCCGCTGTCACCGACGTTTACGTCGAGAACTTCAACGCGCAAGGTGCGTATCAAACGCCGCATGGCTGGCTTCAGCCCGAACATCGCACGGAGGTGATTCACGTCAAAGGCCAGCCCGATGTCACGGTTGATGTAAAAATCACGCGTCACGGGCCAATTATTACCGAACTCGTGCCGGGCGAAACGCGGCCATTGGCGCTGCGTTGGACGCTTTATGACGGCTTGCGCATTCCTTTTTTCGACGTCGACACGGCGCAGAATTGGGATGAATTCCGCCATGCATTCTCTTTGCTCGATGCGCCGGGACAAAACGTTGTCTATGCCGATGTGGATGGAAACATCGGCTACCAGACCACAGGCAAAGTCCCCATTCGCGCTTCCGGCGATGGCAGCCTTCCCGTGAGCGGCGCCGATGATTCCCACGAATGGACCGGCTACATTCCCTTCGACAAGCTTCCTCACATCTACAATCCGCCCTCGGGAATCATTGCCACGGCCAACAGCAGAATCACTCCCGACGATTACAACCTGCCCATCAGCATGGAGTGGGCTCCGCCTTGGCGGACTGCTCGCATTTACCACGTGCTCGAGTCGGGCCGGAGTTTTGCCCCGGCGGACATGCTCGCGCTGCAAACCGACATTCACTCGGAGTCGGATTTGTTTGTTGCCGAACGCCTAGTCTATGCGGTGGACCATGATTCGCAGGCGTCCACGCGCGCGAAGCAGGCCGCCGATTTGATGCGCAACTGGGATGGGCGAATGCTGGCCAATTCCGCCGCACCCACGATTGCGGAGGCTTCAGCCCGTGAACTGCGCCGATTACTGCTCGAATCGCGGCTGGGCAGCGCCCCCGCTGCTCACAAAGATGACGGCGAGTTGAGCTGGAAGACTTACACCTGGACGATGAGCTCAGTTTGGCTGGAGAATATTCTGATCCACCATCCCAAGCGCTGGTTGCCGGAAAAATATTCCAGCTACGACACGTTGCTGACGGCGGCGGTGGAAGCGGCGGTCTCTGGGTCCGACGTGCCTAAGAATCTGGCTTCCTGGAACTGGGGAAAATTCAACGCGATTGAAATTCAGCACCCCATCCTCGGAAAAATTCCTCTGCTCAACCACTGGAGCGGACCGGGGATTCAAGAACAGTCCGGCAGCGCATATACGGTGAAGGCAGTCACCCGGCACCACGGGCCGTCGGAGCGCTTCACCGCGAATCTCGCCGACCTCGACCAATCGACCCTGAACATTGTGACGGGCCAGGGCGGAAATTTTCTCAGCCCTTACTACATGGATCAATGGCAGGCATGGTATGGCGGATCCACCTTCACCCTGCCTTTTAGCCCGCAGGCGGTCGCGGCGGCGAAGGCGCATGCGATTCTGCTGGAACCGCAAAATTAAGGTGACTTCTGTTGGGCGAATCGGGCTGATCTCACCCTGCTTGCTTCGCAGTTTCGCAGCCTGAACGTCGTCATGCGACTAGAAGTTATCTACCGCCTTCACATCAACCATATATCCCCTCAGAGTAATCTGCATGGTTTGCAAAGCGTCCGCAGTGGGGCAATTATCGTCTGCGTTGGCAGCCGTGCAATAGATGCGCAGGTTTCCGCCTTCGACCACGTATTCAACGTAGCGCGAAATGAAGCCCTGCAACCCGGTAACGTCGCCGTTATCGGGGGGGATGACCACACTGTTGTTCGCAGTGTTGTAGATCGACAAGCACCCGCGCACCTCACCGTTGGGATTGTTGACGTCGCCTACATTGGTGCAGTCGTTGGACCCGATAAATAGCTGGCCAGCTTGGCCCATATCCATGCGGTCGTGGTAACCATCCGTGATGGCGATTTCCGACGCTGGATTGTTGAAGTATGGATCTTGCAGAGTCGACAAATTGACGATGTCCAGCGTTCCACAGTAAGTGGCGGCCGTCTGCGCCGCGCTCTTGATCGACGTGCATTTCGGGCCCGTTGGTGTGCCCAGCCCCGCGACGTAAAGCGTCGATCCACTAAGCAGGGCCATAGTGGCGCCATTCACCGGAATGGTAGCTGTGATCGTAAGGCTTGTCAGATCGAAAACACTGACGCTGGCCTGTGTCCCTCCGCACTGCGCGCCGCAGTTCAAAATGTAGGCTGTATTTCCGCTATAAACAGCGTTGACCGGCCTGTCGAAACCGGGGATTATCACGCACACCCCATTGGGGGCGGTGTTACAACCCTGGTCAGCCGGGGGAACCGCATTGAACGGAGAAATCACGCTCACCAAATTGGAGCCGCTGCTGAATACCAGCAATTGGTTGCCGTTCGAGTTTCCAGTAACCGTCTGAGCGTTAGGAACCCCGATCGCCGTCTGTACCGTCCCGTTCGCCAAATTCAAGACATCGATAGCACCCGGAGCGGGCCACAAATTATTGGTGGCTGAAGGTACGGCAGCGTATGCAATCGAACTCGTGGCGGGAAACGCGATGCTCGTCGTCTCGCCACCAGCCAGGGAGATCCCCCCGACATTAGCTTCCGTCGTGGTATTGACGACCTGCACCGACTTGCCAATAGAGTCGAAGGCCAAAAGTGTAGCCAGCGTAGGAGAAGGCACCAGCAACCCCGGGGAAACCCCGGCCGGAAGCTCTGACGACCGGGCCAGCGTATCGTCTTCCGCATTGATGATGAAAAGACCGCCGGACGTGGCCGCGGAACTAACCGATTGAGAAACCATGACTCGCGTGTGAATGCCGCTGGGCGGGATCTTTTTGGTAGAGCCGCCCCCGCAGGAAATGAAACCCAAACTGGTACACGCCAAAAGCACAAAGACCGGGACGGCTTTCTTCAAACCGATGGCTCCTAACGACATGAAAAATGGAGATTTAATTGCGAAATTCTGGATTATAGCAGAGCCCAATCGCCGCCCTGCTCCTGTTCGCCTCAGTTGGTTCATCAATTGTCAGCTTCTTAACCCGCATTCACGCAGATGCGCGAAGCCGCACTCATCCTGTATTCTCAACAATATGCCTTCCGATCTTCTCGCGCGGCTCAAGCAAGCCCCGGTGCTATGCGACGGCGCCATGGGGACGCTGCTCTACGCCAAGGGCATCTTCATCAATCGTTCCTACGACGAGCTCAACCTGTCACAACCCGAACTGATTCGCGCCATCCATCACGAATATTTACAGGCAGGTGCGGAGATTATTGAAACTAACACCTTCGGTGCCAATTCCTTCCGGCTAGCGCGGCACAGCCTGGCGGATCAGGTTCGCAACATGAATCTTGCGGGCGCACGACTGGCCCGCGAAGCCGCTAAGAGCTTCGATGTGTGGGTCGCAGGTTCGGTTGGCCCGCTCGGAACCAGAATCGAACCCCTGGGCAAAACTTCTTTCGAAGAGGCCCGCGAAGCTTTCCGCGAGCAGATTGCTGCGCTGGTCGAAGGCGGCGTCGACGTTCTCATGTTCGAGACCTTCGGCTATCTCGAAGAACTTCATCAGGCGCTTCTCGCTGCGCAGGATGTCGCCGAAAGTTCGCGTTCGAAGCTGCCGCTGGTCGTGCAGGTAACGATTGACGAAGACGGCAACTGCCTCGACGGCTCCGACCCCGAGACGTTCGTTCCCAAGCTGGAAGAATGGGGCGCCGACGTTATCGGGTGCAACTGCAGCGTAGGCCCAGTGGCCATGCTCGATGCCATGGAGCGAGTGCGCGCCGCCACCACTTTGCCCTTAGCCGCTCAGCCCAACGCCGGTATTCCACGCTCGGTCGAGGGCAGAAATATCTACCTGTGCTCGCCCGAATACATGGCCAGCTACGCGCGCAAGTTTGTCACGGCCGGCGTGCGCCTGATAGGCGGCTGCTGTGGTACGACGCCCGAGCACATCCGAGTCATGAAATCCGCTTTGCGCGTCGGTGAGGCCAGGGGTAGAGCGGTTTCTAGTGCTGTTTCTGCCTCCCATCCAACGCCCAAGGCTGTCGCCGCGTTGCCTCTGGAAAAGCGCTCAGTCCTGGGCGCAAAGCTGGTTCGTGGTGAGTTTGTCACCATGGTCGAAATTGTGCCGCCCAAAGGCATCGACATTCGTAAAGAAGTGGAAGGAGCGCGCTTTCTCAAGTCCGTTGGGGTAGACGCGGTCAACATTCCCGACAGCCCGCGCGCCTCGGCCCGCATGAGCAACCAGGCCTTGTCGCTGCTCATACAGCGGGAGATCGGCATCGATGCCATTCTGCATTACACCTGTCGCGACCGGAACGTGCTGTGCATCCAGAGCGATCTGCTGGGAGCAGCCGCCGTGGGCATCAAAAATCTGATCTGCATCACCGGCGACCCGCCCAAAATGGGCAACTATCCCGACGCTACCGCGGTCTTTGACGTCGACGCCATCGGCTTGGTGAATATCGTCAATAATCTGAATCTAGGCCTCGATATCGGCGCCAACCCTCTGGGGTGTGGAACCGGATTTGTCATCGGAGTAGGAGCGAATCCCGGCCTCAGCGATCTCGACGAAGAGATTCGCCGCTTCGAATATAAAGTGCAGGCTGGCGCGGAATACGCAGTCACCCAGCCCGTATTCGATCTGCGCTTGCTCGAAACTTTTCTGAAGCGCATCGAGCACTGCCGCATTCCCGTAGTCGCCGGAATCTGGCCGCTGGTGAGCGTTCGCAATGCCGAGTTCATGAAAAATGAACTCCGTGTCTCTGTCCCCGACTCCATCCTCGAGCGCATGGCCCGCGCCCAAACTCCGGAAGCCGCGCGCGCCGAAGGCGTAGCCATCGCCCGAGAAATGCTGCTCGCCGTTCGCCAAACCGTGCAAGGCGCGCAAATCAGCGCCCCGCAGGGTCGTTACACTTCGGCGGTGGATGTTCTGGAGGCCTTGGGTACGACGGGCAATGTCTCGGCATAGAGGCAGCAATTCCCTCGGCGTTGACGCTTGCTGTATGCTTGAATCGTGATGGCAACCTCAGGCGCAGGCAAGTCGGCTAGAAATTCCAAGCGCGTTGAGGCGTGGCTGATTTCTGTCATAAACCCTGTGATAGACTCACTTCGCCGCGAGGCAGACCTACTTGCAGATGGCAATCTCTCGTGGCGTTACTTTTCCAAGAAGTGTGAGTATATACGCCCCGTCCGCTCTTATATCGAGGGTAACTTTCGCCCCAACTTTGAGGATTTCCTTACCGAAAATCCACAGTTCAAAAAGAAGTTTGAGGAACATGATCGCGCCTTATCCAAGATCGAAGGTGCAGCCAGCGAGTTTGCCGCGGCGTTGCTGCACGACCCACTCTTCAAGTTGCGAGTAGAAGAAGCGCTGAAGGATTACGCTGTAGAGGCCACGTACGCGCGCTACGATTCGGAGCCTCGCCCGCCTGGTCTCGCGAGCATGAACCCGGGCATGCCGGAAACCATAGCGGAGTTTCTCATTAACAATGTCGGATCTTTGCCCTCATACTATGTACCCTACAGTTTCTGGGAAAGGTATCGCGAAGATTTTGTTAAGAGGTTCGGTCCTCGCGAGAACGCTAAGGCTGGTGTGCTACCCCGGGCGGTGAAAAAACTTCAAGGTATTTCAGCCCGCTTGGCCGGCGACGTGACACGTCATCGGTCGAACCTGTGCAGCAAGTACGACATGGCCCCGGTACCGATTATGCCCCAAGGTCCAGTTGAAGAGCTTATTACCCGCCGTTGAAAACAAATTCGCCATTTGCTCCGCGGAATCGCGATCTGCTCATTATCGACACGGGTCCCATTCGGGAACTCATTCTCTTCCACGCGGTATACGATTTAGGCTTTCAAAGCTTGCGTCCTCAGTTGAGGCCTTACTTTGATCGTCGCGCGTACAAACAGCTCAGCAGATTCCTGGGTCTATTCCGAGAGCGGACGACGAGTGCGTCCGTGGTGGCCGAACTTTACCGTTGGATTCAGGGCCTACCCGATCCCAGTGGACATCAACAACTATGGGAGCGAATCTATCAAGAGTTTCGCAACATGGGACTTAACGAGGAGGTCGTTAGGCTGATCGACATGCCGATCAGCATCGTTGCCGAACATGGCCCGGTGGATGCCAGTCTTTTGGAACTAGCGAGGCGGCATCTAAGCCGAAACCCGGCCATCCTGACTGTCGACAGCTGGCTGGCTCGGGAGTGCGGCAGAGCAGGTGTCGCATCGGGTTTTCAGCTGATCGAGGTTTGTCATAGAAATTCGTCCTGAGAGCTGCTAATCCAAAGCCACGCCAGTTTCAAGACAAGCTGACTCGGGTCTCGATGTATCCTAACCGCGTCCGAGGTCTAGGCCATGCGAGCCGCAGTTGCCCTTTTCTTTCTCGGTAGCCTTTTTTTGGAACCCGCACGAGGACAAATCGCGCCGCCTGCTCAGAATTTGCCGCAAACGCCTGAGACGGCTTCACAGGAGCTTGCGGTCACCGTCACTGACGAGAATGCGGTGCCCGTCGCCTCCGCCCGGATCGAACTGCAACCACCGCCCCCGGCCCTCGCGCTGCGCTGCACCACCGATTTTGGCGGCCACTGCAAATTCGCCAATCT
>Ga0302325_10023172_pt1 | contig 12953 bp, 13 predicted proteins | sample Palsa_T0_2_FD_201948 | JGI IMG/M metagenome (GOLD analysis project Ga0302325, IMG submission 201948) | Peat permafrost microbial communities from Stordalen Mire near Abisko, Sweden - Palsa_T0_2 | ecosystem: Environmental > Terrestrial > Soil > Palsa > Peat permafrost | place: Sweden: Abisko... | reverse complement strand
CGGGGCCGATAATAATTGGGCGTGCCGTGATAGAGATAGATTCCCGCCAGTGAAAACGCGATGACCGCCAATAGCGCCAGGGCGACCAGGATAAGCAGGCGTTTAAGCCATTTCATGATGAGAGCGGTTTGAAAATGCCGGCCGGGCGCGGCATTTCGCAATCGCCTCGAATCAGTCTACCGTCACAGACAGACCATTCGCCACAGATGAATCGAATGTGATCGCGCGCGCCTGTGGATAACTCCGGCATTTCTGGGCCACGGCATGAATCGCGGTGTAAGTTGAAATCATGTCAGAGCAAACGATTCGAGTGAAATTGCGTCGGAGCGATTGGTCCCAGTCCGCGGTGCTGGGGGACCGCGGCGCGGCCGCGCGCGATTTTGCGGACATTGTCGCCGGGCAGATCGTCGGGACCGTATTGCCCTGGAGCTGCCGCCAGGGATTGATCCGCGCAGCCAAGGCGCACGGCATCACTCGATTCGAGGCGAACCTCATTATCGCCGCCGTTCAGGACCAAATGGGGGTGGGCCGGCAACGGATTGTCGCCGTGCCGTCGCAACGGTCGGCGGAAATCGCCGCGAGTCTGGCGCTGTTCCTCATGGTTGAGATCGGGATCGTTGCCGCAGCCTGGTATTGGCTGTCTTAGATTCCTCCGGGCCGATATAATCAATCGACAATCATGAATCTGCCGGTGCTGGCATCGCCGAGGAAGACGGACGAGCCGTGGTTCGCCCGGGGGCTGAGGTTTACCTGCAGCCAATGCGGGAACTGCTGCAGCGGCGGACCCGGATTTGTCTGGATCAGCCGGCCGGAAATCGCGAAATTGGCTGAATTTCTGGGGATTTCGCGTCAGGAGCTGATTGGCAAATATTGCCGCAAGGTTGGCCGGCGGATCGCTCTTAAGGAAATCAAAAATCCGCGAAATGGCGGATTTGATTGCACCTTCATCAAGGAAATTCCCGCTCCGGATGACAACGGTGGCAACTCCACCCATCTAAAACGGATTTGCTCCGTGTACGAGGCTCGTCCGCTGCAATGCCGGACGTGGCCGTTCTGGGACGGAAATCTTGCCGATCCAAAGGCCTGGCAACGCGCAGCGGGAACCTGCCGGGGAATGAACCGGGGAGAATTCTTCGATCGTGAAAGAATCGAAAGACTTCGCGATGCGGAAGTTTGGCCGACGAATCCGCCCACATCGGACAAGTGACTAATTGCCAAATTGACGCTGCGGGATGGGGAAATATAATCCGCCGACATTGTCTGACAATTCCGGCAATAGATTCGATGATGCCTTACCCGCGCCCCGGCTACCGATGTCGCGGGAGATTCTGAAGTGGTCTGTGCGGATTCTCGTTCTAACGTCAGTGGGTTTGTGCATTGGATTCGACTTCATTCGGCTCTTCGAGAGCAACGAGCCGTCCCATCTCGCCAAGACGTATCATTTATGGGACGGCTGGCTCACCTACGCCGTCGTGCCGGATCGGGGTCTTTTTCTGAAATTCGATCACTTTCCGGCGGGGGACGCGGGGTATGCCCAGAATATCTATTTCCGCGCGGTGTATGACCTCTATCCGCAGCCGCTGCTCGCTACAGATCTCTCGAAAAAAATCAGCAACGGGGACGAGTTGCTGACGGAGAATCAATATCCCGGCGACCAATGGTTGCGAAACCATGGCGTCGATTCCGTGATGACGATTCAAATGGACGCAAAGCGAGATCTGCCGGTGGTGTCAGGGATTCGCTGGCTCGGGGATTAGGATTCGTCTTGTGCTATGCGCGGCTGAACGGGTTGCGGCAAATCTATGTGGTGCGTCATTGGTCTTTGCCTTCTTGTCATAAGCGGATATGCCGTCGCCGCGGGACTCGCGCGCGAGGCGTCGCGGCTGGAAGTTGCGGCGCTCGCCCTGTGCATGGGTCCCGCCATCATCGGATTTTGCCTGATTCTGCTGTCGATGCTCGGCATTCGACCGGCCAGACTGGAGATTCTGGCGATCGCTGCTGTGTTCGCGGCGGCGGGGATCGCGGTCCATCGATTTCGTCGGGTTAAACCGGAGCCGAAATCCCGTTCGGAACCGACGCCGTCGTGGTGGATCATAATCTGCTGCGTGGCGATTGGTTATGGATTCATGGCAGTGGCGATCGATGCGCTGCTTTATCCGGTGATTGAATGGGACGCCTTTGCCATCTGGCAATTGAAGGCGAAAGTGCTGGCGATTTATCCGCTATATCCCCAACCGGGTTATTTCACGAACCTGAGCCTCAGCTACAGCCACCTGCGGTATCCACTGCTGGTGCCGATGATCTCCGCCGCCATGCACGCGATGACGGGGCGTTTGGATGATCTCGGCAAAACGGTTGCACTGCTGTTCTACCCGGGAATGGAGCTGGCGGTGTTCGCCGCGGTGAGGCGGATCAACGGCAATACCGCGGCGCTGACGGCAACGGCGCTCCTGGCCGGCGTGGAACCCCTGTGCCGCTACGGCGGATCGGGCACCGCGGAGATGGCGATCACCGCATTCTACGCATGCAGCCTTTTGTGCATTCTGCGGTGGCGGGAAAACAGGGATCGCGGATTCCTCGTCCTGGCGGCGATATTCAGCGCCTGGATGGCATGGACCAAGAACGAAGGGCTGGCGCTGGCGGCGATTAACGCTATCGTCGTGGCGGCATCGGGTTCCCGGGCGCGGCGGCGCAATTCTCTTCTCGCTGGGGCCATCTTTGTGGGAATCGTCGCGGCGATTTATCTGCCGTGGATTCTCTATTCCTGGGGTCTGCCCCGAACTGACGAGGACTACGCCGGAAGACTGGCGTCCCCGCAAATCTTTTCAAACCTCGGAAGACTTGGAACGATTCTGACGGGATTCGGCCAGGAACTCATCGATTGGGAGCACTGGGGGTTGTTCTGGATTATCGCCGCGGGGTTAGCGCTGGCGGAGTGGCGGCGATTCAAAAACCCGCAGATCGCGGCAATCGGAATTCTTCTTGCCTTGCATTTGGTGGCCTATATGCCGGCGTTTCTGATAACCAACTGGAACTTGGAAGAACTCATGTCGGTGACACTTGATCGCCTGCTGATGCACGCGGCGCCGGCGGGGGCAATTCTGATCGGTGCGCTGTGGCCGGCGTGGGTGGGCGGAACGGCTGGATCTAAAACGGGCATCTCCCTCAGCGGGCATCGCCCGTGATGGTGCGCTTCTGGACGCTCTTGAGAAGCCGGTCGATATCGCTTGGCCAGTGGTCGCTGGGAAGGGTTTCAACCTGCTGATAATAATACAGCGCGGCCGCGTAATCCTGACGCGACTCCGCGTCCAAGCCGTTATTGCGAAGTTTCATCGCCAAAGCATCGAGGTCGCCGCCGGCAGATTGCCGCAGTTTTGAGGCGTTATCAGCGGCGGCGCTGGTGCTGGCGCCGGGATCAACCGGAGCCACCGCGCTGTCCGGGACATTGACGGGGGGCGGCGAGGAATTGGAAACTGCCGGCGAATGATCCGCGCCGGCCGAGACATTGTTCGGAGTCATCTGGCCCGGTGAATTGGATGCTACGGCAACCGTCGAAGAACCGGAGGCGGACGGTTTGGCCGCCGTCGTGATCGGCGGATTCTCCTCCGGCATGTAATTCATCCAGGCGGGGTTGCCGTCGGGAATGGATTTTTGCTGACTGGAAGAAGCGGTCGGCTGTGCCGCGGGCGCTGGTGCGGAGTCCTGCACCCACGCGACGAATCGCTGGCGGAGCGACGGAACAAAATAAAATACGGATACCCCGCCTCCGACTACCAAAAGCATCAGCGCCGCAAGGAGAAAGCTCTTGACACCTCGGCCGCGCAGAACCTGACCGGGGGCATCCATGGTTGGATCGTATTGAATGCTGAAAGCGGCGGCGAGCTCCCGGGGAGTAAGAACACCCTCCTGGGGTCGCTGCCTGGGCCTGGACTGGAGTTCCGGCGGCGCATCGAGCGGCGAGGGGATTTCCGCCAATTCCGCCATGGTTTCGGCGGCGGTGGGGATTTGCGTCGCCGGTCGCGCGGAGGATGGTTGAGATGTCTCCGGTGGAACCGACCCGGGCGCGTCCGGGCGCGGATTGACCTGGCGATATACCGTTTTGCCGGCCTGTGTTTCATTCTCCAATAAGAGGTCCGGATTCGGAGGAAGCTCCTGCGAACGGGAACAACGCGGGCAGAAGGTGGAGGTCCGCTGAAGCTCGGCGCCGCAGGAATAACAGAGGCCGAATTCGCGGCTGATGCCTTTTACCCTGGCAGCAAACCGCCAGAGCTGGAAGGTTGTCGGCCCCCGAATCACCGATCGTGGAGTAATCTGACCCTTGCGGATCAATGCCAGGAGCGTATTGCACTTCATCCCCGGCGCCGATGGATTGCGCGATTGCATGACATACCAGGGCCCGATTCGGGCGCGCGTGGCCTGGCGGGTCAATGCGCTGTTTTCCATTTTGCATCGCGGGCAGGCGGCATCATTTTTTTCGGAAATCGCTCCACAGAAGGGGCAAACCGACATGACCGGCGCAGACGGTTTGGCATATTCAGCCGTTCGGTCCGCTTCATCGGGAATTGCGTCGAAAGATCTTGTCATGGAAAACTGCCTGCGGCGGCTGATTGATTGGGATCAGGTTAACTAAAACCGGAGCAATCGTCCACCAACGACTTGGCCTGCGACAGAAAAATTTTCCCGTCGCCGGCGCGACGCAACGCCTTATAAATAAAGTGTTTTGAGGGATTCCATGAGATAATTATCGGCACCTTTGGCAGGTCAATCCCGGATTGATTGAAATTGTTGACGCGCCGGCGAGAATGCCGCATTGGCCTTTCAGACGAGGCATGGCGCGGTCCTCTCTTGTCAAACAAATCGGCGGCCGGTCGATCGCCACTGACCTTGATAGGTAATCAGGGAAAAGAGAATTAGCGAAGTTGGGCGACGGGAAATGTCCCAAAAGTCCCGGAATGTCCCGTTTGGGAGCACGCGCTTTTGGGACATCAATCATCGCGAAAAAAGGAACTCCTCTATATACAGGTCTAACGGGTGAAAGTTTCGGGAGTGTTTCTCAGAATTCGGCGGATTTTTTGGGGGATTTTCACTCGCCGGTTGGCGTAACTCCCCCGCAACGACAGAATGGCCAGCATCTGATAATATTTTGCAGGCATGGAACGACTGTTTTTCCGCACGGCGGGCGAATCGCATGGAAAAGCGCTGATCGCGCTGATCGAAGGACTGCCGGAAGGCGTGGCGGTCGATCCGGCGTTCATCGATGGTGAATTGCGACGCCGCCAAGGCGGATACGGACGCGGCGGACGACAGAAAATTGAGACGGATCATGCGGAATTCCTGAGCGGGGTGCGGCTCGGAAAAACCATCGGCTCTCCCATCGCAATCGAAATCGTGAACAAGGATGCGCGACTGGACGATCTGGCGGCAACCCCCCCGCTGCATCGGCCGCGGCCGGGTCATGCGGATTTGGCCGGATCGGTGAAATGGCTGACGACGGATTGCCGGCTCACGCTGGAACGCGCCAGCGCCCGCGAAACGGCGGCGCGCGTGGCGGCGGGCGCACTGGCGCGATGTTTCCTCCGAGAGTTTGGGATCGAGGCTTTCGGGTTCGTCCGCTCGGTCGGTCCCGCTGATGGAAAGTTTGAGGTCACGGAACAGAATTGGCGCGACTTATTGAAAGCGCGGGATGCTTCTGAAGTCTATTGCCCCGATCCCGCCGCGGATGAGGCGATGCGGCAGTTCATCAACGACCAGAAGATGGCCAAGGACACCGCGGGTGGGATCGTCGAGACGCATATCTTCGGCTGCCCGATCGGGCTTGGGAGCTGCATGACGTGGGATGGCCGATTGGACGGCCGGATCGCCGCGGCCGTGGCGAGCATTCAGGCGTTCAAGGGGGTCGAGTTCGGGCTGGGATTCGAGGCTGCCCGCAGGCCCGGGTCCAAAGTTCATGATGAAATCGGATTCGATCCCGCGATGAAAGACAAACCCGCCCTGGGATTTGTCCGCGGCAGCAACAACGCCGGCGGATTGGAAGGGGGAATGACCAACGGAAAACCGGTCATCGTGCGCGGCGCGATGAAGCCGATCAGCACTTTAGGCAAGCCGCTGATGAGCATTGATTTGAACACCAAGCAGCCATCGGAAGCGGGATGGGAACGATCCGATATTTCCGCGATTGGCGCCGCCTCCGTAATCATGGAAAACGTGGTCGCGTTCGAAATTGCGCGGGCGATGCTGGAGAAATTCGGCGGTGATTCGATCCGCGAGGTCCGGTCGAATTATGAGAATTATCTGGCGATGGGAAGAAGATTGCCGCTGGCCTGAGGGCTTAATCCGCCTTGAGCGCCTTATTTTCCGCGGCGGCCTTGGCGGCGAAGAGTTTTTTGGCCTCGCCGACCAGATAAAAACTGCCGGTGATGCAGATGAGGTCTTCCTTGGTGACGGCGCGGTTGGCAATGCCGAGGGCGTCTTCAAGATTTTCGGCCACCTGGGCCATCTTGCCGTAAAGCTCGACGTAGCGGGCGGACAATTCGTGGGGATCGGCGGAGCGCACGTTATCGATGCGGGTGAAGATCACCTTGTCGGCGCCGCTGGTGATGCGCTCGAGCATTCCGGCGACATCCTTGTCGCCGCAACAGCCGAAGATCACGACCATCGAGTCGTAGGGAATGTGCTGGCCGATGGCCTTCATGGCGGCGTCGAGGCTGGCGGCATTGTGAGCGCCGTCGACGATCACGCGCGGAGTTTGGGAAACCATTTCCATCCGGCCGGCGACGCTGACTTTGGTGAGGCCCTCGATGGCGCGGCCGTCGTTGATGGCGATGCCACGCGATTTCAGGCGGTCGATGACCGCGAGCGCCAAGCCGCAGTTGATCGCCTGATGTTCGCCGATCAGAGGGACGGCCAAATGTTCGAACTTGCTGTTGGGGGTCGTCAGACAGATGCGGTTGTGAGGACCGAGCATCCGGCTGGACTCGAAGCGATAACTGAATTCGATTGTTTGGCCGGTGAAATCCAACGGAGCGCCGACTTTTTCGGCAATTTTTTTCAACGCGGCCTCGGCCGTCGGATCCTGAACGACGCTGACGGCCGGGATGCCGTGCTTGAAGATGCCGGCTTTCTCGGTGGCAATGTGAGCCAGCGTCGGGCCCAATTGGGCCATGTGGTCGTGGCTGATGCTGGTAATGGCCGTCACTTCGGGGCGAATGACGTTTGTACTGTCCAGGCGACCGCCCAGGCCGGTTTCGATAACGGCGATGTCCACCTTATGGTCCGCGAAATACTTGAACGCAATTGCCGTCAGGACATCGAAATAGGTGGGCGTGGGTTTAATCCGAGCGATCGCCGACTCCATGAGCCGAACCAACCGGGCAAAGCTCGCCTGCGGGATCATCTCGCCATCAATGCAAATGCGCTCGCGCACATCGACGAGATGTGGACTCGTGTAGAGGCCGACTTTATATCCGTTGGCTTGGAGCATTGCGGCGATCATCGCGCAAGTGCTTCCCTTTCCTTTGGTTCCGGCAACATGAACCGAACGGAAATGGTCCTGCGGGCTGCCGAATTTGCGGAGCAGCGTCCGCATGCGCTCCAGGTTGAAATTCTCCGAGTTATAGCGGACAATCCGCAGGCGCTCAAAGTCGCTTAAAGTCGACAAAAATCGTAAAGCCTTTTGATAACTGAAGATAGGCTTAGGAGAGATTCGGGCCGGAGCGTGATGCCGGTTTTTTTTCAGGTCGACCATGACCGGCTTACGGCGCTTGGCGGGAGCGGAACGCGTACCGCGCACGCCGCCCTTGCGGGCGTGAATTTTGCGCCGTATTTTTTCTCGCACCGGCATTTACAGCGATTCTAGCAATAAAGTTAGGGTGTTTCAACTTACATCACAAGTTCATGTATTTCATTCACTTAACTTCAATTTGGCCATATCTTTATAGGTATTTAAGTTAGGCGGCATTAACACTCGGAATTGTTCACAACTCCATGGCATATATCCCGGCAACGGACTATGTTCTGGTGGAACCTTATGGCTAATAATGAAATCCGAACGATCGCGTTTGTGAGCCTCGGCTGTCCGAAAAACCTCGTGGACAGCGAGCGCATGCTTGGATTATTGGCCAACGACGGGTTGATCGTCACGCCGAACGCGGAAGATGCGGATGCGATCGTTATCAACACGTGTGGATTTCTTGAAGCCTCAAAAGTTGAATCGATGGGCGAGATTCATCGGGCTATTGAATTGAAGGAGAACGGCAAATGCCGACGAGTCGTGGTGGCGGGATGTCTTGTCCAGCGACATAAGACCGGGCTGCTGGCAGAAGCGCCGGGCATCGATCGCCTCGTGGGTGTGTTCGACCGTGAACATATCGTGGAGGCGGTCCGAGGTATGGCAGGCGCTGGACTCGATGGACATTTTCTCGGCAAATACCACGACCTTTCGCGCCGACTCGCGGATGAGGCGAAGCTGGATGCGACAGCAAAACAGACCAAGACTTCCCGGCTGCCGGTCTTCGAGGACGACCGGGGCCGTCTGCGGCTCACGCCGAGGCATTACGCGTTTCTGCGGGTGAGCGAGGGGTGCAATCAGGGATGTGCGTTTTGCACGATTCCATCGATTCGCGGGCCCATGCGATCCAAACCGGCCGAGCATATCCTGGCCGAGGCACGCGAACTGGCGGCCGATGGGGCCGTGGAATTGAACCTCATCGGACAGGACACCACCAGCTATGGCACCGACATCGGCTATGGCCCCGGGCTTGCCGGGTTGCTGAAAACCTTAAATGGACAACTGACCGATGTGCATTGGCTGCGGCTGATGTACGCGTATCCATCCTGTTTCACGGATGAGATGATTCGCGCGCTGGCGGAATGCGATCGAATGACCAAGTACATCGACATGCCGCTCCAACACATCAACGACCGGATGCTGTCCGCGATGAAACGGCGGGTAACCCGGCGTCAGATCGAGACGCTTCTGGAAAAACTGAGAAAATGGGTGCCGGGGATTACGATACGAACCACGTTTATCGCCGGCGCTCCGGGCGAAACGGAAGCGGAGCATCGAGAGCTGGTTGAATTCGTGCGGGATTTTGGTTTCGACATGATGGGAGTTTTCGCATTCAGCGCCGAGCCGGGCACACCCATGGGGAAGATGGATGGGCAGATTCCCGAAGAGATTAAAAAATCGCGCGTGGATGATTTGATGACCGCGCAGCAGCAGATCGCCTTCGCCAAGGCTTGCGCGAGGATCGGCGAAAAGGTCGAGGTGTTGATCGATCGGGCTTCGGACAAAAAGGGACGATGGATCGGCCGAACCAGCGGGCAAGCGCCGGAGATCGATTCGGTGACGGTGGTGAATGGACCTGATCTGCACGCCGGAAAACTGGTCAGCACGAAAGTGTCCGGATCGGATGGATACGATCTGGTGGCGGAAATTCCGCGGGCGCGGAGCTTGCGGGTTGTAGGCTGAAAACCGGCTACTTCTGCCGGAAGACGATTCGGCCGCGGGTCAGGTCGTAGGGGGAAAGCTCGACCTTTACCTTGTCGCCGGGAAGAATGCGGATGAAATGCTTTCGCATTTTTCCGGAAACGTGGCCGAGGATTTCGCGGCTGGCGCCGCCCTGCTCGAGACGCAGCTTGAACATCGCGTTGGGTAGCGCGGTGGTGACGGTCGCTTCCACTTCAATCGGCTCTGATTTGGCCACGGTTGGGGTTCTCCAGTGGCGGCATCGTAGCGGGTCAATGAGGCTGGGACAAGGCAACGCGGTTTTTGTTGACCGTGGGAAGCGAATTCCGGGATTATCGCTTGGAGAACTGGAACTTTCGGCGGGCGCCGCGCTGGCCGTATTTTTTGCGCTCTTTCATTCGGCTGTCGCGGGTTAGAAATTTGCTGCCGCGAAGGGGGACTTCGAGGGTGGAATCATACTTGGCCAGCGCACGGCCAAGGCCCATGACGATCGCGCCGGCCTGGCCGGTATGACCGCCGCCGTTGCAGCGGGCCCAGATGTCCATCTTTCCGCCGGTGTTGGTGACTTCGAGCGGGCCGAAGATGGATTTTCGGTCCTTTTCGGCGGTGAAATAATCGTTGAGGGTGCGGCCGTTGATCTCGATCTTTCCCGAGCCTGGTGCGATGCGGACACGGGCGACGGCGGACTTGCGGCGTCCGACGCCCCAAGTGTAAACCGGCTTCGCCTGTGGGGCGGCGGGTTCGGCCGACTTGGCATGGGTGGGGGATTTTTCAACAGGTTGGGGCTTTTCGCTTGTTTCAGTCGGCTGGGAATGCGGTTGAGAATGCGGTTGAGAATCCTGGGCCATGATGGTTCACTTTCGACTAGCGCGCCAGCTTCAGCGCCTTGGGCTGCTGGGCGGCGTGGGGATGTTTATCGCCCTTGTAGATCTTCACCTTCGTGAGAATATTGCGGCCCATTTTGCTCTTGGGCAACATGCGGCGAACGGCCAGTTGCAAAAGCTTTTCCGGATGAAGCTCATGCATGGTTTTGTACGAATACAAATGCCGGCCGCCGGGGTAGCGGGAATAGGTTTCGTGCTGAATGACCTCGGCTTTTTTTCCCGTGACTCTGATTTTCTCGGCGTTGAGAATGATGACGAAATCACCGGTATCGACGTGCGGGGTGTAAGTGGCTTTGTTCTTGCCCTGAACGACCAGGGCGACTTTGACGGCCAATCGGCCAAGAACCTGGTCGGTCGCGTCAACGACATACCAGTCGCATTTGATCTCCCCGGGTTTGGGCATGTAAGTGCTCATTAATGTCCCTCTGCCGATAAAAAACCTCCCGGCGCGACGGCCCGGAAGGGAGCGGGAAGTTTACTGGGGAGACCCCAGTTGTCAACAGCCTGCGCAGGGGCGGATAGGCCGCTATTTCCACATAAATTTGAGAATTTCGGCAAAAAGCCCAATTTACCACTGGAATAAAAAACCGGCGTTCGGTATATTTTTGTCAGCCGGAGGTTGGCTGTCGTGCCATTCAAGGTGACGGAAGTTCAGCCGACCCCTAATCCTAACGCCGTGAAATTGATTCTGGACCGGGTGATAGCGGATTGCCCCACGAGTTTCCTCAATGCGGCTTCAGGGAGCAAGCATCCAATTGCTTCGAGGCTTTTTGCCATCAATGGTGTGACCGGCCTACTCCTGCTGGGAGATTTTGTCACGGTCACCAAGACCCCGGAAGCGCGCTGGGCGGATATCACCAAGCGGGTTGAGCAGGCCCTGATGGTAGCATGAAAAGTTGCGGATTGTGACGATAAACTGAACTGAAATTATGCGACGAACGTAGCATTTGTTACGAAGTGTTTCTTCCCTCCTTACCCCGTAGGTCCCACCCACGCCTACGGGGTTTTTTGTTTCGTTAATCCCGTCAGCGAGCTCGGCGGGTTTTAACGCGCATCGATCCTCTGCAAATCCTGCGGGAGAATTTTGTCGGCGATCTCGCGGGGGATTTGGCCGGTGGGGAAAATCACCGCGAGGTGCGAGCCTTCGTAGGCGACGATGATCCGGCCGGCGGGGTCACGCCAGATGCGCTGGATGGATTGAAAATCGGGGATGTGGTCGCTGAATATGGCTTCGAGCGCGAAGGGCTCGGCATCGGCGAGAGATGCGCGAATGCGGGCGATTCTTCCGGAGGAATTGAACAGAAACAGATGGCCGTCCGCATCGGCGACGAGATGAGCGGCTTGATCGGCGGAGCCGGCGCATTGATCGGGCAGCGACCACACGAGACGCTTGCCGGCGGCGGTCACGACCGTGAGAGTTGACTGCCCGTCGTAATAGCGATTGCCATCGGCGTCGGTCAGAAGCGGCGTCGCGGGATTTGAATTCGAGCGAAATTCCGTCGACATGGATTCGCTGGGATCGATCGGCTGCCAATCGTGGTCGTCGATGATCCACTGCGATTTGCCGCGGGCAATCGCCGGCCAATCCGATTTATTCCACCCGGCGGAGTTGCCGGTATCGATGAACCAGATCGCCAGGCGCGGCTTCGGATCGGGAACGGTGGGATCGAGCACGAGTGTGCGCCCGGAGGAATCATCTCGAAAAATCCAGCGGCCGCGGCCGTCGATTGCCACCATGCGGGAAAAATTGTGCTCTGAGGTGCGAAGCAATGGATCGAGCTGATTGGGAGGCAGGAACCGCGATGGGCCGGCATCGGATGCGGTGACGATCCATTCGTCCCCGACGCCTTCGATCGTCGCATCGCCTTTCGTGAGAGCATCGACAACGACGGATGGAAGTTCCTGAACCGGCCGGCCGGGGCGAACGGCGAGATAATCGGGTGAAACAATGGTGGGGTCCTGGCCCTCGCGGGGGATGCTGACTCCCTGCGGCGCGAGAAAAACCATGCCGCCGTCGCGGAGGCGGGCCTTGAGAGTCAATTGATTTCCGATAACCGCCATCCCGCCCAGGGTAGCGCCCTGCAGGAGTTGGCGAATTCTGGTTTGCGATTCCGGAGCCGCGCTGGCGGCGAGCTGTTGCAAAACAGGATTTACCTTTGGCCCGTATTGGGCGAGTTTCTGATAGGCGGCGATGCGCTTGTCCGGATCGTCATCCCCAAGCTGATCGACGAGCGCGCTGATATCTTTTTGATCGATGTCGGGACTATCAAGGGAAGCGAAGGTCAGTGCGTCAGCGCCGGTTTCGCGGCGAATCTGCAGGACGCTGCCGTCGAGCAGGGGCACCAGATAGACGATGTCACCGGGCCAATTCAGCGAATCGAACGGCGTCCACTGTCCGTTCAAGTATCGGGCGACGCGCGTACTTGAGAAGTTTTCATCAGCGGGAATCCATGCCAGGAGTCCGCGTGTGTCGAACAGCACCGCCGGTGCGCCCGTGGGGCGGGTGGCGGCGGCGGGGTCGATTAGCGGGCAATAGTCCTCGCTGAGCGAACTGCCGAGGCTGATGATGCTGACACCTTTATCGGTGGGCACAATGAGGCGAG
>Ga0302325_10023170_pt1 | contig 12955 bp, 9 predicted proteins | sample Palsa_T0_2_FD_201948 | JGI IMG/M metagenome (GOLD analysis project Ga0302325, IMG submission 201948) | Peat permafrost microbial communities from Stordalen Mire near Abisko, Sweden - Palsa_T0_2 | ecosystem: Environmental > Terrestrial > Soil > Palsa > Peat permafrost | place: Sweden: Abisko... | reverse complement strand
ACTGGAGCAAGAATATCTCACCCATACAAGGCTGCGCTGCTTCAACAGCGAACTGCGCCAGGTGTTCGCCAACCTGGTCGGTAATGCTCTCGATGCGATGGCTCCCGGTGGACGCTTGACGATTCGCATCCGCTTGGCTCGCGCCCTTGATGGCAGCGGAGAATCCGGCATTCGTGTTGTGATTGCCGACACCGGACACGGCATTCCGGCGGATTTGCAGAAACGGGTCTTTGAACCCTTCATGTCCACCAAGGAAACTACCGGCGTAGGTCTCGGCTTGTGGGTGAGCGAAGGCATCGTCAAGAAACACGGTGGCCGCATCGCTCTGCGCAGCAGCACCAATGCCCAGCGCCACGGCACCGTCTTCTCTCTCTTCTTTCCTATTCGCACACCGCAAGAATCAATCGATCCCGCGTAATGCGCAGAACTTTACGTTTCCACCTGACGCCGAAACCCAGGAAAGGCAATAATTCCGCAGCCTTTTGCAAAACCAAAGTACCTCTATCCTGATTTTTTTCGCAACATGCAGAGCGGAGCCGTGTTCGACTGAGTGCGAACAAATAAATGCGGGAGGCGAACAGCGCAAGGCTTTTTGCATGCTCAGCACAAGGAGAAAATCACCATGAAACTTCGTTCATCAATTCGCAAGCTGCTTTTTGCCGCGATGGTTGCGGCTCCCATGCTCACTCTGTCAATTCCCCAGGCACAGGCGGGCATCTTCATCTCAGTCAACTTTGCGCCGCCCGTTTTGCCGGTTTACGTGCAGCCACCGCTGCCCGCGCCAGGCTACATCTGGACTCCAGGCTACTGGGCTTATGGCGATGCTGGCTACTACTGGGTTCCCGGCGTCTGGGTGCAGCCGCCAACGGTTGGATATCTCTGGACGCCGGGGTATTGGGGCTATGCCGGCGGCGTGTATGGCTGGCGCGGCGGCTACTGGGGCCCGCACGTCAGCTTCTATGGCGGAGTCAATTACGGCTTCGGCTACGGCGGCGTCGGCTTCTTTGGCGGTGAATGGCGCGGCGGCTTCTTTGCCTATAACAGCGCATGCGCGAATTTCGGCGGCGTCCACGTCACCAATGTCTACGAGAATCGCACCATCATTCAGCAGAACACAATTGTCAATGTGAACCACGTCAGCTTCAATGGCGGCGCCGGAATTCAGGCCCATGCTTCTGCGATGGAGATGCAGGCGGCCAACGAACATCACTTCCAGCCGACCGGAGAACAGGTGCAGCATCAGACCTTCGCCTCGCAGGATCGCGCTCAGCTCGCCTCGGTCAATCATGGACGGCCTGCCATGGCAGCCGCATCCAACGTCGGCGCATATCACCAGGTGGCCATGCAGCACGCTCAGTCGCAACCCATCTCCGCCGCCGATCGCACTGCCGGCGTGCGCTATAACCCCAACACCCGCGAGGCCAACCAGGACCAGCGCATCGCCAACGGATTGCGTTCCGGCCAGATGACCTCAGGCGAAGCGGCACGCGCAGATCGTTCGCAGTCCCGCATCGACCAGCAGGTCCACAACGATCGCGCCGCGAACGGCGGCAGGCTCACCGGGCAGGAGCGGCAGCAAATCAATGGCGAGCAGAACGCCGCCAGCCGTCAGATTTACAACGAGAAGCACAATGGCAACACCGTAAAGCCGAACGAAGTGGACAATCGCGAGGCCAACCAGCAACAGCGCACGGCCAACGGGCTGCGCAGCGGCCAGATGACCTCAGGCGAAGCCGCCCGCACCAACCGCAACCAGGCCGCAGTGGATCAGCAGGTGCACAATGAACGCACCGCCAACGGCGGCGCGCTGACCAAACAGCAGAAGCAACAGGTCAACAGCGAACAGAACAAGAACAGCAAACAGATTTACAACGAGAAGCACAACGACAACACGGCGAAACCGGCTCCCAAGGGCCACGGCCGCTAATCTCGAACCCGATCGAGCGGAACATGCACAGCAACAAAACGTCTCTTTCATCGAACGGCCAACAGCAATGTTGGCCGTTCATTTTTTGCGCATGTTGTTTCCTCTGCGCCTCGATTTCCAATTGATCCTGTCATCCTGAGTGGAGCGTAGTCGCCGCGGCGACCGGAATCGAAGGACCTGCGTCTGCTTTTTCGCAGCCAAAGAATTCTCCACAATTTTCCTGTGGCAATACCACACGTCTTGTGCAATACTGATGTGGCATTAACACAGGAGACTGGAATGGGCGAAACCAAACTCGATCTCTTGCAGGGCACACTCGACCTGATGGTGCTGCAATCCCTTGCCGCCATGGGCGCACAACACGGCTACGGCATTGCCCGGCGCATTGAGCAGGCCAGTGGAGACGAGGTTCTGCTGAACCAGGGCACCATTTACGCATCGCTCGTCCGCTTGCAGCAGCGCGGATGGATCGCCGCCGAGTGGGGCACCTCCGACAACAATCGCAAGGCCAAGTTCTACTCCATCACGCGCGGTGGCCGTAAACAACTCGCAAAAGACGCAGCGCACTGGCAGCGCCTCTCCGACGTGATGGGCCGCCTGTTCTCCATGTCTCCGGAAGAAGGTCTCTGATGAGCGCGCTGCGGCGAGCCTGGGCTCGCGTTCATTCCTTCTTCCACAAGCCTCCGCTCGACGCCGAACTTGAAGCCGAGATTGCCACGCACATCGAGCTGGCCATCGAAGAAAACCTCCAGCACGGCCTTCCCCTTGTCGAAGCCCGCCGCCAGGCGCTGGTCCGCTTCGGCGGAGTGGATCTGATGAAATACCAACACCGTGAAGCGCGAGGACTTATGCGACTCGATATTCTTCTCCAGGATTTCCGTTACACCATCCGTTCACTCGGCCGCGACCGCGGCTTCACCATCATCGCTATTCTTCTTCTGGCCCTGGGCATCGGCGCCAACATCGCTGTCTTCAGCGTGGTCAACAATCTGCTGCTGCGCCCGCTGCCTTTTCCCAACGCGGACAGGCTCGTATGGATTGCCCCGCCGCCCACGAAGTGCGGCCTCTCCTGCGCCACCTATTCTACGGACGCTTACGACGAATTCCGCATGTACAGCCGCTCTTATCAGGACGTGACCGGCTACTTCGCCTTCTCCGGTCCCGGAAATCTCGACCTCAACCTGGGCGGCGCACCCATCCCCGCCACCAGCATTGACGTCATCGCCAATTTCTTTGAGGTTCTCGGCGTGCAGCCCGCCATGGGCCGCCTCTTCCGTCCGGAAGACGGCAACAATGGTGCTGCTCCGGTGATCGTCCTCAGCGACGCGTGGTGGCGCCGGCAGTTCAACGCCGACCCCAAAATCGTCGGCAAGGCCTTCGACATGAACGGCAATCAGACCACCGTCATCGGCGTTCTTCCTCCCACCTTCGACTTCGGCGCGGTCTTTTCTCCCGGAGCCAAGGTGGACGCCCTTACGCCCCTCAATCTCTACGGGCCGCCCCGCGACTACGGCAACATCATCACCCTCATTGGCCGTCTCAAGCCCGGCGTCACCATGGGACAAGCCGTTCCCGACGCCGCTGCAGCCGCCACCCACATGTGCTGGAACAACAAGCAGCCTGGATCCTGCCATCAATATACGGGCGCCGTGGTGCCGGTACCTCTCAAGGATTACATCAGCGGAAAGCTGCGCCGTTCGCTGGTCGTCCTCTGGTCGGCTGTCGGCAGCGTTCTCCTGATTGCCTGCGTCAACCTGTCCAATCTTCTTCTTGCCCGCGCCGCCGCTCGCACCAAGGAGTTCGGCATGCGCACCGCGCTCGGCGCAAGCCGCTTCCGCATCGTGCGTCAACTGCTCACCGAGAGCCTCGTCCTCTCCGGCGCGGGAGCCATCTGCGGACTGGTTCTCGCCGCTGCGCTCATCGCCTGGCTGCGCCATCAGCAAGCCCTCGCGCTTCCGCTGCTCAGCCTGCTGCACATTGACGGCGCCGCGCTCGGCTGGACCGTTCTCATCGCTCTAGTTGCAGCTGGATTGTTCGGACTGCTCCCGGGTCTGCGCATGGCTTCCGGCAACCTGCAGGACTCGCTCAAAGACTCCGGCGCAGGTTCCGGTCAGGGCCGCAAGCACGAGCGCCTGCGCTCCATCCTCGTCGTTACCGAGGTCGCCCTGGCCTGCGTACTGTTGGTGGGCGCAGGTCTGCTGCTGCGCAGCTTCCTTCAGGTCCTCGATGTCGATCTCGGCTTCCAGCCGCAACACGCCGCTTCTATCAACGTCGAATACGACGACAGCGCCCCCAATGACAAGGATGGCTCTCTCGGTGCAGCCAGGCGCGGCGTCATCTTTCAGCAGGTCATCAGCCGGGTAAGCGCCATACCCGGCGTTGAAGCTGCCGGTATCTCAGACTATTTGCCCCTCGGCCAGAATCGCGCCTGGGGATTGCCCTGGCCCAAGAGCATCAAACAGCCTGAGAATGTCCACGGCTCGCCGCTGGTCTACGTGATCACCCCTGGCTATCTGCGCGCCATGGGAACCGGCATCCGCGGCCGCGATATCAGCTGGGATGACGGCCCCAAAAGCCGGAACGTCGTCCTCATCAATCGCTCCTTCGCGAATTTCCTTGACCAGTACGCCCACTGGCCCAATCACGACGCCGTTGGCCAGATCATCGGCGGTAACGGCCAGGAGATGCTCGTCGTAGGCGTCGCAGACGATGTGCATGAAGAAAGCTCCGAGGGCGAAGCAGGCTGGCAAATCTACTATTCCGCCATGCAGAGGGGTCCCAGCGGCGCCCAGCTCGTGGTCCGCACCACGCTTCCGCCTGCGGTGCTGGCCGGAACCGTGCTCCGCACCTTGCGCGACATCAATCCCAAACAGGCAATGGCCGAGTTTCGTCCCATTCAAAGTCTCGTGGATCACGCCAACTCACCGCGCCAGTTCTTCATGCTCCTGGCTGCTTCCTTCGCCGGCCTCGGACTTCTGCTTGCCGCCATCGGCATCTACGGTGTCATCTCCTACTCGGTCACCCAGCGCACACAGGAGATCGGCATCCGCATGGCGCTGGGCGCAACCATGGCGCAGGTGCGGCGCATCGTCCTCTTCAAAACTCTGCGCCTTGCCGCCTTCGGCATCGCCGCAGGAGCCATCGTATCTCTCCTGGTTTCGCGCGCCATTGCCGCTTTGCTCTTCAACACCGCGCCGAGTGATCCCATCGCGTTTGCCGCCATGATTGTGCTCATCGGAGCCGTTGCCATGCTGGCCGGCTACATCCCGGCAAGAAGGGCTTCGCGCATCAACCCCATGGTCGCACTGCGCAACAACTAGGAGGAGCGATTCAGCCTGGGGCGCGATGTTTCTACTTCTGCGCCGCCTTCACAGTGGCTTTCTCGTCCGAGTCCTTCTGCACCGCTGCATGGTCTTCGGCCTGCTGCTTCTGCTCCTGATGGAAGGCCTTGATAAAGGAGTGCATCACATCGTCCAGCGTGCGCCCGGGTGCAAGCGAGCAGTTATTGAACACGTCGGTGTCTTTGTTCGTGTCCAACTCCGGGGCGATGCAGGACAAAAGCAAGCCTTTCTCATCGCGCACCGGGAAAAGATGCCGCGCGGCCGGCGAGCTTGGCGCCGACAAGGAAGCCGGAGGCGCACCGGAAATCTTTTTTTCGGCCGGGTTCGTCTGCCGGGCGCTGGCAGCGGTGGAAACCGCGGGCAACGCCAACGCCTGCGCGCCAACCAAAGCAAAGGAAACTGCGAGAGACACGAGTGCCCCATGGACCTTCATGATCACCTTCACATTCATGCGCTTGCTTTTGAGATGTGAATCCACTATCGGCTGAACCGTGAAAATTATCAACATAAAATTCGCAAGGGCCGGAAAAGTTGGAAACAAATCTGCAATGGGCGCGCGCTTGAGAGTGTTGTGCGCATTCAGGGTCTGGCTTCGAATTTCATACATTCCCGCATGACCAAGTGAGTCTGCTTGCAGGAAGCAAGGGAAAGAGAACTCGATGTTCCACCCTGGGCGCGCGGCGCCCACAGGTGTTCTGGGTTGGACGACCGGATCAAAGTGACTCTACCCCTCTCCTCGACCGTCATCACATGGTCGTTGCCATGAAGGACAATGATTAACGTATGCTGAGTTTGTATGCTCATACCATGGATATTGCACGAGACATGCCAAACGTGCGGGCGGAGCGGTGAACGAGCGCGCCGTTGAAAATAAAGGGGCTGCATCCGAGAGGCTGGACGGCGCTCATGAGAAATAACGCATGGTGACGAAATCCCGGTGACGAAATGCCGCCAAACATGGCTGTATTTCGTCGCCATGACCAACCGCCTGCGAACCGACGCGCGCCGCGCACATCGCACCTTGAGAGAAGGGAAAAGCCAGTGATTTGGTATAACTACATCGCCTGTTTCTTTTCCGGAATTTTCTTCGCGAATGCAGTGCCTCATTTTGTGCACGGCATCTCGGGCAACCGATTCCCCACCCCCTTTGCGCACCCGCCCGGAAAAGGACTGTCGTCGGCGCCAGTGAACGTGCTCTGGTCGCTCGCGAATCTGATCGCCGGATATTTCTTGTTCCGGGCCGGGAATGTCTGCAACGGAGGCAGTCTGGCAGTTCTGGTCTTCTTTGCGGGCTTTGCCGCCATCAGCATCCTGATGAGCGTTGAATTCCAAAAGAAACAATCCAGCTGACCCTGGCGCGAAAGCCGGCCGGAAATCCCGCATCCAATTACGCAAAGGAAAATCCATGCCTCTCACCACACTCGACCCCACCGCCGCCCTGATCGTGATCGATCTGCAGAAAGGCATTGTTGGCCTGCCCACGGTGCATCCCACCGCGGAGATCGTCGGCCGGTCCGCGCGGCTCGCGCACGCCTTCCGCGAGCGAGGCCTGCCGGTGGTTCTGGTCAACGTGACGGCGCCGGCGCCGGGGCGCACCGACACCGCGCGGCCCAAATTTTCGTTCCCCGACGATTGGACGGAGCTGGTTCCCGAGCTTGATCCGCACCCCGGCGATCTCCTGGTAAGCAAGCAGCGCGTAGGGGCGTTCATCGGAACCTCCCTGCAGGACTATTTGCAGCGGCGCGGCGTAACCCAGGTCTTCTTGACGGGGGTTGCCACAAGTGCAGGAGTGGAAGCGACGGCCCGCAGCGCTTACGACTACGGCTATAACGTTGTCCTGGTGGTGGACGCCATGACCGACCGCGATGCGGATTCCCACCGGCACAGCGTAGAAAAGATCTTTCCCCGCATCGGCGAAACGGAAACCACCGAGAATGTGCTGAACCTCCTGCAGCGTTAAACATGTTATGGAATGGGCTCCGCCGGAACGACGCGGGTACACCCCACGCAAACCGTGAACAAAATCGGTGCGAGCTTAAGCCCCTGCGGGATGCTCGGCGCGCATTCGAACCCAGCCAGGCGCTTTTTCCGCAAGCTGAAAAGTGCTCGCCGGCATACACATGGATTGAAAATTCGTGTTACGCTGGTTCGGTACGAATTCCGGAGGCACGTTTTTCAATTTCGTGCCACTGGAAGGGCGCAGTTTGCACCCCAATCGATGCATGCGGCGCACAGGGAACCCGATGCGACCCTTCCTGAAGAGCCTGATGAATGACGAGCCGGGCAGCACCAAAGCCAAGGTCATCGCCTTGTACGTTCTGCTGGCGGGGTTCAATGTGGCCGGGTGGTGCTGGGCATTCGTCGCATTCCATCGGTTTCCGGTACTGCTGGGCACGGCGTTCCTCGCCTACAGCTTTGGCCTGCGGCACGCGGTAGACGCCGATCATATTGCCGCTATCGATAACGTCACACGAAAGCTGATGCAGCAGGGCAAGCGGCCCGTGGCGGTAGGGCTGATGTTCTCGCTCGGCCACTCCACCATTGTCATCGTGGGCTCCATCGCCATCGCCGGCGCGGCGCTGGCCTTGCAGCATCGCATCGATTCCATCCGGGTAATCGGCGGAGTCATCGGTACGCTGGTGTCGGCGCTGTTCCTGTTCGGCATCGCCTTCGTCAATCTCATCGTGCTGCAATCGGTCTGTTCCTGCTTCCTGCGCGTCCGCCGCGGCGAGCCCTACGTGGAAGAAGACTTCGACCTGCTGCTGGGCAATCGCGGCTTCCTTTCCCGCTTGTTTCGCCCCATGTTCAACCTCATTCGCTCCAGTTGGCACATGTATCCGCTGGGCATTCTGTTTGGCCTGGGATTCGACACGGCAACAGAGATCGGGCTGCTCGGCATCTCCGCCGCAGAAGCTTCCAAGGGGCTTTCGCTCTCGTCCATCCTGGTCTTCCCGGCGCTGTTTGCCGCGGGCATGTCGCTGATTGATTCGACTGACAATATCCTCATGCTGGGCGCCTACGGCTGGGCCTTCGTCAAGCCCATCCGCAAGCTCTACTACAACATCACGATCACCTCGGTTTCCGTGATCGTGGCGCTGGCCGTCGGCGGCATTGAGGCGCTCGGCCTGCTGGCAGGGCAGTTCCACCTGACCGGCACTTTCTGGGACATGGTCGGCAAGCTGAACGGCAACTTCGGCATGCTGGGCTACGCAATCGTCTCGCTCTTTGCGCTGAGTTGGATTTTGTCCATCGCCATTTACAAGTGGCGCCGGTTTGACGATCTCGAATTTGGCGCGAAAGACGCCGTTCCCGCCGAGAGCCAAGGCTAGGCCACAGGCAGACTCCTTCAATCAGTTTCCTAGTCCCCGCGCAACACTCGCATGGGTTCCACCAGCGCTGCGCGGCGGCTTGGAATGACGGTGGCCACGGCCGCGATAGCGAGAACGCCGCATATGGCGACGGCATAGGACGCGGGATCGAAGGCAGGAAGCTTGCCGAGCACGTTACCCACCACGCGGAGCAAGCCCAGACTGAACGCCGCGCCCACGCCGATGCCCAGGAACGCGACGGCGATTCCATGCGAGAGCGTCATGCCTACGATCTGGCCGCGCTGTGCTCCGAGGGCCATGCGCAGAGCAAATTCAAAGCGCCGCTGCGTCACGGTGTACGCGGTCACTCCGTACATGCCGACCGCGGCCAGCAGGATGCCAACACCTGCAAACGCGCCGAACAGGAGGGTGCGGAAACGTTGCGCCCGTGAGGATTCTCCCACGGCTTCGCGCATGGTGATTGAGCTAACTGCCACCATCGGATAGCTGCGCTTGAGCATGGGTTCGAGCGTAGCCGCCATTACGGCTGGATCGACGGCGGCCCTCACCACCAATTGCATTTCGGCGGCGCGGAAGCTATGCTGCGCCACCGGCACGTACATGGTCTGAGCCTGGGGCGAGGCCGGCGAATCCTGGCGCACGTTGCCGACCACGCCGACGATGGTCCACCAACTGGACTTCGCGTCGTAGCCGCACATGATCTGCTGGCCGATCGGATTCACTCCGGGAAAAACCTGTTGCGCCAACGCGCGGCTTACCACCAGCACAGGCGCAGCGTTCTCGTCGTCCTCGTCCGTGAGCAGGCGGCCTTGCAACAGCGGAATTCCCATGGCGTGAAAATAGCCAGTCGTAATCGGCAGCACGTCCGCAACCGGCAGCGCTTGCACGCCGGGCTTGAACTCCGTGCGGCCGCGCACTGCGAAACTTACATCTGTTGCGCCCGGTCCCATTGGGACACCCTGAACAGCAGCCACATTTTTCACGCCGGGAACTTTGGCAATGGAGTCCACCATCGCGCGCAATGTGGCAAGCATTGCCGGCGCGTTGCCAAACAGCGGAAGCGGTTGCTCGGTTGCGTCGTGGGTGTCCATCACCAGCAGATTGTCCGGTTGAAAGCCCAGGTCGCGGTGAGAATCGGCAATCATCTGCCGCGCCAGCAACACACAGGCCACGCTCAATGTGAGCGTCAAGGCAACCTCGCCAACAATGAGCGAATCGCGAAGCCGGCGCGATGCGCGGCTTTCGCTGCTTCCAGATCCCTCCTGCTTCAACACCGCCGCGGGGCTGACCGTAGCCGAGCGCCACGCCGGAAGCAGTGCGGTGATCAACATGGTTGCCATGCTCATCGCGAAAGAGAACAGCAGCACATCGCGATTGAGCCGCACATCCGCCAGCCGCGGTATCTGGTCCCCCGCCATCACGGTGAGCAGATGCAAGGCGGGCTGAGCAATCACCAATGCGAGCCCGCAGCCTGCGGAGGCAAGAATCAATGACTCCATCAGCGCACGCCGCGCCACCGCCGTGCGCGTTGCGCCCAATGCCGTGCGGATGGTCGCGTCGCGCCGCATCTGCGTTGAGCGCACCAATTGCAGATGGCTAATATTGGCGCAGACGATCAGCAGCACCACCACCACCGAGCCCATGAGCAGGCGAAGCATGGGACGAATGGAGCCGACAATCTGCTCCTGCAGCGGAACGGCTTCGAGCCCTTTGAGCTTGTCTTCCGGATACGCGGCCTGCAACTGGCGCGAGAGCGTGAGCAGTTCCGCATTCAACTGTGCGGCAGTCACGCCGGGCTTGACGCGGGCGATTGCGCGCTGGTTATAGGCGGTGCGTCCGGGAATCTCGGGACGCGGCGGAAACTCGACCCACACGGACGTTTTATCCGGAAAGGAAAATCCGGCGGGGAGCACGCCAACAATGGTGCGGGTGCGACCGTCGTAGTGAATCACATGGCCGATGGCGCCCTGCACCGAACCAAAATGTTCCTCGGCGAAAGGGCTCGATACCAGCGCCTCTGAGGCGTCGACGCTATCATCGAAGAGTCGGCCGGCAACGGGCTCAATGCCCATCACGCTGCCGAATTGAGGACTGACCCCGGCGATGGACAGATAGAGGGTGTGTCCGTCCAGTTGCAACCCATCGTCACCTGCAGAGTAGTAGGCCGTGGACTCGAAGGAACGCGTGTGGCTGGCCACATCCACATAATCTTCGCCGCCGATCTTGGCAATGGAACGGCCCTCATTCAGGAAGCGTGTGTCGATCGAGTAGATGCGGCTGGCCTGGCGATAGCCGAGCGGACGCAGCAGAACGCAATCCACGATGGTGAAGATGGTTGCGTTGAGGCCAATTCCAACGGCAAGAGTAAGCACCACGGCCGCGGTAAATGACCCGGAACGGCGAAGCTGCCGCAGCGCGTAGCGCAGGTCTTGTATCCACAGGGCAATCATCACTTCCTCCATCGCGCGGCTGATTGGACGGGCATCCCACACCCAGGGCAGCAATTTCCGCTCCAAAGCGGCCTCTTCGCAGACGATTGATATCGTATGAGTTACAACGCCCAAGCAGCTGCGAGGGCTGTCTCCGGTGTTCACGTTCGGACCAAGGTGTTCGCATCCGGACAGACCGGCTGAACGTGCAACCGGAGGGTTCGCTTGACGGCGGCGTAAACCCAATCGTGCTCTTCGGCGTCAAAGGGGTAGCCTGGAAACGGCAACCTGGACACACAGTGGAAGATCGGGATCCTTGGTTTTTCAGATTGTGAGCGCATGATGCATACGAGATGGATCCAATCGGCAATTCTCGCATTCGGGTTGGGCGCGCTGGGCAGCGCCGCGGCCTGCGCGCAGATGAAAGAAGTCAACAGCCTTGGGAAGACCGACGTTGCCCTGAGCTTTTACGGAACGTGGAGCGAGAAGACAACGGGAAACGGCATTATTCAGAGTCCTTCGAATGCAGCAGGCGGAATCGTGGAAGTGCGGCACATCTCCAACCCCATTGTGGGGTTTGAGGGCACGTATTCCTTCAACCGAGCCAACCAGGTGTATTCACCAACCATCAGTTGCGGACTGCCATGCGGCCCGATCACCCCGGCGACAATTTCTGCCGATGCCCACGAGGTAACGGGCGATTGGATTGCGTCCTTGAAGATTGCGAATCTGCGTCCGTTCGCGCTGGCCGGCGGTGGGCTCCTGTTCAATCAACCCGTTGGCGGCCAGACGGACACCACCTCGTCCAACAAGCCGGTCTTTGTGTACGGCGCGGGGCTGGACTGGGGTTTGCTTCCGCATATCGGATTGCGGCTGCAATACCGCGGCAATCTTTACAAAGCGCCTGACCTCACCACGCTCTATACGTCCAGCGGCGCGTTCACGCACACGGCGGAGCCCATGATTGGCGCGTATCTGCGCTTCTGAAAGCAACCGGCAAATGCACCCTCCGTGCACACGAGAGAAGCAGCATGCAGCGCAGTTTTGCTCAGAAAGTCATACGATGCATCATCGAAAATTAAAATGGCGGCGCAACTTTCAAGCGAAAGCGGTGTCAAAGAACTGGGAGAGATTCGTGGGGAGTATCGGGGCCCACCCGAACCCCTGAGGCCGACGGCCGTGGCAAGCATAGCGGGTCTCCTGTACGCCTTCATCTGCCTTCTGCAATCAATGTAAATGCCCTTGGCCGTGTATCGACCGATCACAGCCGCGAAGGGTAGTTGTGTGCCAACTTCCAACCTCCCTCGTTCAAGAAGGAAAGGCAATGAAAACTATGACTGCAAATTCACGAACCAAATTTCTCAGGGTATGCGGTCTGCTGGCCGCATGCTCCATGATTGTTCCTTTTGCGAGCGCGCAACAAGCAGCTCCGCGCATCCGCGGCGAAATCAGCAGCGCGGAACATTCGACGCTGAAGAACTCGCTGCACCCCATGGCACAGCCGCAGTTCGATGCCGGCAGGCTCGCAGCGGACACACGGCTGAACGGCATCACCATGGTCTTCAATCGCTCCGCAACGCAGGAGGCTGCCCTGAAGACGCTGATTGCCGATCAGCAGAATCCTGCGTCGCCCCTTTTTCACCAGTGGCTGAGTCCCGACCAGTTCGCGGCGCAGTTTGGAATGGCGGATGAAGACCTGAGCAAGGCCCAGAGCTGGCTCGAGCAACAGGGATTCTCGATCAACTCCGTAGCGCGCAGCAAGAATGCGATTCATTTTTCCGGAACCGCGCGCCAGGTGGAACAGGCGTTTTCAACCGAGATGCACATCTACAAGATCAACGGGACCCAGCATTTTGCGCCGTCGACAGAGTTGAGCGTTCCATCGGCCATGGCGCCGGCCATTCTGGCCGTCAAGAACCTTGACGACTT